>Ga0181379_1000079_pt1 | contig 45662 bp, 56 predicted proteins | sample 2SPOviralmetaG_FD_130115 | JGI IMG/M metagenome (GOLD analysis project Ga0181379, IMG submission 130115) | Marine viral communities from the oligotrophic San Pedro Time Series (SPOT) site, San Pedro Channel, CA, USA - 2 SPOT_SRF_2009-07-10 | ecosystem: Environmental > Aquatic > Marine > Strait... | reverse complement strand
CCCATGTACCAATCCACGTATGGGTCTCCATGTATTCAGGGTCTCAGAGAGCTCCATGACTCCAGGTGACCAGAAGCGCAAATTAACCCTGGGACCCAGAGAAAGATTTTATTTTTTATGAGCCCCCGGGGAAGCGCGCGATTTAAGGGTCCACAAAGAGTAAAAGGTATAATAGCTATAGCGACTTAAAGTTTGTCGCATTTGCACGGCAACTATCACACCCCGGGGCCAGTGAGTCTAGGGCTCTTTTTCCATAGAATTCGCGTTGGGTACTCTTTAAAAAATTCTGGGCCCCCGGGGGAGACATGATGAAGGCCCTTTCACTACCAACGCGATTACTTAAAAATCGCGTCAAGACTCAAACGTGCGCGCAAACACACACCTCATCACGTGCGCGTGTCTGTCTTTGAGGTCCTCAGACCCATCATGGTATTCAGTGAACTCAGATAACTCAGTATAACCCGTTGGTAATCAATCAGTTACCTTAGACCCATCAGAGGGCAGAGAGACTGGAATGGATTTAAACCCCACCCGCGAAATCGGACTACTGGACTCCCCAGTGTCGCCGGTATTAAAAAGAGGCTCAAAGTCTCCAGGGGTTCCAAATAGTCCCGTTGGTATTTTCAGAGAGAGTCAAAGGTTTCGGGGTTCCTGGTGTTCCAGATCTGGTTTTATTGGGTTTCTATAAAATTTCCTTGGGGTGCGCGGAACTTAAAATTTCCTAAATTTCCCCAGGGGACTAGAGACTAATGAGAGTAGACCAAAACGTAAATTAATTTTAGACTTAAATAGGGTCAAAGAGATTAACTAGACAAATATATAATAAGAAGAAAAACACAACCCAATTAATGTATAATAATGACGCGCACAACAACTATCTATGGTGGTACGGCACCACAAATCAAAATCTAGGTAGAACGACTTTTGAAGGCATGTATGGCCTAGGAACTGGAGATAAGAGAGACGCTGTAGACCAACCAACTCAACAATATAATGATGGGCACTATCACTACAATGGCACTGGCGACATAAATACTCGAATAAATGAAGGTCCAGCATATTACGATATTTATTATCAAAATGTGGCTTGGGCTCTACCTTCCACAGATGATTGGAATCAAGACGGTACTCATCGACTTAGTTCAGTAATTAATTGGCCAACTAAAGGTGCTTTTATGGGCATTTGGTCTGCGAGCTCATCGATGGTTACAGTGCTTGGACCTAGAAATAGAACTGGGCGTTATGATGAACTTCGCACCAGATTGCCACGTTACTATGATGCTCAAGGTTCACCAATGCATTTAGCCGATATTTGTCGTCAGATTCTAATAGAAAGACACGGAGAAGAATATGGTTCTGTTGATAATTTTGGAAATGAACCTGGAGCAATGGCACTTATACATGGTTTAAATGACCAAGGACATTCTGTATTTATGCACGGAAATCAAGCTCTTCAGATGTCAGATGCAACTAATGAGCTTGGAACATCTAGCTCAACATTTGATAAAATAAATGCACTAACACTTCGTGATTTAAGATTTTATATGAGAGCGGGTGAAAACATGAGTTATAGACCTCATTTAACAACTGCAGCTATAGCTTACAATATCAGTGGACTCTATCAAGATTTTCAATTTTCACCAACTGGAAATATTTATGGAGATGAGGGTTCTTGGTTTACTGGTTCGTGGACTAGTACACACAGTGATGCTTTTACTGCAGCTAAAACTGAAGATAGCGATGGGGTTGGTTTTTATTTAGATGGAAGCGGTGAAACTGACGGCTCTCCAACTGGAGATTATTGGAACGTTGATAGAGCCATGACTAATACTCTTAATGCGGCAAAAACATATGAGATTTGGTTAAAGCCCACTAGAGAAGGAAGACAATCTCTCTTTTTCGGCGCTGGTACAATTCAACATGTTGAGATATATCCAGGTTCACTAACCTTTAGAACAGAGGCCACAACTCAAAATGGCTATTCATTTGGTGCTAGCTACAATACTGGTGTTGATTTAGATGAGTTTGCATTGGTTGATGGTAGAGATGCAACTAATGGATTTGAAGTAAATAAATGGAACTGTTTAACTATAACTTTTAATTGTGAACATTTTGGTGGAGATGGAGCGGTAAAATGGTACTGTAATGGATATCACTTCCATACTGGAAATATGTACTCAGGAAGCAGTGGTGTTGGTGAATATTTTGAATTTGCAAGTATTGGTAGAGCGACAGGTAGTTCTTCATACTTATATGCAAAATCATTCCAAGGGTATTTTGATGAATTTAAAATTTATGACTCAGTATTAAACCAAACACAAATTGAAAATAACGTTAGGTCTTCTAGACATTTTGCCGATTTCTACAATGGCTCTGACAAACAATATTAAGTTTAAAATAAAATAATAAGAAATGTTAGAAACTAAAATTAAAGAATTATTGCAAGCAATTGAGCTAACTAATAAAAGTGGATGGAATTTAGTAGAAAGAGGTGATGGTGGAATTGGTTCTCCCGAAGAAGCTAGTGTATTACCTAAATCTTTTAGATGTTACGATGTTTCAGATAACTGGAGTGTTGGCGTCGATATCACAAATAAATTTTTAGAGGTTCAAGAAGAATTAGCTAAAGTAAATAAAGCTGAAATCATGTTGGCAACATTATACCCAAATGGTGGTTTTATAGGTTGGCACACCAACGCAAATATCAGATTACACAATCTAATATGTACTTGGAGTAAAACAGGAAATGGTGTATTTAAAACATTTGAAAATGGCCAAATTACAGAAACTGGGGATATTCAAGGGTGGAATATGAAAAAGACACTTTGGAATAAAAGCGACCCAACGCCTCACGCTGCAACGACAAATTGTGATAGATTTACTATTACGTTTTCACACAAGTGGAGTACAGTAATCGATGAGCTAGAAGAAATGTTAACTGGTTTATCCCAGAATTGAAACTTATCTTAATATCATAATATAAGGTTAAAATAACCTGATATGAATTCAACATCTTCAAGAAAAGGCACTAAAAAATTAAAGTGCATGAATCATGACCCTGAAAATTCAAAATGGGGTGAATATGCTCCTGATATGGGTGGCTGTGATGAAATAGTAGAGGTAGATGCAAAGACAACAAAAGTACTTTGTTGGCGATGTACTTCTAGATCGGTCAGTGGAGTTAACAAATTTGGAAGACAAAACTATGAGTAAGTCATATATAGTCGATCAGTCCTTTAGAACTAACCCCAAGAGTCACGTAGAGGGAGGTTCTAATGTTATGGTAAGATATCATAGCGGTGAAGAAAGAATTTACACCAATATAAAAAATGTAAATAGTTATTGTAAAGTGGCTTTAAAAAATCCACTTGTAAAGGAATGTCAGGTTCTAAAAAGTAATACAAATGAGTGATTTAGATAAAGACGCGTTAGAAAAAGAATTTCAAGAAAATATTAATGAAGTAAACTTTGCTGAAATTCAATCTGAAATAGAAGAAGGTTTTATTGCAATGATTAATCCAGACGGTTTAGTTAATTTCTTAAATGAAGATGGTGAATTTGAAGATTTTGCTAGAATTAAAAATGACCAAGAATTAAGATGTCATCTTATTGCCTTTCAAAGACAAGACAAATACCCTGAACATATTAAAATTTTAGAGAACGAGATTAAATCTAGAAATAAATGAAACTCGCATTAATTGCACACGATGGAAAGAAAGCTGATATGGTGGCTTTTGTAATGAAAAGAATGGATTTCTTTAAACAAAAAAATGTTGAACTCGTGGGTACTGGAACTACGGGAACTATGATTCAACATGCAGGTTTACACGTTGAATTGGTGGCTTCAGGTCCAATGGGCGGCGATGCTGAAATTGGAGCTATGGTTACAAGAGGTGAAATTGATGGAGTAATTTTCTTCAGAGACCCACTCGATAAACACCCACACGATGTAGATATTTCAATGCTTATGAGACTTTGTGATGTTCATGAAGTACCATTAGCAACTAACTATAAATCAGCTCACATTTTAACTAAATATTTTAAAAACAAATAATATGAAAATTACTGTAAAAGAAGAAGCCGACATTGTATATCAAATGACAACACACCAAGGTGTTGTAGAAATAGATGGAGAAACAGTCACTTATAGATATTCAGAAGATGATAATGGAAGTAATTTCTACATTTTAACAGAAGATGGATGGAATGATAGTATTGGTCTAGAAGAAGATAAATACGTTGCTCTTTATGCAGCTATCCATGAAGCTGGTGGAAATCCAGAGTACTTAGAAGGAATGGAAGTTACTGAAGAACTCATCGAAGAATATAGGTATTAATGCAACAAAGACTTAGCGATAATATAGGCAATACGCCTATGATAAAGATTAGCGATAAGCTATGGGCTAAAGCTGAACTTTTTAATCCTACGGGGTCGATCAAAGATAGACCAGCAAGTTGGATAATTAATCAAGCAGAAAAATCAGGAGAACTAAAACCAGGTGGAACTATATGCGAAGCCACTTCTGGAAATATGGGCGTTAGCTTTGCTTGGCTAGCGGCAGAAAGAGGTTACAACTGTGTAATCGTTATGCCAACTAATATGTCTGAAGAAAGAAAAAAGACACTTCAATATTATGGAGCTCAATTAGTTTTAGTACCACCAGGAGATTTCGACGAAGCGATTAGACTTAGAGACGAATTATGCAAAGAAAGAGGTTGGTTTAATTGTAATCAATTTGCAAATCCGATAAACATTCAATCACATAGTGAAGGAACTGCTAAAGAAATTATCAAATCGTTTCATGGTCAAAAAAATGGAAACGGATATGTTGAAGCTTTAGTAACCGGAACAGGAACTGGTGGAACTTTAATGGGATGTGGACCTCAACTTCAAAAGGTTTGGCCAGGAATGAAGGTAATTGCTGTCGAACCAGATGAATCTCCAGTTATGAGTGGTGGAGAACCAGGTTTGCATGGAATACAAGGTATCGGCGATGGTAGTAAATTCTTAGTTGATATGAAAAATGTTTCAGAAGTTACTAGAATTAAAACAGAAGACGCAAAATCTAGAGCTAGACAAATTGCTAGAGAACATGGTATTTTTGTAGGCATTTCAGCGGGTGCAAATATATTAGCTGCTGAAAAATGGATTGAAATAAATAATCCAACCGGAATTGTAGTTACATTCTTATGTGACAGAGGAGACAGATATTTTAGCTGTCTTTAAAAACAAAAAGAATACATATAATATAATAAAATATTATTAAACTCTAAATTTGAAAACAAATGGACCATCAAGAAGAATTCTTAAGAGATTTAGAACGGGCTTATATAGAATTGATGCAGCCAAAAAAATTAATTACTCATTTTGAAACTGATGAAGAATTTAAAAGTTGGTTACAAATGGGTGATAAAGAAGGTTTAAGGTGGACACTTAAGGCTTTTGAAAATGAAGAGCTATATCGCCACTGTCAAATGATTAAAGAGGAAATGTCAAAATATGAGTGATATTCAAGAACAGTATCGCGGACTACTCGGTTCTCTTCTACATAATTCGGTAGAAAAAGGAGACAGAACTGGGACAGGCACACTATCAATATTCGGCCGACAGATTCGTCATCAAATGAGTGATGGGTTTCCTCTACTAACTACTAAGAAAATGGCTGTCAAAACTATGATGACAGAATTAAAGTGGTTTTTAAAAGGAGACACCAACATTAAATATTTAGTAGACAATAAATGCAATATCTGGAACGGAGATGCATATAAAAAATATTGCAAAGATTTACAAGAACACTATATTGGTGGAGGTGATATTGCTACACAGGGTGAATTTATCGAAATGATTAAAGATGGTGGTGAATTTGCTGAAATCCATGGTGAGTTAGGACCAATCTATGGTAAACAATGGAGAGAATGGTCACCAGTTGCGGGTGAGATAAACAAAGGTGGTAAAGACCAAATCAAAGAACTAATTAAAAATATAAAAGAGAATCCTGATAGTAGAAGATTGATGGTATCAGCATGGAATGTTGGTGAGTTATCAGAAATGACTCTGCCACCCTGTCACTATGGATTCCAATGTTATGTTGTAAACGGTAAGCTTTCTTTGATGTGGAACCAAAGGAGTGTTGATACTTTTTTAGGTTTACCCTTTAATATAGCGTCTTACGCAACATTATTACTTCTTTTATGTGAAGAATCTGGACTAGAACCTGGAGAATTAATTGGAAATTTAGGTGATGTGCATCTATATAAGAATCATGTCGATCAAGCATATGAACAATTAAATAGAGAAGCATATCCTCTACCTCAAATAAAATTAAGCAATGTTGATATTTTAAATGGTGAATTCGATTACAAGCTTATCAACTATAAACATCACCCTAGAATCTCAGCCCCCTTGTCAAATTAACTCCATAGCCTATATAAATTAAAAAATATGTAAACTAAATAAAACCACCACGTATAACCTACATGGTGGTTTTTTATGAAACCATATTAACTAGTAAAATCATAAAGATGGCAAAGAGTAGAACTGTAAACGAACTTAGACAAGTAAAAGATACAATGTATGTACCACCGACTACACATGATGAAGTCTATTCAAATATGAAAATGCATAAAACAACTAAACGTCCGTGGGGTACATACGAAATCATTCACGAAGAAGATAGTTGTAAAGTTAAAAAAATTACAGTAAACTCAGGAGAAAAGCTATCATATCAATTCCATTACAAAAGATATGAAACGTGGTGTGTGACTGAAGGAACTGGCATCTTTACACTAAATGATATAAATACTATATGTGGACCAGGTGACACGTTAACCATACCTAGATTATCTAAACACACAATCGAAAACACGGGCAAAACTCCACTAATTTTTATTGAAGTTCAAAGAGGTAGTTACTTTGGAGAAGATGATATTGTAAGAATTAGTGATAAGTATAATCGTGTATAATACTTAAGACTTAATGAAATTTAAAAAACTCACGGATCGATCTCAATTTGAGTTGGCTCCATATGTTAAAGAATATCTTAATAAACATAAATATCATGATATTAAAATGTATATGGGATGTGATTCACAAACTAAAAATGGTTCAACCACATATGCAACCACATTAGTATTTCACGTATCTTCAACTGGCTGTCATGTAATTTACAAGAAAGAAGTTTTACCAGAAATAAGAGATATGTGGACTAGACTTTGGAAGGAATGTGAAAAATCAGTAGAGGTTGCACTTTATCTAAGAGAACATGGTGTCGAAATAGACACTATCGATTTAGATTACAATATAGACCCTACTAAAAAATCAAATAAACTTGTAAAAGCGGCGGTTGGTTATGTAACTGGTTTTGGATTTAAAGCTAGATATAAACCAGAGCTTTTACCTGGAGTTTACGCGGCAGATAATATTGCCAATTGATAATATGTAAACTTATTAAATTTGATACATATAATAATAGTTATTTAGTAAAACAATTTATTTATACAATATGTCATTAGCAGACGGATACGAAAACGAAAAAGGGAGAAAGGGTTCTCCTAAAAAGAAAGCAACACCATTCTTAGATGAGTTTGGAGAAGATTTGACAATGGCTGCGGCTGAGGGTAAATTAGACCCAATTATTGGTAGAGACAAAGAGATTTATAGAATCTGCCAGATTTTAGCTCGTAGAAAGAAAAACAATCCAATTATTTTAGGAGACCCAGGTGTTGGTAAAACAGCAATCGTCGAAGCTATCGCTCAGCGCATTGTTGAAAAAAAGGTTGCAAGAGTTTTACTTAATAAAAGATTAATTTCTTTGAACATGACAACCATCGTCGCGGGTACAAAGTACAGAGGTGAGTTCGAAGAAAGAATGAAAAATATTGTAGAGGAACTTAAAATCTCTGATAATGTAATTGTTTTTATAGATGAATTACATACTATCGTGGGTGCTGGTGGTGTTAGTGGTGCTTTAGATGCATCCAATATTTTAAAACCAGCATTAGCCCGAGGACAAGTGCAGTGTATTGGTGCAACTACACTTGATGAATATAGAGAAAACATCGAAGATGATGGTGCACTAACTAGAAGATTCCAAGAAATTTTTATCGATGCACCGACGATTGAAGACACGATAGAAATTCTAAAAAGAATTAAATATAACTACGAGGATTATCATACAGTAGAATATACAGAAGCTGCAGTTGAAGCATGTGTAAAAATGAGTGAAAGATATATTAAATCACGAGAACTTCCAGATAAAGCAATTGATTTAATGGACGAAGCTGGAGCTAGAACACATTTACTAGAAATTAAAATACCTCAACATATTAAAGATTTAGAATTAGAAGCTGAGGCTATTAAGATTAGTAAAAAAGAAGCTGTCGAAAAACAAGACTATGAATTAGCAGCTAGATTAAGAGATGACCAAATTAGTTTAGAAACTAAAGTATCTGAAGAAACTAGTGTTTGGGAGAAATCACTTAAACTTAAAAAGAGACAAGTTACTATCGACGATATTGCTGAAACAGTTTCAAGTCAAACTGGAATTCCAGTTAACAAATTGGGTACTGATGATTTGAAGATGATTAAGAATATGGCAAGTGAAATCAAAAAGTCTATTATCGGCCAAGATGAAGCTGTAGATTCTTTATCAAAAGTTATTAAAAGGTCTAGAACTGGTGTTTCAAGTCATAAAAAACCAGGTGGTTCATTTATGTTTTTAGGTCCAACTGGTGTTGGTAAAACAGAAACCGTAAAAGCTTTAGCAGAATATTTGTTTGGAAATACTGACGCAATGATTAGAATTGACATGTCAGAATATCAAGAAAAATTTAATGTCAGTCGTTTAATCGGAGCGCCTCCAGGATATGTTGGACATGAAGATGGTGGTCAACTGACAGAAGCAGTAAGACGTAAACCATATTCTGTAGTTTTATTTGATGAAATTGAAAAAGCACATCCAGATGTTTTTAACACTCTCTTACAAGTATTAGATGAAGGAAGATTAACTGATTCAAACGGCAGAGTCGTTGACTTTACAAACACGATGATTGTTATGACATCAAATGTTGGTGCTAGAAAACTAGCTGATTTTGGAACTGGAATTGGTTTTTCTAGTGCATCAACAATCGCAGAGCAATCTAAAAAAATGGATGCTATCATTAAAAAAGAATTAAAGAATAAGTTTAGTCCAGAGTTTTTAAATAGATTAGACGATATTATTCTTTTTGACCAATTAAAATCAGAAGATATATTTAAAATAGTTGATATTGAACTAGAAGCATTTAATAAAAGAATGCAAGAAGAGGGTTACACTTTTAAATTTAATAAGAATGCAAAAGTTTTACTTTCAAAAGAAGGATATGACCAAGCATATGGTGCTAGGCCAATTAAAAGAGCTATTCAAAAATATGTTGAAGATATAGTTGCCGACGCTATATTAGAAGGTCAAGTTGTAAAAGGCGGCACATATACTATAGGAAAAGATAAGTCAGAAGATAAACTTATTATCAAATAATCGTATAATAGTTAAACACACAATATATGTCATTTAACAATAAATTTAAAGGTATTATTTATGATATCGAAGAATACGGTGATACGTCTCAGCCCAGAGACATGAAGGTTAGAGAGTTAACTATCGATCAAAGAAGTTTTGACCCTACCAGAACAATCGCTAATTTTGAAAGTAGAAAATTTAACTGGAAATACTTTGCAGGTGAATTAGCATGGTATTTAAATAGAGATAGAGACGTTGATTACATTGGTAATTTCTCTAATTTTTGGAGTTATATTACAAATCCAGGTACAAATGAAATTAACTCTAATTATGGTTCCCTTCTTTTTGGTGAACAATTACAATGGGCTTTAGATTCACTTAAAGCTGATAAGAACACTAGACAATCTATTGCTTTTTTAAATCAACCTAAATTTCAATTTGAAGGCAATAAAGATTTTGTTTGTACAATGTACATGAATTTCTTTATTCGTAATAACAAACTAAACATGAAGGTTCAAATGAGGTCCAACGATATTTTTTATGGACTTACTTTCGATGCACCTTTCTTTTCTTTTGTTCTTCAGCATATGAGACTTTGGTTGCTAGAAGAATATCCAGATCTGGAATTAGGTACTTACTACCACTGTGCAGATAATATTCATTTTTATGAGCGTCATTTTGAATTAGTCGATAAAATTAGAAGCGAAGACGGTAGTGTAGAAGAATATGAATTTAATCTACAAACACCATTCTTTAATTTAGTAGATGGTCAAATGTCTTTAACTGACACAGGATTAGATTATATCGAAGCTGTAAACGGTCTAATAAAAGTCGAAGCAAAACAAGCTGATTACAAAAAATTACTAAACAAATTTATTAATGTTTCAAAGTTAAATCAAAATGCCAGAGCCACCGAAAATATACATTAATCCTACTAAATTGTCGGCGGCAGATTTTGATAAGGTGCTAATGTCAAAATACGATATATTTTACAGAAGAATTGTAGAGTATGTATTGAACAAAGTAGAAAAGCACCCAGAAAATCCAATTATGGCAATATTAATAGATGACGAAGGTGCAGAATATGAGATGACTTTACCACCTGAAGGTTATCCGAAATCACTTAAAAAAGCAAAAGAGTATTTCACTAAGATTGAAGAATATGAAACATGTGATTTAATTAAACAAATAGAAAAGCAATTATGAATTATTTCCCAAAAGACAAAGAGTTTGAAAGATTTGCAAAATCAGAATATAACGTAAGCTCTAGCAATTTAGACATATATAATAAACAAGCCTCTTTAACACCATATATTCTAGAAGAAAGAGAAATGAGAATGACACAAATGGATATTTTCTCTAGATTAATGGTTGATAGATTATTATGGGTCGCAGGACCAGTGAATGATAATATGTCTACAATTGTTCAAGCTCAATTGATGTTTTTAAGTAACACGTCTGATGCAGATATTACAATGCACATTGATTCCCCAGGTGGGTCAGTAAAATCTGGACTTTCAATGGTAGATGTTATGGATTACATTCCATGCGATATTAGAACAGTAAACACTGGAATGGCAGCTTCTATGGGTTCAGTACTTTTAGGAGCAGGAACAAAAGGTAAAAGAGCATCATTAAGGCATTCACAAACAATGTTACATCAGTCTTCAGGTGGATTTAGAGGCAATATTCAAGATGCTGAAATAGATTGGCAAGAATGGCAAAAAGTAAACGAAGAGTTATTCGTTTTATTAGGAAAATATTGTAATAAAAAACCGGAACAAGTTAAGAAAGATGCATCGAGAGATTTCTGGTTAAGCTCAAAAGAAGCACTAAAATATGGCATCATTGACGAAATAATAAAACCACAATAATATATAAATTATGGCTACAAAACGAGAAACTACACAAAAGTTATTCAGAGAGCTGATAAATCTACAATTAGAACCACATGGTAAGGCATATGAAGATGTCGTAAACGAACACGACTGGTATATGAACTACAGAACCACAAGAGAAGCTGAGGCTGAATTTATGGCTAAAGGTGTGGAGATGATTAGAAAGAGATTAAGGCTTAGTAAGAATATGGCCGAAAGAGAAATGAGTTGGTTTATTCTACAATGGGGATTAACCACTGTAGAAACAGTCGCTGACGCAAACAAAAAGTTAGAAGAACTTAGGACAGACTCATCTAAAGATATGAAGTAATGAATTTTGGTTATCGATCCAAAACATCATCGAAAAATATTAATAGTTCAAAAACTTGACTATAGGGGTCGATCTAAGTTTATACTTAAACATAAAAAAAACAGGTGGAGAAAATCTAATCATTTAGATATTCCAAAAGAACACCGTATTCACAGAACTCTAGAAGATGCTGAAAAATCAGCTATATTTCTTTTAGAAAATTACAATTATTTTTTTAATTAATTTTAATTATCACTTGGCGTAATTCGATAAATACATTATGGGAATACTAACAAAAACGCCAGTGTGGATTAAAGAAGGTCCACAGGATTTAGAATATAGAACATATAAGATGTTGGGTAGAGCCAAAGAATTAAAGGCTGAATTACTCAAAGGAAATCTTATGAAAACTTTATATGAGGTTGATGATACTCTAGACTATCTCTATAAATATGATGCTATGAAGGTAACTTCTAATGAAGACCATATCGATCAAATGTTATCGATGGGATTTGAATGGAATAATTTAGAGTTAGTTTTTTCTACAGAAGAAACTATTGAAAGCAATCAAATTTTAGATGAACTTTGTGGTACTGCATTAGATACGTTTGAAGAATTACATTCTTTATGTAGAGAGGAGTGGAGAAGAATAGAATCGGGTTTAAAATTAAATTATGTTCCTGAAAGAAAGTATTTTTTAAATGATGGTTTTGTTTTTATCAAAACACCGGATAATTTAATGCACATTTATCATTTTTCTAAACCAGCTAAATATTTTACCCAAACGTGGAAAGACTTTAAACTTTTACATATTAAAACAGAACAATGGACTCAAGAAGATTATTTTGAAAGATTAGAAGAGATTATTAATAAAAAATCTGATAAAATAGTTTTTAAAGTAGAATGCTTAGATGTCGCTTTAGAAAACAATGCAATCGGAGTCATAAGCCATATGATATTTTCTAGACTCCATAAAGATTATTCTTTTTAAGAGTTTGATATATAATAAGAAGAAAAATACAAACATAATACTATGCCACAATTTCAAAGTCAGAATATTATAGTTACTACTACTGAGATTTATCAGGTTGTTAGAGGTCGTTCAGCTTCTTTCGATATGATAATACATGAAGGTCAAGTTGGAAATCAACTCAACATTGGCGTTCAAACTAATGTAAAACTAGAAATATTTAACGAAAGTAATGAGATAATTGCTACTTTCCAAAAGGTAGACAATACACTAACATATGGTGCGATTAATAGCGAAGACAAAGGTAAAGTTAATTTTGCCTTAACAGAATCACAAACATTAGGTTTACCACTAGATGGTAGCGGAGTCAATGGTTTTGTAAAAGCTAAAGTTACTGTCGTACAAGGTACTAACACCACAATTATCCAAGCATTTAAAATTGGTAGAATTTTTATGCCAGGTCAAATATTAGGAGATACTGTTGTTAGTAGATTTACATTGCCTGCCCCTGTTTATACTTTAGGGTCGTTAGACGGTGCTGGAGTTTTAGGTGCTGGAACTATGATTACGAACGCAGCAAACCCAGCAGCGATTACAAGTATTAAAATAAGTTTAACAGACGACAAAGGGTATAGAAACAAATATGTTGAAAACTTATTAGAAGAAAGAATTGATAAAGATGGTTCTAAACTAACTCTTTATTTAACGAACACAAATAACAATAGCGAATATAGTACATTCTTAATAGAATCTTATTCAAGAATAGACGTTGGAGATACTGCAAATTACAATTTAGATGATATTGATGGTCTAGAATTAGTTGTAAAATATGAAGACTCTTCTAGAAAATCTGGAGAACTTTCATATTCTTTAGAAAGTGGCGATAGCATGGGTCTATTCATAGATTCTTATATGGATGGCAATCATGGTATTGTAGTTTCTGCAGATAATGTAACAGATTACGATGGCACTAATAAAATTGTTTTCAATGGTGGTGCTACAGTTACAGATAATGGAGATGGAAATGTTACAGTAACTTTCCCTTCACAAGTAGTTACAACATCAGGTACAAGTGGTTCAAGTGGAACTTCAGGTATTTCTGGTGAAAATGGACCTGCATCTGCATTAACTCCAGACGCTTTACCAGATGGTGGAAATCAAATCGGTAGATTAGGTTTTACAGCAGAAGGTAAAGTTTTTGAATGGAGTGGTTCAGAATGGAGAGAAGCTAGTCAAGCATCTTTAAATGGAACTTCAGGTATTGATGGTCAACAAGGTAATAAGGGTGACCAAGGTAATCCAGGTGAAGCTGGTCAAGCTGGTCCACAAGGATTAAAAGGCGATACTGGTGAAAAAGGTGAAAGAGGTTTTCATGGACATGATGGTATAAAAGGTGATGACGGTGAAAAAGGTGAAAAAGGTGAAGCTGGTAACGATGCTGTTGATGGAACTTCAGGAACTGATGGAACTTCAGGAAGAGATGGTGAAGCTGGTCTTAAAGGTGAAAAAGGTGAAGTTGGTGAACATGGACACGATGGTGCGGATGGAATCGATGGAACTTCAGGAACTTCAGGAAAAGATGGTGAAGCTGGTCTTAAAGGTGAAACTGGTCAAGCTGGAACATCAGGTATTAATGGAACAAGCGGCGTAAGTGGAACTTCAGGAACTTCAGGTCAAAAAGGTGAAAAAGGTGGAGATGGTGAAAAAGGTGCTGATGGTCAAGATGCTGTTGATGGAACTTCTGGTATTGATGGAACTTCAGGAACTAGTGGTTCTTCAGGTAACGATGGTTTACCAGGTGTAAATGGAACTGGAGGAACTAGTGGTTCTTCAGGTACAAGTGGTCTAGATGGTGCTGATGGTGTTATCGGTGGAGATGGTACTTCAGGTACAGACGGTACTTCAGGTGCTAAAGGTGAAGATGGTAATAAAGGTGAAGCTGGAACTTCAGGAACTGATGGTCAAGATGGTAACGCTGGAACTTCTGGTACAGATGGAACTTCAGGTCAAAAAGGTGAAAAAGGTGAATCTGGTTCAAGCGGAGTTTCAAGTAACGGAACTTCAGGAACTGATGGTCAAGATGGTAACGCTGGAACTTCTGGTACAGATGGTTCTTCAGGTATAAATGGTACAGCTGGAACTTCTGGTTCAAGCGGTTCTTCTGGTTCAAGTGGAGTTTCAAACGATGGAACTTCTGGTATTAGTGGAACTTCTGGTACAGATGGAACTTCAGGTATAAATGGTGAAGCTGGAACTTCAGGAACTGATGGTCAAGATGGTAACGCTGGAACTTCTGGTACAGATGGAACTTCAGGTATCAACGGTGAAGCTGGAACTTCAGGAACTGATGGCTCAAGTGGAACTGACGGAACTTCAGGTATAAACGGAGAAGCTGGAACTTCTGGTACAGATGGTTCTTCTGGTTCGAGTGGAGTTTCAAACGACGGTACTTCAGGAACTGATGGTTCGAGTGGAGTTTCAAACGACGGAACTTCAGGAACTGATGGCTCAAGTGGAACTGACGGAACTTCAGGTACTAATGGAGAAAACGGAACTTCAGGAACAGACGGTTCTTCGGGAATTAACGGTGCAAAAGGAGATGACGGTTCTTCAGGAACTGATGGTTCTTCGGGTACAGATGGTCAAGATGGTCTTGGATTACCATCAGGAGGTGATTCTGGACAAGCGCTGGTAAAAGCTTCAAGTACTGATTATGACTTTGAATGGGGCGTTGCTTCTTCTGGTTCAGGTATAACTAAATACTTATTAAGATTAGAGTACGATTCTTCTAATCACTTGGTTAACAACACAACGGCTAATAGATTTATATCACAAAGCGGATATGAAACCACAGGTGCAGATGTCACAAGTGTATCTGTAAGTACTGAAACCGCAGTTTATAGTGTAAATCTAGAATTTGCAAATGAAACTACACCGCCTAACACAATTTTAGTTATGGCTTGGGACCCAGTTACTTATAGATATGAAGTACACCCATATAGACAAGATTCAGGTGCTTTTGAATATATTATTTCACAGGAAGAATATACTAATGATGGTTCTGGCCAATTAACTGCACCTATATTTTCACAATTTGGTACAAAGGTTAGTGTTAATATCGATGTAAGACAATTATTTATCAAGTATGGTAATGCAGTGGCATTCCCTCCTCCAGGATTATTACCACATGCATACTTAATATTTACATTTTAAAATAAAATAGACAATTAATAATATGGCAATTTACAACCCAACTTCTCCACCGCTATTTATACATGGTACAATAGATTCGTTTACTGTAGGGGATTTATATCCATTTAGCGATGAGCCAAGTTTGCAAAACACAATTGCACTAACATACAATGTTGAAGTTAGTGGCATTTCTTCACAACAAACTTATACTACTGGGGTAAGAGCACAGAATCAAGCTTATACTGGATTAGACATTAAAGTTGGAGATTATACAACTGACAAAGAAGGTAGAGGTGTGTATCAAATCATTTCAATTGAAGAAAAAACAAACAATACTATAAAATTTGTTGTTAAAGATATTGATATGTTATCATATAAAGTATATGGTAGTGATGCATCACCATCTCAAGGTGCTCCAATTGCATTTTTTGAATTAAGTGATAGTGGAGCTGCTCTTATTACAGGTGCAGAAATCAGTAATTTCTTTGGAACTGCTATTTCTATTGATAGAATTCAAGGTAGGTTTGACGCTTTATTAGAATCTGATTCTCAAAGATTTTCATTTGAAGACCAACAATCTCAAGTAAACTTAGGAGATACTGTTGCCATCGATCAAATATCTGGAAACTTTGTTAAATATGGCACGTCTGGTTCTACAGAAATAGCATTAGGTATTGTTGAAGAATTTAGAATGGGAGGTACAGTAATTTATATTAAAGCATTTAATAAAGTTATAGATAATTATCCCAATCCTTCAAAACTTACAGGAGGATTTGGAGAAACATATTACACCGATCCTGCAAATCCAGGTGAAATGACAACGACTGAAGCCTCGGGTTCTATTCCTTTATTTTTACAAATTAAAAATGCGGTTTCAACTGTAGTTACTTCAAATAGCAGTAATTACATGCCAGATAATAATGATAAATTAAAAATTAATAATATCGAGGTTTATGACGGCGCAAATGATTTCGCCAGTATTACTACTACTGACGATTTAGTGTCAAGAATTAACACACTAACTTCAAGTACTCAAGTAACTGCAAGTAAATTATCTGAATTTGCAAGTGTAACTTCTGTTCCAGAAAACACATCTTTCTCTGCTGTTATGAACATTGCATCTAGCGACAGTGGAAATACATATGGAACAATTGATTTTGATATTAGTGATGGAACCACTACAGCTTCTGTTTCTTTAGGAGACCCAGCTGACATGGTAACTAATTATGGTGTAAATCCTACATTAGTACCATATCCAGGTGCAGCTCAATATTTAACATACGATGCAACCGCAATGGCATTAGTACTTAATTCGGTATTTTCTGCCAACAGTATTAAATTATCAGCATCTGTTTTAAACAATGGAGAAACTTACAAATTATTAAAGATAACTGCAACTGAAGCAACTGCTTCGATCGTAATTTCTGGAAGTGACGTTGATGATTTTGGACAAACTTTCCAAGTAGGTTCTGGTTTAGCAGCTACTACTCCACCAGTCAGTAACGACTTCTTGGTATTAACTAGAGGAGACGGTGGAGACATCATGTTAACTGGTGATAATAACTATTGGAATGTAAACGGTTTAACTTCATCTAGTTTAGGTTCTCCTGCAATGTTGTTAATGTTAGAAGGTGTTAAAGACGGTGGAGGCACTGAAGAAGTGGCTACTGCAGAAAAAACAAAAGTAGATTTAAATAAAAATCCTTTAGTTACCACTAGTGATGAAGATTCAACAGGAATTACTATCACATATACTCCATTTAATGATGAACCAGTTTCAATCGAGGTAAATGGTTTAGAATGTAATATCGGAGATGGTGCAAAAGATGAAGCATGTTATTTCTCTGGAGATGGAGGTGCAACCGCTAGAACGATGGAAGATATCACAGCAGGAGACACTCTTTATTGGATGGGTTCAATAGCTGGTTATGAGTTAGAAACTGACGATGACATAGATATTGAATATTCAAAATCAAGCTTAGATTAACCTCTAAAAATATTAAGATAATATAAAATAATTCAGCGCTCTGTGGTAAAAATCACAGAGCGCTTTTAATATATACAATACGGGACACACTAACGTGTCTTTAGGCCTAAATAAACAACAAATAAACATGGCAAGATTAAAAGTAAAACAAATCGCGGATTTCGAAAGTGCAGTTAATTCATTAATAGCAACTAACGATACTGATGACGCGGCTTCAATTGCATCTTTAGCGACGGCTATCGCAACTGAACAAGGACTTCAAGACGATTCTATCGATTCATTAGAATTAGTAGTTTCAGGTGGAGTTGGTTCATTAGGAGATTCAGTTGATTCATTAGAATCTGCTGTATCAGCAGTAGCTTCAGATTTATCTGACTACGAAGGTGATACTAATAGTTCTATTCATTCATTAGAGTCAGTTGATGCTCAAATCATCAAAGATTTAACTGATTTCGAAGGTGAAACTGTCGCTTCTATTCACTCATTAGAGTCAATTGACGCTGGTTTAGCTTCTGCAATCTCTGTTGAAGAATCTAGAATTGATGTAATCTTAGGAGGCGCTTCTGCTGACTACGATACATTCGTTGAGATTTACAACTTGATTACAGATATCGACACAGTAAATGATAGTGCATTTAGTACTTACGTTGTATCTAACAACAACTCAATCCACTCATTAGAGTCAGTTGATGCTTCAATCATCAAAGCTGTATCTGATTCAGTTGGTTCATTAGAAGATGTTGATACTACTCTAGGTGCTTCAGTTGATTCATTAGAATCTGCTGTATCTGTAGTAGCTTCAGATTTATCTGACTACGAAGGTGATACTAATGATTCTATCAACTCTTTAGAAGCTGTTGATGGATTATTAGCTGCTTCAGTTGATTCATTAGAAACGTTAGCTGATGAGGCTTTCGGTTCTGCAGGTAGAATTCACCAAATGGGTGCAGTTGGAAGTGCTACAGCATTCTCAATTGTTACTGCAGTTGACGTATCAGCAGATGCTGATTGCGTTGTATTCGTAAACGGTAAGAATGAGCAAATGAAGATGGCAAGTAACACTAACGGTTGGTCTTCTATTGACGGTCAAAACTTTACCTTCGCAGGTATTGGTTATGACTTAGACGGTGAAGATGAAGTTTACGTTATTGCTCCATTAGCTGGAACTGGTGCAGGTTCAGACATAGGTGGTGGCGACGTATCTACTGAAGGTGACAACTTAAAAGCTAGAGAATAATATATTCTTTAATTTAAGTTAGAAATCTTTCGATTTACTAAATTTAAAGGCCTCCAATTTGGAGGCCTTTTTTTGTTTCTTAGATATATAAAAAGTAATTACAAATCAAATAACATAATATGCGTATAGGTATAACTCTAGGCCTTCAAAACAAAAATGAAAGCATTTGGATTAATGGTATAAAGATGAATGCCATTTTTTTAGCTAAAGCCCTAAAAGCAACAGGTAATAAAGTTACTATTTATGATACTAGTCGAAAGATTCCAGAAAAGGAATTAAGCACATCTGTTGTTTGGGATTCTAAAGAATTTCCAGTTAAAAGCTATTGGAGTCACATGAAAGAAATAGACGTTTTAATTTTACTAGGAACTGTTCTACCAGTTGAAAGTTTAAAAGCATTTAAGAAACTTAAAAAGTCTAATAAAGTAATTAAATATCAATGTGGTAATAATTACGTTATTGACATGGAGCGTGTCATTTTTTCAAAAGACCCAGAAAAACAAATAGGAGCAGGGTATAAAAGCGCTGAATTTGTAGACGAAATATGGTATGTGCCTCAACAAGGTTTTCAAAATCATCATTATTATAGAGTTTTATGTAATAAGGCAGATGATAAAGTAAAACCTGTGCCTTTTATTTGGGACCCTATGTTTTTAGATGAAGCATGTAAAAATTATGGTCAAAATCATATTCAAGAAAATAAATTTCCGGTATATACTGGTATGAAAGAAGAACCACAAATTTGTGTGTTTGAACCCAACATGAATGTGGTAAAATATGCTTTATTACCCATGCTTATAGTTGAAGACTATATGAAACAAGACGGTAAAATCCATAAACTAAATTTGATGAGTAGTAAAAAACTATTTAAAAACTTTTATTTTTCTACAATTTTAAGTGGTTCAAAACTTTTAAGCGAAGGTGGTAAATATCTAAAAGCATATGGGAGATATAATGTTATCGATACACTAGCTCAACATGCAGATATAGTAGTATCACACCAATGGCAAAACCCATTAAATTATGCATATTTAGACACTCTTTATTTGCAATATCCTCTTATTCACAATGCAGAAATGATTCAAGATGCTGGTTATTATTATCCTGATTTTGATTTAAAAAAGGGCACAGAAGCACTTTTTGATGCAGTAAAAAATCATGATAAAAACTTAGAAGCATATAATGAAAACACGGAAGAAGTTCTAACTAGATACACTGTGTATAATGAAGGTTTAATAGAAACATATAAAAAATTATTACAAAATTTATGGAAAGGTGAAAACATTCATGAATTAAGTTACGAGTATAACTGGAAAACAAACCTATATAAATAATGGAAGAAAAAGAATTAGACTTTAATTTTAAAAAAGGTGGTGAAGTTTATACGATATTATTAATCTCAAACGGAGACGAGGATAGTACGATAAGTTCACTTAAAAACCTAATAGTATCGAATAGTTTTAGAGCTGAAGCAGCTAAAATCATAGTCAGTATCTCTAAAAGAAATAATGATTTAATTAATTCTTTAGAAGAGATTTTTGATAAAATGAAAGACACTTACAATTTTAAAATTATTTTTTCTGAAAAAGAAGAATCAAAATTCGATCAAATTGATAGAGCGCTTTCTTTAGTTAAGACACCTTTTGTTTTTTATTTTGAAAACGGTTGGCAATTTGCTAGTAAAGACTATATTAAAAACTCTATAGTTGTAATTGGAACTCAACCTAAAATTCTTCAAGTTTCTATTACAGACGGTTCACTTTTAAAAAACAATGTGTCTACTGATTTACAAGATGTTGTTTTTGGTTTACAGGTTAGAAAAATAATACCCACTGTAATAGAAGATAACAATAAAGAGCATGTCTATAATGGATTTAGTTTTAATCCACATGTATTAGATATGAAAAGATATGAAGAAATAGGTAGATTTAATAGATTTAATAGTGTATATGAAATAGACGATTGGTATAAAAAACATGGCTATTTAATTTATACATTTGATAAACCATCTGCAACAATAATAGAATAATATGGACTACGATATTACATGGATAATGCAATCATATTTAGGAGAATATCCAGGTTCCAGATCTGATTCTGATAAAAAATTCGTTAGAGCTGTAAAATCCTTTCAAGCAATGAAAGACCCTAGAACTCAATTGGTTATTGCTAGTGATGGTTGCAAAATTACCGAAGAATTATACTATAAACATTTTAAAAAAGACCCACATATAGACTATGTGTTTGTAGATAAGAATGTACCTAACATGTATGATAGCGGTGAAGATTTTGAAAAATATTATAGAGGTGTACCTAGGCAAGTAGCAAGAGGATTAGCAAAGGGTATTTTAACTACATACATAGATTCAGATGATTTTCTTTTACCAGATGCATCGACTTCTATTAAAACACAATGGTATCATCAAAATAAAGGTGATAAAAAATATCATTGGGGTTTGATTTTTACATGGATAGATAACGCTGCGGCTTTAAAATATACATCAAAAGAAAAAATAGAAGCTGAAGATGGATGGCATCCTGTAGAAGATACTTTTAAAGTTAAAGGTTTAAAAAGTAAATGGCAAAAATGGGCGATGAATGAGCCTGGAAAATATGCACAAACCGCACCATGGAATTTAGTTCATTTATCGTCATGCTCATCTAAATGGATAGACATTAAAGCAAAAAAAGGAATGGAATCAGAAGACACTGTTTTTAATCAGAAAATAAGAAAGGAAGGCAATGGTTTTTTAATAGGAGGTTCTTATTATGTTAGATGTCACTATGCTGATAGATGGGACTACTAATTAAAAAAGATTTTATTAAAAAAGATATCTGAATCAATAATAAAAAGATATATAATATACGTCATAGACTACTTAAAAAACAAGAACCAATTAAATGGCACAAATAAGATTAAAACAAATTGAAGAATTTTTATTAACTAATCCAATTGGAGTCGGGGACTATTTAGGTTTCGATGCAAATGGAAATATAGTAAATTATTCTGCACCTTTAGACGGTAATAAGGGCGATAAGGGTGAAACTGGTACAACTGGTACATCTATTATATTTAAAGGAAGAGTAACTCAGACAGAATTAGATGCAATATCTTCACCTAGAACGGGTGATGCATATATTGTTGAAGATGATTTACGTCTTGTGGTTTGGGATGGCTCAGATTGGATATCTGGCGGTTCATTACAAGGTGATAAGGGTGAAACTGGTGAAAAAGGTCAAAAAGGTGAAGCGGGAACTTCAGGTAATAAAGGTCAAAAAGGTGAAGTTGGTGAAAAGGGCGAAGCTGGAAGACATGGTACTAACGGTACTTCTGGTACAGCCGGTCAAAAAGGTGAAAAAGGTCAAAAAGGTCAAAAGGGTGGCCAAGGTGCATATTCTGGTGGAGTAGATTTTGGTTTTAAAGAAGGAGACACAGAAGAAGACGGTGATTCATATGTTGCTGGTGATTTAAACTTTACCGACGATGGTGAAATTTACGAATGGGATGGTACTCAATGGGTTCTTATTCATGATTTAAATGGAACTGATGGAACTTCTGGTAGAAACGGTGCTGATGGAACTAGTGGAACTGATGGTTCAAGTGGTTCAAGCGGAACTGACGGTTCAAGTGGAACTGATGGTTCAAGTGGTTCAAGTGGTACAGATGGAACTAGTGGAACTGATGGAACTTCAGGTTCAAGTGGCTCAAGTGGTTCTTCTGGTACAGATGGAACTTCAGGTACAGATGGAACTAGTGGTACAGATGGTACAAATGGTTCAAGTGGTTCTTCTGGTTCAAGCGGTACAGATGGTACAGATGGTTCAAGTGGTTCAAGTGGTACAGATGGAACTAGTGGAACTGATGGTTCTTCAGGTTCAAGTGGTACAGATGGAACTAGTGGAACTGATGGTTCAAGCGGTTCAAGCGGTTCAAGCGGTACAGATGGAACTTCAGGTACTGATGGCTCAAGTGGTTCTTCAGGAACTGATGGAACTTCTGGATTAGACGGTTCAAACGGAGCAGATGGTTCTTCGGGAACTGATGGTACAAATGGTTCAAGTGGTTCAAGTGGTACAGATGGAACTTCAGGTTCAAGCGGTACAGATGGAACTAGTGGAACTAGCGCAGTAGATGGCGAAGCAGGAACTTCAGGTTCAAGTGGTACTGATGGAACTTCAGGTTCAAGTGGTACTGATGGAAGTTCAGGTACAGATGGAACTTCAGGAAATGATGGAACTTCAGGAACTTCAGGTACTGATGGAACTTCAGGCACCGATGGAACTTCAGGTACTGATGGAAGTTCAGGTTCTTCAGGCACATCAGGCGTAAAAGGTCAAAAAGGTGAAGAAGGAACTAGCGGAACAAGTGGTCAAAAAGGTCAAAAAGGTGAAGTCGGTCAAAAAGGTCAAAAAGGTGAAGCGGGAACTTCAGGTTCAAGTGGTTCAAGTGGCTCAAGCGGTTCTTCTGGTTATGACGGTGAATCGGGCGGTTTAGCACTTGATTATGACGGCGTACACTTCTCAGATTCTACATACACTAATTTTAATCAATTAGTACATACAACTGCAGACACATTCATATACACTGGTTCTAAAGAATGGTGGTTCTCAGATATTTCAAATGGTTTAAATGATGTAAACAATATTAATTCTTTATTTGCCGATATGGTAAGTGAAGGATATGATGTGATTTATGTTAAAGTTGTCAAAAGTGGCGACCCATCTAAATACCATATCTATAAAGGTACAAATCAAAGTATTGTTAATGGTTCAGGTGGTAGAGGTGATTTAAGATTAGATATGGTCCACATGGGCGGTTCATCATCTTCTCATTTCCCAGGTGGTGTTAGTTCAGACGAACATATGACAACAGATGCTGCTAGAGCAAACGATCCTGCAGCTGATGGTCAATTAATATTCTCATTCACTCCAATGAAAGTGGGTGAAGATGGAACTAGTGGAACTGATGGAACAAATGGTTCAAGTGGTTCAAGTGGAACTTCTGGTTCATCTGGCTCATCTGGAACTGATGGTTCTTCTGGTTCTTCGGGTTCAAGTGGCTCTTCTGGTTCAAGCGGTTCAAGCGGTGTAACACCTGTTAAAGATGAAGATTATGCAGATGGAACTTCGGGTAAAGATGGAAGTAGTGGAACTTCTGGTTCAAGTGGCTCAAGCGGTTCTTCAGGTACAGATGGAACTTCAGGTACTGATGGCTCAAGTGGAACTGATGGAACTTCTGGTTCAAGTGGCTCAAGCGGTTCTTCAGGTACAGATGGAACTTCAGGTGCAGATGGAACTAGTGGAACTGATGGAACTTCAGGTTCAAGTGGCTCGAGCGGTTCTTCAGGAACTGATGGAACTTCGGGTTCATCAGGTTCAAGTGGTTCTTCAGGCGCAAAAGGTCAAAAAGGTCAAGGCGGAACATCAGGTGTAACAGTTAGTGGTTCTTCAGGTACATCAGGACAAGATGGTAACTTTGGTGGTGCATCATTTGATTATACCATTTCAAGCTCTACAAGCTCTGCTGGAATTAGTGCAGGACAAATAAGATTTAATGTATTCTCTCCAACAAAAGGTGCGACTGCAATTATGATAAGTGAAACCGATGATGATGGCGGTAGTATTCAATCATTTATGAACACGCTAAGAGCAGTTACATCTGGTATAATAGGACATATTAGAATTTCTAAGAAATTTGATACAGGCACATACCTATTATTCTCTATTGGAGACGCATCCGATTTAGGCACATGGTGGGCATTAAATAACTTAACAAATACTGGTTCATCTGCATCCTCTCCTTTCACGAACGGAGACGATGTTGTAGTATCGCTAGTTACTACTGGTGATAGAGGTGATGATGGTACTAGTGGAACTTCTGGTTCAAATGGCTCAAGTGGTTCTTCAGGAACTGACGGAAGTAGTGGTTCAAGCGGTTCGAGCGGTTCTTCAGGAACTGACGGAAGTAGCGGAAGCTCTGGTACAGATGGAACTTCAGGTACAGATGGAACTAGTGGTATTTCTGGAGCCAAAGGTCAAAAAGGTCAAGGTGGAACTAGTGGAACTGATGGAACTTCAGGTGTAAGCGGAACTTCAGGTTCAAGCGGAACTGATGGAACTTCAGGTAGAAATGGAACTAGTGGAACTGATGGAACTTCTGGTTCAAGCGGTTCAAGCGGTTCTTCTGGAGTTAAAGGCCAGAAAGGTCAAAAAGGTCAAGGTGGAACTTCGGGTGTTAGCGGAACTTCTGGTTCATCCGGTACTTCAGGCTCTTCAGGTTCTAGTGGCTCTTCAGGTTCAAGTGGTCTTGGTGGACCAAAACAAGCTACTACATTTGAAGAACTAGGCTCAGGAGCATATACTGGTCAATTTGGTTACACAGCTGATGGCGGAATATATCAATGGAATGGTGCAGGTTGGGAAGAAGTAGGTGACTTAAGTGGTTCTTCAGGTTCTTCAGGTTCTTCGGGTTCAAGCGGTTCTTCGGGTTCAAGTGGTTCTTCAGGCGCAAAAGGTCAAAAAGGTCAAGGTGGAACTTCAGGTTCAAGTGGTTCTTCTGGAACTGATGGAACTTCTGGTTCAAGCGGTTCAAGTGGTTCTTCTGGTGTTAGCGGAACTTCAGGTTCTTCAGGAGCTAAAGGTCAGAAAGGTGAATCAGGTACATCGGGTGTTAGTGGAACTTCTGGTGTTAGTGGAACTTCAGGTTCTTCGGGTGCAAAAGGTCAGAAAGGTCAAAAAGGTCAAGGTGGAACTTCGGGTTCTAGTGGCTCATCAGGTGTTAGTGGAACTTCGGGTAATAGTGGAACTTCTGGTAATAGTGGAACTTCTGGTGTTAGTGGAACTTCTGGTTCTTCAGGTACTGCAGGTTCTAAAGGTCAAAAAGGTTCTGAAGGAGATACATTACCAGTAAATAATAACGGTGCGCATAGAGTAATTACCGCGAATGGTGGTTCTTCAGTCGATGCAGAATCAAATTTAACATTTAATGGTACGACACTTGCTCTTAGTGGTAATTTAGAAATTAAGACATATAAGATCGAAGAAAACACTAATGGAGATTTAGAATTTAAACTAGCATAATAAAATGGCAAAAGACGCAAACGTAAAATCAGTATTTGTAATTGATGAAAGTAATTTTGTCAATCAATGGGGTATCTATAATGAAGAATCTCCTACTTTAGACCCCGGTGTTACAGCTAAAATCGATGGAACTACTAATGATTTTCATGCAATTAACGTACATGAAACTGAAGATAGCTTAAACGATATTGGATGGCATGTTAATGCCGATGGTAGAAGATGGTGGTCAGATCAGGATAATCAAGTTTTCGGTACTGAAAATGCTAGTGGTTCATATCCTTGGAATGTTTACAAGCAAACAAACATTTACACGACAGCTAGAAAATATGCCGGTAAAAATAGTAGATATGGTTTACATATTTATAGAGAACCTAATATTACAAGTACGTCTACGTGGGGTGGTTTAAGATTATATCCAACATCAACTAGTAAACTTAGAAATGGTAAATATAGGTTTTCATTTGATTATAGAGGATATTCTGGTGGCTACAACATGGATGTATATCAAAATTATGAGATAGGTTGGGGAACTATGGGTATTGGACTTCCTACACCATGGAATCAAAGCATTTCTGCATTTGATACTTGGCAGTGGCAGAGATATGAAAAAGAATTTGAAATAGAAGACCAATATTTAGATTGGGTTCCTGGTCAAAACCAACAAGCTTGGAATGCTAGCACTGCATATACCGGTAGTTGGTATGGTGTTACATATAATGGACATGTTTACAAACACGTTAGTGGTTCAACATCAAAGGTAGGTGAAACTCCAGAGGATAATTACAACACAGGTGATAGAAGTGTATGGAATGCTAAAATCCCTATGACAGCTGGTTACTATGACATATATAGACAAATTAAAATAGGATTTACGTATCATAATCAAAATGATAGAGGGACACACGTCTTTATTGACAACATTCAATTAGTTAATACAACAACTAATGAAAGATTTAAATTTAACGATACAGAATGGGAAGCTGATAATCTTTCAGAAGAAACTACACATATTAAAGCACAAGGAACTGGTTATGTACATCAACCTCAAGCTAGCAACACCGGTGTTGATATATTTAGCACACATGCAAACAGAACACTTGAAGTAAATGGAACATCTATATACAATACAAGTGGAAGAGGATTAAGATTAACATTAATTAGAGAAGCAAATTCTAGTGTAACATTCAATCAAACATATGATGTATATGGTTCTGACGCTGCTAGAAATGAATTAGCAGATAAATTAAGCACAGTTACAGATGCAGAATTATGGGTTTTAACTTCATATGATGCTGTTGCCACAAATAGCATTTTAGATGCACAGATGGCTAATATGGGTGCAGTTTTATACAGAAATGATGGAAATTTATACTCTATTTTTAAAGGCTCTGGTGTTAGACATACTTATGCTGCTGTAGGTAGAGGACAAAAAGTAATTAAAGAAGACGGCGCAAATGCCGCAGAGCCCAACTATAAAAGAATGGGTGTAATAGATTTAAGACTATAATGGAACAATTAGAAGAATTATTAACAGAACTTGGCGCTATTAATTATGAAATAGATAAAGCTTCTTCTGTGGAAGAACGCCAAACTTTAGAGAATATATACTCTAATAGGATAAGACATTTAAGTGAAGCTATAGCACAACTAGAACAAAAATAAGAAACACATAAAATGGCAAGATTAAAAACAGGAACTACTATTGGAGGACACATTTCGTTACACGAAGGTAACTTTAGTGCATCAAATTACCCTGAATTTCAAGGTTCAAGTGGTTCGTCTGGTTCAAGCGGTTCATCTGGTTCAAGCGGTTCATCTGGTTCTTCAGGAGTAAATGGAACTTCAGGTTCATCAGGTTCAAGCGGTGTTAGCGGAACTTCAGGTAGTAGCGGAACTTCAGGTAATAGCGGAACAAGCGGAACTTCAGGAGCTAAAGGTCAAAAAGGTCAAGGTGGAACATCTGGAACAAGTGGAACATCAGGAGTTAAAGGTCAAAAAGGTCAAGGTGGAACATCTGGCGTTAGTGGAACATCTGGCGTTAGTGGTTCTTCAGGTTCAAGTGGTTCTTCAGGAGCCAAAGGTCAAAAAGGTCAAGGTGGAACGAGTGGAACTTCAGGTTCTTCGGGTTCTTCAGGTACAAGTGGCTCTTCTGGTTCAAGTGGATCGAGCGGGGTTAATGGAGCTAATGGAACATCTGGAACTTCTGGTATTAATGGTGTTAGTGGAACTTCAGGTTCTTCAGGAGCCAAAGGCCAAAAAGGTGCGCCTGGAACATCAGGTGTTAGTGGTTCTTCGGGTGTAACAGTTAGTGGTTCTTCAGGTTCAAGTGGTTCAAGTGGTTCTTCTGGAGTTAAAGGCCAAAAAGGCGAACCTGGAACATCAGGTGTTAGTGGTTCTTCGGGCGTAACAGTTAGTGGTTCTTCAGGTTCTTCAGGAGCTAAAGGTCAAAAAGGTCAAAAAGGTGAAGTTGGTGTTGGTCAAAAAGGCCAGAAAGGTCAAGGCGGAACATCAGGTGTAACAGTTACTGGAACTTCAGGTTCTTCAGGAGCTAAAGGTCAAAAAGGTCAAAAAGGTGAAGTTGGTGTTGGTCAAAAAGGCCAGAAAGGTCAAGGCGGAACATCAGGTTCAAGTGGTATTGATGGTAAAACAATTGCTGGAACTTCAGGTTCTTCAGGAGCTAAAGGTCAAAAAGGTCAAAAAGGACAAACTGGCGTTGGTCAAAAAGGCCAGAAAGGTGAAGTTGGCGTTGGTCAAAAAGGCCAGAAAGGTGAAGTTGGCGTTGGTCAAAAAGGCCAGAAAGGTGAAGTTGGTGCAACAGGACCAAACAGATCTGATTATCGAGTTTATAGTAACCAATATGTTGGTAACAGTTCCGGTGAATATGTTTATTATGACACTAATAATAATATGCATAGATTTTATATAAATTCAGGAGAAAGAATGAGGTTAGACAGCAGTAGTAACTTACATGTTGCAAATGACGTTGTTGGTTTCTCTTCTACTTTATCAGATTTAACTTTAAAAGATAATGTATCTAAAATCGACAATGCACTAGATAAAGTACTTAAACTAAGAGGTGTTCAATTCGACTGGAACAATACTTCTAAAAAAGGTACACATGATATAGGTGTAGTTGCACAAGAGGTTGAAGCTATATTTCCAGAACTAGTAAAAACATTAGAATCTCCATTTTTAACAGAAGGAGAAGATGCTACATCAGTTAAAGCTGTTGCTTATGATAGATTAGTCGGTGTATTAATTGAAGCTATCAGAGAACTTAATGAAAAAATAAATAACAAATAAAATGGCAATAACATATAGTTGGAACAACACACAAGTTGAAGTCTACGCTACATTACAAGACCGTCATGGTGTCGAAAAAAATAACGTTATTACTGGTCTTGTGTTTCGTTTGAGAGCAACGCACGATTCACATATTGACCCAGCAACTGGTGAATTAATGTTTAGAGAATTAGCCTCTAAAATAGCGTTTGATAAAGAAGCCATGGACTTTGGACCAATTGATTCGTTTAAAGAGTATGATGATGTTAGAGAAACTGATATAAACGCATGGGTAGAAGAATATATTGGAGCCGAAGAACTAGTTAGATTAAAACTAGGCTTAGAAATTATGATTAACAATGAAATTACACCTACTGTATTTTGGGATGAAAAATCAGACCCCGTAGAGGAGGAAGAAGGCCAATAATTTTTGGTTCTATTTAAGAATTATTAAGGGATGGCGAAAGCTATCCCTTTTTTATGTTTTAAAATAAATACTAGCCCATGAGGTTATAGTATCTCCATTGCCAGTTACAAAATCTTCATATTTTATACAATCAATACCTAAATCCAATGAAACATTTGCCAAGCCCAATCTACCTTTAAAATGATTATTTCTATCTAGAGTATTATACGCCTCAAATAATTCATCTGGTTCATCAGTGTATTCTATCTTATCTCCGTTACCTATTTGTGGAGTAGTTGGCATATATTCTTGTTTATTTTCCTCATAATTTTTTACAACACTTAAATCAAACCTCATTCTAAGCCTATTTTCTATAGGTCTTTCAAACTCACCTCCATTTTGAGAAATAAATGATTTTCTAGGTGAACATATTTTTACATTACTACATTCTATATTCACATCGGCTGGATGTTGAATAGGTGTGTTGTTTTCTAAAAGAGCTAGCGCTGCACCTTCTTTTATGATATATGCATGACCTGCCCATTCAGGTAAATATCTAACATATTCAAACAAACCAGTTGAATTTGAAGTATCATTATAGACTGGAATCTCTGAATCACAAGTCCCTAACCACATAATGTCATAATCAGATTTTTTAAAATCATCGATCATGGCTTCTAATCCTCCATTAGCTATCATTCTTAAACCTAATTTAGTCCAAGTTACATCGTCTTCGATAATTAAAGATGTTTTATGACCAAGTTCTAACATCCTTTTATATGCCTCTTTATGAGAAAGTGCACAACCAATAATGTTTTTGGTAAGATTACCACCTGGGTCTACAAATGGATTAGCCACTATACCAGATTTTATCATATCTTTCATTTCTGGTAAATCGCTACCATATATAGCATTGACAATGTGTAATCTATTAGCAATGTCAAATCCTACTGAATCAAATTCCATTGCTACAGTTTGTCTTCTTCTTTCGTGATGTTTAAGATTTATGCAAAATATGCTATCAAAATAATCTTTCATATTAAAATGTTTAAGTCGTTACTAAGATATATATAATACTTAATAAATAGACACAAATTAACAATGGCATTAACTAGTTCTGGACAATTATCAGTAAGCACAATTCATGGGCATCTTCTTAGTAATTCAAGCTATGCGTATGAAGGTGGATATGCACTTCGTGCTATGAGTTTACACGGTAGATGGAAACTTAATAATCCAATATTTGATATGGAAGATAGAATTTCTGATTTCTATGGAAGAGATTTTAGTACTGAAAGATCGACAAGAAGTATAGGTATGGTTAATGGCGGGTATGGTGGTCAATTTGCGACTATAGAGGAAGTATGTACAGGGACACAAGCGACTACTATTATCTACATATCTGCATATGATTATTTTACTAATTACTTAAATGGAAATCCAACTACGTTTTTTTCAGATTGGGAACTAAGATATAGAATTGCTACAACCAAACTTTGGGACACATCTAGAGACTGGATTTGGGAAACCGATGGTGTTGGTATTGGCACTAGAATAAACACAGATTGTACGCCTTATCAGCAAATCCCAACTAACAAGTATTATGGTGATGATAGATGTAATAGAGGTGCTAGCTATATAGTAGAATCAGCATGTACTTTAGTAACTGGTAGATACTATCAAGTTTGTTCGGACTTTAATTGTCGTACTACTTTTGATGCACCATGTGAAATTTATATTACTGGTGTCGCTCCATCAAATTTTAATTCTCAATTAGAAGTAACAAATTGTTTCACCGTAGGTTGTTTTCAAACAATTTGTGGAGATGGTGAAGACCCAGAAAACCCATTCATTAAGAAATAATTTAAACATTTATTCATTTTTAAATATAACCTTTAATGAGAAATGTATTATTGTATTCTGGTTATCAAGCTATTCCATTTGATTCAAATACTAAAATAGGTTTAGGAGGAACAGAACAGGCTATTATTAATCTTTCAAAGGAATTAGTAAAATTCGGCTATAAAGTTGTTGTTTCTGGACAAGTCTTAAATAGTGGAGTCATAGATGGTGTAGAATGGATTAGTACAGATAAACTTCATCAAAAACATCACGACAAGTTTGATATTATCATAGCAGCTAGTTATATTCACTTTATTTTAGAATTTAAAAACTATAATGCTAAAAAAATATTTTGGGTTCATAATGTAGATTATTTCGAGTGGTTCAATGGGGAAATCATACCTAATTCTAAACAACTTCTCGATCAAGTAGATAAAATAGTTTGTCTTACAAACTGGCATAAAAATGATTTTATTTATAGATTTAATCCTTCTTGTCAAGTAGATGTTATAGGAAATGGTGTTTACTTAGATTCATTTATCGGCACTAAAACAAAAATAAAAGATAAATTTATTTGGAGCTCAGCTGGAGATAGAGGTCTTTTTGATTTACTTAAAAATTGGCCAAGAATTAAACAAATAAAACCAAATGCAACGTTAGATATATTTTATCCCGAATATGCTGCTTATTTAAAAGAAGATATTGATAAAAATATTCAAACTCTTGGTTTACAAGGCGTTACACACCATGGAAGTGTAAGCTACGCAGAACTACACTCTCATATGCTTTCATCTGAATTTTGGTGTTATCTGACAGACTATGAAGAAACTTATTGTATAACTGCTCTAGAAATGCAACATGCGAGGGTGCTTCCCATAACTACAAACGTGGCAGCTTTAAATGAAACAGTAAATAGCGGAATTATCTTAGATAATAATGAAACAAAATGGGATTTAGCAATAGAATTATTAGATCGAATAGGGTCAGAACTAATAAATAAAAGTTTAGATTCTTCTAGCTCTTGGGTAAAAAGACAAACTTGGAATTCAAGGTCTTACGATTGGAAGAAATTAATAGATTCAATATGAAAATAGATAAAATTTATGTAATTAGTTTAGAGGCTACTAATCCTCAAAAACAAAAAGAAATAGTTTCTAAACTAGACAGTTTATTAGAAAATCACGGCAACGTTGGTTATGAAATTGTCCAAGGTTTTGACGGTAGAAATGGCAACGTTCCTGGTTTTTGTACACCTTACGATGCTTGGAAATTAGAAGGCTCAGATCATAGTTGGTGGAATAGACCTCTTTTGGGCGGTGAATTAGGATGTACTATTAGTCACGTCTCTTGTTGGCAAAAAATAGCTGAAGGAAATGAACATGAACAAAACGTCTTGATATTAGAAGATGATTTTAAACCATTAGGCGCCATAGACAATATCGTGGCACCCACAGTCGATTGGGATATAGCTTTATTGGGAAGATATGTGTTTGATAGTAATTCTGAACAATCAGTTGATGCAGTTTGGGTTAAACCTAATAGAAGCTACAATGCACATGCTTATGTAATTAAAAAACATACTGCTATTAAATATTTGAAAGAATATAATTTATTAGATAATGTAATTCCAGTTGATGAATTTATGTGTGCAACTTGGTATCAACACCCGAGAGAAGATATAGCAAAATTATATCCACCTAAAATTCAAGCACTATCATTAAAGAATGAATTAATAACTCAAAAAAGAAATCCTAAAGATTCTAATATAGAACACAGTGCGCCATTAACAGATGACACTTATTTTGAAATATTAGATACTTCTAATTGGGAATTATGGAAAGAAAAATACGTTAATAAAACACTAGCTTCTGGTGAATATGATTTAATGGTAGATGATTTAGGGGATAACATATATGAATTTCCTTTATTTACTCCTAAATTTTGTAAGGAAGTCGTTGCGTTAGCAGAAACATTAGATAATTGGACTGAAAATAGACATGAATATTATCCAACAAACGATGTACTTTTACAAGACATTAGATTACAAGACATTTATCATAGAGTTTTAAAAGAAGTTGTTTATCCACTTTGTGTACATTTGTGGCATTTAGAAGGTCCTAAATGGTTAGATATGTACAGTGAAAACTTTATGATTAGATATACCACACAAAAACAATCTCATTTATCTTTACACCATGACCATAGTGATATTTCAATGGTGGTAAAACTAAATGACGAATTTGAAGGAGGAGGTACTTGGTTCCCAAGATATGGTACACTTTCTAATCCTTCTAAAATTGGAACCGCATCTCTTCACCCAGGGAGAGTAACACATAGACATGGTGCTAGACCTATTACCGCTGGTAAAAGATATATCACAGTGTCATTTATGAGACAAGACAAATAACTTAATTAAATTATTCATGAAACAAGAAATTAAATTCAACAAAATAGTTGGGGACGATGGCCATTTGGTTTCCCCGGTATTAAACGCAGGTAGAAAAAACTATTTAATCGACATTGATGGTACTATTACAGATGATGTACCGAACGAAGAGCCAGAGAGAATGTCAGTTGTTTTACCATATGCAGGTTCAAAAGAAACACTAAACAAGTGGTTTGACGAAGGTCATGTAATTACTTTCTTTACTTCAAGAACTGAAGACGTAAGAGAGATTACTGAAACTTGGTTAAACAAACACGGATTTAAATATCACGGCCTATTGATGGGTAAACCTAGAGGTGGTAACTACCATTGGGTAGATAATCATATTGTCAAAGCTACTAGATATGAAGGTAAGTGGGCAGATTTGGTGGAAGAAGAAAGAACGATAGAAGTCTTTCCGTCGTAGATATATAAAATATGAAAATTAAAACTTATCAGCAATTTTTAAACGAGGCTAAACAGCCTGTAGATTTAAATAAAATATATTTAGTCTATAATCCAGATCTGGGACATAGATTCTGGACTTACAAAGATTTTGCAACTTATAAGTATTTTGTTAGATTAACTCCAGATAATTACAAGAAAATAGATATTGATAAAAATCTTCCTGTGTTAACATATCATTCTGATACTTGTCAAAAACTAATTGACGAAGGTTTAATTAAAGAGGAGAACGTTTACAATAAACCAAAATTTATTAAGAACTCAGGCTCTAAGGCTAAATTCCATAAATTAGTTGATGGTGATGAAAATATTCCAAAGACGTGTCATAAAAAAGAAGACGCAGTCAATGAAGTTGGATTTCCGATGATTGCTAAACCGGCCGAGGGACATTCAGGAATTGGTATTTGTGTATTAAAAAACCAAAAACAATTTGACGAAGCACCTCATGATAAGTTAGATGTTTATTCTAAATTTATTGATAAAAAATCTGAACACAGATTCTTTACATTTAAAGGTGAACCTATTTTCTGGCAAGTAAGAGAACCTGTTAATGACAAAGCTAAAAACGGAGATGGAGATTCTGATGAAAATATGCAATTTAATTATCATAAGAAAAGATTAGAAGAAACTCCTGAAAAATTTAAAACACTGATTGCTAAATTTGGCAAAATATTCTCAGACCTTCCATTTATTTGCTTCGATATAATGGAAGATAAAAAAGGTAAATTGTATATTATCGAAAGTAACGCCATGCCAGGTGTTCCATTTGACACGACAGTCGACATGTATAAAGTAATATTTAAAGACTTCTATGGAAGAAGTGTTGACGAGTCTACTGAAATTAAATTACAAGAGTATGCTGATTTCATGTTAGAAAAATCTAAAAAAATGGATGGTGGCAAAAGGTTTACTTACGATAAATAAACTTTTTTAAGTAAAACAATATAATAAATAAAATATCTGGAATTTTAATATAGTTTCTAGATAAATAGAATTGAAATAAATTATGGGCAAACCAAATATGGAATGTATGATAGTCAATATATGGATTCACCATATGCAAATAGGTGAATTATTTGACTTTTTAAACGATAGAATCAAAGAACCACCTAACTATTGGTATAGTGAGAACAGTGTACCTAAATCGGTTACAGGTGGATATGTTATGATTAGTTTACCATTTGAGTCTTATTCTAATTTATCTGCAGCTAAATATTGGGATGAAGCTCCAGGTTGGATAAAGAAATAATATGAAAAAATCAAATCTAGAGAAAAAGAAATTTCTCTTAAATTACAAAGGAAAGAAATATAGATCGAACACTCTTTTAGGTGTAGTCTTTAACTATATTTTTAAAAAGAATTAAACAAATCACATATTAAGTGTATAATAAACGTCTAGTTATTACTAGGCGTTTTTTAGTATTTAAAGGAATTTAAGATGTATACACAAGATGAATTAAAGCAGATGATTTTCATAGATATTGAAACATCTACTCAAAAAGAAACCTTACAGGAATTATTAGATGAAAATCCAACATTAGAAGAATATTGGAACATTAAGACTACTCAACTTTTAGAAAATCAACCTGAGACTTTAAAAGATTTTACAGACCCTCATAAAATGTGGGCAAGAATGGCAGGTTTATATCCAGAGTGGGGTAAAATAGTTTGTATTTCTATGGGTCAAATTCAGTTTGATGAAACAGGTCACCCTAGTGGTTTTAAAGCAGTCTCATTCTATAATGAAGATGAATCAATTGTACTAAAAGAATTTTTAAAGACTGCAGCCAAAATCATGCAAAAGTACCCAAAAATGAATTGGGTTGGTCACAACATTAAAGGATTCGATATGCCATACATTATCAAAAGGGCTTTGATAAACAACATCGGTGTACCAACTTCTTTCCATTTACATAAACAAAAACCATGGGAAAACTGCCTACTAGACACGCAAGATGTTTGGAAATTTGGTGGTTGGAACTCAGCAAAATTAGGTTTAATTTCAGAAGTTTTAGGAATTCCTTCTCCTAAAGATGCAATGTCAGGGCCAGAAGTAAATGAATATTTTTGGGCAGGTCGTTTAGAAGAAATTAAAACATACTGCGAAAAAGATATTCAAGCAACGGCCAATATTATGCTTAAATTGGCAGGAATGCCATTAACATGATGAGATTAGCAGGTAAGAAATGTAATAAATGTGGTAGAAAATTGCCACACAAAATGTTTAAACACAATAAAAAGAAAACATGTAAATCATGTGAGTATCGATGGTGGCGTTCTTTTCTTAGATATTTGGTACAACAAAAAAGATTAACTCCTGCTGAAAGAATGGCAAGTAGAGTTGGTTACATGGGTGCAGCATTCTTAATGGCAGGTCAATGGACAGTAGAACCTATTTTGTTTATCTTAGGATTTATTTTTGTTCTTATACAGGTTTCATTTAGAAAACAATGGAATCTTGTTGCACTTCAATTAAATGGACTTATAGCTTGGACAATTCACTTTATTAAAACACTAGCTTAATTGCCAAATTGACATGTTATTTTTGATTTAAATGACATTAAGTCTTAAAACTTAGAATGGCATAGATTTTTCAGTATTACCTACGAGCACGTTGCTCAAATAACTAAAACAAATATAAATTATGTACACAACACTTTCATTATTAGACAGAATGTTCAATGACCCATTGTCTCAATTGAACGATTTAACAATTAGCAATTATGGCACACCCAAAGTCACATCAACTGGCGATACCTATGAAGTTGAACTTGCATTGCCAGGTTTTTCTAAAAAGGATGTTAATGTTGAAGTAGAAGGTCGTAAGCTGGTAATTTCAGCTGAAGTTTCTGAAGACAAAGAAACACATTATCGTCAATCGTTTAAGAAAGTTTATTTCTTACCGACTGATGTTGATTCAGATGTGGTTACTGCAACCATGACAGACGGTGTTCTTAAGATTTTATTTGGTAAAAACGAAACTACTAAAAAAATCAAAATTGGCTAAAAATAATTAGTCCTAGATTTTTTTATATCAATTATTTTTGGTATATTGGCCTAGTAAAATAAACAAATAGATATATTATGAACGAAGATTTTGATTTCAACGAATTAATGGGCGATAACGAAATGGAAAAAAAGCTTGAAGCGTATCGTCAAAAGATGATCGAAGAGGCTATTAATGAAAATTATCGTAGAATCGAAACCAATGGCTTAAGTGAATTTCACATGAGGCACTTAGAAACTTCTGAATTAATTGCACTAAAACAAACGCTTAATACAATGTTGGAATACTTTGTAGACCCAGATATTGAAGCTTACGAGAAGTGTGCAGTTATTTCTAAAGAGATTTCTAAAATCGAATCTGTTCTTTCTCTCAAAGACACTGCAGATATATAATATATCAAACGTGCTAGTGCTATCTAACTAGCGCGGGCCCCCGATTAAACCCAGCTAGAAATAGCTGGGTTTTTTATTTGATATATAATAAAAGAATATAATTTTAAGATATGAAGTACATCAAACAATTAAATGAAAGTGACGTTATCGATGAGAAATCTAATAAAGTTCTCTTTGATAGTGAAAAAGAATATACACTTCCTCAATTTATTAAAATTGCTAAAGGTTCTGTAGAAGGTAAACATGCATACGATGGTAATTCCAACTTTGGTAAAGGCATAAAATTAGCGGAAGCTTTAAAGAAAAGTTTAGGTCATCTTCCTTTTAAATGTAGAGTTGGTAGAAATGCATGGAATTATGGCGGAAATTTATATGTTTTAATAGAATTAGGAGGTAAAAGTTATCGTCAAGTAATGTTTAAATTTAACTCAGCTAATTCTACTAGACAGCCAACATATTCATTCTCACCTATATTTCAAGGTACGACTAAAGCATCTACTGGTGAAGTGGTAAAAGATTGGAACATGGGTACCATTCATGGCTCGTATCAATCTATATCTAAATTTGATGAATTTATAGGTGATGTTATTCATGTTTTTAATGATTATCAAAGGGTAAATGGAGAGCCATTTAGTTTTAAATCTGCAATGAAGATTTTTAAAGAAAAAGCAAAACTTAGAGAAGCTTGGAATAAATTAGAACCACGAGTAGAAAAAGAATATATGGCTGCAAAATCTATGGCTAAAAAAGTAAATCGTTGGATTTCAATGAGAATGCCAAGGTTTGATGATGATAAAAAGACTGTTTATTTTAAACACGATGAACCAAGAGAACTGAGACATCCAGATGAATATGGTGAAGTACCAGAATTAGAAACTAAAGAATACGATAAGTATGAAAAACATATTGCAAAAATGACAGATATGATTGAAAAGTTTTGTAATAAGTTTGGTGTTGAATTTGTTTGGGCTGCATCTTGGTAAACAAATATTAATAAAAGATATGAAATATATTAAATCTATAAACGAAGCTAGACAAGCTCCAGCAAAAAGATTATTTAAAGATGTTGTTAAAGGCAACACTAATTCTATTGAAGGTCAAAAGATTTCAAAAGAAATGGCACAAGCTGCATTAGATTGGTTTGACAGATCGGTTTATGCTAGAAAATATGCAAATCAAGTTCAAAGGGCTGGTATGGGCTCAGTGGCTCCTTTAATCTTTGGTGAATATTGGGGTATTAAGAAAACTATTAGTCGTAAACTAAAAGATGAGTTTAAGCAATTACAAGACGTGTATAAAGGTGCGCAAATCAAAGAGAAAGTAGAATATTCATCAACACATATTAACGGTGAAAAAATAACTTCTTCTTGGGCAGGAACATCTGATAATTTAAGAGAATTTATTAAAATGATAGAAGATGCTCCTGAAACACTAGATTATATTGATGTAACTAGTAGCACTGGTCATTTTTCCCCATCTAGAGAAAAGTTTAAAACACCAATAACTAATTCTAAGAAAAAACAAATTATTAAAATTGTTAAAGCAGTAGAAAAAGAATTTAAGAAAAAAGGGGACCCTATTACAACGTTTAGATTTCAGTCATATTATGGTGCATCCAATAACGATAGACATCTTAGTGACCCTGCATACATAAGCTATAGAACAAAAGGCAGCGATAAGTTTGGTAATGATATGTCTTCTGGTAAATATGGTAGTTTAGATTAATGAAGAAAATTAAAGCAACATTTTGGGAATATTGGATTAAACCGTGGCATCCATATTCAGTGTGATATATAGACTATGAAATATATTAAACTATTTGAACAATTTATAGGTGAAAAGAAACCTAAAGATGCACCAGGTTGGCATGATGCTGATTATCCTGATGCAAATGGTAGATTTAAAGATTTGTCTATTAAAGATTTAGCAGCTTGGTTAATTGATACAAGAAACAAAGATGTTAAAGCTATTAGTGGTGCATTAACTCAACAAATTGTTTTTAATAGAAACGAAGACCCTGATTATGCCGAAAAAATGGAAAAGACCAGAAAAGAGGTATATAAGCAATTAGGTAGAGAAGATTTATTAAGAGAGGATTGGACTGCTGAAAATCCAGATCTGGAAAGAGTTAGAAGATTTCAAGGTACAGTATCTGATATGCATTCTTGGTTAAGTCGTAAACTTAAAGAACAGGGTTTAAGCGGTGAAACAAATCCGTATAAAGACACTATAATGGTAAATGGACCTCATATGGACGATAAAGATAATTCGATGCCATATCAGGATTTTCAAAATGGTAAATCTGATTTAGTAAAGTATAGACATGGAACCAAAACAAGCTAAAGAACTTATTGCACAGTTAAAAAGAATAGCTGATGCACTAGAGAAAAAGAACTTAATTACTGATAAGCAAGAAAAGCGTGCTGAAAAACTGAATAAATTACAGGAAAAGCAAATTAAATCAAAATTAAGAAGAGATAACACTGATAGAATTTCCCCTAATTTAGAAACTGAATGAGCCACTACAACACATTAGGTGTAGACAAGGCGGCAACTCAAGAGGAAATTAAACAAGCATATAGACGGTTAGTCAAAGAACACCACCCTGATAAAAACGGAGGAGACGACACTAAATTTAAAGAGATAGCGTCGGCTTATGAAGTTTTAGGTGATTCTAATACAAGGCAACAATACGACTCTCAGGGACAATATCAAGATTTTTTTAGTGGATTCAGTGGAGGCAGACATAACATGTCTGATATATTCGATCAGATGTTTGGTGGTGCATTTAACGGAAGGGCATCAACTAAAGGTGCTGATATTAGAATGGATATGCAAGTAACTTTTGAAGACGCATATCACGGGTGTACTAAACACTTTACCGTTAATGGTGAAAATATAAAAATGTCATTCAAACCCGGTCTTAGAAATGGACAAAAGTTTAGGCTAAGAGAAAAAGGACAACCTCATCAATTTAACACCACATTACCCAATGGAGATTTAATTATTCATGTACATGTTCTACACGATGGCCAGTGGATAGTACAAGGTGATGATATTTGGATAGAAGCAAATGTTCCATGGTATGATATTATGTTGGGTACTAAAATACAAGTTAAAACACCAGATGGTCAAATTTTTATTAATATACCCAGAAATTCTCATCCTGAAAAAACACTTAGAATTAAAGATAGGGGATATCCCATTTACAATACCGATAAGAGAGGTGCATTATTATGTAAATTAAATGCAACCTATCCTGAACTAAATGAGGAAATATTTGAATATATAGAGAAAGTAAAAAATAGTTTTGAACAATAATATGTTAGGCGGAAGATCGTCAATGTGGAATAAATTAATACACGGTATTCATGTAAATGATGAAGACCTTTTTATTAATACTTTATTTCAAGCAATATCAAAGCATCCTTCTTATGTAATTCTATCAGATATGGAATTAAATAGAAAGTCTACTATTATTAATGCTATGATTTCTTATTATGAAAATAAAGAAGATTACGAAAAATGTGCGATATTGTTTGAGATTCAAAAAGACTTAAATATAGTATGCTAATAGTAAACGTTAAAAAAGCAAATATCGAAAAAGCTCTCAAGCAATTAAAATCTAAAGTGATTAGAACTAAACAACTAAGACACTTAAGAGAAAGAAAACAGTTTACTAAACCTTCTGAAAAAAGAAGACTTCAAATGCAGAAAGCTCAATACATTGAGCAAAAGAAAAACAATTAAACTTGTAAAGATATTATTAAAATATCCTAATATTTTCGAATCGTAATACTGGAAACCGGTATTGGGTTTTAAAATATATAAAACGGGTAAATTAATACTCAAAAAAGAAAATTGTAAATGGCTGATTTTATATCAAATACAGATAAAGACAGTTTGATGAGAGCTAGCTACTATCAAATAACAAGAAATTTTACAAAAACTGTGAACAGGTTCATTGCGTTTAAAGATAGCGATAGAATAGTGGAGATTCCACATGGTATAGGTCAGCGTTCTCAGTTTATAGACTTAATGATTAAATACTTCGAGTCATTAGAAGAGTATGAAAAGTGTACGAAGTTAGTTAAATTAAAGGAACTGGTGATTATGGCTGGTGATTAAAAATATTAAATTAAATGGCAAGAACTCCAAGGCAAAACACATTAGAGAGTGGACTTAAGAAAATTCAACTAAGACAATCTCAGCACGGATATGTAAGAAACATAGAAGAAAACGAAATAACATTCTGTTACGGTCCAGCAGGGACTTCAAAAACATTTACAGCATGTTACGTCGCCTTAAAGTTATTAAAAGAAAAAAGAATTAAAGAAATTATATTATGTAAGCCTATTCAAGAGGCTGGTGAAAAACTAGGTTTTTTACCTGGAAACAAGGACGAGAAAATCGATCCATATATGAAATCATATAAATCCAATATTGAAAAAATTATTGGAGTAGAAAAAACAAAAACGCTATTCGACAAAAACACTATTAGATTTGAACCATTAGCCTACATGAGAGGTGATACCTTCGATGATGCATTAATGATTTTAGATGAAGCTCAAAACGCAACATTTAAACAATTAATGTTATTCGTAACAAGAATGGGTAAAAACAGTAAAGTTGTGGTAACTGGAGATGTAAGTCAACATGATATTGCATTATCTCAAGTTAGTTTACCAGATTTTATAGAATTAATTAAAGATGTTAAAGGAGTTGGCACCCATGTTTTTACTGAAGAAGATATCGTTAGGTCTAAAATTTTAATAGATGTTGTCAAGCGATATGACAAATGGAAAGCAACAAATCAGAATCAGAATCGCAAATAATTCTAAGACCTGCAGTCGTTGACGATCAAAATAGAATTTGCGAGATATACAGTCAATACTTCGGTTTGACTGAACCTACTACCAGACATTGGTGGACAATCATAGAAAATCAAAACATTAATTACATAGTGGCTGAAGAAAAAGGTCATGTAATTGGCGTAGCCACTCTTGTTACTATTAATAAAGTTATTAGAAGTGGAAATAGAATGGGCTTAATTGAAGATGTAGCCGTAGATAAAAATCATTCTGGTAAAGGTATTGGTAGAATGCTAATCGAAGAACTAAAGGAAGTGGCTCTTAAAAAAAGTTGCTACAAAGTAATTCTAAATTGTAGTGAAGATAATATTGGCTTTTATGAAAAATGTGGATTTTACCAAAAAGAAGTGCAAATGAGATGGGATAGACCACCTAAAGATTAAACTTTTACATGGTTTTGTGTATAATAATAAAATAAAAATACATGAAACAAATTCTATTAAAACATAGCCACACTGGACTTGAAGATACTATAGAAGTTGGTGTAGACGAAGCAGGAAGAGGTGCACTTGCAGGACCAGTAACAGTGGCAGCATGTATAATGCCATATGGGTTTCAACACGAACTTATTAAAGATTCAAAGATTCTTAATGAAGCTCAAAGAGCAGAAGCCAGACAATTAGTATTAGATAACGCATTAGCGTACTCTGTTGTACACATTGGTGTTGAAGAAATAGAAAACACTAATATTCTTAAAGCTACGCTAGAAGGCATGAGAAGAGCTCTATCAGATGTACATGACAAATATAAGTTTGATTTTATTTTAATAGATGGTGACCAGTTTCATGGGTTTGAAGGCGTTCCATTTGAAACCGTAGTCGGAGGAGATAACACATATGTTAGTATTGCCGCTGCTTCTATTTTAGCTAAAACCGAAAGAGATCGACTTATGAAAGAACTAAGCACCGATTATATGACATATGGTTGGGGTTCAAACAAAGGATATGGAACTAAACAACATAGAGATGCCATCGTAAATGAAGGCGCTACAGAACATCACAGAAATTCATTCATCAGTCACATGTTGACAAAAACTACCACATTATTTTGAGAGGTTTACTTTTAGGTGTTCTATGTTTTTTAGTAGGACAAACATTAATTTGGTTTCAAACCAATGGACAATTCATCAACGATTGGGCAAAAAATAATACTCTGATTTTATCAGTAGTAGGAGGAACCACAATTAGCTATTTCTTTATTAACGGCACTAGATTAATTGCCGATCATTATGATGGTTTACTTTGGCCCGGAAGATTCTTGGGTTTTTCAATGGGTATTACGTCATTTGCATTCTTAACGTGGTATTTTATGGGAGAAGGATTAACCATTAAAACATGGGTTAGTTTAGGTTTAGCAGTATGTTTAATTTGTGTGCAGTTATTTTGGAAATGAATTTACCATGGAAAGAAAAAGGTAAACCTACAAATGTAGTAGTTTACAAAAAACAAAAAACAAGTAACAAACATTATATGATTGTAACAAACATTCATGTTGATGTTTTAAATAACGCTAGAGCTACTAAACCCATTATCGATCATAAATATGAGATTGTAGAAATGGGCATCGGAGAAACGTTTATTGATATCTGGTGCCATAAATATGGGATAAAAAGCCCGAAAGTTTTAGCTAAATAATTTTTTTATGTCAATAATTTTTGGTATATTAGCCTAGTAATAAAAAGATAAGAAATGAAAAATTCAATAATGTTAATTATACTTTCTCTTATTTTAATACCTATCTCGGTATTTTTAGCCACTTGGCTTTGGAACACACAGTTGGTTCCAGCTATAGATGGTGTTAATCAAGTAAGTATGTTGCAAATGTTTGGAATCATGGTTCTATTTTACATTTTGCACCCAGGGGTAAAGTCTATTAAAATGAATTCTAATAAAAGTAAAGATGAATAAAAAAATTATATATTTTGACATGGATGGAGTCTTAGTTGACTTAGCTGCTAAAATAGCAGAATATCCTACTGACGTTGTAGCAAAATTCGAAAAAGATGATATGGTCGATCAAATGCCAGCTCTCTTTTTAGACCCTCCTCCAATCAAAGGGGCTGTAGAGGCGTTTAATAGTTTTGTGAACTCTGACAAGTATGACGTTTATATTCTAAGTACTGCACCATGGGAAAATCCTAGTGCATGGATGCATAAAAGATTATGGGTTGAAAAGCATTTAGGCGAAGGTGCTTGGAAAAGATTAATTTTATCTCACAATAAAAACTTAAATATTGGAGATTATTTAATAGACGATAGAACTAAGAATGGTGCTGGAGAATTTAAAGGCGAATTAGTTCAATTTGGAAGCGATAAATATCCAAACTGGGAAAGTGTAATTAATTATTTGCAACCTTAAAATGGGAATAATCGAACAAGAAGACTACGTTAAAATCATTCATAAGAAAGCTATTGCTGTAGTTCTTTCTTGTAAAAATGATGGTCAACTAGAGGCTGCGATAGAATATGTTTGGTTAGCAAAGAAAGTTATTTCTGGAATAAAATCCAATAGCCACAAAGAAACTACGATTTTTAATAATATAATTAGAAACCTAAATGTCGTAATTAGGTTAAAGAGAAAAATGCTTAGATATGGATAAGATTAAAAATTATTTAAAAGAGATTACTTCGGTAGATGTTGTTCTAATATTTGCCTTTACACTTTATATGACGTTTTTGATTGCTACTTTAGTTAATTGGTAAATTGTTCGTAACTTTTTTGCCCTAAATTTTTTTATGTCAACTATTTGTGGTATATTAGTAGAGTAAATTAAAAGTTAAACAATATGAAACAATTTAAAGTAACAGAGGTTGAATGTAATG
>Ga0181379_1000078_pt1 | contig 45698 bp, 30 predicted proteins | sample 2SPOviralmetaG_FD_130115 | JGI IMG/M metagenome (GOLD analysis project Ga0181379, IMG submission 130115) | Marine viral communities from the oligotrophic San Pedro Time Series (SPOT) site, San Pedro Channel, CA, USA - 2 SPOT_SRF_2009-07-10 | ecosystem: Environmental > Aquatic > Marine > Strait... | reverse complement strand
GAATCGTTCGCTCCATCGTACCACAAGCAGCCTCCATCGGCGCAGGTTCTCCAATTGCTGGCATCCATGCCGTCGAGGGTGAGGTTCGCTCCACCGTTCACAGAGTCGTTGGCTGCCGAACCGGCTCCTTCCTCGAAGGCCCAATGGTGTGCGAGGTGTTGAGCATGGGGCGTCACATCACCTGAGACATAGAACGCAGTTGATGGAATTGGAGCTTTGCTGGTGTTGGGTCCCTCCCAAGAAAAGATCAGCCCGTGTGGCCCTCCACCTTGGAAAAACTCGATTCGAAATTCATGCAGTCCTTCGGTCAAGTTGAGGTATCCAGACCGTTCTCGCATTCCATGGGAGCCGTAATTTTTTGCGAGGCTTTGTCCGTTCACCCACAGTTCAGAACCGTCATCGGAGTTGATGAAAAACGTCCAATTTCCGGTATCAGGTACATCGATGAGGCCACTCCAACGGGCCCCCCAATGTTCTTTGAATCGATCGTCTAATCCCGTGTAGGCGCTGTAGGAAGAACCGTGGTTGAGGTGCGGTTCAACTTGGACTTTATCGGGCGCTCTGTCAATGAGGACTGGCATGCTTGAGGAACTGAAACTGACGCCATCGTTGTCAAAGTATTCTCCATATATGCCTTGCATCGTGTCGCCAGCATCTTGCTCGCAAGCCGTGCGAATTGTGGCTTCAAAGGCACCGTTCCCTCCCTGTTTGACATCGGTTTGGTAAGACCAGTTGAACGCATCACCAGCGGCGACGCTTGGCCCGCTTGTAGTCCAATACTTTGAGCCGCTTTGCCAAGAGGCATCCAAGGTATCAAACCCTCCGTTTGAGAGGTAATTTCGGTTCCAATTTCCATCGTTACTTCCCCAAGAAGCATAGCCCATTCCGTTCCATATGTTCGTTAAGATTTCAGTGTCCTCATCAAAATGAACAGTGCACCCCTTGGATGCGTTCAATGTGGCGTTAGCAACATACAGATCGTCGTTCCAAAATTGGAAGCCAGAGCTGTTTCTGTTGGTGGCCAAATCCAAAACAAATGTTCCTCGTTGACTAAAACTTTGGTTGGCCCGTTCAATGAGGTCAAGCGCAGTTTCAACCGTGTAACCGGTCAATCGGGTTACCAGGAAAAAACCATATTTGCTGCGCGTGAACGCCTCCATGGATTTTCCTGCGAGGGGGCCATAACCGTGGTCAAACCAATAATTGCCTCCGACTGAACTGTTGTAGATGCCTCCCAGCAACGAGAGTTCCTGATCAAAACTGGCCTTATCGTTTCCACCTGAAACCCGCAAGGGTACGCCCTTTGTCGTGACGAGGTAGTTGAGGTCGTTCGCCGATGAACTGTTTTGCAGCATGTCAAGGAACGGGAGAGCGAAGTACGTGTTGAATTGATTGCGATTGATGGTTTCCCCAGTTGGCGTTCCACTTTGGTTGAAAATAAACACCCTGTCCAGAGAAATGTTTCGAGCAGCAATGAAAGCCCATCCGATGGTTCTGCTTTCTTCCGAGAGGTTGTTGATGAGCACGCCCACATCGCTGTAGTCGGTGGTGCTCTCGTAAGTGAATCCATCAGGAACCGCAACCGTTGGCCAGGGGGTCTGGTTCCAAGGGTTTTCAGCCTCTCCTACGAGGAATCCATCAAAACGATGTTCTTCCAAGACAATTGGAGATTGTTCAAAACCGTGCGGGAGCGGGTGGCTCACCGGGATGAGTGAGAACACCATCAAGGCCACGAAAGCAATGCTGCTTCCCTTCGTGGACATGGTTCTTGCACCGACGGATGCAATTTAGCCGTATCGCATCCACGAACACAATTGCCCCGCACCGCTCTCGGGTTTGTGCCAAAGAAGGCCTGTTTCATAGAATGAGGGGGCAGATAATATGTAGGGTGGCCCCTCTTGGGTGAACGATGGCCGAACTCTACATGGCACGAACCTGCAAACATGGCGTTCTTCGTGTGATGGGTGGCGAAGTATGGGACCACAGCGGGGACCTTCTCATCACACCTGCCAACAACCGCCTTTCTGGCCGGGAAGGACTTGACCAAATGATTCACCAAAAAGCAGGGAAAGAATTGACTCAGGTCACGCGGAACATCTGCCTTGAGATGCGAAAGATCAACGCGCCTCCTTGCGCTGTGACAAAGAACGTCATCACCGAGCCATTTGCCCTCAGTACGAACTTCAAACACATCGTTCACGTCGTTGGTCCAGATTGCCGCCGTCCAAATCAGGACGAAGCCCGGAGGGAACTTCTCGCTGAGACCTACGAGAACTTGTTCGCCACCATCGAAGAGATGGGCGACATCACCTCGATCGTCTCGCCCCCTATTTCGATGGGGATTTTCGCTTACCCTCATCGGGAAGGTGCTCGCCTTACCCTCCAAGTGTTGCTTGAAATGCTTGACGGAGAGAAGGATTTCGGTATTCGCAACTACACGATTGTTGTCAAGGAACGCAATTTCATCAACAACATGCGGACGGTTTACCGTGAGGGTGAAGACCAATTCCCTGGCGTCGACACCACGATGGAAGATTCAGTTCGTTAATCGCTTGTTGACTCGGTTTAGGCGCTCTTGGATGTCGCCGATTTCGTCTTCTGCCTTGTCGAGTGAAGCGTTTTCTAAATTGCGGGCAACAGAACTTTTCATGCGCTTAATTTCGTTGATTCGCTGGATTCGATCTTTCGGTCGATTGATGGAACTTCGCATGCCCATCAACCATTCCTCGAGGAGCGCAGCGCCCCATTCCGGAACACGAAGTTCGCTTGAGAGGTAGATGCTTTGACGACGGTGTTGGAAGCGAGTTTTCCCCTCCATGGTCCGCAAGCCTTGGATGGACCCGGGGTTCCATGTTTCCAACGGGATGTGGAGGTGCTGCTGAATCTGAAGGACGCCGTCGCTGGTCACCTGGAAATCAGCGATCAGAACGCTTGAAGAAAGGCGAATCAAGACTTGGACAATTTCGTCGTGTGTGGCCCAATCAGAGATGCGGACTGGACGCTCGCCCCAGGTTTCTTCACACCACACCTCAATGGCCATGTTATGGGTGTGCATGACGATGAATGCAAGCCGACCCATCATCAAGGTTTGTCCTTTTGATTTAGGCTGGAAGCGATATCAATGTTCAAGACAGAACAGGGGGTGGAGGGGTCATGGTGGGAACGTGGGGGTCGGTACAAGCCGACTGGACGCTGGTGTTCGTCCTTCTCATCGGTTGGTACGTTCTGATCAAAACCTGGGAGCGGAACGGCACCCTTGACCGTTGGAACGCAACCCGCGCTCTTGGCATTGTTTTGATGGTTCGCACTCAAAGAGGCCAACGGCTTCTTGACCGTATCGCAAAGCCCAGAAAATTCTGGCGGGCGTACGGGGAAGTGTCGCTTTGGGTCTGTTCAATTTCCATGCTGATGGTGGCGTTGGTCGTTCTTCTCGCCTTTGTGTCATCCTTGCTTTCTCCTCCGACGGCGCCGCCGCCCTCGGCCAGTGAAATGCTCGCAGTTCCTGGAATCAATCCAGTCATTCCGTTGGGGTGGGGCATCATTGCGTTCGTCGTCTCCTTGGTGATTCATGAGTTTGGACATGGGTTATTGGCTCGCGGCCACGGCATGCGCATCCGTTCGTTTGGGTTGCTCCAACTTGGGCCTCTCCCCTTGGGTGCCTTTGCCGAACCACAGTCTGATGAGTTGATGCGTGCCCCACGACGAGAACGCTTGCGCATGTTCGCAGCAGGACCAGCGACCAATTTGTTTGCTGCGTTCATCATGTTCCTTTTGCTTGGCGGGATTGCTACTCAGTTTGTTGGTCAAGAAGATTACATTCACGTCCAAGGCATCGTGGTTGATGCCGGTGCCGACGAAGCTGGCATGCAACCTTGGGATACATTGGTCTCAATCGATGGTGTACCCGTCCATACAACAGACGACTTCAGGACCATTTTAACCGGTTATGGGAGCAACGATACAGTCGATTTGGTGGTGATCCATGAAAATGGATCGAGGGTGACACTCACGGCTACTTTTGGCGACAAATACCTCTACTACAGCGACCTTGGATGGAGTGCTGACAATCTTGAGAGCGCAGGCGTTCAGCCTGGAGATCCGTTCCTCGGGGTCGAAGGCCTTTCGGAGGGCACCGCTGGTATTGACCGGCTTGCTGGGCCTCTTTCCCCTCGGTGGGAAGGGACCCTCGCTCAGCGGGGCCTTTCACTTCCGTTCCACGTCATCGGTATTCTTCTCGTTCCGTTTGAATTGAACGGAGTGGCTATTCACCCGTTTGAGGAATCTTTGCTCACGACCAATGACGGAGCCATCGGATCCTTGCTTGGAACAGAGGTGTTGTTGCTGCTCGCTCATCTGTTCTTCTGGTTGGCTTGGGTCAACATTTTGCTTGGCTTCACGAACCTGATCCCCATGGTTCCCTTTGACGGTGGACACATGTTGAGGGATATGCTCCACGGGTTCCTTAGCGGAGTGAAACGGCTCGGCCGAAAGTTGAAACTCTGGGACCTTCATCCAATGTGGGTGGACCATCTTTCTTCAAGAGCGTCAAGCTACTCTTCATTGGCGCTTTTGATGATGCTGCTCGTCACTTTGGTGGTACCGTATCTTTGAGCCAAGGCAACACGTCAGAACGACGCTGTTCCAGTTCCATGAGAATGTCCCGGACCGGTGCTTTCCGTTTGCTTGGAGAAAGGTCTTGAGTCTCAGTTGCTCTTTTTTTCAGCGATTGAAGTGGGGTTGAAGGGTCCGCTTCTGTTGAACACATCATTCCCAAAAAATGGTTCAAAGGCATGCCTTGTTCCCAGTCGATGAAGGGTGAACCGTTTCGAGTCAAAGGCAAAGCAGGTATTTTCTTTTCCAGTTGAGAAAGCGTTCCTTTTAGCCCATGTGTTTCGACGCGAAAAATCCGCCATGAGTCTCCACGAACGCCCTTGCGGCGGTGTGCGTAGAGGGGCATTAAACCGGTTCGCTCACCCTCACGAATCATGGCGTTGAGTTGATCCTTGGTTCTTCCCGACAGGTATAATTTGCTTTTTTTGGTTGTTTTGACCTCGATGGGGAAGGAACAATCTCCACGCATAGCGACCAAATCCCCGCTCCCTTCCATTCCTGAGCCTGCTGCTCGAACAACCAGGAAAGGCCGTTCAAGTACGAAACGCATCAATGTTTTTTCTTCAATCGTGCAGCTCTTCGTGACTGCATGAACGCCTCGCTCGGTCCCTGAAAGGACATCCCGGAGTTCCCGTTCATAGGCACCCGTCATGCTGCAACATCGTTGTCCATCGTTCTTGATGACTTCGGTCACTCTGCGACTTGATTGACGGGGTTTAGGAGTCTTCTGATTTGGCGACCGATAGGTTAGAACGACTCGGCAACGAGGCATTGTTGTGCAGCGGGTGTATGTTCGAACGGATGATTTCCGGCTTGCCCACCATTTGCTCGACGAATTGGAAAGCCTAGGAATTTCGTCCGGGCTGCTCGGTGTTGATGAACCACTCCCAGAACCTGATGCATGGTGGTTTGGAACCCCTGATGAGGTCCACCGTCTTGGTGGCCGTGGCGTTCCAGTGGATGTTGATGAGGTCAAGGCGACGGTTTCCAAGTGGTCGTTGACCCGTCGACGTGAATCGCCCCCTTCGACTCTCACCGTCGGATTTGACTCCGGTCCGCGTCCGGGCTGCGCTTTCCTGATCGACGGGCAACCTATGGGGACAAAAGAGACCCATTCCATCTTGGAAGCCGTGGAATGGCTTCTCCACCTTGTTCAAGCATTGGAACCTAACGCTGTTCTCGTTCGCATTGGGCACGGTTCCCCAACGCACCGCGATCAACTCATCAACCATGTTCTCTCTCTTGGATTCAATGTTGAAATGGTCAATGAACATCGAACCAGCGGGGGGACCTCGCGCCATGCGCACGGGGCGTCAGCCCTCAAAATCGCCTTGCAAGCAGGGACTTCCATCCATGAGCAAAGGACCTTGAAGCCCACGCCGGGAGAATTACGAAACCTTCAGCGCATCAGTCGGCTTCGTTCCAAAGGAAAACTTACCATTTCTATGGACGTTGCACGCCTTGTGAGCCATGGAGAACTCACCATGGATGAGGCCTTGCAGAGTTCAGGTTATGAGGACTCGTAAACATCAACCTTGACCGGTTCTAGATTCATCTCAGGGGCTCGATTGAGCCATGCTCTGAACATGGCCTCCACGACCTGTGGGAGAAGGAAAGCAATCACGATGAGGGCAAAAAGGGCGTTGAAGGACGAAGACGGGACATCCCTTGTTCCATAGGAACCTTCGGACGGAACCATGAGTTTCACCGTTCCTAGCCACGGGATTTCTCCCCCTGCCACGCCTAAGACCCAATCGTTCCGAACCGGTCCGACGATGCCTGAGGGACTGTGGACGCCATTTGACCCGTTGGTAGCACCCGCACCTTGGTCAACAGAACATTTGTTGTTGTCGCCTAACGTGAGCATGCCCTCGTGTTCAGGTTGCCATTGCCACACCACCAAATGGGCTTCAACCACATAGGAATCTCCGCTGTGAGCAGGACGCTTACAGTCGTAATAACCAGCATCTGAGCCATCAAATCGAACGGTGATGTTTTCCACGTCCACAACCGTGGTCCCTGGGACCGACCACGTCAAAATACATGAGCCAGAAAGCCCGTCTTCCGCCATTCGAAGGGGGTCGTAGGTCGCTCCTTCAGAACAAGGGGAGGGTGCGTCCGTACTTCGGTTGGGCAACTCCGTCGTTTCAGCGACCACGCGAAGGATGGCCCGGTGGATGATCGGCGTACCTTCCTCTCCATTTTTGGCATAGATGATGACGTCGCCCGCCATTCCGTGCTGTTCGTAGCCGTAGGCAGGGTTCGTCGTATCGGTGGCTTCAGCAAAGGTAACGATGGTGTCTCCCGGCTGGTCGTGAACCAATATCAAATCGCCAGCATCGATGCTTCCGATCTCTCCTCCTTCCTCATGAATCATGGATTTTGATTCGACCACGACGAGTGGAGGCATGGATCCGGTGTGAAGGAACATAGCGCCAACAAGACAGGCGATCATCCCAATGGCCAAGGCCAACTCAAGAATCAACGTCTTGAACGGGTCATGGTCTGACATGAGCGGGCCTCATGTTTAGCGTCGAAGGCCCTTGCTTTCAAGGAATGCGTTCCAATGTTCGAGATGGCCTGCTCCAAGAGCTTCGGCAGCCAACACGCCATCGGCCTTTCGACGTCGTAATTCCGCCGTCGATTGAAGTTCCATGATTTCCTCAAGAGTGGCTACATGTCCTCTAAATCGCAAGAACTCGGGGAAGGAGACCAGCAAGATGATCAGTGATACGACGGCACCGACAATGGCAAATCCAGTAAAATCATTCCATTCTGCATGGTCCTGAAGGAACAACAACTGATAGGCGCACAAGACGAGTGCAACGCCACTTGAACCTGCACCAATCGCACTGATGGCGTATTGGCGCCCGTGCTGTTTTGACCAAAGGCGGCTCAGAAAAGGACCCTTCTCACTCATGTTTTCACCTGTTCCTTGCAACGACTTCGACCCCTTCAATGCTCGCATTGAATGCTGTTTCCTTCGGAACCATCGCAGAGACCTGTGGGGGCATTCTTCAAATGCAATGAAAACGGTACGAAGCATAGCCTCGGGTGACCCACATGCAACGCGCAGTTTTTCTTACCCTCGTTTTTGTTCTTTCAGTCATGTCGCCAATGGCCGGCGCAGCGACCACTGAAACCCAGTTTAAAGACGGTACAACATCCTACCAGCACACCTTTTCCCAGAAAGGAGAAGGGCCTGCAGGAGTGATTACCCTCCCATACGGGGCCGATGTTACATCGGCTACCTTCAACCTGCGAGGGGAGGCAAGTACCACCTCATGGACCAACTTCACCACTGATACCCACTACGGCGGTGCAGGTGACCAAGACCACACCAGTTCCAATGCAGGTCAACCGTCCCCCTTCACAACCTCGCGTCGCGACAACGTCGAAGTGTCGTCCCAAACCATGTACCTCAAAGGCAACCCAACTGAACTCTCCCCTCGATTTTCGTCATCGAGTTCTGTGAGTTCCCTTGGAAATGCTCATCTCAACACCACCGGCGAATTCGTGGCTTTGAGCGACCAAGGCTATGTCAGCCCGACCAAGCAATACAGCGATCTTCGAGTAGCGAGCAACACACCATGGACCTACACGGGAGTCACCGTCCCCATCAACTCTTCAGAGATGCACATCTTCCGATACACCAGCTCGTCAATGACCTCCACGCCAACCATCTTGCGCGTGAATCCGTCGACAGGGGCTTATTTGGGGGCCGCTTCCTACTCCACTTCGTCGTGTGGTTCCTCCGCCCTCTACAACATCTTTGATGCAACGGTCTACGGCGGCGAGGTCTACACTGCTCACTGGTCCTACTACAAGGTCCACAAGTGGGAAGTGGACTGGAACACTGCAGGCACCGGCGTGGTTTGGACGTGCAAGGCGACCTACAACTACAACTATCCGAATTACATCGCTGGCGTTGATTTTGACGACAATACGGGGAAAATGTACGTCGCTATGTACGACAACCAAGCTCAAAACCACTACCTCAAGGAAGTGAACCCGGCCTCGCCTACGGTTGTCACTGGCACTTGGCTGCTCACCTCCACGTCCTATTACTACGATTACGGTGCTGGGCTTTCAGTGAGCATGCCCAATGTCATGTACAACATCTACTACTACAACACAGACTACAAGAGCGTCCACTACCATTACTCAATGCAAAGTGGACTGCTCAACAGTCAAGGCGAGCGAACCATGCCAGGTGGCGGCCACTACGGCATTGTAGATTCAGACGACAACAAGGTCCACTTTTCGTGCCATTGGTCCAGTACAGCATACTGTTCTCAAGGCAACAGGAAGGTCCACATCTATGGCGATGGTTCCCACTTTGATGTGCGCAGCGCCTCAACCTCCAGCCAAACGGTGGTTGGTCAAACCACCAACCTTGCCCGTGCAGTGAACACCATCAACGTGGACGGCATCTTTGGTTCAGTCCCGACCGGGACCAGCATCAATGTCGATGTGTCCAACGATGGTGGCACCACGTGGCGCACGGCGAGCGTTGGTCAGAAGGTGACATTCGCCAATTCAGGATCATCCATCGTTTGGCGAGCGACGCTCAACGGATCTGCATCCAAATCTCCCGTGCTTGGCGATGTGGTCTTATCCTACACCACAACATACCAGTCCAGCGGCTATTACTATGCCTATCAGTACATAGGAAGCGGAACGAAAACAGTCGTTGCCGCCACTGTGAACTGGACCGAAAACAATCCCGGTTCGACGACGGTGCGGGTGAATGTTGGCTATGGCGCCACCAGCACAGCGTGTAACAATGGAAACAGTGGCGTTCTGTCTTTTACGGCTCCGAATCAAACCAAATCTGTCACCGGGACGTCGTACTACTACTGCGTACGCATCATGCTCTCTACGACCTCGACCTCAGTCACGCCCTCGATCTCCAATCTTACCATTGCGTTGCATTCCAATGCCCCAACGCAACCGGGCTTGAAAATCGATGGTAAAACGGCCTGGCAGCGTACCGCTCAAGCCGGAGCACTCATCGGTCCAACCACCGTCTCATCCCAGCAATCCGGAAACTCCATCTTGCAGAAATTGAACGACGCCATTCCTGACTCTGGTTCGGGAACGATTGACGTACCTGTCGATTTGATCGCAGAATCGTCAGGCATACTCGCTATTGATTCCTTTGAAATCACCTACACGATGCAAACCGTCAACCTTGATATCATCCTCCCCGAAGGTGAAATCCTGCACGAGCGCATTTCGCCCTACGAGGTCGTCTCTCGGCACATCATCGGCGAAACAGCCACCTCCATGGCAAGCGCTGAGTTGACGCTGATGACCTCTGGGTCAGCCGCCAACTGGCCTGTTTTGTCCTGGCAATATGGCGACGTGTTCCCGGCCCCCAACGATCCCAATCAGTACATCGAGGTTGACCCAACCTCGTATTCGGTGGAAAGCGGCGGTATTCTTGAGATTCATTGGAAGTTCTTCGTGACCAGCGAAATGCCAGACCAAGACGAAGTCAAGTTCCGAACTGGATGCCTCGATGACAGCGGCACTGCAGGCTATGCACCCGTTCCATTGACCTCCGACACAGGTCTCCGAGTGAACCGTTCCTTCGGCCTCGGATGGCTCAATGTCCGCGACAACGAAGGCGAACTCACCTCGCAAGATGTCGAGGACGGTGCATGGGTGGCTGCTGGAGAAGAAATCCACTTCGTTGGAGCCATGTGGTTCCAAGACACCGATGATGCTCCCAAGGACAGTGCCTTTGACGTCCGTGTTTCTCGCAACGGCTATGTCGAAGCGACGGCAAGGGACACCACGAACAACAACGGTTCCTTCTTCATCTCGATTGATTTACCGAACATCGATGTTCCTGATGGAATGACCTACGAGGTTCAAACTTACAACGAACGCAATCCAGATCATGTGCAACAACCCAATGCAGATTGGAGCCGCACCTACCGTGTGGATGCGACCCATCCAGAACGTCTAACGGTCCATCCCGAGGACGATGCATATGAAGCCGCATCCAATGAACAACCGGTTCAAGTTCTGGTTGAGGATAAGGTTGGACACCCAATGGAATTGGAACTCAAGTATTGGGTTGAAGCAGACCACGATGCCAACCGAAACGGCGAAGCTGACCCCGAAGAATACGCTTCCAAGATGGTTCGCAACAACACTGAGGCGAAAACCAAGTGGTTCATCACGAGCATTGACACTTCTCGAAACCCTAACATGGGTCGTGTCTCATACTTTTGGGACGGTGGCGATGAGGCTGGAAACCCATTGCATTTCACGGTCATGAACGAGGACGATGAATTGATGGTGTTCGAATCTGGCGAAGGATTCCTCTACGACGACGCTACCTTCCGTACTCGAAAGGATTCCTCGGCGGTGTTCACCGGATTGGAATGGGCTGGACATGAGGACGATGAAGCTGTTTTCGCAGGCATGGAGCAAACCATCAGTCTTGGCTTCATTGATGCGAACACCGCTATTGACTTCGAATTTATTTCCTTGGTCTTTGACTTTGAGGGTCCAAACCCAATGCGAGACGCTCAGAGCATTTCCTATTCAGGAATCAACAACACTTTCTGGTCGGACTCACCCTACATTCACTTGTTGTCAACCAGCCGAATGGTTCAGACGACCAATGAATCTGGACTTCCTTGGATCATGTTGGATTTCAATTTCGAGTTCAGTTGGGATTGGCCGGACGAGGAAATGGGCGACGTGGCCTTGTTGTACAAGGAATTGGGTTCGTCAGATCCTTCCCGCATCCTCTTGCTTGAACACACCTTCCGTGTCGAAAACGACCTCATGCTCTCCCCGACGGACTTCGCTGTTGAAGACATCAGTGAACCACGAACGGGCCCGGTTGCAGACGGCAGCCGCGTGCGAAAGGACGACCGTTTGGCCTTCACAGGCCGCGTGGTCTACGAAGGCAGCCAAACCCCCGCTCCTCGGGACGTTGGTATCTTGGTCGAGGTCTTTGATGGTGAAAAATTGTGGTCGGATGGTTCTCTGACCGCTGAAGGCGGATATGCGGTTGAAGTTCCACTCTCTTCCGCTACGACCTTGGAATCATCGCCCTCCAGAACATGTTTGATTTCCATCACCAACATCCCAGGCAGAGGAGAAGACATGACGGGCACGTTGGTTTCCACCACGCTTCAGGTCATCGTTGACGACGCTGCACCTCGTGTGACCCGACGCATCGCCCCTCTGAACGTGATCGACATTTCAGCTAACAACGACCCCACACAAATCTCTGTTGAGTTCCAAGGAACTGAAGATGCAGATTTGACCGGCTCAAAGCAAATGGTGCATTGGGTGATGCGAGACGCCACCCGCACCATGACCATCGGCGCCGGATCAACCTTGCTCGGCATGCAACAGGACGGTCAAAACGTCATTTGGACCGGTGTGGTTGACATCACGGCAGGCGGGACCATCTCACCCAGAGTGGGGGATTTCGTTGGATTTTACGTCACTGGATACGATGCTGCCGGAAACCAATTCCCCGTCGTCTCCAACTCAGAAGCCAGCCCAATTCCAGAGTTGGCATCCGACGATACTGACTTCGAGCGTCAATGGGTCCGCCTTGGTGCCGTGGGACCAGAACTTCGAGTGCGCAACATTGAGTTGAGCGACGACCACATTGCACCAGGGGCAAATGTGGACATCAGCGCCACCATTTACAACGCTGGAGGAAACACCACTTCGCAGTTCAAGGTCGCCTTCTATGCTGGTTCTGACGAAAAGGCGTTTGAGACGGTCCGTGTCAACGGACTTGACGCAGGCGAGTTGTTCACCATCACTGTAGAATGGAAATCAACCGACGTGGATCGCATTCGTGTGGTCGTTGACGCCGAGGACGAAGTACCCGAAGCCAACGATGACGACAACTCAGCAGAGCACGCCATCACCATCGCTTATGGACAGTATCTCGGATGGTTTGATTCGATTCGCGAACAACCGCTTGCATGGCTCTTCGTCTTCATCAGCATCATCACGCTTGTCGGGGTCTTTACCGTAGCATCCCGTACCTCCATCGATTATGGTGAGGGCGCGTTCGATGAGGATGAAGCTGATTGGGAAGACGATTCCGATTCGTTTGACGACGACGATGACGACGATGAAGACGATTACGACGACGACTGACCTTGATGGCGTCGCTGCGTTGAGCCAAATCCTCAAATGGAGTGGGCAAGGGAATCCTCCATCGGGGAGGGGAGAGTATGTCGCGCGCGTTCTCCCAACTTCACCCAACCCTTGCCTTGGCCCTTGAGGAAAAAGGATGGGACCCGACTCCAGTTCAGGAACATGTGCTGCCTGACTTGATGGAAGGCAAGGACAGGGTTGTGATCGCTCCCACCGGTTCCGGAAAAACAATGGCGGGCATGCTGCCCCTGTTTCACCGATGTTTGGAACAGGCTTGGCCCTCGCTCTCCATTCTTTACATCACACCCCTTCGTGCCTTGAATCGCGACGTTGACCGCCGTTTGCGAGAACTCGCATCGGCCGTCGGTTTGACGGTGGACGTACGGCATGGGGACACCACACAAGCCCAACGAGCGAAACAAACGCGGCGCCCCCCAAATCTTCTTGTGACCACACCTGAAACCTTCCAACTCATGTTCAGCGGGAAGAACCTGAGGGCCATGCTGAGCACAGTCAAAGCCGTCGTGATTGATGAGGTCCACGATTTAGCAGCTTCAGAGCGCGGTTGGCAACTCAGCGTTGGCCTTTCCAGACTCGAAGGATTGACCGGGTCACCGGTTCAGCGTCTGGGACTTTCCGCTACAGTGGGCAACCCAGACGCTGTCGCAAAGTGGCTCTCGCCTCAACACGGCCAACCGTTGATTACGACCGGCGACCGTCAGACCCATCTCACGGTGGAATCGCCCGTTCCTCTGCCAGAAGATGAGGTCGGCTGCATTGACATGGCTCTCAAATCGCCCAAACAGCACGCCACATACCGTTCTCTATGCAACATCCTTCGAACCGAAGCGCCTTGCTTGGTGTTTGTCAACAGCCGAAGCGATGCAGAAACGCTCTCTTCTCACCTGCAAGGCATGGCTCCAGATCTTAACATCGGCGTGCATCATGGCTCATTGGCGGCCCAAACCCGGCAACAGATGGAAGATGAACTACGCGAAGGAAAGTTGGCTGGTTTGGTGTGCACCTCAAGTTTGGAATTGGGGATTGATGTCGGCAGCGTGCGCCGAATTGTGCAATTGCATTCTCCCAAATCCGTGGACCGTATGCTCCAGCGAGTGGGCCGTGCAGACCACCGTCTCGGCGGAGTCGGGCGCGGGCACGTCTTGACTTGGGACGTCGATCATCTTCTCGAGGCTGCTGTGGTGGCCAAACGGGCCATGGAAGGCACCATTGAACCGGTCGAGTGGAGGCAGCGTCCTATGTCCATCGCCGCCAATCAGTTGGTGTTGATGGCCCACTGTTTCAAAGCCGTCAGCATCGATGAGGCGACTGCTCTTCTTGCGGCTTCCCCACAATTTGACGGCTGGCAGCGTGCCGATACAGAGGCCGTGCTCATGATTCTCGCAGAACATTGGATTCTTCGTTTCACACCAGATCCTTCCGAACGTCCGTGGTTCCGATGGCCAAAAGCGGTTTACAACGTGGCAAGAGAAACAGCCATGGCAAAGGGAGAAACCTTGCCCGAAGACCTTCCAATGTACAACACTCCTGACGAAGAAGTACCGCGCATTTACACCGAGCGGACAGTGGATGTTCCCAAGCAGTTCGCCAAAGGTTGGTTTTCAACCGCAGGCCGGACAAGAGATTGGGTGTCTCATCATCTCTCAATGATTCCCGACAAGCGGTCGTACCGTGTTCGCGATGCCGTCACTCGACGAAGCCTAGGAAACGTCGATGAGGCCTTTGTTTTGAGCCTGAACGATGCAGGAGAGGACGACGATGGCACCCCTCGCAGGTTCGTGATCGCCGGTCGCACGTGGGTGATTGTCGACGCCGACCCCGAACAGTCCGAACTGCTCGTCGCACCTGTGAAAGACCACGGCAAAGCCCCTCGTTGGTTGGGTGAATTGCCCCCCGTGCCTGAAACCGTGGCACGTGAGGTTGGCTACTTGCGCCATCTGGTCGCCCATGACCTCGGTCTTGTTCCCGAGCGGCAGCCTGCCGAAATGGACCCGCTGGGTTTGCTTCCTTCTCGGAAGGCAACCCTTGCTGACTACCCGATGGACGCTGAGGCTCGAAGCATGATTGCTGAGTCGGTAACGGAGCACATGGATGCCACGGGTCAAATTCCAACAGATCAACTCATGACCGTGGAGGAACGTGACGATGCGTTGGTCATCAACAGCTGTCAAGGTTCGAAGATCAACGAAGCCCTCGGCCATTTCCTTCTGGCCATGGCTTCAACAAAATCCGGGAGTTGGGGGCGGTTGGTGATCGAACCCACACGAATTTCTCTGCAAATTTCTAGTGTTCGTCCAGAGGAACTCATCACCTGGCTCATGGAGACTCCTCCAGATGCTATCGAACAACTTCTGAGCATCACTGTGCCCAATTCTCGACAGGTTCGATGGCGTTTTGCCCAAGTTGCGAAGGTGTTTGGTGTGCTTCGGCATGGCGTTGATCCACGACGCATCAATTTGCAAGCACTGTTGCGAAAGTACCGAGGCACAGTCGTGATGGAAGAGGTTCTTTCGAAGTTGTTTCACGAACGCATGGATGTTGCTGGGGCCAGCGATGTTTTGCGTGGCTTGCAATCCGGATTGTTGTCCATTCACATCACAGCACGCGGGCCCCTTGGTTTGTCGAGCAGAACACAGAACGACATGCTCCTTCCGAACTGGGACAATGCTGCGCTTCGTGAACAATTGCGAATGCGCCTCACCAATGAACGTGCAGTGCTGTGTTGTTTGCGCTGTCAAGCCATCCGCCGCTTCCGTGTGGCTCGTTTCGAGGCCATGGACCGTCCAGGGACCTGCTTGAAGTGTGGTGGAACCCGACTTGCCTGCGCCCGCGAGGGGCTGCTTGAGATGTTGGAAAAGTGGGTCACTTCTGAAGATCAAAAAGATCAGGACCGGATGATGAAAAATGCAGATTTGGTTGCGAACCGAGGCTTAGATGCCATCATGTGCCTTATGGGCCGGGGAATTGGCGAAGCCACTGCGAATCGACTGTTGGTGAAGGTCATGCCCGGAAACCCTGACGGGTTGCTCCAAGCGATACACCTGGCAGAAGTGGAGTATGCCAGGACGCGACGTTTCTGGGGCTAGTTTCCGCGTTGTCGTGTTTCGTTTCTGCAAGAGCAAGTCGGAGGACTTGTTGATTGACCGCTTGTTTGCTTTTCAACTGTCCAACGAATGGCTGTTGATTCTCTGCACGGGAACTTGTTCGCAAGCAAACCGTTTTGACAAGGTTCAGCCTTCTGTTTGCTCCGCAGGTTCGTCAAACATCAGGGCTTCACGAGGCACACCGAGCATCGCTTGCCTTAGGGATGAACGCAACTCGGTCAGATCTCCATAACAGACCAGCACGTCATCGTACCTCAACTGCAAATCCCTATCTGGATTCCAAACCAATCGATCTCCTCTCGAGAGAGCAAAAACAGGAACCGAAGCAAAGACTTCGTCAAGGCGTTTTCCGACCATTTTAGGGTGGTTGCGAAGTTGGAGAGAGAGCACGCCTGAACCAGGAACAGTTCGGAGCAGTTGGCCGATATCCACTTCTGAAAAAGCCGTATCTTCCATCACATAATCAACAATTGCGCCTGCTACATTGACGCCGCTTGCTTTTTCAATCCCTTCAAGTCCAGGCGAAGAATTGACCTCGAGGACAAGGGGTCCGTCGTTGCCTTCGAGAAGGTCAACTCCAGCAATGTTGAGTCCAAGGACGCGGGCAGCCCGGCAGGCTGCTTCCGCATACCCTTCAGGGAGTTGCACCTTTTCCACAGTGCCGTTGAGGTGGTAATTGCTTCGAAATTCTCGCCCTCGAGCACGACGTCGCATGCAGGCCACCACCTTGTCGCCCACCACCAGGGCACGAATGTCCTTGCCGTGGGATTCGGAAATGTACTCCTGCACCAAGACCGATTTCCCAGTCATGAGAAGCCCCTGAACGAGGTTGCGGACTTCAAAGGCAGTATGGCGCAAAAACACGCCATCGCCTTGGGTCCCTTGGGTGACCTTCACCACCACCGGCAAACCACCAACGGTTTCGATGGCTTGTTCGATGTCAAGGATGTCCCGGACGTACACGGTTTTTGGAACAGGAATACGGTTCCTTGCAAGAATTTGAGAGGCTTGGAGTTTGTCTCGGCTCTGCAGGATTCCTTGGCCTGTGTTGGCGGTCCAAATTCCGAGTTGTTCGATATGGCGAAGCACCGCCACTCCATGTTGTGTGATCGAGTGGCCAATACGAGGAATCACTGCATCGTGCGTGAAATGACGGCCTTTGTGGAGCACGTCGACGCTCCCATTGCTGACCACGAGGGAGAACTTCATCGGGTCGCAGACTTCAACATCGATGCCACGTTTCTTGGCTTCGGCAACCATGCGGCGGGTGCTGTAAAGCCGCGGCCCCCGACTGAGGACGGCCAAACGCAACCCTGGAGGGCTGCGGCCGGTGGCATCGTCCATCTCACCATCGGTTCTCATCGGCGAGAGCAGAGCATGACGCGCCTTTGAAGTGCTCGGAAGATATGGGAGTTTCATGAGCGAAGAGGAACTTGATGCAGCTGGAGCACTGGCGGCGGACGAGGACCAAGACGAATTGTTGGAGGAATTGTCCCTCGACGAACGAAAAGAGCGCCTTACCAAGGCACGATGGAATGTCTTCCTCTACCTCGGAGTTGCGGCTATTTTGTTCTTTTTTGCTCTCTTCCCAATGCCGTTCGATGCACAAATGGATGATTTCAGTTCTTCCGCAGAGAAGGACATCGGGTTTGTTTGGGGCATGCCGTTGGACGGCGAGGACTTCTTCGACGTCCCGATGCGTCTCACGGTTACAGCCACTTCCCCACCAACACAACCAAACATCAACATCGCCGTCTATGTGATTCAACAAGAGGACTGTACGGATTTCACCTTGAGCGAGAAAATGGAAGAAGCCAAGGCTGGCGAATCTCACGACTATCAATACCAGAACGTCAGCGAGCGCGTCTTGGCTGACGGTTCCTATGAGATGGAATTCGACATTGATCCGGGTCAATACTGCCTGATCGCTGAATACATCGACAGTGAGGGAGAGAAAATCATTGAAACTTGCAACCCACCCGCAGACCCCTGCATGATGGACTTGGAGGTTGAGGGCAAACTCTACCCCAACCAATTCTTCGGCGGGATTGCAGGCCTTGTTTGCTTGACCCTCTCCGGATTTGCTTTCGTTGGTGCACAACGCCACGGTGCGTCCATGCGTGCTCTCTTGGAAGGCGAAAATGAATCCACGGAAACCAAAGTGCTCTCAGAAGCGAGCATGGCTCGCATCTCTGCAGGCCCTGGTGGGCCACCCCAAGCAGGGCCAGAGGGACCACCTCCCGCCGCAGGGCCCGCAGGGCCACCCGAAACCGAACCATCTGGCAGCGAAACGTCTGATGGAGGCGATGCAATGGAGGGGACGTTCGAGCCAGCAGAAAACGGGTATTTCTTCCGAAAACTTCCAGACGGAACGTACGACCAAACCGTCTTCGTCCAAAACGAGGATGGTTCATACGCACCTCATCAGGGGTGAGTTTGAGTTCTTCGTATGGATTTGATGCAATTTGGCTGCAAAACAACGCCACCCTTGAAAGGCACCGAGCCTACGGTTTGGTGAGGTATGACCATGGAAGAGGCCCCGACCACGACCCTCACCGTGGCGAAATTGAAGGCGCTTTGCGTCCTCAACGACCTCTCGGCCTCTGGGAAAAAGGCGGAACTGCTGACCCGTTTGCTCGATGCTGGTGTGGACAAGGAGACCTTGGGCATCGAGGTTTTTGACGATTCCACTGCAACCTTTCAGACCACTTCTGAAGAGCCCACAGAAGAGGACGCCACAGTCATGCTTTCGCTCGAGGATGACGACACGCTCACGCCAGATGAGGCCGATGAACCGGCTGCTTCCGAAGCGGTTGACGATTCTGGAGAAGAGGACACCGTTCTCGAAGCAGAGATCTTGGAGGCCGATCTCATTGAGGATGTTCCGGAGCTTCTAAGCGAATCCCCGCCCGCTGAGGTAGTCAAAAAGGAGCGAAAGACTTCTCGAACCACAGAACCCTCATCGGAGGCCATGACCCTTCGCGAAATGATTCAACGCCCGCAAAGCGTGGCTGTTCTGCTCACCCTGATTATTTTGGGCGCAGGCGGTTGGTATTACATGAACAATCAAATCGAACCGTTCACGGCTGATTCGTTACGCTATGGCGATTCAATGGGCTACATGATCACCGGACCCAAAGGCTACGGTGAATTCATTGCGACCGAAGAGTATGTTTCTCTGGTCACCGATCAACTTGAGGATCCGCCAGAATATTGCAAAATCAAGCTCAATTTCCAGGGCAATGGAGAAGCAGCCGTCGTTCAGGGGACCTCATCTGAATTGTTCACGCAAACCACAGACGACCGTTTGGGAGCGATGGAAATCAAAGGCGGTCAAGGGATGTCCTGGTTGGCTGTTGAAAGCCTCAACAGCATGAAACTCTCCACATTCGATATTTCTGGCCACTACCCGCTTTTGGGCACCTGCCAGGAAAGCACCTTTGAGAGCATCAGCGGTCAAGCGAACTTGGACTTGAGGACCTGGCGTGAATTGCGCGAACAGATCGTTCTCGCTACGGAGTTGGACTTCGACGCCACGCTCTCATCCAATGCTTACGATGGCACGGTCTACACCTATGGGGTAGGCGGGCTCCTTGGTGATCTTGAGGAACTCTCTCCAGGCCTCGGAATGGTCGTGGCTCCTGTTGAGTTGTCCGATTTCTTCGGCAACGACTACATCACGAAAGACGCCACCGGCACCTCTTCCGGATGGGAGTGGCGCGTTACAGGTTCGGAAAAAGTAGGTTCCACCAACATGTGGAAGGTGACTGCCAGCCATCGTGATGTTCGGGACTTCTGCCTCGGAATGGCTACGATGAACCTCTGGTTGGATCCCGAAAGCCCTTGGGCTGCACGGCAAACCGTGGACGTTTCCATCAGCAGCAGCGATGCTTCCCAGAGCAGTTGTTCGGCTTGGCAACAGCGTGGCATTGACGCGGTTCTTCCTGAAGGGGAACTGGAACTTCACCACACTTTTGAGCGGGCCACCCTGAACCGTGGTGTCAAAGCGATTGAACTTGGCAAATCCTACGATAACCGGCCACAGGCGAACGATCTCAACCCCGACGACGACGACCTTGTTTCGTGGGGCGTGGACGGCACGCACCTTCCAGACAATTCCACCGAGCGAGCGCATCCGTTGGACGTTGCGATGACTTGCCTCTCGGAATTCAACACCGCAGCCTCGGGTGCGACGACAGCACTGGAAGGCAACGGCTATGTTTGGCGAGCGGTGGACAGCGCCAACGGCAGTGCAACGGAATGGAATATTTCGTGGGTTGATGTTGACAACACAGCCGGCTGGTTGCGTTTTTCTGTATCCGGTTCGTTGAGCAGCGGGTTGACGTGTGAATTCCTCGCCAAAGGAACCTTTGACGACGCCATCACCCACAATCGAGAGGCCATACCAGAAGTGCTTCCGCTCGAAGCGGTTGAGGCTCGATTGATGGACAGTGCACGATATCCAGCATTAACCGGGGCGGAGGCCTTGTTTTCTTCAACAGGAGCCAATGAAGGCACCACCATGGGCTACCTCGTCGTCGTTCCGGGGACAGGGTTCGGCATTGATATCGGTGATTTCTTCGATACCTCTGGGGCCACCACCGTCGATGTTCAACGTCAATGGGAAACCGACAGCATCACTCACCAATTTTCGCTTCTTGCAGACGCTACCGACGGCCGCCTCATCGGTTGGACCAAACTGACCGCTCAGGAGTTGTGAGGATGAGCACTGACGGGCGAGGATTGGACCACTTGATGGAACAAAACGAAGCTGAACTTGGGTTTCTTTCTGCCTATGGTGGCGTGGATGACGCCAACGCCAGTGAAGCCTCGAGCATTCTTGCAGCACTTGAACGGTTCTTGAAAGCCGGAGGAGTGGAGTGCGTCGTTAAGAACGGCACTCTTTCGTTCGGATTTGGTGAAGCCACCGCCCATGAATCAGGTTGCAAGGTGTCGGTGAATGGCGCCCATCTTCCTCTGGTTGCAAGCGATTTGCGTGGTCATGGGTTTGCTGAAGGTCAACTCAACAACCAACGGAATGAGGTTTCAGTGTTTTTGACGGCCTGGTCTGTAGAACAGCGCCGTTTCATCGAGCGCCTTGTCGAACACAGCAAGGCGTGAATCACGACCGTCGTGCGGCGATCACACTGACGCCGATGACTCCGATGACCAGAGCCATGCCGACAGCGGGAAGAGCGCTTGAGGGCTCTTCTGATGAAGGAACATTGCATCCATCTCCATCGGCATGTATGCCGCTGTATGTTCCATCGTCGTAGTAGCAACTTGACCATGTCTTGTACCAATCGCCTTCTGGGAAAGTCTCAGTTGAATCGTCGTCGTAGGTCGCTTTCACTCGCCAGTTCACGTAAGAATGATCGCTCGGGGGAGTTAATTCCATGCTGTACGTTCCTTCGTTGAGCGTTGCTTCTTGATTGATTGGGGGATCACAAACCCCGCTGTTCAGACAGATTTGAGTGGTGATGGCGAGCACCGTCCCGTTGTCTTGTGATTCCTGATCCAAGGTGACGCTCAGCGACCACACGGTTCCATCTTGTGAGGGGGTGGTCCGGTCCGAGACCGTGAACGGTACATCATCGCCAGGATTGGCATCCACACCAGCATCGCCACTCGCTGCAAAAACAGATGGGCCTAGTGAGACAAGAAGGCTCGAAACAATTAGCAGCGTGAGTGCGCGCTTCATGTTACGAGATGGTGCGGGTCCTTTTTTATGGTTCTCGCCGTTGAATTTGGAAATTTATTCCATTTCCCAGAGTTCATCGCCAATCCAATGAATTGTCTTGATGCCCTTCCCTTTGGTGGATTGGGTCAATTTTTCAGCATCTTGAGTAGCCCACCCGAGCGCCAAAGGTCGCTTATGAGTCATGTCTCGAATCCATACTAAATCGCCTTCTTGAACCGAAGATTCAGCACCGTGAACGCCTGCAACCATGCAATCGGCCCCGTTCATCAAAAAAGGAATGGCTCCGTGGTCGACTTCGACCCATTTGAGGGCGTCCATGTGTTGAAGAAAACCTCGGAGCGTGAGAAAAACACACCGTTCCTGTTCTTCATTCTTGACTTCGATCACCAGTGGCACTCGTTCTACGAACACCATGGTCCAAGGCCCATATTCGGCCATTTCAAGAAACCCTCCATCCACGTTCAAGTCGATGTTGAGGTCAGACTCAAGTTGTTTGAGCAGGGGGGCGATGTTCTTTCGTCGAACAGGACGGCGCTTTCGTAAGCTCCATTCGGTGGCCATAAACGGCGATGGCAAGCGTTGGGCTATCATCCTTCGGAATCGGGCGTTTGATGAGGTCATGGCCCTTCGTCCTGCCATGGCGATGTGGTGCACCATCCGTACCTTCAGCAAGCACGCAGTTGAATTGGGCAACCAGCCAGTGAGTGAACCGATTCTCTTTGTCAAACCGGAAGCATGCCTCCACCAACATGGTCCTATTCCTGTCAGCCAACATCCAGGGGAAGTCCATCATGAAGTGGAATGCGTCGTCAAGATCAGCGCCGACATGGAACCCGTTGGCATTGCGGTGGGGCTCGACCTCACCGATCGCTCAGCACAGGCCGACCTCCGGGAAGAGCGCTTGCCATGGGCCAAAGCAAAGTGTTTCACAGCCAGTGCGGTGGTTGGCAATTGGTCGTCTTGGGACGCATCCTGGGACGGTTTGGTCAGCCCTGCCAAAGGGCTCCACCTGACCCTCTCTGTGAACGGAGAAGTACGGCAATCTTCCCCCCTGCATGAAATGTCCATCACGCCCGCTCAACAAATCGCTTCGCTTCGAACGTGGGCTCCCGTCCGCGGCGGTGATTTTCTGTTCACCGGAACCCCTCAAGGCGTCGGCCAATTGTTGGTCGGTGATGAGGTTCATGCCACGCTCACCGATGCCGCAGGCGCGCTGTTGTCGGAAATTCGCACGCGCTGTGGTTGAGGGTCGCTTTCATATATCCTAGGCTGGTCGGTGGCGACGCAGGAGACATCAGTATGGCTCAATGGCATGGAATTTCACGACGCAAATCATCCGGTGGACGCAAGGTCAAGGCCCGTGGAAAGCGAGCCACAGAGATCTCCACTGAGAAGCAATTCGCCCTCGTCGGCGAGCCCAAGCGGAAGATCTACCGCAAGACCGGTGGCAACATCATGGTTCGCGTGATGGCTGCAAACAAGGTCAGCGTGAACGATCCAAAAACTGGAAAAACCTCGCTTGGAACCATTCACAACGTGATTGAGAACGCCTCGGACCCCAACTACGTCCGACGAAACATCCTCGTCAAGGGTGCCGTTATCGAGACCGACAAGGGCCGAGTTCGAATCACGTCCCGACCCGGAAAAGACGGTGTCATCAACGGCGTTCTGCTCGATTGAGCGAAAGCGACGGCTTCAAGAAAGCCGGTCATCAGCGGTGACTGAGGCGAGCCCATGGACCACAACCCTGACCGACTTTGCGTTTGGCCGGGTTATTTTGACATGAAGACCTCGCGTCGTTCTGGGCGACGTGTGCCAAAAGATGCCTCTGTATTGAAGCCCGATTTGGAGGGGTTATTCATGGCCGCACGGGCTGTTGGTCTTCGAAAGATCAAGCGGGATGAACAAGTATCTCATCCCAACCGCCCTCACGCCCGTGAAGGCCGTTTGTGGGTCTCGGCCTCGGGCGCAAAAGCCTCCATTGGAGCAGGTTCGAAAGAAGAACTGCTCCAACTCATCGGTGGTCAGTGGCGGCAAATGCAACGTAATCAACGCCAGCAAGCCCAAGCGCAAGCCACACGAGGTCCTCAAACAGGAGACCGTCGTGCTCGTTCTCAACGAAAGAACGCCCCTCAGCGGTCAAACTTCAAGAAGCGTTCCAGCTTCAAGAAGCGCTGAAACGGAAACACGGTTTGATAACCTTTGACCCGCATTTCTGAACATGCGTCCACTCGCTGTGTTGACCGTTCTCGCCCTCGTGTGCTGCTTCCAAGGCGACCTGATGACCCCTTCAACGGAGGAATCAGCAACCACCATCGTGTCTGTTGACAGCACCAACTTGCGGTTCACACCGTCGACTGTGTCCATTGATGAAGGAGACACAGTACGCTTCTTTTGGGGCGGTCAGTCCTTGCCTCACAATGCCGTGGAGACCAATGAAGTGTTCAATTCCGGCGAACCCGAGCGTTCTGTGGATTATTCATTTACCTTTGAATTTGGAACCGCCGGCACTTACGATTTCTTTTGCGAACCGCATCAATCGGTCGGCATGGTGGGCCAAGTCATCGTTGAACCGGCCGAAGCGAACACGACCGAAAACGAGAGCGAGGAGCCAGCCATGGTGTCTGAAGACACGCCGTATCTTGGTCCGTTGGCAGTTGGAACGATCACGCTCCTTGCAGCCGCAGTCCGAAGGCAACAAGATTAGGGCAAGGGGTGCAACCAACCGAAGACATCCTCTTCGGTTTCGTTTTGTATTCCGGTCAAAAGGTCGTAGAGTTGGGTTGTAATCGAACCCGGTTCGCCCTTTCCATACACCGACTTTGAACCGTCGTGGGTGATGGACCCAATGGGTGAAATCACGGCGGCAGTGCCGCAACAAAAGGCCTCATCAGCATCAACTGCAAAGGCAGCAGAAACTGGGCCCTCGATGACCTCGTATCCGACATGGCGGGCGAGTTGGATGATTGAATCTCGAGTGATTCCCGGCAGAATCGTTCCTGTGAGTTCAGGCGTGTAGAGCACACCGTCTTTGACGCAGAAAAAATTAGCTGCGCCAACTTCTTCGATGTTGGTGTGCGTTTCGGCATCGAGGTAGATGACTTCAGCGTAGCCTTGTGCCTTGGCATCTTTGCTCGGTTTCATCCCTGGTGCGTAATTTCCAATCGCTTTTACGCCACCAGATCCACCAGGAGCAGCGCGATGGTGGTGTTCTGAGATCAGCAGGTTGATCGCGCTCATGCCGCCCTTGAAGTACGGCCCAACGGGAGTGACATAGATGAGGAAGGTGTAGGATGGTGCCGGTGCAACCCCGAGGACAGGGCCGCTTCCCATCAACAACGGACGAACATACATAGCGCCTTTTCCGGTTGGAGGGACCCAATGCTGGTTCGCAGCGACCACTTGCTCAACAGCATCCACAAAGATGGATTCCGGGACAGGGGGCATCTTGAGTCGGTCAGCGCCACGTTGCATGCGGCGAGCGTTTTCTTCGGGGCGAAAGAACACGATTCGGTCCTTCGACGTTCGAAAAGCCTTCATGCCTTCAAACAGGCCTTGACCGTAGTTGAGAACGCCCGCTGCGGGGGACATTGGGATGTCTCCATAGGGCTGCAGTTGCCCGGGCATCCATGGTTCATCGGCCTTCGTAGAAGTGATGTACATGATTTCGGTGGGCGTAAGGGAGAACGTCAAACTGTCCCAATCAAACGAATCGTCCATGTGCGTAAGCCCCCACTCATTTCGTCCATTGACATGAGGCTTTCAAGCATTCCTCTGCCGTTTGTTGGAGGTTGGGCACGATTGGTCCACTTCCTTCATGAAGAAGGATAGATGGGTTCTAATGTGGTGCAAGCCTCATGGAAGCAGGAGGTCAAGACATGCAGGGTCGGATGGGGATTGTCAGCGGTCGTTATCGTTCCTCTCAGTCTGGCGAAGGGTCGCAATCCCAACCCCAAACCGTGGTGGAATTGTTTGGACGGCTGGACGACGGCCGGTCCATTTGCCTGCTTGTCCACGGCCTTAGACCAACGTTCGAGATCGCCCCTATCGGGCAATGGGAATTGGGTGATGACATCCCTCCGTTTCTTCGCGATCGCCTGAAACACGTGGCCTCCATGGAACACGTTGTGAAGGTGGAGGGCCCAGTCGTCAAATGGACCCAACTCGGTGAACGACCGGTTTGGACCATTGGTGTCGAACAACCCTTCCATGTGCCTTCTCTTCGGAAGTACCTCAAATCACAGTCTTGGCAGGTGTTTTCGGGGGATATCCCGTTTGTCAATCGGTTGTTCTTGGATGCTGACCTCGGCATGCACGTTGCGTTTGATGGTGATGTGGTCGATACTCGGGAAAACGATGCACCTGTTGTTCATTCTCCAGTCCTTGAGGCAGGAGGCAGCGGTCGATACGGGGTAGATGTGACCGTCCGAACCAAGGTTGAGCAGTTGCAGGCCATCGAACCGTTTCAGGTCCCCTACCGTTTGTTTTCTTTTGACCTTGAAACTAGCATTGAGCACGAGACCGTGCTATGTGCAGCGGCATGTTTGGAAGATTTGGCGACTGGGGAACGCCAAGTATTCCAATACACAGGAGATGAAGCCACGATTCTGGAAGGGTTGACGGCGACGGTACAGAAGCATGATCCAGACATCATCACGGGCTACAACATCGATAACTTCGATTTGCCACGCCTCGCCGACAGAACCCGCTTGCTTCAACGAGGCCGAGGGCCTGAGGGGACCATGGCCCTGTTTGGATGGGGCAGGGCGCCACCGCTGGAAACAGAACTCAAGCGGCAGCGGGACGCATTGATTCCCAAAAGGCAAAGCAACCGTGCATGGAACCTTTCGGGGCGCGTGGTGATGGATGCATGGTGGCAAGCAAGGCAGGCGTTGAATCCTCGCCGCGAAACGTTGTCCTTTGTGTCCACCTTGTTGTTTCCCGACGATGAAGAGAAGCACAAAATGGACGTGGATGCCTCGAACATGGATGAGGAATGGGCCACACGCCCAGATGAAGTCCTGGCTTACTGTGTCCGAGACGCCGAACTCCCCCTCGATATTCTTGGAGCCATTCAAGCCGTTCGTCGCAAAGAAGCCGTTGCAGCCGTTGCTAAGGTGGTGTTTGAGACTGCGGCCAACGGGAGCACGAGCCAACTCATCGACTCGTTGGTCATCCGTCTAGCGGACCGGCAAAACGTGGCGGTTCCGCTGACGGGTTCGGCTGAAGCCAAAGAAGGCCAAATCACAGGAGGCTACGTCCATGATGTGGAAGCAGGGCTGCATCCTTGGATAGCAGTGCTTGATTTCAAGAGCATGTATCCTTCCATTATGATCGGTCATAACATCTGCTACACCACCAGAGTGGACCCCGCTCAGCCGAGTCAACCAGGCCGCACCGAAGTGCACCAAGCCCCAACGGGCGCATTGTTCAGAAAGCAGGAAGACCGCAAAGGGATGGTCCCCTATTTGCTCGAGAACCTCATGGCCCAACGCGACGACCACAAGGCGGCGCTCAAAGAGGCCAAGACGGCAAACGACGATGCCGCAGGAGAATTTCACGACGCCATGCAATACGCTGTGAAGATCCTCATGAATTCCTTCTACGGTGTCTTTGCAAGTGGTTTTTATCGATTCACCCATCGTGATTTAGGTTCATCCATCACGGCATGGGCGCGTCAAAACATCAAGGGGATCATCGCCGCTGTTGAAGAAGAAGGTCATGGAGTGGTGTATTCAGACACCGATTCAATTTTTGTTCGCTCGCCAGTTTCGCCTGACGCCCCCCGCATCGTTGACCAAGACGAGCGAAAGCGCGCCGAGGATGGCGATGAAGAAGCTCTCAGCAACCTTGCAGGGCATCGAGCAGGGGTGGAGAGCATGGTTGAATTCGGACAAGATCTAGCGAGCCGATTCAGCAGAGATTCCGCGATCCTTGAGTTTGAGAAAGGGCTTTCTGTTTTCTTCAGCCATGGAGCAAAAAAACGCTACATTGGGCATGTCGTCTGGCCGAACGAGGAAATGCTCATACGCGGCTATGAAACTCAACGCACAGACTCCTTCCCTTATTTGACCACGACCATGAAAAAGGTCTTCGGTTACGCTTTGGCCGACCAAGGACACGATTTGGTGCAATACGCCAAAGAGCGTGTGCAGGCGCTCCGTCGTTGCGAGGTTCCCGCAAATGAAGTGGTCTTGGCGAAGTCGTGCAAGGGTCGCATCGTTCGTACCCCCGTGAAATCTGTAGCCGATGTTGACTTCACCAAGGATTACAGCAAACCGGACAGCATGGCTCAAGTCCGCGTGGCGAAACAACGGATTGAACACGGTTTAGGCTTCACTTCGGGCATGAAGGTCTCGTACATTGTAACCGATGCTGGAAAGCGGCCGATGACCGTCACTCCTTGGCTCGATACCGAAGAGCATCAGGCGTCTGCGTCCTATGATGGGCAATTCTACGCAGAACGCCTTGCCGCCGCAGTGGGTCGAATCACTGAGGCCTTCGATTGGGATGCCAAGGAACTCATGGCCGGAAACAAACAAGCCTCATTGTTCTCCTTCTGAAGCAGGCAAGGTGAGGAAGCCCTTTTGATGAACGGACGACCACGTCACTTCATGGGAAGCCGAACCCAACCGCTGCTCATGGCCGCTCTGATGCTTTGTGCATCGCTTGCTGGCTGCTTGTTTGAAGACACTGGGGCTGGTGAGGATGGCGAGGTCTTGGCCGTGTTCAATTTCAGTCCCTCGAAGAACATCAAGGTTGGCACGTCGGTGTCTTTTGATGCTTCAGATTCCACTCCTCAAGACGGATCCCTCACCTACCGTTGGAACTTTGATTCCGAGGGGTCCATCGATATTGACGCTACAGGACAATCCGCAAGCTGGTCGTTTGATGAAGCGAAGACCTACAAAGTGACCCTTGAGGTGTCCGATGGAAGCACTGTTTCAGAACAAACCCGGGACATCACCGTCGCTAGTGAAAGTGCTGAGCCGCCCACGGCAGCCATCACTCAGTACGCAGATCCAGAGGATTGTGATGACGAAACCATCACTGAAGAGCGCCACATTTTGGTATGGATCTGTGCCCGTGATAAATCCATGACCGATCGTTCGGTGACCGAAACCATCACCATCGATCTCGATGCCTCGGACTCAACATCTGGTGAAAGTTCCTCTCAATACATCCCGACGGAGGGATTCCACTGGGACTTGAATCTGGATGACGACAAGGACAATGATGGCGATAGTGAAAACGACGACGATCTTGTCGGTGAAACCGTTCAGTGGACCAACGTCCAGCCTGGCGAGTACGAAATCGGATTGACAGTTACCAACAATGTCGGAATGAGCGACAGTGCCACCATCAAGGTTTACGTGAGTTATGCTGGCTTCTGGAACGACTTTGAGATTGGGGGCAACTCAAGCGGAAACCCTGCCGAACTGGAGTTTGACACCATCATCAACTACAACAAGAACAGCGGAAACACCATCGTGAAAGCTGAAATGGAACTCCAGTATCCTAAGGAAGACGAAGATTGCACCCCCATTCCTGGCGCCGACAATTGCAGAGTGAAAATTGATATTTTCGCCTTCAACGAGGAAGATGAGGAAGCCAGTAATACCTCCGACACAGACATCGAATCCCGAGATGACGGAGATTGCGATTCAGATCAAGACTGTGTTCAATTAAGGCTCTCAGGCTACATGTTTTCCGACACGGAAACCACCTATGGCGATGGCGAATGGACCATGAAGGTCAAGAATGACCGAGTGAACGACTTTGTAGTGGATCGCTTTGTGATTCGCTTGTATTACAAGTAAACTCAGGAGCGTTTTTCATGCGTCGCACCCGAATCGTTGCCACCATCGGACCGGCTTGCGATGATGCTGAATCCCTCAAGGCTCTTCTGACCGCAGGCGTCGACGTCTGCCGTTTCAATTACTCACACGGTGAGCCCGAGGACAAGACGGACCTGTACCGGCGCATTCGAAACATCGAGGACGAACTCGGGCGCCAAACCTGCATCATGGCTGACCTACCAGGCCCTAAACTCCGCCTGGGAACCTTTCCTGTTGCCGAGATGCTCCTGGAGGGAAGCGAGGTTGTCCTTCATTGCGGTGTGATGAGGATGGAGGAGACCAACGGCACCGATTTCCCAGTTGAGTATGGTGGTCTTTCGGCAGAATTGAAACCGGGCGACCCCATCCTTCTAGCAGATGGTTTGATTCGTCTCCTCGTCAGGTCAACCACTGGCGAACCCGATGGAACCGTTCACTGTGAGGTCGTTGATGGCGGCCCTGTGAGCAGCAGAAAGGGCGTGAACGTCCCGGGAACGCTCGTTGACCTTCCTGCTATCGGAGAAAAAGACGAGCGAGCCATTCAACACGCTTTGGAAAACGGAGCCGACTACATTGCCGTGAGTTATGTTCGTACCGCAGATGATTTGCTTCCGGCGAAGAATGCGGTGAAGGCGGCTGGCATGCACGTGCCAGTTCTGGCCAAGATCGAACATCCAGTCGCCCTCGACAATCTTGACGCTATTTTGGACGTCGCTGATGCTGTGATGGTCGCACGAGGGGACCTGGGCGTCGAAATTCCGCTGGAAAACGTTCCAGTCGTCCAACAGCGCATCATCGACAAAGCCCTCGAAAGGGGCATGCCGGTCATCGTTGCCACCCAGATGTTGGATTCCATGACGCTGCAACCTCGCCCGACTCGGGCTGAAGTGTCGGACGTCTCCACCGCTATCCGCCATGGGGCCACAGGAGTCATGCTTTCGGGTGAAACCGCTTCAGGGAAGTTTCCTCTTGAAAGCGTCCAAACCATGGCGCGTATCGCCATCGCAACCGAAGAAGGGCTTGATGCCCACGATTCGCGTCCAAATGCACTTGCTCGATTTCGCTCCACTCGTGCTGTGGCTCATGCCGGGGTGGAATTGGCGAGGGAATCTGGAGCCGTTCGGATTGTGGTCGCAACAGAACACGGAAATGCGCCTCGGCTCGTTTCCGGCTACCGTCCGGACATCCCTGTTACTGCGGTGAGCGATCGTTTGCGAGCGCTCCGTCGAACATGCATGCTGCCAGGCGTGGATACGATTCTCTCGAAGGAACACGATCGTGGTTCTCGCACCATGAAAGAAGCTGTTGAGCAGTTGGTGATTCAGGGGCGAATCGAACCTGGTGACCGTGTTGTGGCCATGTCTGGCAGCCCGCTGGCTATGAGGGGTGCAACCAGCACTCTTCGCCTTTACCGCATTGGTCAAAACGGTGAGATTCTCGATGCTGAATAGCCGTGAATCATCGGTTCTTGGCAAGAAAGGGCAACATCTGGCGCGTCGCGCTTTTGATATAGGGGATAATTGTCGGACGGCTTGCTAAGGAGCGATTACCATGGGATCACAATGGGAAGACAGAAGCAAGCCACACCGCAATATCGTGTTTATCGGGCACGTTGACCACGGAAAGTCCACCACAGTTGGACGTCTCCTCTTGGACTCCGGTCACATCGAAGAGCACGTGATCGAAAAGAACGAGAAACTCGCTGCTGAATCCGGTAAGGCTGGATTCGGACTTGCTTACGTCATGGACGGACTCAAGGAAGAGCGCGAGCGTGGAATCACCATCGACGTTGCTCACAAGGAATTCTTTACCCCTGACTACTACTGGACCATCATTGACGCACCAGGTCACCGAGACTTCGTGAAGAACATGATCACCGGTGCTTCCCAAGCCGATACCGCTGTGTTGCTCTGTGCAGCCAACGACGGTGTCAACGCCCAAACCAAGGAACACGCGTTCCTCGCAAAGGTGCTTGGTGTCAAGGGCCTCATCGTCCACGTCAACAAGATGGACATCTCTGGTGTCGACTGGACCGAGGAGAAGTACAAGTCAGCGTGCGCAGAGGTCTCCGGACTCTTGCGAATGGCTGGATTCAAGCCTGACGACGTTCCAATGATTCCAGCATCGTCACTCAACGGCGACAACGTCTACAACAAGTCCGACAAGTGCCCTTGGTACAACGGTCCAACCCTCTTTGAGGCCATCAACGCCACGCCTATGCCTGGCAAGCCATCCGACAAGCCTCTCCGCTTGCCAATTCAGGATGTCTACAAGATCTCCGGTATCGGAACTGTGCCAGTTGGCAAGATCGAAACCGGTGTCCTCAACGTCGGCAAGAACGTCGTGTTCAACCCTTCGATGAAGGGCGGTGAAGTGAAGTCCATTGAGATGCACCACACCATGGTCGACAAGGCAGAGCCTGGCGACAACGTTGGATTCAACGTCCGTGGCCTCGCTGCTGACGACATCCGCCGTGGCGACGTGGCCGGATACACCGACAGCGAACCTACCTTCGTCCGACACGACGAAACCTTCGTTGGCCAAATCCAGCTCATGGACATCCCCAAGGCTGTCTCCGTTGGCTACACTCCTGTGTTCCACGCACACACCGCTCAAGTGGCGATCAAGTTCATGGAACTCTTGGAGAAGACCAACAAGTCTGGCAAGGAAGCGAACCCTTCCTTCCTCAAGACTGGCGACGCATGTTTGATCCGCTTCCAACCAACCAAGCCAATGGCTATCGAGCAAATGGACACCTTCCCTGAGTTGTCCCGCTTCGCTATCCGCGACATGGGCAAGACCGTTGCTGCTGGCGTTTGCTTGAAGATTGAGAAGAAGTGAGTTCACTCACTGGAATATTGACGCTGGGAGATGATTGAATGGCCGCTGTGACCGTCATCAAACTGACTGGTGAAAACCACAAGGACATTGACAATGTCGCTGGCCAGATCAAAACGATCTGCGACACTGGCGGAATCACCCTTCGTGGACCGATTCCACTGCCAACCCGCCGTCTCGTTGTGCCTGTTCGCAAGGCACCCGACGGTGAAGGCAGTGAAACCTACGACCACTGGGAACTTCGCATTCACAAGCGTCTTCTTGAGATGGACATCAGCACCGGCAAAGACGAGAACGCTCTCCGAGCCGTGACCAAGATTCCTATCCCTGACACCGTGAGCATTGAAATCTCGATGCGCAACATCAACTGAGCCTTCGAGTTGCTTCGTTGATGGGCTGTTGAGCCTCAAATATCAGCACGTTCAGCTACGCCTGCGTCGATCAGCCACGACGCTGTTGATTCGTCTAGGAAGTGGACGTCACCAGCCTCCAGCACCAATGCCTCGCCTGACGCATCCATGATGGGCTCGGCCATCGTCTCAAGGATTCTAACTCTGGTATTGCCTTCCTCTTCTTTCGGAGATTCGCTCACGGCCTCAACCACCAAAGCGGGTTCATCTTGAATCGTGTCAATGGGTTTTGTTGAAGGGGCGAGTTCCATCGCTGCCCCGTGTTTCTTGCCATCGTTATGGCTCGCTTTCGATGTGGAGTGGGATGCAATCGGTGCGGAAACTCCCTCACCGTGGTCTCCCATGAGGTAGGCTTCTTCGTCAACCCATTCTGCATCAGCAAGCCATCGTTCTTCGTCGTCTTCTTGAACCGATGGAAGCGGAGGAAGTTGGTCCTCAAACGCAAGGTCCGGGGGTGGTTGATTTGACAGTTTTTCTCCACCTGTGTAGGCGTCCAACTGCATCGTTCCGGGAGCATGGACGGTCGGCTGTTGCCCGAGTTCACCAAGAATTCCTTGTTGCATCCCTTGCCAATCAATCCCCTTCTTGAATCGGTCGACGTTCAATTGGAGTGCATGGTAGAATGCTTTCTCCGCAGGATCGTGCCGTTGCCAATCCAAGGACGGCAATTCTTGAGCCATGTTTGGACTTCCTCCGCTGCGAAGCGATTGGCTTGCAGCGTGTTGCATCATGGCCACCATGCGTTTTCGAGCCAGTTCAGAGGCAATCCTTCGGATGTTTGTTTGACGCTTCTGAAGATTTTGGAGGCGCATGTCAATCGAACCTTTTCGAACCATGTTTTGTATCTCAAGATCCAGATTGGAGAGGAGCGCTCGCACCATTTGCCAGAAGTCCTGGCGTGGAAGCGGAATCGGGACGTGACGGGGTAGTTGTTGCCGATGGGTGGTGAACAGCTGCTCTTCGATCTCTTGCGCTTGCGCGCTGTCGAGATCACGAACAGGTGTCATGGGTTGTTCGTGCAAGTGACGGGATTTGAATTCTCTTCCCCTTTCAACTCCACAAAGCATCTCCGATGCAACCATGACACCCTTTCATATCAGTGAGCCGCACCTCGCAAGGCGAGGTGCAGCAAATTGGCCCGTGGACAACAACCGAGTACACCCTCTTCTCGGCAGCCGTGGATAGCGGTCGGGCTGTGCTTGGTGATGGTCTTGATGATCCTCTCACCCTTGGCTCCATCTGCTCCGCTGACGGTTCCTTCGTCCCCTGCTGCTTCGATCTATTACACTCCAACCGGCAACCAAACCGGCGTTGAATTAACCGCTAGCGGGGCCTTCTCAATTCCAGCCAACGAGACCTTCACTGGAGGGGAGATGGAACTCACACCGATGTGGAGGGACGATGGCGATGGGAGCCACCGCTTCGGTATTGATTCTGGGGCTGGATGGAACGGAGTTCACAATCAAACCCAAGGAATTGGGCATGGTGGTCAATTGAGTTTAGCGCCCCTTTCCACCCTGGCGACCCTCGCTGATTTTGAGACATTGGTTGAGACTCTTCCTGATTGGGAAGGCCAAGGGTTGCATCATGGCGCGTGGATTGTTCAGTCACTCAACGGCACGCCGTCCAACGCCAATGCCCCATCCAACGCAACGGACGGCCAGCGCGTGCTTGCAACGCAAGGTTATGGCGGCCTAGACGCCAACATGTCTGGATGTCTTGCATCGCCAAATATTCCAGTTCCAGCGTTTGTTAGTCGCTTCAACCTCTCTTTTGACCACTGGCTTTCACTTGAAGATGATGACGCTGCGTGGGTGGAATGGCGTGCCTCCGGGGGTTCATGGCAACAGTTGAACCCGTCGACTCCCTACACCAACGCCTCCACTCCTCTAGGGGCGCCCTCGACTTCATGGGCTGGTCAATCAGCAGGATGGGACCATGCTTCTTTCGGCCTCGACGCGTTGCTGCCTTCGGGTTCGACAGATGTCGAAGTGAGGTTTTGTTTCTCGACCTCAACAAGCAATGCCTCACGAAACGGGTGGTACATTGACAACTTCACCGTCTCCAACCAGGGCGATGTTCCCGGTGCATGGTTTCACGGAAACATGTCGGGAGATTACGCCAACAATGCCAATGGAAGGCTCTACTTGCGCTCAAACCTAAGTGGATTCAGCGGCCCTCTTGAACTCGAGTTTTGGGCAGACTGGGACCTTGAGGGGGCCTTTGCGGATAACCTGCTCGTCTCCTTTAGCGTTGACAACGGTACTCGATGGCAAACTGTGTCTGGAATCCCCGGGCTTCCGGGAAACGGATACACCTCACAAGGGACGTTCTACATGGACGAGTCTTTGGGATGGCAATTGATTCGATACAATCTCCCTGGTGCCTTGTCCTCGCACGTCAATTCTTCATCGGTGCTCTTTGAATTCCACGTCCAGACCAACTATCAAACCGGGTATGGAGGATTTGCCTCCTCTGGCTGGGAAGGCATCGCCATCGATGATGTGGCCGTTCACCACCGCCGAGGGACAGCTCAAGCCGAACGCATCATGCTCGCGAACTTTTCTTCCTCCCCTTCAGGCGCTGCCGAAGATTCCAATGGCTGGCTTGAGGTTTCACCCACCTCCATCAACGAATGGAACTATACAACTGATTTTGGCATGAACCCGCCTACAACTACCACCAATTCGTTTGAACGGTCCATCGCAGCTCCTGCAGGATGGGTCATCGAAGGAACATGGCCTGATGGCTGGGAACTCGGAGAGACGAGAAACAGCTCGGGATGGGGTCCAGGCCTGTTTCACTCGGGGGCCAACGGAGCCGCCATCAACCTGACCACGAAGTACACCAACAACGTGTACACGCACTTGGTCACTCAAGAATATACGATCCCCAACAACGCCACAGCCCGTCTTTCGTTCCGCTCGTGGGTGTGTACTGAACCGAACTGGGACGGGGGAGGCGTCTCTGTGTCCACCGATGGGGGCCAATCATGGTGGTGGTTGCCCTATTCAGCAGGATTCCACGATCAAATCTCGACGGCAAATACAAATTCTCCCTTTTTTGGACGGGGCATCATTGACGGGTCATCTCAACCGAACGGATGCAACACGGGCAAGGGCCGTCCGTTTGAATTGAAAACCTACGACCTGTCCAACCTTTCTGGTCAATCCATCAAGGCTCGCTATTCGTTCTTTTCCGACACATTCGTTGAAGCAGACGGATGGTACATTGACGATGCTGGGATTGAAATTGACATCTTCGAGCCGTCAGGAGACTGGCTTTCACCATCGCTGACTCCCGATCCGCTGTTTGGGTATGGCTGGTTGGATGGGTGGTACGAACAGCCAGATGGCACGACGCTCAACATCGACGTGTTGGACCGGTTCCAACAGCCCATTGCAGGGCATTCAAACCTCACGCTGCCAGCAGCCCTTGCCCTCGATCCAATGGAGCATCCCAGCATCCAAGTGCGCGTGCGGATGACGACAAACGACACCTTTGTCACGCCGCTGATTCACAGCATGACCGTAGGTCGAACCGTATTCGTTGGGCCCTCTCACATCATGGCCTACAGCGACGGCGCAAACGTCTCAACCATCAACAGTGATGGTGATTTAGTGGTCTCATCGCCGTTCTCAATTCCCCTTCCATCCGCTTCCAATTGCCCCCATGATGGATACCGCCTGACGACCTATGGAGACAACCTCACCTGGCAAACCCCGCTCGGTCAACCGACGTCTTCAGCGTTCATCCCACACCCCGAGAAGAAGACCTACCTGAATCACTCCCTCGGAGGCGCGATTGAAATCATGACCCCGTTTACAATCTCAGCTTCTGGAGGTGAGGTCTTTGAGCGAGCGAAAGCCGAATTTGATTGTGCACGTCCAACCGAATCGCCCTTGTTTGAACTTGGATGGAACAACGCCACGCTCTTTGATTGGCCTCCAGCAGGGATGTCTCAAACATTCGGCCTCAACACCCAATGGACGAACCTGAGCACGTCAGTCTCCTCCTTGGAGTGGAACGGCAGCCAGCCCAAACCGACGGTCGCCATGGACAACACCACGATGACGGTGTCCTACAACAGCGTCCAACCAATGAATCCCCAGCAATCAGGGACTGGGGCTGGGTTGACGATGTTGGTCAGCAATCAATCTGCAGGTGCAGAATTGACCTTTGCTGGAACAACCTATGCGCTCAATGGAGGCGAGCACATCCTTTGGTTCAAATCCGTTAATGGATGCGGCCAGGCGACGGTTCTCGCCTCTTTATCCACCAATTTCTCCCTCTCTTCGTGCTTGATGGACTTCACCCTATCAGGTTCAGCAGATGTGAAGGTGCTCAATTTTATGCACTTGCAAAGCACCAAAGCCATTGAAATCGGCATCAGTGCGGACATGTTGAATTCTGCAAAATCAGCCTCTGCTACGGGCGACTTCCGAGCCGTTCTCGACATCCCTCTTCACATCAGCACTTCGGTCGGTGGCGTTCGTGTGGGTCTGCAAGCCGCCACGTTGCCCTTGATGAATGACCATATCGATCCCCCTCAACACCTCCGGTGGCTTCCTGACGAGACGGTTTCCTTCCGAACGCATCATGACCGTTCCGACCCTTTGAACGGGGTCGTCGATTCACCCGATATTACCGCAGTGGACCTCTACCTTTCTCGCACCGCTTCCATGGATGATGGCTTTGTGCATGTGCAACTGGATCGTATTCAAGACACTCCACGGTTCAGACAGATGAAAGGGGCAGGCCTTGCCTTCCTCGACCCATCCGCTTCCGAGGTCACCTGTTCGGTGAACGCATGCAGCGTTCTTTGGACGTTGACGAGCACGTGGCTCCTCGATGACATCGACGACCTCCACATCCTGACGCAAGCCATGGATGATGATGGGATGCAGGTTGGTCCCGAGGTGTACGTCAGTCAAACACCATTCAATGAAATTGAGAATGATCTTGAAATTATTGATTTCACGGTGGTGGATGCCACCTCACGTCGCCTTGATGATTGGACCAATTCCTTCTGGCCCTACCATCTGAACGAAAACACCTCCATGACAGCGCAAGGACGGGTTCGCATCGAAGGTATTGCCCAGGAATGGGCTGAGGCAGGCGATGCAGAAGCCCAAGTCACCTTGACTGCAGTTCCACCGAAGAACCTCTCCGGGGGACCTGACGAATGGCCTGGTGAGCCTGTGAACTGGTCGATGAGTTGGACGGTTGAGGTTGGTTCGGGGGGATGGTTCTCAACGCCTCTCCTTTCGCCTAATGCGACCTCTTCCGTTCCAAGCAATACATGGTTGGAACTTCGACCAAGTCTTTCCCGTTCAGGCCCATCCCATCTGAACGCTTCGACCAGCGAGGACCGTACGGTGGTGTTGACTCCAACGAGGTTCCTCCACGACACGCATGCGCCCCGTGTTGAGTCGCTCATGTTGCTGGATTCAGGGGATGAAGTCCTTGCGGACCAACACGTTTCCATGTACGGCCGAGACATAGCCCTCCGTCTTCAGCTGAGCGACCCAGAAGGCCTCAACAGCCTGCTTGAGGTTTGGACGTGGCTGGAAGCTCGAGATGATGCCAACGAGAATGGCGTGATGGAAGAGGAAGAATACCGCTTTGAAACCGTGAGTTTGAACAGAGGTGTTTTGGAATTGGAAGTTGATTTGCCGTTGCTTTCCTCGCTCAATGTTGTACCTGAAAGCGCCTTTGAAGGCAGACTAAGCGTGGTACTCAAAGGAGAGGATCTCGCAGGAAACCCGCTGTTGGGGGGTGGAGATTTCGGCGAGGCATCGGATGCAGCCACCATACGAGTCCAACGACGTGCTGACACGACGGTGGGACTCGACGATTTCACGCTCGACACCGTTCAAGGCCATCTCCTCGCAGGCCACCTTCACCAATTCTCCATGTCGCTCTCTGACGGAAACGGTTTGGAATCTCTGGAACGTCTTGAATTGGCGTTGCTCGGAGAGAACAACGATGGCGTGTGTTTCATCCACTTTGAGCCTCGATTTGGAGCCATTGATTACGATGAAGCCTGCTTCATTGAGCCCCCAACGGTCAGCGGAATTCCACGAGGTCTCACCACGACCTATGACCTGACGTTTGCCTTCCGAATGGACTGGAATATGAGCCAAACGAACGCCAGCGAAGGAGGAGCTCCTTCTCTCAAAGTGTTTGATGAAGGCCAAGATCTTGGCTTAGGATTGTATCAACTCTCAGCACAACAGTGGACGCCAAGCACTGTTTTAGACATGCGGTGGTTGACCATCGAGGACACCATGAAGCCCTACGGAGACCACAACGAGACCACACGTTGGTTCCACAGAAACGATGTTGTTCACCATCAGATTGGTGTATTCCACGCCAACACCTCGGTCTTGGCACGAGATTTGCCTCAGAACGGAACCTTCTCCTGGGAATTGACGGACGGCGAACGGCGGCAAACAGGAATGGTTGACCTGACCTCTTCAGGTCGCATGATGGTGAACGTCACCATGGACGAGAACGTCATGTACAACGACACTGGTCACTTTCGAATCGAACCCAATGCCTATGCTGTTTACGGATTGCAAGCGCTGGTGTATTCCGTGGTGGTTGACGATCGTGCTCCAAAACTTGTCCTTTCCCCGGGGACTTTGGAAAACCTTGCTTCAAACGCTTTGACCGTGAACCTCACCATCAGTGTCAACGACGATACTGACATGCCTCCAGAAGGTCTTGAAATGCACTCGGTGTTCTACAGAATGGGGCAGCCCGTTGAAGGAACTCAGCGAATCGATCTCCTCAGCCTTTCTGAAGTCGTCAATGCCTTCTTTGTGTACAACGGAACAGTCAATTTCCAGCCCGAATCGGTGGAACTGACTCGGAGCGACGTTCTGATCGTCTGGTTCAACGCTACAGACCGGTCTGGAAGGACGTTGACAGGTTTGGGCACGGAGGCTGCACCGCTGAGTGTTGGACTCACATGGGTGGCTGTTGAGCCAGTCTTTACCGACCTCTCCGCTCTCCCTTATCGGCCACAAGTTGGCGACAACATCACTGTCTATGCCCGGGTGGCGAACAGCGGATTGATGTCTGGCGAAATGATTGTATTGTTGCGAGACGATGGTGGCAAAATTTTGGGCAACGAATCCATGTACCTTGAATCGGGCGAGTGGACCAATCTTGCTTGGAACATCGAGGCTTGGAAGATTGGCCGCCTTGGTCTCACGGTCGAAATTGTTGATTATACTCCTAGAGTACCAATCCCACTCGCAGACATCCAAGATGCCCAAACGGACGGTCAAGGCAGCAGCATGGCAACCATCAGTCTCTCCATCCTCGCCTTGGTGGTTGCCGGAATGGTGTTGTTCACCGTACGACAACAGAGAGCACAGCGCGAAGAGCGCTACCATATTGAACGCATACGTCGTATTGTTTCTCATCGTCGTCCACCACCAGTTCCATGGGAATTGGTGGAAACACCTCAAGAGGAATAGTCAAGAAGTCCGTGCCGAACGCCTAGACACAAAGCCGGGGTACCCGAGTGGTCAAAGGGGGTGGATTCAAGCTCCTCTGCATATTGCTTCGCAGGTTCGAATCCTGCCCCCGGCATTTCCTTCTGTTTGATGCTATATGTGGAATTGAATTAAATCGTAAGACGGGAAGTTGGCAACATGCAGAACCCGCTCGACGCACATGGCCTTGACCACGGGTTTTTCCAATTCCCCCGCCCAACAGTACGCCATTTCATCGGTTATTTCATCGCAGGTGCCATGTTTTTATTCGCCTTTAGCCTGTACTCCAGCAGCCTCGACATTCCAGATGTGCCCCGTGTTGATGAAGCGACCCAACTGCCTTCTCTTCTCGAGGACCATGCTGTTTACGATTACGGGCCGCTACAACAGGGGTATGAATCTGGCAATTATGCTTCGAAAGCTGCCTTTGTGATCGTCCCACTTGAACTTGAATCTGGAACAATTGCCTATGACAATTGCAGGTATGTTGAGGACGATGAAGGCGGAGGGAGCTGGGAATACTCCTTTGATATGGATTATGCGAATCAGTTGACCTTTGTTGACAAAGACGAGAACAGAATCATTGCAGCCTTTGCCTACGACGGCTCCCTCGATCCTGAAGGAGAGGTCGATCAACCATCATGCGGAAGCAGTTGGTCAAGAACCATCGAGGGATTTGGTGAGAACGATCCTGCCAACTATCTGTTCAATGTCTATCTCCTCGTGGAAGAAGATCCTGAACGCTTCCAAGTGCTTTCTGTCGTTGAGATTTCATCGTTCTATTCCCAAACACCTCCACAAGAAGTGACGCAACGGGAAGACCGTGGGCGCTGGTCCTTGCTCGCATTGGGCGTCGGAGGACTTGTTTTCATGTACAGCACAACGCCTTCCTTGAAGTACGATTTAGGTCGTATTCGAAAGGAAAACGGAAACCTTACGAAAGACATCACCTCTTCAGCAGGCGTTCTGGGTTCAAGCGGACGTTACTTCCAGCACATTGGAACGAATTATGAGATTTTATCCACGCCTCATTATCCAGTTCGGGCAGCGGAGTCGGATTGGCTGTTTGGAGCCCCTCCGCTCCCGACATCCTATGCAACTCCCTACGCACAGGATGGCGACGGTGGCTTGCTGAGGGAACATCCCAAAAAGATGGGGACGCCAAAACCCGCCACGATGACTCCTTACAGCATTGGTGCCATCATCTTCTCTGGTTCCTTCATTTGGCTTTCAGCCGACTTGCGGGCTCGAGACGGGTCCACATGGCACACGATACTGGGGTGGGGAATGACCGTCTTCGTGACCTTGGTCAACCTAATTTGGTTCATTTTTGCTTGGAGGCAATTCAAACTTGTCCGATTGGTGAATGACCTTCCGACTTCACCCATTCGAAGCGTGGCAGTTGGTCAAGCAGAACTGGTAGGACAGGTCCGTCCTTCCATCGCAGGTACTCCAGAGATGACTGTTGGAGGTCGCAGCCACAAAGGGTTGGTGTTGTGGCAGTGGAGTTCCTACAAGTACGAATGTCACACCGACAGCGATGGTGACACCCACTGTTCATGGAGCCATATCGAGACCCGGGGTGGCGGGGTGCCATTCATGATTCACGATGGTTCGGGAGGCATGATTGTTGACCCGAGTCTTTGGGAGAAAAGCAAGAAGAAATTCGACCTCGGGTCCATCCTTGATACCTGGCAGCGCGGCGATTGGAAATGGGAGGTCCGCGGGTTAGGCATTGGCGACCCCGTCTACATCTTGGGCGATTGCGTTCCTCGTACGCAGGACCACAAGGAGCAGTGGGGCACTGACCCAGTGTTGCCCAATGCCTTGCTGACCGTTGTGCCAAGCACCGACACCGGCGATGCTTCGGTCTTGCATTACGGTACAGAGATTGACATGATCGCCAACAACCGTTCCATCTTTGAGATTCTGATCGTCCCGATGTTGGTGTTCCTCTTTGGAGTCTTTATGTTCCTCAATTACACGCCGTGAACAAAACGACATCAATACGGATCACGTTCATTTGAGGGCAATTTCATGTTATTGTGTTGATGAACTCAGTGAAAGCACCTCGTAGAGGCATCTCAGTTCTCTGCTCTTGGGTCTTTGGGCCCTTCTGTCCGTTGAATCTCAACGCCATGGTTCTCGAGATAACCCACGCCGTTCTCACCCATGAAGCCCCCGTCAACGATGACCACACGCTCAATTCCTGCGTGATGAATGAGTTTTGCACACATCATACAGGGCTCACCCGTGACGATGAGCCATGCATTGTTCGTGGATACACCGTTGGCTGCAGCGTTGCAAATGAGGTTCATCTCAGCGTGATGGCAGCCGATTTCCACGCGCGTTCCAGATGTGACATTCATGGTGTCGCGCAGGCATTCTTCTCCTCCACACAACCGTCCTCCTCCACGAGGTCCGCCGTTGTAACCGTCCATCAGCACCACGTTTCGGTTCGGGTCAACAAGCAATGCTCCAAAGGTCCGACGAGGGCAATTTGACGCTTCAGCCAAAGCCAAACATTGTTGAATTCGAATGGCCAAATGCTTGTCCTTCATGCTCTCACCATTCCCTCTCAATCGGCGCATTGGTTTCATTTCTTCGCTCCGATACGTAGGTATTCATCACCATCGTAGCCCAGTGCCTCGAGCACGTTTCCCTGCATGTAGAGAGAACCGATGGAGATCACCTGCCCCACCACGATGTGCCCCCGCTCAAAGGCTGCAATCGCTTCTTTGGGACGCACAAATCGGTGCGTGACTTCAATGCCCACAGCGTGGGCATGAACCTCCATTTCATCCAGACTCACGCCAGGATAACGACCTCCTTCAGGCACGGATAGGACGACGGCTTGTGGCGGATACACCCGGCACAGCGATGCAAGAGGCTCCAGCATTGCTTTCATGTCGGATTGCGGTGTGCTGCCGAGCAGCAAGGCCCACGGTCGGTTCATCTTCTGGAGGTGAAGAGGCAATTCAGCACAGGAACGAAGCATTCCGCTTGGGTTGTGTGCGCCTTCTAACAGGTAGGTCAATCCATCATGCGAAGGACTGACCAAGTGTTGCATTCTTGCTGGCCACTGAAGGGTTTCAATCTCAGGATATTCAAGGTCGGCTACCGATTCCAAATACGGCCAGACTTTGCCCATCAGGTTCTGCGCCTCCTCGATGAACGTCCAATGGGGTTCCGGGCGCATCCACAGCAGGTTGGCCGGTGCTTTCCGTTCATTCAATTCTGGATTCCCAGCATTCTCGGCTTCATCAGCAATAGCACTCTCAACGGTTGGATTCATCGGATGGCGAACAATGAGTGGTGCTCCGGGCCGTGCTATGGCTGCTTTCTCCTTGGAAATGGCTTCTAATGTATCTCCCAAGACAGTGGTGTGTTCTTGACTCAATGCGGTGATGACGCAAACATCAGCCGGTGCGACGCGAGTGGCATCCAAGCGCCCTCCAAGTCCGGTTTCAAGCACCAGCACTTCGATCGATGAAGCGTGGGCCACCACCATGGCTACGAGGAAGGTGATTTCAAAAAAGGTCAATGAGATGTCGGTGGTTTCACTCATGGCACGCACGGTGGCAAGAGCGTTGTCAAACACGTCGGAATCCACCGGCGTGCCGTTCAGTCGAACCCGTTCTTCCACACGCACAAGGTGGGGGGAGGTGAACGCCAAGCATGGGACATTAACTTCGGTCAGGGCTGCACAGAGGCAAGCAACAGCAGTGCCCTTTCCGTTGCTTCCTGCGACGTGAATGGTTTGGAAGGTGGGCTCTGGAAGGTTCAGAGCGATGAGGGCTGCATGCGTGTTTTGGAGGCCAAGAGCCATGCCCTGCTGTTTTGCTGTTTCCAACCACAATCGCAACGAAGCATGGTGGTCCATGGTTGGCGCTTCAAGTGGTCGGTGATAGCCTCTTTGTCATTCAGAACATCCCTTGGCTGAACGCGAGACTGATATGAGAGGGATGGTTCGCAGAACCATGAGCGATGCAGCGGTGAATGCGGAGGACCGTCGCGTCTCCCAACGCTTCGCCGAGGTGGAGGATGAACTCCGTCAAGGGGACTCTTTGTCGTCGTTGATGGCCGAACAATGGCGCGGCATGGCCGGGATGGCCGGCATGTTCGTCGCTACCATCGCTCTTGCAATGTACATTCGTCCCTACTATGACGTCGGAGAACTCCATGCGTTCGGAGCTTCTGGAGCCACCCAAGTACGGTACGTGGCCATTGAACTGCTTGCCATCTTTGCTTTCACGGCCCTCATTATTTTCCTCGCAAGGTGGGGCAAAGAATACATCATCAAGTACGGCATGTACTTCGTCCTCTCTTTGGCTCTCCTCTACACAACTGTGCCACTGGCGCACATGGCGGTCTTGGATTTCGAGCCAGAACCATTTGTTATGGACCAGCAGACCAGTGTTGATGGTGAAGTGATTGGTGCATGGGGCGATGATGGTTTCCTCATCGCTAACGTAAGTGCAGAGGAATTCAACAGCACCGTCAACATCACGGCTTGGGATTCGTCCAATGCCTACGATGAACCCGTGTGGACTCTCTCACATCCCCATTCAATTTCAGACCGCACTTCAGCGGTCAGCGTCACGACCTCTCCCGAGTTGTTGACGTTTGCGAGCGGGGCCTATGCGTGGACCGTTGAACCCGAGACGGGCGCGTTGGTGGACAGTTATCAGTGCTACAAATTTGACGAGATGGGAGAAGCCATTCCTCTGGACAACATGTTCGGTGGTTGTTCAATTGCCATCGCCACCGGCGATTCGGTGTACTTGGTCAATCCTTACGATGAGATGATTCGATACCAAACCTTTGAGTCCAATCCGGGCCTTTTGGTGCAAGAGGCACGATGGCGTGTCCCCGGGTTCATCACTGGAGAAGGCGTCGTTCACAGCGAATTGCTGTCCGATGATCAATGGCTCCTTGTAACGCCGGCCCAAGCTGCCGGCGTTTTGCTCGAGGAGATGTCTCAAAATCTCGATTTGGGACTTGGGGGGATGAACAACGCCACGTATCTGTATGAGCAAAACTTGGACAACACGAGCACGTTCACGGCCGCAGATGTTGGCTGGTCGCCCTACCTCGAAGAGAACATCTCGACCACCCAATCAGATCCCGATACCCGAAACCAACGCTTGGTCTTGCTCGGGGAAAGCGACGGGACAATCACTGGTGTGGAATGGGATGGAACCTACAGCAATGAATCCGCCTTCGAAATCCAAGACCGTATCCGCCTCGATGGTCTGGTGGATACGGTGGCTTCGGTCCGATTGACCGATCTGGACGATTCTGGCTTCAGCGATATGCTCGTTTCCGACGGAACAGAAGCATATTGGCTCTACACGACCTCACTGGTGAACCGAGGAACATTCCCGGTTCCAGAAGGCAGTTCAATGGCGTTTTTTGCGGTTGATGCTGAAACGAGTCACCTTGTGGCCATCACTGTTGATTCCGCATCGGTTACCATCGACCAAGGCGCCCTTACCGAGGACATGTTCCCGCTG
>Ga0181379_1000077_pt1 | contig 46095 bp, 39 predicted proteins | sample 2SPOviralmetaG_FD_130115 | JGI IMG/M metagenome (GOLD analysis project Ga0181379, IMG submission 130115) | Marine viral communities from the oligotrophic San Pedro Time Series (SPOT) site, San Pedro Channel, CA, USA - 2 SPOT_SRF_2009-07-10 | ecosystem: Environmental > Aquatic > Marine > Strait... | reverse complement strand
GAAGAGAGTGATCGGCGTACCCGACGGTTGCTCACGAGCACGCTCTAGTGGAAGGCTCCACGGATGGAGTGTGTCGTGGTGTGGGTGTTGCTGTCGTAGTGGCATCCACCACGTCCAGAGGGAGAGGCACACTGTCCGTCAGTAGCAGTGGAGAGTGCTGAGCATGCATGCTCTTGCCCAGCCTCACACCATGTAGCGAGATGGTCGAGCTTACTTGAGGCTACATACTTCTCGCTGGCAGAATTAATTAATGAGCCAGAAATAATTACTGCAGAAAATACTGCAGCGACAGACAGGCAGGAGGGGAGGAGTGAGTGGTTCATGGGATGGTTCCCTTGGTGATGTGTAGATCGTAGCATGTCGATAGCTATAGAGCAAGTGCGATAGTGACTGGCATACCTGACGGTTGCTCACGATCATGAGTAAACAAAGAGAGTATGTCAATCGTTTATTATATATAATTAAACTATGCAGCACTAGCAGTAGCGGTAGCGACTAGGTGTGGGACACCACTGTCCTGTTTGTGACTCCCCCACCCCGACTCACTGGCTTGTGGCTCCTGACAGACCCCTCTGAAAATCTGAGCAATTTTCCAAAACAGCTTTTACGGCGCGGGAGGGACCGAGGAGAGTATTGGGAGTATGAGGAGGCAACCAGGAGCCTGGCACTAGGGGAGGATGTTTACGTTGATGAGAGGAGAAGGGATGAGGAGCGAAGGAGGGCATGATTAATTAGTAGAGTGATTTAAGGAGGTCACGTTGTTTAGGGGAGAGGAGGTTAATAGATTTGAGGAGAAGTTTTTTAGATTTATCAGGACCGAGCATATGGTACATAATAGAGAGGATTTGTTTAGTGGAGATAATAGAAGGATGAGAGAGGTCTGGGAGTTTAGAGGAAGGGGAGGGGTAATAGTTTACTGAGACGACGAGAGTTAGAGGTAGGACTAAGGAGGGAGGGAGCAAGGAGAGTGGAGCATGTAAATATAGTTTAGTGGAAGAATAGGATACTAAAGGTAAAATCCGATGGCGAGTTTAGATCTTAGTTTAGGATGGGTGGGGGGAGATGTGGAGAGGATATTATTAGCATTAGGGGTAGGATTCAGTCGATATACGTTAAATGAGATGACGATTGGATGTAATGAGCTAGGTGCTATTGCATCAACTCAAGTGACAGCAGTACGAGTATTATTAGGGGAGTATGACACTGCGATGTTGCATCAAAAGAAGGCTGGGCATGAGGATGAAGCGGGGAAGATGCTAGTAAAGGCTGATGTATTGGAGTTTGAGAAAGAGAATGGCGGAAAATATGCGACTATATTGAAAGAAAAGGCTAGGATTGTGGGTGAATTACAAAAAGTATTTGCATTTTCGAACATTATTGGATTAAGTACTGGTAATATAGGGTCAGTAACTTATAGATCTTAAGACCATGGGTATGGAGCATCCTGAGGCAGATCCTGAGGTAAATAATCTAATTCAGTACGTACATAGTGTAGATACGTGTGATATTTGGTGTTTAGGGTGTGAGAGTTGGCAGAAGATGAATGCTAGCTATGCGAAGTATTTGAATGGTGAGATTGAATCATGCGGGAGTTGCCGAAAGGGTTAAAGGTTGGATTAAATGCCACTGAGACTGGAGGGAGTCAAGCGCTTCCTGCATATGAAAAGGTGTTATACCAATGTATTGATTGGTTTTACGGCACATCAGGAGTGAAGCTTCGTAAGATATTCTGTAAAGAGGTGAAGTCCAGTAGCAGATTAATTTATTTCGATAATTGTGGGAGAGAACGAAGGGCTCTTTGAGGATAACGACAACAGCATTTCTTTCTTCGACAGCAAAATAGGATTCAACGCAAGGGGAATCACTAACTTGACTCCAGGTGCATGGTGTTTTCATGATAGATGCGAGTAAAGAAAGAGTATAAGAGCTAATAAGAGTTTTTGTCAATATCTTGGTTCAAAAATAAGCTATTTTCCTCCGTTATAAACGATGTAGATAGGGGGAAGTATAGGTCAAAGCAATCAGACGATGCAAAAAAGCTGTTTGATCTATTTTTTAAGTACTTTTGGTACGGACAAGGCCTATTGGAGGGTAATATATTGCTTGATATTCTTTGTGACTAGCTACAGTTTTGGTATGATTTTAAAAAATGTGAGCAGTTGGGGCTACCTCAATCCATTAATCGTGATGGCTTGGCTTTCAATTGTTCCAGGAGTAATAATTTGTTGGAGGATTGACAGTCAAGATTAATCTTTTATCGTCAGCAGTGACGGCAGGACGGATAATACGCCTTTTGGCAGTATAATATGTTCGGGATGGACCCACTTCGGTGGGTTTTTTATTGGAAATATAGTGTGCATTATACAGGCTTATGGAGCAACAAGAACATTTTGAGTTAGCAGAGAGAGTTAATGGTCGAATTGCAATGCTAGGTGTAATTGCAGCTATTGGTGCTTACGCCATGACTGGTCAAATCATCCCTGGAGTATTTTAATGCCATACGGACCTGGAACATACGGCACCAAGAAAGGTCGTCCACCCAAGAAAGGAGGTAAGAAAGGCACAAAGAAATAAAAGTTAAGACTCTTTCTTTTTAAGTAAGGGTCTTTTTTTTTGAGGTAAAATAGGCATAGTTTCAAAAATCTTCGTGCTCTACCTCTTTCACAAATCGGCTTGTGGCCCTTGTCAAGTCGTTGACGAATTTATTGAAAAAACTGGAGACACTAGAGTCGACAGAATAGTAAAAGTCAATCTCGAGGAAGGCGTAGCGACAGAAGAAGAGATTCAGATCGGAGCAAAATATGGGATTATAGCAACTCCTGTCTTAACTGTCACTAATCATGATGATGTTGTTGTAGAAGAGCACGTAGGGGCTCGGGACATCACTAGAAATCTAAGGAGAATATTAGAACTTCGACTAGGAGCTTGACAGCTAAGAGTTTATACCTAGTATGGTTTCAGGAGGTCCGTGGGGAGCCTCCTTTTTTTTGTCCGATCGCATTAGTAGATACACTGAAATAGCGTCTAATTATTTAGTGGGCTTATTCGATCTGTTCTATTCTTCTTGTGAGCTAGAAGAATTCACAAGTATTCAATGTCAAACTAAAAGTATGGAATCAGAGATAGGCGGAACTTTGTCACAGTTCTGGCTGGCTCCAAATGGCATTCTTTATGTCATTGACTATAGTCACACCTCTGATTTTATAGAGATAGGTCCAGAAGATCCTCGCTACGATAAAGGGGCTAAGGCAAGCATCTATCGAGGCAATCAGTATCGGTGGCAGCCAAACGGTAATCATGGGAGAGTCCGATTCTACCCTAAAACTGACTTCATAGAGATTTATCCTGATTCTTATGTAGGGGAATGGGAGAATTCACCTGTTGCCCGGTTGCATTTTCTTGAAGGGGTGCTACAAGGTTATTGCATTTCAACGAAGGGCAAAGGATTTGACCATTCAGAGTTTTAAGGGCGTACATAAAATGACAATTAACATTTACGATAGATTCGACGAGGCTTACTCTAAAGAGCTCAGAAGCGTCTCAGCCGATCAAAAACTCTCACTAGTCCAGATGCAAGCCATGACCATAGCAGCAGCGGCAGAGGCTCTTGCAGACACCTCTGACGGTCTTATAAACATTGAAGACCTGTATACAATTGTCACGGGGCTTTACGAGGAACATTATGAGTTCGAAAGGCTCATGAAACTCCACTACAAAAATAAAGCCAATCGTCAATGGTAGAATAAAGTACGTTCACCTCGAAAGAGGCGGAAGTAAGACAACGCGGAACGGGTCCGTTCATTCCATGTTGGAATTTTTAATTGCCTCTATCGTCTCTTGCTCAGACGCTAAAGATGTCAGAGACAGGGTTCTGCTTAACGAATCTTTGTCAAATAACACCAAAGCCGAATTAGTAAGTGAATTGATCAAGCATTCGAAATGTGACAGGAACGCAACCGTTGACTGAAGGAACGCGCTTTTGGTGTAAAATTCACTTCTAGCGGAGCTTTCTCATGTCTACACTGACTTATCGTGGTACACAGTACCAAACTAGATCAAACTACAACGAACTTCTTCTCATTCGCAAGAAGTTGAAGCAGCAGGAAAAAGAAATCCAAGTCCTGAAACAAATAGCTCGGGCTCAATACGATTAAACCACTAAACAGGCCCTTTTGGGCCTGTTTTTTTCCTCCGTTAGACTTTTGGAAGACTAATTCAATGGTGCCAGTATGAGCGCAGAGGACCAGAAAAAGAAGACTTTGTATCTTTTTAGGACTGGAGAAGCAACATGCGTTTCTCATGATAGTTATATTCAAATGGGAGCCATGTCTCATTCTGTTGAGCATCATATTAAGCTAAATCCAAAAATTAATTGGGTAGAAACACACTGGTTGCCTGACATCTTTAAAAACAGATACAAACGGGCCTCGTTTCAGGCTCATGAGAGAGTGTCGGGAGGAAAAGAAAGCATTGAAGAAAGACCTCGAGATTTTCCGGAGGAAGGAGCGTCAAGAGGTCTATTGAGTGGTAAACCTATTTAAAATTTGGAAAAATAGACTAGGCATCGTGTGATCATGGCCAGTCCTCTATTAGCATATGCCAATTCCCGAGTCAGGGTAAATATAGCTGATGTAGTAGTAAGAGACGCAAACGGTCGATTGACTGTTAATGATACGAGCTACTATTTAGTTGTTTGTTATTTAAAAAGAACTCAATATTCTGGGGTGACCTCTGGATCAAGAAAGATCCCATTAGCCTCTGAACTGTTTGGGGAAATGCTTCCAGGCGCGAGTGCCGATGAGTTTTACTACAGAGGATATGCACTGCAGTATGTGGCTATAGCAGCAGATGATGACTGGACTTCGATGGATTTAGTGCAGTCCAGTATGACCGACATAAGTACAAATCAAAGCTATTTTCAACCAATGAAGGAAGTTGATCTTTTCTTTGGAGCCGAGGAGATGAGAGCAACTATTCAAAGGTGTACTGGAGTCTTTGGAGGAGAAGGTATAGACAAAATTATCTATCCAAGTATCGGACTACAATTACAACTAACTGCTGCAGAAATACTTAATTAAATAGCATGGAGAACAAATCAGTACGTAAATTTATTAAAAATTTAAAACAATTAAAACAAGAAATGAAAAAGCTTGAGAGGCAAGAAGATCTCAAGATACCAGTTCCTGTCCCAGAGATTAAAGGCATAGGTCTTGATAAAGTACTTGGCAGATTCCATGATTTACTTAAAACTATAGAGGGGCTGGAGGAGATCTTCGGAGAATGCGTTGATCAAGCGGCTGAAGAGATCATTCCTCTGCTATCTGAGGCCCTTGATAGGGCGATGGAGTCGTCTATTTGGCCTTGGGATGGCTCGACTCGCGACATTATAGATACGGGCGCTCTTAGGGACTCTAAAGACGTTTCTTGGGACAGTGGAAAGAAGTCTATAATAATTCAATACAATGAACCTTATGCTGACTTAGTCCAGTACGGCGGTTATATTAAGTCTGGATATAACCCGAAGGTATCAATATATGTCCCTCCTCGACCTTGGGTAGATGCGGTTATTTTTGGTGGTCATGGTATTCAGCGATTCCCTTTTTACGAGTTAGTACAAAGTCGAGCGATGGAGTTGTTGAATAAAAAGATTGAACTGTAAGTTTCTGGAACACTAGCGTGCTTTTGTCAAGCATATGCGAACTTTACCTTTTATTGTCAAACCAAAAGTTAAGTCTTTTATTGAAAAAATCGGAAACGAATCTATCGGGATTATCGAGATCGAAAGAAGAGGTTTCTTGAATGTTTCTGAAAAAGCTTTCGTAGATCAGGTCTCTCAAAGCGCCGAAACAGTCGCTACGACTGTAGCTTTAGCCACTAAACTGTCGAGCAAAACAAAAAAGACAGTAGAAGAATGTTACTCTGCAATCATGGAAGCGGTGCAAGGGGTTAGCGACAATAAATTTGCGATGAAAATTAAAGAAGAATATCCGGAAGAGCTCGGGTCAATTATGGCGGCCTTGATTGAAACAGCGAGCAAGCGAAATCTGGCTTGTGCCAACATCCTGCTTGTCAGCAGAATCGATCCAGAGTGGGGCATTGAAGACACCATGGACCAGCATCCAGAGATGATTGACGCCCTGGCCGCTTTTTACAATGAAGAGGAACGTGGATATATGGGAGAGCTCGAGTCTTCGGAGCAGAATCCTGACGGAGGAGAAGATGTCGCTGACATTGTGGGAAAGTAAAGAGAGGAGAACATCAAGAGACTGTAGATTTTGAGTATTTATTCTGGGAGTTGAAATCCGGTTATCCCGGTGATAGTGAGTTCTCTTATTCTAATTTTTGGAGCTTGCCTTATCTTTACGTTGTTGATGCCTTCCAGAATCTTAAGAAAAAAGAGCAACTGCGATATCATAACAATGAAGCGCCTATAGCGCTGCTAACGTCTTTGACAGCCAATTTGAACAGAGACGCAAAGAAGAGAAGAGAGCCTTACACTATTGAGGACTTTTTTCTGTTTCAGCCAAAAGATTTCAAAGACGGCCCAGCACAGTCTTATGGATCGGCTGCTATGGCTCTTGTCGAATTGGAACTATTCCCTTCATGGGCATTGTTTGTATACAAGGCTTTAAAAGAATCCTCAGAAGGAAACGCTCCGAGCTTATTGGCCTTTATCTGCGAAGACGCAATACTATTAGCCCCAAGGGAAAATCATGAGAACAGTATCAAGTCGATGTTTATCGGACTAGAATCAGCTAGTGGGGCAAGGAGAAAGATGAAATCTCCTTGCGGTCTTGAGGTTTACATGCAACTGCCGAAGGCAAATGGCAAAGCTTTTGCAGAAGAAGACGTTATTAGTTACGTCATTAGCTAACTTTTTCGTAAAAAGTTTCGTAATGGTAAGAGCCAATTCTTCCAGTACGAAGCCACTCTTTGATCAGAATCTCTGTCTCCATTGAGTAAAATGGTTGCATTCTGAACCATGCAATCCAGTTTTCGCTGCCTTTGTTTGCATTGCAACTCCGACATGCTGGAATACAATTTTTGGTTACATCCTCGCCTCCTTTACATTTGGGCTTAACATGGTCAAGAGTTAAACTTTTTGAATCTATTGGAGTTGCTCCACAGTAAGCGCATTGGTTGTTCCAGGCCTCTCTAATCGCTTTTCTCCAAAGCCTTTTAGCATCTTTTGAATTCATAGCCTCTAGGTTGTAAAGGTAATCTTTAGCCATATCTCTTGGCCAAATTAAGAGGCTCGTTGTCATTGTTGCGGAAACAAAGAAACGATGACTCGATCGAACGTCATAAGCATTTCCGCATCTGCCTTTATTGTTCCTTATATGGCACACTAGAACGCAATGATAACGTAGAAAAATGTCCCAGGTTTTCGCAGATTCTCCGGGATTAATTTATAGAATCTTAGACTCTGATGCTGAGTTCTCTGGATATGTTGGAAACTATAAGCTAAACGGTGGTCAAACTTTAAATGCGATAAGTGTAAACACTCCAGGTCAGGATATTCCTAGAATCTCAGATATTAATGGCGTAGAATGTGTGATACACGATGTTTCCGATGTCAGGAGGCCAGTCGAGTTTATTACCGATGACCCAGAAGTACTTGTAAATACTTGGAAGGTATTTTTAATTTGCTGGGATCCGGCGACAGGAAAAGATCTAAATAATGCGGCACATAGAATTATGGAATTATTCAAAGGTTCAACTTCTATACAAACTGTAAAAACCAGCGAAGGAGCGAGAGCTCGGGCTCAGACACTTGTCCTCATCCCAGCAGATCAACCTTTAACTTCAGCAGGTATGGCGGTTTACGGTCCCGAGCCTGCTATTACATTAAATGCAAGTCTATTAAATGTTGCTCCAGGCAGTAGCGTTGACCTGACATGGACATTGACCGAAACGACAGTCGCGACCATGGATCAAGGCGTCGGAGCTATAGCAACAACCGGGACTACTGCGGTAACTGTAAATCAGACAACGACTTATACCATTACTGCTAGCAATGATTTTACTACAAAGACTGGCGGGATACAAATAGCAGTAATTGAACCTGCTATCGAGTCATTCTCTTCTACGGCTACAAGCAATCCCAACGAATACACCTTGGCCTGGGCGACTTCCTTCGCTCAAGAGATACGGCTAGACGGCCGATATGACTGGCCGAGCAGTGGTACTACCACCGTAACAGTTTCAACTCCAACTACTTTTACTTTAGAGGCAGAAAGTACACAAGGTGTGGTAACTCAAACTTTAACAATTACACCTTAATAACTGTGGGAATCAATAGTGTTCCTGATCGGCACTCTATTAAAGAGGGGTGAATCCCTAACATTGTCGTATCGACCGGATTCATTCCGGGGTTTGAATCCGTGGCAAACTATTCAGCAGCCTTTGGGTATGATGTCTACATGCTCCCAGTGGCCTCATCTCAGGTTAACATCGCTTTTCCTAGTGTCACAGCAGCGAAAGGCTTAACACAGCCAGCAGCATTTTTAAAAACTGATTCCTCTTCGGCTGGCGATGGAGGAAACATTGCAGCAGCAAACTCAACAATCGCCTTTAATACCGCTACTGGTGTTTTCACTGTAGAAGGAACCACCTACGCTATGGACGGGACCGATGGTCCTTTCCGCCTTTATGGGCTGACCAATGCTGCTCTTGAAACTGATACATCGTCAGAAGATGTCATCACTTATGATGACGAAACAGCAGGCTTCAGTACTTCTATTGCTACTTCCAAGTCTTGGAGTATCAGCCTTGAAGGCGTAGCTGACTTCCGCGATTCTGGCTACCAAGTGCTGCGCTTGACAGAGCAAAATACTGTTGCTAACAGCTTGCGTGTCAAATTTGCTCGTTGTGGCCCTACAGGCACGGACGAGGAAGTTTACGGTTATGGAACACTTCAAGGGTATAGTGAAAGCATTGAGGCTGGGTCTATCGTGTCCTGGAGCGCAACCTTGACCGGCTATGGTCCATACAAATTGAATATTGACGCAAACCCCTGATAATAACTAGGGTTTATATTTAAGGGGCCTTACGGGGCCTCTTTTTTTGTAGGCAGACTAATTTAGCTTTTAAGGATGAAAGAGTGGCAGATCCTCGCCAAATTGGTTTTTCGGTAGAAGCAAAAAATGCAGCAGCGGCCAGAAGGGCAATACAAGGCTTTATAGGAACTTTTGAAGAGCTTGCTGAAGTAATTACAAAGTTTGGGGGGACGATAGGGAAGTTTGATAATGAGGTAAACATTGGCCTCAATGTTAAGGATGCAGGTGGTTTCAGACAAGTCGTAGACTTAACAACGGCAACCAATAAGTTTAATACGGCTCTCAGCAAGTCGGAGCAAATAAATAAAAGGCAATTAAAGCTTGAAGCAGCAGGAGCGACACTTGCAAGACAAAGGCTTAGTCAAGCAAAGCAAGAATTAGGGGCCTTGGGGCCATTAACTAGTGGATATAAAATACAAGCAGAAAGGGTTCAGCAGCTTACTGAGGAGCATCGAAGAGCACAGGGCATAATGCCTAATAGTGTCCAAGATATACAGGAGATTGGAGCAGCACTGCAAGCTCAGGCAAGCAAGCTGACACTGGCAGAGCAAAAAACCAGTGGGTTGACTAATGAGATCGATGTCAATGCGCGTTCACTGCTTAGGGCACAAGGAATACAGAAGGGGAGCGTACAAAGCCGTCAGTTCATGCAAGCCAAGGAACTAAAGCTTGCTACCAGTCTTAAGCTAGGAAGTAAAGCTCAGATTGCGGCTTCTAAAGCAGCGCAACTCTACGGCCAAAGAATCTCTGCGGCTAGTGGAAAAACCACAAGTTTTATAAGTGTTTTAGGAAAACTCGGAACTATTCAGTCTGGTATTCTTGCTATAAGTTCTGCCTTTGGACAAGTGGGTGGAGCGATAAACCAAGTCGTAAACAGAACCAAATCAGTAGAAGCCTTCTCATTAGCGCTGCAAAATGTTGGGTTATCTTCCGTTGAAACAGCACAAAAATTCAATGTTGCTGCTCAGTCTGCTATCAACCTAGGGGCTCCAGTAGAACAGGTTGAAAAGGCTTTTAAAAGAATTGTGCCAGCGCTAAGGGCTATTGGCTCCAGTTCTAGCGATACTAATAAATTCATCGAAGGCTTAACGGCGAGAACCCAAGTCTTAGGATTGACTACAGAAGAATCAGGACGATTGCAAGAGGCGTTCGCTCAGGTTCTAAGTAAAGGCAAACTTCAAGCAGAAGAACTTACTCAACAGATATCTGAAGTTGATGGTGCCTTCAGGACTCAGTTCGCAGATGCTTTAGGCGTCAGCATAGATAAACTAGGGGAGCTTGTTGAAAGCGGCCAAGTCACAAGTACTGTCTTTGTCGACGCTTTCCTTAAGATGGAAAATGGCGCTGAGAGACTAAAAGGGAAGATTGAGAATGGTACTGCTACTGTTCAGCAATTGCAAAACAATATCGCAAACATACAAACTAAGACATTAGAATCTCTTGGTGCTGCTGCTGAGCCGGGGATCCGTGCAATACTAGAACTGTCAAATGCAGTAGCGAAATTTATACAAGAAGCCGTAGACAGTCCCTGGGGTCAAGCGTTAATAAATGCTTTTAACAGTATTGCTGGAGCAATAAAAAATCTTGGGAAATTGTTCATAGGTTTAGCTAAAGCTTTAGGGACTATATTGGCCCCTTTAGGACCATTAGTTCAAGCATTCTCTAATTTAGCTGGACCGATCGCGGCGATTCTTGCGCCTCTAGTTGCTTTAAGACTAGCAAGTATTGCCTTCACGAAGGTCAATGACAAGATGTCTGAGTCTATAGGGAATGGCAATAAAACTCTTCAGTTGTTTAGAATATCAGTTAAACAATTAAAAGGTTCGCTTCTTAAATTAATAAAGGGAGATGTTTCTGGATTTTTTAACGGATTGACTCAATCCTTTAGGAGTTTAGGTAAAACGACATCTAAGGGTTTATTAGGTGACTTCCCTTCCAAGTTGAAGGGTCTTATCGACCTAAGAAAAAAAGCAGCCGCCCCAGTAGCAGGAGATGCTGGTGCTTCTGTAAATAAGGCAGCAGCCGCCAGTGCTCAATTGCTCGCCGGCAAGTCCGCCGCCATAAAAACTGCTGCACTCGGTGCTAAGGCTGCGATAGTTGGAATAGGAGCGGCAGGTCTAGGTGCCTTTGCTGTCGTTGGCTTGGCCGCCGCCGCAGGCGCCCTCGCGTTTAATGAATATCAGAAATCAATAGGAGCGTTAATTAAGCCTATCAAAGAGTCTGAGAGCACTCTCAAATCGCTAGGAATTGAATCAGAAAAGGCTACTACCTTTGTAGAAAGGTTGAAGGATGGGTTTATAAGCTTAATACCTTTTGCTCGTCAATTAATACAGGGGATTGGATCTTTAGTTTCTGGTATAAAAAGATTTGGGAGGGAACGAGCTTTTGAAGATGCCATGGCACAAAACCAAAAGCAGCTAAAAGGACTTAGTGATTTTCTTGACAAAAAGGGAGCTCAAAGCTTCTTAGACTACGGCAATATTGCAAAGATGTCAGCAGAAGATCTTGTGAAATTCAGGAAAGGATCGGGTGCTGTAAAAACTAGCTTAGAAGCTCAGGCTGGCGCGTTGCAGCAGCAGATAGACAAGATGAAAGCAGCAGGCAACGTTAATGAAAAAGAAGTCCAGCAATTAGAGAGGCAGAAGGATGCCTTCTTAGAGAAGGCAGCAGCAATAGAAGTTGCGATGGACGGCACCCGACGTTTCACCGGAATAATTCACACAGCGGCAGACGGCGACGGAACTCTAACAGAAAGACTTGAAGCTTCTAATAAAGCATTAGAAACGAGAAAGCAAAAATTAGAGGCAGTAACAGCCGCCTTGGGAGCAGCAGGACAAGAAAAACTTAATCAAGGTTTAATAACCGAAGGGCAATTACAGGTAAGGAATGCAGCTATTAGAGAAGCTGCCGCAAAATCTAACTTAGACGCCATCCAAAAGGAGATAGATCTCAACTTCAAACGTCAGGCTGAAAGTAGCCAAGATGTAGTTGCTTTGAGAACCCGAGCTCGGGAACTAGGCGCCGATCGAGTCGCTGCAGCGAAAGAAGCCCAAGCTGCTGAGCAAGAATTGAGCAAAGCTATGCTCGACAGGATTAAAGAAGTTAAGCAAGAAAATGATACACTTATCCAGAGCTATAGCAAACTTAAAGACCTACAAAAAGGTGGCTTCAACGACTTAACCTCAGGGATCACTTCTGCTTTTGATACATTTAAGACCGCCATAAATAAGGCTGCTACAATTGAATTTTTGGTTACAGGTGATAAAAGCATCTTAGACGATGCCTTGAGGCTTGAGAAGGATATGTTTGAGTTGCAATTTGAAATTGATAAAATCAAAAGGCAGGTTCAGCAGGCTGAGAAGCAGCACAAGTTGGAGATGATAAGCCTGGAGACTCAGGCTCAAATAGAAATGCTAAAAGCCGAGCCTGCAACTGCACAGAATCAAGCCAGGATTCAGGCGCTGCAAAAAGTGATAGGAATGACTGAAACGCTTTCGAAAGCGAATGAACAAATGTTTAGGGTGGAAAACTTTGCGGCTGAACTACAAGTTTCACAAGCTCAACAAGCTTTAAATACAAGACTTAGAGCAGCAGGTATTCAGCCAACTAATTTAGTTCCAGAGAGTAATTTAAGTGACATTAAAAACTTTGTTCAAAACATTGGCGGCGACCTGCGGAATTCCCTTAACGAGATGGGCAGTGGAACTGTAGAAGCTTTGCGTGACGTTGAGAGCATTGGCCAGCAGGGCTTAGACAACATTAAAAATGCCGGGGCAGCAAGCAAGAAAGAGGTTCAAGATTCTGTCAAGGCATTGCAGACTGGTGCAGAGAAACTCGCTACAGACGGACAAGCTATTGACCAAAACTTCTTTGGATTAGATGTGAAAAAGGTGAAAGCCGCTCTTGGCGAATCCGTCAACACAATGAATGCTGGCCTTTCTAATGTGCAGGGCAAAGTGCAAAAACTGAATACAGAGTTTGGAAATACAAGTGCAGCCATCCAAAAAATGGGGACTGATTCTGAGAGCTCTCTAAAAAATATCAGCAAAGCCATTAGTGCAACCAATAGCTTGAAAACCGCAATGGAAGGAGTCCCCTTCGGCTCCAGGGCAACGGGCGGTCCAGTTACTGGTGGTGCCACCTACAAGGTTAACGATGGAGGAGGCCGAGAGTCGTTCGTTGACACTTCAGGGAAGGTTTCGCTTCTCCCTGCTGCTAGAAACGTTAAGTGGAGGGCTCCAAAATCTGGATATGTCCTAAATGCTAACGACACAAGCACGCTTATTAAAAACCAAAAAATTAATGCATCTATCACTGCAGCGACACGGTCTGCTAAGCCGGCTAGAGAGTCGCAAGGGGTTACTGGAATCGTTCCTTCTGGAACACTAATTAAGCAAATGGGGTCAATGATGAAAGGAGGTGACACCCAGAGAATTACTAATAATGTAACAATACAAAGTCAATCTCCAGTAATGGATGCCAGCAAGCTTCTGACTGATATTAATATCATGAAAGCAAGAAGAGGAGGGAGGCTGTGAGTGTTCCGGTAAATAATCACTATTTAGAATTAAGATATAACAGCACCTTCGTAAGATTTTACAATTTTGCTGATGACTCTTATCCTATCCAATATCTGTCAGAAGCTTCTTTTGAATACACAGCACAAGGGGCCGCTATTGCAACAGGCCCGGTAAGAAGGCAGAAGAGGATATTTACTATATCAGCGTATGCAAGTTATGACGACTGGATTAGCTTAGACTCTGTCTTCAGGCAGTGGGATATCGCCAGAGGTGAGGGACAAATTGCAAAAATTAATATTTCTAGCACTTTATTGACTGGAAGTGCTGAGCAATATTTTGGATTTTTTACGACTCCCCCTAACCTTCAAAAGATTGGCCCGTCAAATCAAAAAGTTTTTTTAATTACCACTGCTTTATCTGAGGTATAAGAATGACTAATATCAACTCAGGGCCTTCTTATGTTTCTACTAACAAGAAAACAAAAATAGTCATTGGAGGGAAAAATGTTAGTCAAAATTTAATAGGAGGGACTGTCTCCGACTCCGACATTACTAGTGGAGGTATTGTTTTTACTACAGGTTCTCTTGAGTTAGCTGGTTATACCGTTGGTGGCGAGCCTATAGTAGAATCTAAATTTTCTCTTGGCGATCTTGTTACAATAAGTGCATCTTTTGCCGGGGGGCACAGTGCTAAGCACCCACGTAGCAATTTATATGTTGTAAATATCAAAAGAAATTTTACGACTCAGTCTGTAACTATTGAGGTTGCCTGCCGATTATCTGTAATTAAAGATTTCGGAACAAATGACAACGACGAGGTTAAAGGCTATATACAAAGTCTCAGCGGAATTGACAGCATTCTAGATGTCTGCCAGATAGATACTTTTGATCTCAACGCTCTTGATAGCGCTTTAAGGGCGATAGGTAGTTTTGCTTATATGGCTCATGGTAAATTTACTGTTCAGAGATGGGAACAAGTATTTACATCGGCCCCTGCTTTTACTTCATGGACAGAAAGATCGAGCCTATCAGTTGAAGACTTGGAGGACGTAATTATTCCGCCTACGACACTTTCTCTTACAGAAGAAATTGAGACTCCGGGCTATCCAGAGACAGACCCCGACGAGGATGAAACAGCAACCGATCCGACTCAATGTGTAAGTGCGGAGGACTGTCGCGGCGCGGAAATTTGTCTTGAGGGGTTCTGTGAAGCAGTTGAATGCGGGGACACAGACGATTGCCCTGAGGGATATACTTGCTTAAATGGTCTTTGTACGGCATTGCCGTGTTCTGGAACCGACGATTGCCCGACTGGATTCATTTGTGTCGACGGGACTTGCCAAGACGAGTATTGTGGAGATGACAACAGTTGCCCAACTGATTTTGTTTGTGTTGATAAAAAATGTCAGCAATTAAGTTGCAGCACTACGAACGATTGCCCTTCTGGTTATCTATGTGACGATGGTACGTGTGTAGAAATTGAATGCGAAGATGAAAGAAACTGTCGCAGCAGAGGAGGTGGCCTTTGCGTTAACGGTAAATGCATTAGCGTTGATTGCAAAGACTCAAGTGACTGTGGTGAAGGTTTTCAGTGTGTTGACAATGAATGCCATTTGCTCCCGAAATTTTGTACGAATGGAGACATTGAATGCGCTGAAGATGAGAAATGCGTGAATGGTCAATGCGTAAAATCGCCTAATGACTGTGTGGACGGAGATGATTGTGAAGAAGGGTTTATCTGCGTGGACGGTCATTGTATAGAAGACGAAATTGATGAATGCAGAAGGTCTAGCCAATGTCATACCGGATTTTCTTGTGTCGACGGAATTTGCGTCTCAGACGATGAGGAAGATGATGAGGACGAGAATCCTGACGAGATAAAAGATGAGGTTTTGTCTGACAAAATGTTTATGCAGACTAAGGCCTTAAGATTAAAACCTTTCTCTGAATGCTTGCAAATAAGACAAGGAAAGTTTGACCCTAGTGAACTAGAAAGGCTAGACAACGCCGAAGGACTCCCTGGGGTAGGGGAAGATCCTGATGTCGATAATGGAGTCAATAGAAGAGAAAATGGGCTGAGGTGTGGAATCTTTGTCAATCCGACAATAAGGAGTGAGCAGGCTGAGGCAGTTTTAAGGGCAGGCGGTGGAGGTAGCTCGGAATGTACTACAGAAGTAAATCTAGATGATATTGAGAAAATACTTCCAATAGATAGTGTCTATGGCTATAAAACTACTGGATCTTTGTTTACAGAAGAATATTATTTTGATGATCATGTTGAGAAAATCCAAGAATTCGAGTATGAAGGCCCTGGAAATCAATTAAGTCACGAGAAAACATTAGAAAATATGAGCGTTTGGAGATCTTCTGAGTCAAATATCTCTGCATTTTTAGATCAAGTAAATGAAGCGTATGAAATACGTATCAATGCTATGCAAGAAGTTTGTGACCAGATAAATGAATATGGTCAGCTTCGAGATGATAACGACCCTTCGAAGTTTAGGATAATAGTAGAGTGTTTAGACAATGACACTGTAAGGAAAATGTTAGCGGCAAGAGATTTCTATGATTGCATGATGGCCGACGCTCAGATAAATCTATTGAGACTTAAAGATCAGTGCGGACGCCTTTATGATTTCGCCAGATCCTTCCTGGCTGAAATGGAAGGCCATAGAGTTTTAACAAATATTACGAAAACAGATATGTACTTCGGAGCAGAGGGGGGTGAAGTCATCAGGAAAGAACAAAAAAATTATATACATGGAGGAACAGGCAAACCACTCACTGATGCTATAAAAGAAATTATATTTACATCCGAGGGTGCATATAGAGGCCCTGATGTAATCAAAGGGTTGATAATGCATAGATATCGCTTTCAGAGTAATACCATTTTCGGCTTACCTACATACAAAAGGCAACATTTACGTCAGGAGAGTATTGACGAATACGAGTATGGAGTAGGGACAGTCAAACATACAAATACAAAGATTGATTATGACAATCCATTAAATAATACTACTCATATTGTATTGTCTACAGACAATGCCGCTGCCCCTGAGGCGCCTCCTCGCAATGCTCCTTACGACCCAAGATTCTACGACTTAGACGAAGATGGAACAACTGATGATTTAGACCCAGATATTGACGGAGACAACATCCTGAACGAAGACGATCCAAACCCAAGACGCTTTGATCAAGATATTGATCGAGATGGTCTTCGTAATGCACCTCAAGAAGAAGACCCTAATCCTATTACCCCTGATTTGGATTCAGATGGAGACGGGTTCTATGATTTCGAAGATCCAGACATTGACGGTGATGGGATCCCTAATGACGATGACCCGAGGCCTGCAGTACCTGATTCTGACATTGATGGAGATCAGATAGCCGATTTCGAAGATCCAGACATTGACGGTGATGAGATCCCTAATGAGCTAGATCCCCAACCGCAGAGAGCAGACACTATCGACACTGACGGCGATGGATATATAAACAAATTAGACGATGATATAGACGGCGACGGTTTCTTGAATGCTGACGACCCAGACATGGATGGCGATGGCACCATTAACGACCTTGACACTGATATAGATGGTGACGGGGCTAGCAATGCGAACGATCCTGACATGGACGCGGATGGACTTGCCAATGCAGACGACCCCAATCCTAAGAATTCATTCACTGATACTGACGATGACGGAACAGTTGACGCGGTGGATACTGACGATGATGGCGACGGCCTAGCAGATACTGTAGACCCAAGTCCTCTTGTCTTTGATTACGACACTGATGGAGATGGCCTCTATGACTTTGAAGACCCCGATATCGACGGAGATGGCCTGCTGAATGGTGTCGACCCTGATCCGCTTGTTGTCGCAGGAGATATTGACGAAGATGGATTATTTGATTATGAAGATGATGACATGGATGGAGACGGAGTACTTAATGTAGATGATCCAAATCCATCAACTGCAGATGAAGATGATTTAGACGGAGATGGTATTTTAGATATTGTAGACCCTAATCTTGATGGAGACGCTCTTCCTAACGCTAGCGATCCCAGACCTTTAGTCTTTGACGTAGATACTGACGGAGATGGCATTCCTGACTTCCAAGATTCTGATTTAGATGGGGATGGCATATTAAATAGCAGCGATCCTGATGCTGATGGTGATGATGTTCCTGGACATGCAGATTTGGATGACCTGGATCCTAGTCAAGGCTTTAGATCTGGACAAAGACTGAGTCCATGTAACATAGAAACAGAGAGTTATACAATTAATTTAAGTGTTACAGTTAGTGGTAATCAGACTGAAATTGCTTCAATTAATGTAGGAGGCTCGGAGGAAGTCAGCTTCCCTCTGCCATTCTTACCCCTCATCCCAGAAAGCCTAACAGCCTTGACTCTTGATCAGTTTGGAGATCCGTTGTTCATGGATAGAGGAGACTGCAACGTCATAGGATCAACGTACCGAACAGCCGCCAGTACAAGGCTTGCTTCTATAGAGAGGCTGTGCAGCGTCTATATGGGCCATGAGGCTCGTCGTCACAGTCTTAGGGGGAATGCTGTCAGAGTTGTAGAAACAATGCGACCAGAACTATTTAGCTGGACTCCTGGGATGCCCGTTTCGGTTACGTCTAAAGGCAAGACGCAAGGCAAGTATTACACAACCTCCACCACCTGGGGCTTCGATCCATACAACATGATCGTTTCCCTTAACTTAATTGGTTACACATCATGACTTATACCACTAACTTGGTCTACGATCCAGACAAGTACCATTATTCTTATGTTCGAGATGTTGACAGTACTGGGCTTGTTCCACTTACCGTTAATGATTTAAATCTGCCTAGTAGATGTGTGTACATTGAAGTAGATACGCCTCCAGATTACGGAACATTGAAGCTAAATGGCGTTACTATTCTTGATAGTCGCAACAACGCAATCCCAACGCAAATAAGCAAAGCGGATATCGCTTTGGGACTGCTGATTTGGGACGCCAATGCATCAGACGTGTCTATACGTTTAAATTTTGACTACTTTGCGTATGATTCTCAAGGCGAGACTCAGTCGATGCTGTATAACTGGCTGCCAATAACTATTCAGCTTGAGCCCACAGAAGAGGTAGATGGTGGTGATTTTGATTCCGGAGAAAGCCTAGGAGGAGTCTCAAGTGATGGCGGTGATTTCGCAATCGGAGGCAATGCGGCATTGTTGCAGTCATACGATGGCGGAAACTTTGATACAGGAGAGTCAAGCTATCCGGAAACCCCAGATCTAGGGTTATACGAAGCTACTATCAATACACCTTTAAAAGTAGTAGACCCTGACACTCTGGCACATGTTACTGTTAGCTCGTTACCCTCAACCCATGAGGTTTTCCCAAGAAATTCTGATGTCTTTAGGTATGAATTTAAGACAGAATACACATACGAATATAAATTTTCTTTTAAAAAGAAATTGTTCAAAGGATGGAACTATGGGGCTAATGTCCCGAATTTTGGGTATTCAAGCGATTACGGATCGATCTCAAATCCCACGACAAATTTAACAGTTGATTTCAATAATATAGTTGAGTACAACTATCCTTATCCGCCTAGTCGTTTGAAGCCCTCGGCACACTAACTCAGCGCCAGGGGTTGAGATGTCTGTAGTCTCTGAAACTGAACTAGATAAGAACATCAAAGCGATTGTAAATAATAGGCAGTTTGAAGCTGGCTTGTTTCTAAGCAGTGGAACTCCTTTCAGCCCAACGACTGATCATGCATCTTTAACGACAAAAGAAGTCCCTCCTTCCGCGGGAGGTTATATCAGGCTGAGCTATACCTATACGGAGAATGACGTATCTGTTTTAGTTGGAAAAGCTACGACTACCTCTAAATATTTTGAGTTCATACACAATGGGAATTCAATTCCTATGAGATTTGATACATTTATTGTATTTGAAAGGATAGCAGCGCAACCGTTAGACGTAGTAAACGTTGTTTCTATTCATAGCCTAGGAGGGATCCAAGAGCTTACATCAGGAGGCAATATCGCCAGATTTAATTTACAAGTCAACATTAAAACACAATGACTCTTATCAATCCAAACAATGCGATTAGCTTGTTAGAGCTAGTAGCAAGAACTGCCCAAGCCGAAAGGATAAATTCTATCGAAAATTCAGTAGGAGGAGGTGCTTTTGGGCAAAGAAACTTTGAAGGAAAGTGGGAGGGCTACGAACTAAACAATCAACCGACAGTCTCTTACAAAGGTACAAAATATAATGTTCAGAGTGCCGCATACGCGAGTAAACGTAAGAAAGATAAAATTAATATTAGGAGCGGGGAGAAGTTCTTAGGGGCGGCATGGAGGTAGATGGACACTCCTCTTATTAAGCAATTAGTAGCAAAAGTAGATGCAGTTGCAGCAGCAGCAAGAGCCTTGCTGTCAGCAGATGAGTACAGCAAGAAAAGAGGCATCCCTGGGATGGCCAAGTGGCATGGCTTTAATGAATCAGGCTCTGCTACTGTAAAAATCGATGATCAAATCTATATCGTAAACCTTGTAACTAATACAATACCTCCGATAGGGACAAAAGTATATGTCGATGAATCGTTCAATGTAATGCATAAAAACGTCAAACCAAAAGAACCTATAAAAATTGTTGAAGAAAAAAAGCCGCCAAGAGAAAAAGCAAGCAAAAGAAAGAAAAGAACAAAACATCCAGTTTTCTTAGATGTGGGCGAGATACCGTCAGGAGCGACTTGGCTCGTCTACCCAGAAATCTTAAAAAGATTAGAGGTAAAAAGTGAAGTCGGAAGCGCCACAAATCCAGAAGGCTATGGATACAATCTTTTCTTAAATCTATATGCGGCACTTGCTCTCGGTTCAGGCGTATTGATTGGGATAATGCTTGGGTCTTTGGAAGAAAGTATATCAATTTTTGAAGTAGATCTTTTGAGTTTGCCACATCCTAATGATCATGACGTAATTCCTTCCGGGCTCTCTGGAGACGATTATACAAAATTTGTAATGATCCAAGCCATGATGGACTCAGCTTCTGTTGACACGCCTCTTTGGCTTCCTATCGACGGACTGTATGCTGGGATAGGAGGTATCTTTGATGACAGTCTCTTAAGTTTTTTAATTAATAATAAAGGAGGAGAAGGCGTACATTTCACAGAGATCAAGGCGATCAATCCAGACAATATTAATGGACCTTTAGACGCTGCTTTATATATGTTTGAAATAGCGACTTTAGTGACTGGAAAAAAAATTCAAGCTTCAATAATAAGAGCAAATGCAGTGTATCCAGGTAAGCGTATCAATGTAAATGTACATGGCTGGCCTGCTCTAGTTAACCGGCCTATCGACCCAGCTAATGATGATACTCTTCCAAACGGAAGCGTAGTACAATTCCAGATACCAGACGACATTCCTGAATGGGAGTTTTTATCAGGTGCTGGGCCTGTAGATTACGGCCTTACTAATGGCCCTAACAATTTTGCTTACGATTTAGTCCCTATACATCGTCTTCATGAACATTTAGATGATGTACCTTTACTTGATCACACAAAGTTTGCTAGCTATGAAAGAAATAACCTTTACTTGCATTATGTATTAATTACATACGCCCCATGGACAGGGTTAGGAGAAGATCTAAGGATTAATTATTATAACCTAAACCTAAAATTTACATTGACTGTTGACGAAACTTTTATCCCTTCTATTGAAAAAAGTTACACCCTCAATCCGGCCTCGTTCAACCTACCTGAATATTTTGAAGTCCTAGGAGACAACGTCCTTGAGATGAAAGAGTTTCCGTTACAGGCCGGAGACAGAAACGAATTCACAAAAACAGTTACTTTTAAAATAGAAGGAATAGATAACGTCCCTGTCGTTCAGCCGATCCAAAATATATTTGCACGAAAAGGGAGTTCTGAGAAGTATGGATCTGTTTCTATGCTTTCTGAAGATAGTAATTACTTAGAGGAGGAAGACGGAGTATTGTACTACTATCCCCACCGAGCTCCTCATTTTACGTCTACAGAATTGGCAGGTTTTGCTATTCATCCGAGGTCAGGGAGGTGGGTCTTTGATCAAAATTACAGCACTTATGCCGGACTTGCTGAAGGACAGGTTTTAGTAGTTAGCACTACAGTTTTCATAAGGCCGCTTAGCTTTGACAGTGCAGTACCCCCTTTAGAGCAACAAATTAACATTACAATTGTTGGGAGTGTTACTAATTATGTATCGCTATACACGCCTTCTATTGAAGCATTTGCAGTCGAGTACGTTGAAGTAGATGAACCTCCAAGCAATGAATATGATCCAGACGCATTTATTGAAGATTCTGAACTTTTATCTGGGGCTTTGCAGGAGTTTGAGGAAGTAGAAGTATTTGTGCCGTTCCCTTCGGCGACTGATGATGGGAGCGTCTTTGGATGGCAAGGCCAAGAGCCTGTATTCTCTTTTGAAGAAGTAGGGGCGCCTGTAATTTCTTTGGCCATTCCCGACAACAATGGCTCTTTCAGATATATACAGTCAGACGCTGATTACGTGTCCGAAAATGACTTTACCTTTAGTGTTGTAACGAGTGATGGTCCAGTGTCGTCAACTGGCGGTGGCTATATCGTCAAGTTTAAGCCAAAGAATAAGAACTATGATTTCCTATATGGGACTGAAACTTTACACATAACATATAGTATTACAGCAAGATATAACGAAGCTCCTTATGTAGGCAATTTTGAAAATTTAAATGAGTTTCAGCGAAAGTCTATAAGAGGCAGCGCTATCTACCATGCAGACCCTCTCGACTGGAGATATGAAATCTTTAACCCAGTCTCAGATCCTCAGTTTGATGGGTATGTATTTTCGGCTGGAGATTCTGTAATGAGAGATACGACTTTCCAGGAACTAAACATTTCCGTTACGTCGCAAACCATTTCTGCTGATTATTTGCATGAGTTTAAGCTAAGCTATGAAGATCCAAAAGATGACTTACTTCAAATTGATCAAGGGTTCGTCTACTGGACTTCTAGACTTAGGTACGAATTCGACGAAGAGGCCGAAACAATCTTGTTCTACGACAAGAACGCAGAGGGGAATGCAGCGAATGTTCCTCTAGACAGTTCGGCTATGACAGAAATTTTATTTGGATCAAACAATACGCCTAAATCCACACACTTCAGCATTGAGAAAATGTTTCCGTCAGGGTTTGATCGCACTGACACTACTGGTGCTTCTTGGAGGAAACACATAGAAAGCAAAGAGGTTTATGCATACTTGATTTATGGATACTTGCCTGTTTAGTGGCGGTATCCTATTGGCAGACTGGCTTTATAGATGGCTCTTCAGATTAGAAAAGTTACTGAGTCACAACGTGAACAGTTGATACTTAAGGCAGGCGAGCCCTTATATACAATAGATACAAATAAACTTTACATTGGCGACGGACAGACGAGGGGTGGCTTTGGACTTCTGGATGGACTTACTCTTTTAGAGTTTCTTGACGCTGACATAGATCATAATCCTCTTGAAGATAATGACTTTATTTACTGGAAGCCGAGCAGTAATAGATGGGCTATTGGCAAGAGGTACAAATCTCTGCAGGATTTGACTGACGTTGCTCTCGAAACAGATGCTACGAATGCCCAAGACAAGCAGATCCTGATGTATAGTCAGGCGACTGGTAAATGGACAATAAAATATGACACAGCAGATGAATTCGGGCTGGAGGATCTTGAAGACGTTTCTGGAAGCCCTTCTAGTTTTTACGATTCTGAACGTACTGAAACGCACTATTCAAGCCTGCAATATAATGCTACAACTGCGAAATGGGATGTTATCGAGTTACCTCGAACTCCTAATGTTGGAGAGATGGAGGAAGTTACTTTAACGGCTAATCCTCAGCGAGGCCAAATGCTTTTCATTGATCCGTCTACTCAGAAATATGTCAATGACTACGCTAATCAAAATTTATCGCCAGCTTATAACTGTGGACTTTACCAAATTCAAAACAAAGACATAATAAAATTCAGCAGTAGCGTCGGCAAGTTTGTCAATCATACTCCGAAACTTGCAGAAGACGTTCCTGAAATATCTATATCTGCTCTTAGCTCCTGGGAGCCGGCTGATCAAGAATATAGTGTGATGATGTTTGGCGAAAATGCAGCATTTGCTATTAACAATGAGAGAGCCCATACATTAACAGCTTTCAAAAATCGCAAGCTAGTTTTTGACCTTTCTGACGCAACTCTTTTAAACTTAACTTTTAAATTTTCCGCTCAACCTGACGGAACACATAGCTTAGATCCGGTTGGATCTATCTGGTCGAGCTCCTTGGTAACTGAGACTGGTACTCCTGGCGTCGATGGCCGGGTTGAGATTGATCTACCAACTTACTTTGAAGACAAGGCTAACTCAAGCTACTGGATTAACACTGAAACTGACCCAGAGGAGCCTCCAGTTTATTCACTTCCTAGTGGTGATGACGAAATCCCTGAGATAACATTTACTGTCTTAGGGAGTGTCCCAGACCCTAATGCATCGCTAGAGGATTTAGATTCTGGCGAAGGGAATGTTGAAGATGGAGAGATTGAACAAGACTTGCCTGGTCTCTACTATTTCTCTCCCGAGAATGCAGAATTTGGGGCTAAGATCCAGATTAACGAGGCAGAAGACTTGCCTCCATTTGTCCTCTTCTGGGACGCAACTGCTAATGAATTTAATGTAAAAAGGTTTGATGTTACTGTTGGCTCTTTAGGTGATGTAGAGATCATCCCTGACACAGATGGATTCTTGTTTGACAATCAAATGCTGTCATTTGATAGCTCAACGCAGAAATGGACAACGCCCCTTGACAGAGTTGTTGGCCTGGGTATAGCGAGTTCTTTGCCAAGAAGATTCCAAGAGTTTGCAAACATGCTTTGGGCCGGTGGTGCTTCGGGACTAGGAGAATTTACCTACAGTATGCCTACAGGAGCGGAGATTGAAAGCATAACGATTAATCTTAATGAGCTTGAAGTAGAAGGCTCTGACGAAGAATTTGATGCTTTCTTCTTTGATACGGAAGAAGACAGAGAATATTTCTATGAATTGCTAGAAGAAGCTGAGACTGCTGACGTAGTAGCCGGAGGCACAGGAGAATTGTCTCGTCAAGTCATAAATGATCTTGCTTCAGACGCTAACGCAAAAGTTATGAGAATAAGAACGAGAAAAAAATCTTACTCAAGAGTAGGAAGAAGTAAGTCGAATAACAGTCAAGAATATGCAGATGTTGTAGCAGAATACAGCCAAGGAGGCGTAGGAGGTGGCGGGTCCATGTTTGCAGGAGGCCCTAACGTAGGAGGCTCTGGCTTAGGTTCCGGTATGGGTGGTCTAGGCGGGAATGGTCGAGAAAGTGCTCAAGGAGCCGGTTTTGGAGGCGACGGCTGGTCAGGCTCCGCAGAAGGGCAAACAGAGCCGTCTCTAGATGATTTAGTCGAAAGCGAAGAGTTTCCCGATCCTGCTCGTACAGCAGAAGCTTTTGTAGAAGCATATCAAAACTTTGGCAACAATACTAAGCAAATATTTGGAGTAATGCTGGCCAGGAATAGAGCTTTTGAGGCCCTCATGCCAAAAAGCACTAGAGATCCAAATGATTCAAGTGTTACCGATTCGACTATTGACGCAAGTGACAGGTTCTCCAATGAATTACAGTTGGAATTTAATTTAATTGATGTATCTAGCGATCCAACTCCTCCTCAAATGTTTGGATGGAGACAGAGTACTGATACTTACGGATATTATTACTTTACATTTGCTCAAAGAAATTCACAGCTTACGTTTAACACTAGAAATCATGAACTAATAGCACATTCTTACATGAGGCGAGTTGGTTGCACTCACACAAGGACTGGCAGATTCCAAGTTGAGTTCTACTACGATGCAGATGACAGCACTAAAATGGCAGGAGAGTGGCTAAGAATAGTAGAGTTTCAATCTGCTCAATCTGCTTATAATGGCACGATAACAGAAGTTGCATCTACAACAATTAGAGAAGGTTTAGAAGAATGGAGTGACGTAGTTCTATATCAAAAAGGCAATCGTGTCCTTTACCAAGATAAGGTTTGGGAATGCCTGGTGAGGACGACAAAGGGATTCCCTCCTGCTTCAGGAACTGCGGCAGTACCTACTCAGGTGGTGGATGTTATTCAAGGAACACTTGCTATTAGTACATTCGTTGAGATTCCGCGTTTTAGCGTTAAATCACAAAGATTTGAAGGGGTGTATCAACTTAGATGTACCTACGGGAGCAACACTCAGGGAGGCAAGACACACCCTGCTTTCAGGTTCTCTGAGGATGCTGGGGACGAGGCTGACTATATTTACATAGGGGCTGACTTAATGACTCATTACAGTCCATCAGACATATCGACAAACGAGGGAGTTCAATCATATACAGCATCCAGGTCGTCAGTAAAAGCACAAATGGAAAGCATGCTTTTAGACACTGGGATATATCTGTTCGACATAAATGTTCATTCGCTGCTTCAGCACTTAATGGTTTCCGAGTTTCAAACCATGAATATTGAGAAAGCCTTGGGAGAAGATAACGGGACATACCTACAAGCTTTAAGCAATTCACACTCGAGTTTTATTCGTTCTGTCGGTAACGGCTCTGGGTATTATCCTTACGAGAATCAACTACTTGGAGGAACTTCTGTTTACAGAGGGATCCATAGAATCTATGGCAATACTGGCTATCACATTGACGGAATGAATATAGATCCCACTACGCTGGAGGTCTATTATCAGGTAGACAATTTTCTCTATAATTCAGAATCAATCAAGCCTGAAGGCTATCTTGACTTGCATCCATTGCCCCAGATAACGCTTGACAGTAACGGAGATGCCTCAGACTGGATCAGGGATTTCTGGAATTTTATCAGGGAAGACTTTAGTGATTTTGTGTATTACCTGCCAAGATATGCTGGAGGGAATAGAGACTTGTATTTGGCTGACAAGCTGTATTACAGAAACTTAAATTCCGCAAATTCTCAGCTACCATTAAAAGCGGTAATAGGCAAAAATATACACAATAGGACAGGCGCGGAGAATGGAGGATATGGCCCTCATAGTGTCACTATTCACCCAGATCCCACAGCCGCTGCTAGGCTTATCGTCAGGAGAAAAGGAGCCGCGCTAGTCCCGTCGACTCAAGGGACAGGGCAGACGATTACTTATGGCAACTTATTCAATATAGATAATGAAATTTTAATATCTGGCATTCCACAACCGGATCCCGCCGATTTGGCTGCAGGAGATTACTGGGTAAGTGATTTTGTTATCGAGAAGCAGCAGCCGGTGGTGGGAAAATCATCTGTAACAGGTAAGACGGGAGCCAGGACAATAAGTCTTGCTCGACTTTTAGCTAGTAAGTCAGCAATATGTATAGGGATAACTGATGAATCTGACGCTCAAAGGGTTAGTTGGATGTACGACAAGTGGGAAGAATTTAGAAATTTATTCCCTCGCAGAAACTTCAATTTGCTAGTACCTGCACAATCTCAACACACTTTTCCGGCCGCGGATATGAGCAGTTTTGGGATAACCAACCCAAGTACTGCGAGCTTTTCTGCAGATGCTGATGACTTAACTAATCCTATACATATATGCCCGAAGACAAAAAACACTTTGACAGTGCCTAATATCTATAGAGGATTTACTTCAAACTATACTGATAGATTCATGGTAGAAAGGGCCTGTTATTTAGATACGCTTTTTCCAAATATTACAGAATTTTTCCCAACAAGCGAGAATGCCCGATCGTCGTTCCCTATGTCGTATAGATGGGCGGCATCTCAATACTATTTGTCACAAGTTGCTGAAGCGCAAGATACGTCTTACGCTAGATCTAGCATGACTTCTGGAGGCTATACTGATTTCCTTAAAGATAATGCAATTACCGCTTATGATTTATATTCTCGGATAAGCACTACCCTACCTATATCGGCAGCAAACCGAGCCGAAGTGCCTAGTTTACAAGGCCGAACCTTGACTTTCCGATACAAGGTCAGGATTCCTGCGTACGTGTCAACAACTGCTAATCAGGTTTCAGATGGAGTATTGTTTAAATACGCTTGCGATGGCAATATGACCATTGATGTTTATAACCCACATACCGACAATACTATTAATGTCGTCACTGATTACAGCAGCTATTCTATAGATGGAACAACATCATTTACTGGGACTCAAGTTGAAAGTAATTTTACTCCTGTAGATCTTGCGAATGATGACGACTTCCTAGAGATCAGGGTAGAGTTCACTCATAACACTGGTTCAGAGATTTGGTTCGACAATCCTGGATTATTTGCGCTAAGCCTTTATGTAGTCGATAACACTGATAGTACTTCCAGTCCGTATCATGTACCAATCTTTATGGCTCAAGACTATACTTCTCCGTTCACTCAACTCTATGGGGCTCCCACTAAGGAGGTGGGCTTTCTGGTCAGGCAGCCGATGAATCATGCATTGGACCCGCACTCTACGGGAAGATCCTATGGCCCTTTCAATATTGGAAGAGACAACGGAAGCGCTGCTAACATGACAGATATCTTCGAGTTGTGCGGGCTTCAAAACGCTATACCAGGAACATTGGTTGGTTTATTTGTAGACAGATCAGGGTCAATGACTCAAGCTACAATCCAGTCGGCATATACTTTGTTGTATCAAAAATGTGCTGCAGCGCAATTGGAAATTGTAGAAGTGCAAAATAGTTCCGAAGACTGGATCCTTCCATTCATACAAGAAATATAATAAAGGAAACCTATTACGATTATAGGGTATGTTGTGGCGTTACAGATCCGTAGAGGTACTGAGGCAGAAAGAAGTAGTGGATCTTTTATTCCGCTTTTAGGAGAACCAGTATTTACTACCGACGAAAAAAAATTATACGTCGGAGATGGTAGTACGGCTGGAGGTATTAGTGTAGGAAAAGGTCAAAGACTTGGAGATTTGAGCGATGTGGTTCTGGAGTCAGATACAGTACGAACGATTACTAGCATTGCTATTGCATCAAATGTTGCAATAGTAACCACTGTTGAGCCTCATGGCTTCTCTACTGGAGATACTATTAATATACAAGTCACAGGTCAATCTAGTGTAAATGGACTGCGAGTTCTTACTGGAATCACAGCTATTACTTTTACGTTTGCTTTTACCAGCGCTGATCTTGCTGACACAGCAGATGTAGGTACGGCTACTTTCCGTGCGGCGGATGAGTCAATACTTGCTTTTAATCAAACAACTGGCGTATTTGGCGAACAAGATTTTGTATACAATCTAGATGGTCTTGGTGATGTAGAAGTTGATAACGTTCAAAACCAAGATATTATACAAGCCGTCTCAACTGCTGTAGGAGACATTACTCTGGACGTAGATGCAACGGTCGTATCCTCTGCGGTGGTTGATCCCGGCAGTGCTATCCCTGCTGGTCAGACCTGGACTCAAACAGGAGTTGTTACTAAATTTAAAAATCAACCATTCAGAATTTCTTTCAGTAATATCAATGACACTCTTATAGTCCCATCGACTTTAGCGAATAACCAAATATTGGCATATGACTCTACTCTAGAATTTTGGGTGAATAAACATTATGTTGACTCATTTGAGGATTTAAATGATGTAGTAACCAATCTACCAAGCGTATACGAAACAGAATACGCCGTGACAGTAGATGGTCTATATGTACAGGAAGACGTACCGAAGATAGTTATAAACGATAGATTGTTTCAGTTTGCGATAACTATGCCGCATCTCCAAGAGGCGGAGTCTAGAGCCATCGCTAATGGCACAGACTTGGACACTGAACTAAGGATTTACATAGCTGAACTTTTGACAGCATTGATAAATGCTGATACAGAACTGTCGGTCGTTGCCACACAAACTGCCAACAGGATCGTCTTCACAGATTCGACAAGCACTTCAATAAGAATACAGACACTTATCGATCAACCGGTCACTGATAATTTTGATCCAACGCTCACGCTCGCTATCCCGACGCCAAGCCAAGTATTGATGCATGATGGGACAAATTGGATTAATGGAGGATTCTCTTTTAATAATTTTAATATTAATGCTTTATATGATGTCAGCCTTATAAATCCCGCTGACGGCGATATTATTCAATATAATAACGCAACTGGCTTCTGGGAAAATAGCTCAAACTTCATAAGTCTTACGCAGTTTAATGACGTTGAGATTGGGTCTGCTCTTACTAATGACGCCCCCACAGGGGGAGAAGCTATTATTTACGACACAAGTGATACTTTATTTAAGGTGAAAAAATTTGATCTAACGGATCTTGGCGATGTCTCAACAGACATGGGTTTAGGCTTTGTAGCAGGAGTCATTCCTGATGGCAGCGTCCTTGCTTACGATACTGGCTTGAATAGATGGCACCCCAAACAGTTCTCAACGATTGCCTCTCGCAATGTTATAAACATCTTTACCAATCCGACCGAAGCTTTAGGCATAGCTGAGGTTGATTTTGATGCTTTTACTGGATATGGGATACTGAAAATACAAACTGTCCCAAGAGCTACTGTCACTTTTTACACTAACGCTTTTGCTAGAACTCAAGATCTGAACCGAGCTCATGACGCTTTTTCTCCTCCAAATAGTGGCATTTTTGCGGAGTTGACGCCGCCTGACGAGAATGCACACCAAGTGGCTCCTATCGTCTATGGATTCAATGACGATGTTCCTATCTCCAGAAAAGCCTATGCAAAGGTGAGAAACAAAAGCGGTTTTTACTCTAGTTCTATTCAAATAACCTTGACCTTGTTGCAGATTGAGGACGATCCTCCTTCAGCATAATTATTGGAACAATATAGCGCCTAACTGAGCAGGGATTGCTCTTTATAGATGTCTGAAGAACTTAAATCGGCTGTTGAGACAGAAGCCGTGTCCATTCCAGAGTCAACATTTGACACTGAGAACCAAGGACAAGAAAAGGAAGATGTTACCAATCTTCTAAAAGCCTTGAAGTCTGAGAGAGAAGCTCGTAAGACTTATGAGCGACAAATCAAAGAGAAAGAAAAGCAGCTTGAAAAGTTTGCTGAGATCAACCCAGAAGAGTACAAAGTCTTACAGGCTGATGCAGCAAAAGCCGCAGAAACGGAGTCTCGCTATGGCGAATCAATTAGAGCTATTGAAGAAAAATATGGCCGACAGGCTGCGGAAGCTGAGGCTAAAGCGAAGGCCGCTGAAGTTCAGATTGCATCGTTTCAGAAGAAGTATGCTTTAGAAAAAGTATTTAATTCTGCCGGGGGCAGGACTGATGCAGCCGATGGCGTATCTTTCTTCGATATGTTCGCAGAGCAACTAAGCAGTAGATTCACTTTAGAATCTGACGGAACTGTCGTAGTAGTTGATGGTCAAGGCGACCCTGTCTTGGATTCTGAGACCGGAAAAAGAATTACCCCAGAAGAATTCATTAGTAGTTTTAAGATTCATCCTGTTTACGGTACTTTCTTCAAAGGAGTTAAAGGTACTGGGGCAGGCTTGACTTACGGAGGGACTGACTCTAACGGTCAGCCAATTGAAGACCTCAGCGGAATGTCTAATGACGAATTATTTATGAAAGCTTTTGGCAATTAACCTACAGGCTGCCTATTTCTAGATTAAGAAATGGGAAAAATATTTATTTTCGGAATTATATGTTAGAAAGCACCCGGTTTAGTGCGACCGAGATGGTTGACCTGGGCAGGGTGTATCGAGTTGGAGCGAGACGCTCTGAACACGTTTCACCTTTTCCTTGTTCACCCTATTCAACTTGAGTTAAAATGGCTCTTACACTGACCGAAGCCAAGAAGCATTCAGCTAACCCCCAACAGTTAGCCGTGGTATCTGAGTTAGCCGCTGGCTCCTTGCTCAGCGTGCTGCCCTTCAGAGACATCCAAGGCAATGGACTCTTCTGGAAAAGAGAAGAAAGCCTGGGCGAAGTAGGTTTCAGAAACTACAACGCTAACTATTCAGAAAGCTACGCTGAAATCAGCCAACAGTCGGAATCTCTCCGCCTGTTTGGTGGTGATATCAAAATTGATCGGGCAATTCTTTCCCTGGAAGGAAACGAGTCTCGTGCCTATCAAGTGCAGTCAAAGACTCGCGCAATGCGTCTGTCTTGGGAATCACTGTTCATCAACGGCGACTCCAATCAGTCCCCTTCTGAGTTTGACGGCCTAGCCGCTCGTCTTCCTGCCGCTAGCTACGCTACAAACTCTCAGGTCATTCGCAACGCCTCTTCGGCTGCTGCTCTTGATCTTGCTGCTCTCGACGAAGCCGTTGATGCTGTCGACGCCCAAGGTGGTCGCAAGTATCTCGTGATGTCTAAGTCGATGCGTCGTCATCTGACCAAGCAAGCTCGGGCAAATGCTCAAATCGAGATTACTCGTAACGAGTTTGGCTATCAGCAGATGGTTTACGCCGGCCTGCCTGTGGTTGAACTGGATCGGGATCATACAAATACTCCCATCCTTGACGGAACCCCTGGCGATCAGTCCATCTATGTCGCATCTTTCGGCAATGATTTGTTGACTGGTATTCAGAACGGTGGCGTTCAGGTCCGCGATCTGGGCGAGTCTTCTGCCTCACCTCAAATCGTAATTAGAGTTGAATGGTATTGCGGTTTAGCTCTGATCAATGGAAGAGCAGTCTCTCGTCTATGTAATGTTGACGCAACTGCTTGATCTTTTGAAAGATTAACAATAAAGGGGCTTCGGCCCCTTTTTTTATGCAATATATACCTCCATATATTAGGAACCATAAGATAGGCTTTGTGCGTTGCAGATAGCGCCCTAGCTGTTCCTTTACCTTTAATTCATCATGGCTGCACGTTCAACGGGAATGTTCCCCCGCGAAGGTTTTGATCTTGACGCAAACCTCGAAGTGACCACAAGTGATACTGCTGCTGCAGTAACCCTTAAGAACATCAAAACTATTCGCGTTGTCGTCATCGGCGCTGCTATCACCGGCAATGGCGATGTTACTTTCAACATTGGCGGTAAGGATGTCAGCTTTGGCGCTGGCGACCTTGATTTAAACGGAGTAGGCATTGCTCACGTCCGTGGAGCACTCTGTGACGCTGACAACAATGTCAAGTATACTCTTACTCCTGGATCAGGAACAGCAACTGTCACCAAGGCTTTCCTTGACATGGTTGACGGTTGATCGTTCCTTTTAGGGAATAATAAAGGGTGCTCTGTCACCCTTTTTTATTATGCATTTAAACAATCCATTAGTTTTTGTTAAAAACGGATCTAAGCGTACTGCTTATTTCACGGTTGAAGCTAGAGAGTTTCGATTAGCTGGCTGGGTAGAAGAATCTGAAGAAAAAGAAGCTAAGCCCGCAAAAATCGAAGAAAAATCGCAAGCCAAAGCTAAGCCTGTAGAGAAAATTACAAGCAAGCTCACTGCTATCAAGAAATCCGTGACACAGCCTAAGTCTTCTGAGGAAAAATCAGATGAATGATGTTGTCTACACTAATGGTCCCAGAATTATTGGCGGTGTCAATATTGACGCCACCGTAGATGCGTCTCATCCTGTAATCAGGGAAAGAGGGATAGCAGACCCAGTAAACGACGGAAGCCTGGGAACCCCTGCTTACGTCCCTGAGTCAAAGAACAAAGATGGGACGCCTCTTTAACCACGGAAAACTAATTTATTGGAGGACTGAGAATGCCTTTACCTTTGTCTACAGCTAAAATGACTCCCAAACGAAAAGGATCAGGGAAAGTTATAACGGAGTATAAAGGTAAAGCCAGTCCTAAGCGTACCGGTGCTTTTAACGGCGCTACGACTCGTAGACAAAAAGGGACTGGTAAAAAGTAATGGCACCAAAGAAAAGGTCTACTGCTGCTTTTTACGCAAGCAATCCTGAATCCTATAAAAAGAAACTAGCTTACGACAAGCAACGAAACTCTTCGTCTAAGCAAAAGAAGTATAGAGCAGACCTGTCAAGGGAGCGGCGTGCCCGTGGCATTATGGGTAAGGGTGGAAAGGACGTAAGTCATGCTAGTGGCGGTGGTTTCAAGCTAGAAGATCCAAAGAAAAATAGAGCAAGAAATGGCCACGGGAAAAACTCCCGATTAGCACCAGGGAAAGGCACTAGGAAACAAAAAAAGAAGTGATTTATCATGGATGAACAGTCTTATGTCACTTCAATGCAGATGAACAAAATGGCATTGCGACTGCTCTACCGAACTGTTTCTGAAGGGCTTGATCGTTGGCCTGGAGGGCCACCTGAGGAGCAAGAGTGCCTTTCTTCTATGAAGATGCAGCTATACGCTGCTCTTATGGAACATTTATACGATGCGGAATACTAACACAGCAAAAAAAGACAGATGCCAGTACCCGCTAATCGAGCAAAAATCCAGTTAGCAAGGGGAACTGCCGCAAACTTACTAGCAGCGCCCACCTCTTTCGAAGAGGGAGAGTTGGCGTATGCAACTGACGAAAATCTTTTATATATTAAAGAAGGCCTTGCTTTAGAAAGGTTAGAATATGTAACTTCAGCAGATTTACAGATTGCAATATCCGCCGCGATTGCCTTAGTTGTTATTGCTGAAGACGGGGTCATTCATAATTCAGCATCTAATCAGACTGTCATTACACTCGACGAACCGTATGTCAGGAATTTAACAGGCATTACAGATTCATCAGGCCCTTCTGGGTTTGTGGATAAAGACAGTACTGTTGTTGCTTACCGCCCAACAGAGCAGCAAATCTGGCTATACCCCGTAGGAGCGTCCGCGGCTGTGTGGTGTCGGGGACTTAAGCATACGTTTACAAGCTATAAGTTTGTACCTCAGCCCACGGCGACTGGAATATACAACATTTACTTAGATGAAACTTTTACCTTGCAGATAAAAACTACTGCTTTTGACTACAAGTTAGACACCCCCGTCTGTGTTCTTTGGTGGGATCAAACTAACGGCGTGCCATTGATGATCAATGACAACAGGCATGGAATCACCATGGACTGGAATACCTTAGGGTATTTAAAATCAGCCAGATCAGCGACAGTCGCAGGCTTTGACGTTGGCAATATCACTACGAGTAATGATGGCTCGGCAGATAGTCAGGCCAAGTTCTCGTTAAACAACGGTACTGGTCGTTTTCACGATTTGCAAATACCTGCGACTCATTCCGCTACACCAGCAGCAAATACCGCTCAGAATTTATTTCAGCAAGTACTTTCTCCGGTCGCTAAAATTCCAGTTTTCTATCAAGTAACTAATAGCGGAGCATCCGAGTGGAGTCACACGACTCCTACCGAGTATGCTTGGGTCGACTCTGCAGGTGTACCCACTTATAATTCTAACGCGGGATCATGGGCAAATACTGCAGTTACTAATGGAGCCTACTTTATTACTTTTGTCTGCATAACACAAAACACATTATACCCTATCATTGGTGTTACAGGTCAAGGTACGTATGACTCTGTCAATTCAGCGTCTGTAGTCAGAATTGCAGATTTAGACCTTGGCACTATGGCGGACATAGAAATTAAAGAGCTATATAAAATTATCTATAAATATGACACAAGCTATGCTAATACAAGCAATGTTGTCGTGGCAGCCTACGAAGATCTTCGTAAATACGATAAGAACATTCATGTTAGCGAAGATTTTATAGACCATGGTCGACTCAAAGGTTTAGGCAATGATGACCATTTACAATACGTACACATTAGCAATGCAAGAACAATCACGGCTACTCACACTTTTGGAGGTCGTCTAGATGTTCAAAATGCAACCTCAAGCACTAGCTCTACTACAGGTGCAGTAACAGTTAATGGTGGAATGGGTGTCTCTGGTGATTTTCATTTAGACGGCGATCTGGACGCAGTTATTAATGGCGGGAACTTCTGATTCGGAATGATATAATGATGATCTAGAGCTAAAATGGCGACTTCCGTAAGAATCAAAAGAAGAGATGCCAGCGGCAGCGCGGGAGCACCTTCGTCATTGCTGAATGGAGAATTAGCCTATAATGAAAATGACAATACTCTTTACTATGGTTTCGGGGTTGGCTCTGGAACCACCGCTGCAAGCATTAAGTCTATTGCTGGCGAAGGTTCTTACTTCAGTCGAAGCGAAAACATACAAGCGAATAGGATCCTGGCAGGCCCTGCATCAGGCCTGGCCGCAGGCTCGACCTATAGGTTATTAGTCTCTGACGATATTCCTAGCATTGCTCATACCAAAATAAGCGATTTTGATGCTGGTGTTCAGGCTAATACTTTAGATACATTGGCTGCTGCTGCTGCTAATGTAGCTCTAGGCTCTAATAGAATTGTTGGTTTAGCCGATCCAGTAGACGCTACTGACGCTGCGAATAAACAGTATGTAGATGCTGCAAGATCTGGACTGGATGTCAAGCCTAGCGTTAGAGCAGCTACTACCGCAAATATTACGCTTTCAAATACACAGACAATCGATGGAGTAAGCCTTGCTGCCGGCGACAGAGTCCTTGTCAAAGATCAAACAGATGCCTCAGAAAATGGCCTTTATGATGTCGTAAGTGGTGGTGCTTGGACTAGAACTTCAGACGCTAATGTTTCTGCAGAAGTCACCCCAGGATTGTTTACATTTGTAGAAGATGGCACAGCAAGCGCTAATAAAGGCTTTGTACTAACAAATACAGGTAGTGTTAACCTTGGCACTGACGACTTAGTCTTCGCGCAATTCTCTGACACGGGGATCATCACGGCTGGCAATGGATTAACTCAATCAGGACAAACTTTTAACATCGGCCAAGGTACTGGCATAACGGTGAACGCAAGTTCAATCCGTATATCTAGCAGCTATAGTGGTCAAAGTTCCATTACTACAGTTGGGACAATCAGCAGCGGATCGTGGCAAGGTAATGCTATCGGAGCGGCTTACGGAGGAACAGGGCTGACTTCTGTCGCTAAGGGGTCGGTTCTTGTATCCAACACTGCGAATCAATTTACAGCTTTGGATGGTGGCGGATCGAATGACGGTCTTTTAGCCTACGACCAAGCAACTGACACCATTTCATGGAGCAATGTCATCGATGGTGGAGTTTTCTAAGATATAATTAATATATACGGCAGAATATGTGTAGCGAAGGTTAGGACATGCCCGATTTTGTGATCAAGCTAAGAAGATCGGGGACTACGGGCAATACTCCTGATGTTAATGATTTGCAATTAGGCGAATTAGCTGTAAATACTTATGATGGTAAGCTTTTTTTAAAAAAAGATGATGGAACCCCGAGCGTTATCGAAGTTGGGCTAGGATGTGACTTAACATGGACTGCAAGTACTAGAACTATATCTTCTAGCTCAGGGAATAATGCTGTCATAACTAATGTTACGACAAGTAATTCTGGGCTTATGTCCAGTACAGATAAGAGCAAGTTGGATGGCATAGCTGCTGGCGCTGAAGTAAATATAGGGACTGGCTTAAGTTACGTAGCTAACAGTCGAGAAATCCAATCATCTACTGGGGGCAATGCCACGCTGCCTGAAGTCGTAGCGGGCAGTACGTCAGGACTTATGACGGGTTCGGACAAGACTAAGCTTGACGGGATAGCCACTGGCGCCGAAACTAACGTAGGGACAGACTTAACATACACTTCAGCTACAAGATCATTGAACTCATCTACGGGTTCAAATGTAGCGCTACCCCTTGTTGGTGCTGGCGGAACCGCTGGCTTAATGTCAGGGACTGATAAGACAAAGCTTGACAGCATTCAATCGAATGCAGAAATTAATGTAAAAGCGGATTTTAATGCAACATCTGGTGACGCTCAGATATTAAACAAGCCAACTATTCCAAGCAATCTTGGAGACTTAAGTAACGTAGATTCTACTACTCCTACTGATGGTCAGGTCTTGACATGGGACGATACTAATTCTTACTGGGAAGCTGCAGATGCAGTCGCAAATTCAAGTAATGCTGATACTGTAGACAATCTACACGCATCTAGTTTCTTAAGGTCCGACACGTCAGACAGCATGACCGGATCCTTAACCGTATCTGGGAGTGTCTCCGCAGACGGTACGATTTCTACCTCAGGACAAAACACCATAAATGAAGCCAGCACATTAAAATTTAGTCAAGAAACTACAACTCTTTCTCAAATCAGAGCTTACGGCTCAAATGCTTCTACGTTTGGAAGTCTTGAGTTTAAAGTTGGTCCTAGCACCGGAGCACCTCATACTCCGCTGACATTAACCAGTACAGGGGCCGCCACATTTGCTGGTGACGTAAATATCGGTAATTCGTCTAAAAATGCGCAGTTGGCGGTTGGTGGTGTATACAACCAAGTTGGTTTAGCGGTTAGTGCTGGTGGAGCCGGTTACTCAAATTGCGCTGAATTTTATAATTCAAGTAATACCCTGGCGGCATCAATAGGAGGGGACGGAGCCGCCTCATTTGCGGGTAATGTTTCTGGAGTAGCGTTCGCCGCATCCAGTAACGTCCAACTCACTCGCGCTACCGGTGCTCAGGTGACGATGGGCGGCTCGGATACATACGCGGTCTGGGCTAAAAATGATGCGTTCGTCCTAAAGTACGACGGATCCGCCACATTTGCGGGTAATATTGACTCAGGAACTATTAATGGCGGTGCTACTAATGTTTCAGGAACAAGGCTGTATTCAAGTGGCAGCATATTATTTCAGCAACCATCGGGTAGTACAAACACAGTACTAGAGGCTTATGCAGGTGCAGTTTCTAGTCCTACGGTAAATATCACAGCCGCAGGAGCCGCCACATTTGCGGGCCTTGCACATATAACTAAATCAACAGATGAAAAGATAAGGCTCTCGGGGAGTACTAACCCTTACATTCGATTCCAGTCAGGAACGACAAATGCTGCTTATCTGCAATCAGGCCCTTCAGATATTTGGCTATGGCACAGTGTAACAAACGAAGGAATTCGTATTGATACAAACGGGTTTGCTTATTATAACAACGGCTCATATCGAACAATATGGCACTCAGGTAATGACGGCTCAGGATCAGGTCTAGACGCTGATATTTTAGATGGCCAGCAGGGATCATATTATCTCGATTACAATAATTTTACTAATGTGCCTGTTGGAAGCGGTGGAACTGATGCGGACACTGTTGATGGATTACACGCATCTAGTTTTGTACGGTCTGACCAATCAGACACGATGTCAGGGACGCTGACAGTCACAGCCCTTGATGCTGGGGGCAAAACTAACAACAGGGGTGTAGTGGCTGGCAATATTAAAGTTGGATATCTTGCTCTGTATAACTCAATTGATATAAACGACAGCACGAGTCTTTTGTATTTAAACCCCACCGCAGCCGCTGGCGTTAATTTTAACTATAACAATACGGGAAGTGTAACTGTTGGATCAGCGTTAAACACCGTTTGGCACGCAGGAAACGACGGTTCAGGTTCAGGGCTAGATGCTGATACTTGTGATGGCCAACATCTAGGAACATCAGCAAACGTCACATTTGAAAATATTTATTCTGGAGCTTGGTTTAGAAACAACAGCGCTGGTGAAGGATTGTATAACCAAAATACTACGAAACATTTTTACTCTGCTGGCATCACCTATTGGCACATTGATTCAGGTGCTGGGCTTGTATTCTATGATCAATACAATGCAAGTCAGGGGGGCTCTACAGGACGAAAAGGTTATGTTTATTTTGACTCTTCCGGTTTTGGTTTATTAAGTAATGATGGATCTTGGGCGTACAGGCATAACAATACTTACGCCGATATCTATGGCACAATCAGGCATGAGGGCACTAACACCGTTTGGCACGCAGGTAATGACGGTTCAGGTTCAGGGCTAGATGCTGATACTTTAGATGGTTTGCATGCCTCTAGTTTCTTACGGGATAATGCAGTAAACATTATCACTACATCAGCAGACGAAAAGATAAGGCTTTCGGGCAGTGCTAACCCTTATATTCGATTCCAGAATGGAACAACAAATACTGCCTATCTGCAATCAGGCGCTTCAAATATATACCTATGGCACAGCATACTCGGCGAAGGCATACGCATTGATACAAACGGGCTTAAATATTACGATGGCTCATATCAAACAATCTGGCACGCAGGAAACGACGGTTCAGGTTCAGGACTGGATGCTGACACTGTTGACGGTATCCAAGGGGCTAATTTCTTAAGGTCTGACCAATCAGACACGATGACGGGAAACTTAACTGTAAGCAGGCTATTTCTTGGTGGCTCATCTAACGGTGGATTTGATTACAATTCGACAGCAAATACGTTAGAAATCCTTACTACAAACGGCGGCACGCATTCAGAATTCAATGCAAACGCCTTTGTCCCGAGTAGTAACGGGGGGAAGAACCTTGGAGCTAATGCCTTGCGCTGGGGGACTGTACATGCTCAGGCTGTCAAAATTGACGGAGACACTGCATGGCACGCAGGAAACGACGGCGCAGGTTCAGGATTAGATGCTGATTTGTTAGACGGATTGCAAGGTTCTGTTTATATGAACAAGGGCTCTAGTAGTTCTTATTATCAGCCTGATAATTGGATTGATTTTAATACAACTAATGTAGGCTTATATTGGGCTGGAAGCTCATCGGCTGGATGGCACATCTACCCGGCAAGCGGCGCCACTATGCGATTCAGGACCGCTGAAAATACTTGTGGTTTAAGACTGGAGACAAACAATGGAACTACAAGAGGTTTTGTTTACGCAAACAATGGCAGTCAGATTGGTTTCTTAAACGAGACCGGAAACTGGCGGCTGATGGTTCCATCTAGTGGGTCACTTCTCAGGGATGGCAACCAAACGATCTGGGATTCAGGTAATGACGGTTCAGGTTCAGGACTAGATGCTGATACTGTAGATGGTGTGCATGCATCATCATTCATACAGACAGATTCTAGTGGCAATTTATTATTAGCCGATGGAAAAGCTATTTTCATGTCAGGATTTACAAATACTAATACTTTTAACATAGCATCATTGTTCGTTGATGCAATTAAGTGTGGCAACCTCCGCATTCATGATGGCCGCGAAACAACCGCCGGATCTGGCTTGATGCACAACACGATAATTGGAAATTCTGCTAGAACATTTCTTACTGCTAGCGGAGATCTTAATACAGTAGTTGGGTCATTTGCTGGTTACGACATGTCTACCGGCCACGAAAACACTTTGATAGGAGCTAGGGCACAACAAGCGGTTACGACAGGTGGTTTTGGGACTTATGTCGGTGTTGATGCAGGAAAAAATAAAAAATATGGTGATTACTGTACTGGAATTGGCTACAGATCAGACTTTTACACTGCCGGTGGTAGCACTAACAATGTTGAAAACTATTCAAATACAACCTGCCTAGGATATGATTCTCGACCTAGTGGTAGCAATCAAGTGGTTGCTGGTAACACAAATGCTACCTTGCATTATTATGGTTTAAGTAACCGATCTGATGAACGTGACAAGATTGATATACAAGACGAATTCCTCGGATTAGATTTTATCAAAAAATTAAAACCGCGTGCTTATAAATGGGATTACCGTGATAATTACTTTGATGAGGTATTTGACGAAGTAGAAAACCCGGACAATCCCGGCCAATTTGACAAAGAAGCAAGACTTGTGCCTGTGCCTAAAGACGGGTCTCGCAGTGGTACTCGTTTACATCACGGTCTAATCGCACAAGAGGTAAAAGAAATAATTGATGAAACAGGCGTGGATTTTGCAGGCTATCAAGATAGTAAAGTCAAAGATGGTCAAGATGTTTTAAGCATGAACTATTTAGAATTGATAGCACCTATGATCAAAGCAATTCAGGAGCAACAGGTGCAAATTGACTCTTTGAGTAAAACGATTGAGTCGATGAAATAACTGGTATAATGAAAGCAGCTAAATTACTAAAATGGCTGAAACCAACCCTGAACTTACAAAGCTTCAAGAGTCTCAAAAAGTCCTTATTAGCGAGATTGAATCGCTAAACTCACAAGCAATGCAAAAACGTGAATTGCTTTTGAAGTATCAAGGAGTTATTGAGTATTTAAGTGCTCGGGAGGCTCAAGAGGAGTCAAATGAATAATAGTGTCAAAATAATGGCAATATAACATAGCAAGACCGCCAAAGGAGACGATAAATGACAGACACTACTGTCAGGCTTAAAAGAAGTTCGACCTCTGGCGGCGTTCCAAATATTTCGGATTTATCTCTGGGTGAGCTAGCAGTAAACACTTTTGACGGTAAATTATTTTTCAAGAAGGATAATGGAACCGCGTCGATCATAGAGGTTGGATCCGGCAGTGGTGGCGGTAGTGGGCCTTCATCAGCAGTTAAGGTCTTGCTTTATGAAAAGACAAATAGTGGGAACGCTGACAGTTTTGATGGATCAGAGACCCGATTTCAACTGCGCGACGCGAGCGGCACAGTCATTAGCAACCTTTCGTCAGCATCTCAACTATTAATTAGCATTGACGGGGTAGTCCAAGAGCCTCATGCAGGATCATCAGGCACTGACGGTTTCTATATCTCAAACACGGCAAACGGAACAGACATTATCTTTCTAGCAGCCCCTGCATCGGGCTCAGATTTTTTCGGCATGGTGGGCATCCTTAGCGGAAGCTTTGCGACGGTTGCTACTTCAGGCGATTACGACGACTTAACGAATAAACCAACGTTATCTCCAGTAATGTCTGTTGCTGGTAAGACGGGTACGGTAGCACTGATACAAAGTGACATTGGCAGTGGCGCTGTAACTGCCACTACAGGCACCTACTCAGGCGGCGCTACGTTTGGGGGCAATCTAGGGATTGGAACTTCGTCGCCAAGCTCTACTCTTGACGTTTCTGGTGCTATTTCACTCGGCTCTGTTGCAATACCTTCTGCGGGAACAGCAAGAATTTTTTCACGAAATACAGATAACGCTCTTTATCTGCAGACTTCATCTGGAAACAGAATTAGTCTTTTAGATGGCTCACAAAACAGTATGTCATCGTTTGAGCCAACTGTCGTTAAATTTTTTATAAGTAACACCGAGGCGATGCGAATCGATGGCTCGGGCAGCGTCAGTGTTGGTAGTACAGCCACATCTGGCACAGGTGTGCATCTCCGTCCATTTGGTAATGTTATTTCACGCAGGGCTAGCGGTTCTTTGCAAGTCTTCGAAGGATATCAAGGGTCAACTTTAACTTCTGAGATCCTGGCTAATGGCAACGCTAGGTTTGGGGGCAAGGTAGGTATCGGTTGCACACCTGTTCGAGATCTTCAGTTACATACTTCTGACGCATCAAGTGAACTGATGCTTTCAAATAGCACTACTGGAGCAACCGCAGGTAGTGGCTTTATGATCCAGCAGGATGGTAACGATAATTATATTTGGAATAAAGAAAATAGTTTCATGTCGTTTGGAACTAATGCTATCGAGCGAATGCGAATCGATAGCACGGGCGACTTAAAGCTTCAGTATACGGGTAAGTTTATTCTGACTGAAGGTACTAATAACGCCTTCTCAATATCCACAAACGGTGCAAATGGTCATTTTCTGATTAGAGATGAATATAATAATTCAGATGTAATGATAATTAACAATTCTGGTCGCGTTGGGATCGGAACGTCAAATCCCTCCCATGCGTTACATGTAACTGGGGATATCAGGGCTGGTACTACTTCATATAATGATTACGGAATCAAAGCTTATACGAACTCTGCTTCTTATGGTGGAATCTATTCACAAAATAACAATACCTCTGGATTTGTGTTCACTGGAAACAATGGTTCAGCCAACACAGTTCTTATTAAGTCTGACGGGAAAGTTGAGACTACTGGCAATGGCTCTTTCTATACAGTCAATCGCACAGGCACTCTATCTGCGACTGCTGCCTTATACCTTGGATTTGTTGATAGCAGTCAAAAGTTTAAAGTTGGAATTGACGGAACGGGGACATTCGCCGGCAAGCTTGGCGTTGGAACAACGGCCCCAGCAAAAGACCTAGAGATTTTTAAAGACAGTTTTCCGTGTTTCATGCTGAATGATGGCAATCAGTATAAGTCTTATATGCAGCTAGGCGGCAATGACTTAGAAATCCGTGGAAGTTCTGGGAATATAGAGTTTTACACAGGTGCAGCAGATGGCTTGTCTTCAGACGAGCGGATGAGAATCGACAGTTCGGGAGTGGTTCTTATTGGCGCTACGACAAAAACATCAGTAGGCACTCAAACTCCTTACAGTTTTCTTGAAGTAAGTGGAAACAGATCAGGCGCAACAGGTGCCGGTTATATAACTATTAAGCGCGGCCTAAATGCAGCATCTATGTCCAATGGAGATACTATTGGGCGTTTATTGTTTACCTCACTTAATGGTGGTGATTTTGCATACATTCAGTCAAGTGTAGATGGAACACCTAGCGCCAGTGCTTTCCCTGCTTCTTTGAGATTTTACACTAATGATGGTGGACAAGCGTCCGCGCCTGAGCGGATGCGAATCGACTCAAGTGGTCGGTTGTTAGTAAATACAACGGGGGTGGGATCTAAATCTACACCAGCACCGGTTCAAATTGAATCATCAGCATCAGGAGCTTTTGCCCTTAGCATTAGAAACAGATCAAATAATGATTATGGTTTTCTATCATATACAGACAGCGGCGCTAATGAGGATTTATGCCAAATAGGTACTTACAGGTCTGGAACTAATACGGGGAGCCTGCTGTTTTATACGAATGGCGGGAATACATATGGCAGCGAAAGAATGCGACTTCTTTCAGGTGGCGGGCTTACATTTAACGGTGATACTGCGCAAGCAAATGCGTTAGATGATTACGAAGAGGGTTCTTTTACCCCAACGCTAGGTAAAAGTGGATCAGGTACTATTTCCTCTTATACGACTAGAATTGGAAAATATACGAAAATCGGTAATCTTCTTTATATATCTTTTTATGTTTACATAAACAATGGAACATTCGGTAGCGGTGCAGGAACATGGATTTTAACTGGACTCCCATTTAATCTAAAAACTTTAACGGCGGGTGCTTATCAGTTTATTCCTGGCGGTTATATGGGGATCAACGGTACTCACTATAATTTTTCAACAAACTCGACGGGCGGTGGCACTGCTAGTGGCACTAGGTGGCAGGCTAATGGGACCAGCGGCGCTGCATCTTTAAACATGTATGGAGTTACACATGGCATTAATTGGACAACAGGGGCACTTGAGTTTTCTGGCTCCGGTGCGTTGTTGGTTGCTTAGCCCGCGAATGGCTTAAAACTAAAACCTAAATCAGTTTTTACTAGAGGTAAATCCTAATGGCTTTTACAGAGCGTCAAGAGCACAAAATTGAGATCATCCCACCTTTCAGCGTTATTCAATGCAGACGCGCCGATATTGTCGAAAAGGACGGCAAAGAAGTGGGCCGAACATATCACCGGCACGTTCGCGCCCCGGGCGAGGATGTAAGCGAAGATTGTCAACAGGTCCAAGCGGTTGCTAATGCACTGTGGACGCCTGATGTAATCGAAGCCTACCAAACATCCATTGCCGTGCCGCCCGCCGTTGATGAAACGGAAGAAAACGAAGACATTCTCGAGCCGGCCGCCGTTGAGGGAACCGAAGACTAGGCAGACTAGTAAAGATTTTTAGCCGCAAGTCAGATGGGATTAAGTAAAATTAGCGGCTCGGGTATTGATGACAATGTAATTGTACCTGCAAATCTACATTCTAGCTTTGTTCTACCTATTTCAAAACTTGCGACCGGCGGGGGTGTCACGTTTGATACGCTAGTTCAATGTGGTGGCGACCCTAATGATGGCAGTGCTGTTGGGGCGAAGATGCTTCAAAGTGGGGTTATTCAGGCAGCTAGAGCGTCTGGGTCAGGGACCAGTGCTGTTTATATGGGATTTTTGCAGGGGACTTCTACTGCGACTTCAAGGATTAATGCAAACGGCAGTGCTACATTTAGTGGCCAAGGTACTTTTAGTGGGGACTTAAGAGTTCAAGATGGTGGAAATTTCAGAGTACGTAATGCTAGCAATGCAACTCAAGACGCTATTTTGCTCCAGAACAATGGCAACATAACAGCGGCAGGAGGGGCCACATTTGGTAGCGTAGTAAATGGACTTTATTTTTCAACAGACAGAACCAACGGCAGTAGTACTGTTCTTGAAGGCTACTTAAACAGCACAAAGAACGTAGATGTTAAGGCGAATGGCAGCGCCACGTTTGGCAATACAATCACATCGGGCTCCTCAACTGTTCGTGGTCAATTTCTAGGCAATTGTCCTTCAAGCATTACAGCATCGGCCGCCGACGCTTTTGTTGCTAATTACAATGGAACTACAGTCGCTCGTGTGAGATACGATGGATCCGCCACATTTGCTTCAACTACTACTGTCGGCGGAAGTGCTTTAAGTGGTACTGCAGCCGGTGTATCTCTATACCCAACTGGAGGCATTCACGCCACTCAAGCATCAGGGACTTCAACCATCCTTTCTGGTTACATACAAGGAAGCAGCACAAAGAATGTAGCT
>Ga0181379_1000076_pt1 | contig 46116 bp, 21 predicted proteins | sample 2SPOviralmetaG_FD_130115 | JGI IMG/M metagenome (GOLD analysis project Ga0181379, IMG submission 130115) | Marine viral communities from the oligotrophic San Pedro Time Series (SPOT) site, San Pedro Channel, CA, USA - 2 SPOT_SRF_2009-07-10 | ecosystem: Environmental > Aquatic > Marine > Strait... | reverse complement strand
TACGAGACCTGGAACGCTTCCCTGTGGATCGCAAACGATGAATTCCTCTACAACACTGCTCGCGCTTGTGTGACCTATGCAGAGGCAGGCGAGAGCGTATGGAGTAAGTTTCAACGGTGCATGATGGATGGATGCGTGGGTTCCTTCCTTGGTGCTACTGGTGACGGTGTGGCATGGGATCATGACGCCATCGACGCAACCGAGATGGAAGAAATGATGCTAGACCTCTGATCAAACAATCAGTTGGGGAACTGGCACAAAACCCCTTGAAAATCACCCCAAAATCTGCAATAATACAATCATGAACAAAACAAATCCAATGCTTCTCAACAACTCCAAATTCATCGGTGCTTTACAAGGTCTGCAATCCTTTGTGATTGAAACTGGTGCCGACTTAGATATGGCATTTGATTGGGTATGTGACCAGGCACAAATCAACTCTTTTGCAGGTGATTTAGATGCCTTTGATTGCTTCTATGATGTTTATAACGAAGCAGCAGATTCTGATCATGCTAACTGCGGATGATTGATATCTTCTCCGATACGTTACAACAACTCTCTAACCTTTCTTTATACAAACCTATGACTACTTCCAATCCCTACGTTAACACCCTCATCGAGATGGGTTATGATAAGCAAGACTGCCAAGTCGCTTCCACTATGTTTCAAAAACATACTTTCCCTTGTGTTATTCATGGTCGTCAATTTGACACCGAAGAACAATACTATGAAGAGTTACACGAGTATATGAATGGCATGTAATCAAACCCTTATCTAACTAACTACTATGAGATTAATCCTTTCCCTCATTGTTATCTTCACTGGCATACAAGTTGGCATGTATGCTATCGATACAGTCACTAACATTCAAAACAAACGTATGGATCAACTCTGTAAAGTAGACCCCTCTATCTGTATTAAACCCTAGTGCATCATGTCCTCTATGAATGGTCCGAATTGATTGAATTAGATAAGCATTGCCAACACCTAGAAGATGCTATCAATGACATCAATTCCCTTCGTACTCACTTACACTTAACTGATAACTTACAACAACAAACTAAAAACAATCTCCAACAACTAAGTAATGACCTGGACCAAGAATTACAACAAATCCTATTACAGTTTGATCACAAATGACACCACCAAACAATTACAAACTAGGACAGTTTATTAACTACCAATCTCATTATGGTTTTATTACTTTCATCTCTAATGAATACTTAACTCTCTGTATTAATGAATCTCCCAAACCAGAACCAATTGCCAGAGGAGCAAAATTCCCCTTTAATCAGGTCAACTTACTCATCTACCCCTCACAATACAGTCTCATTGAATCAACAACTACAATACATCAAAGATACATCTAAAGAGGTAATCTCTATCCTGTGGAATAGTTTTAGAGATTATATCATCAAACAAAGGCAAAACAACCGCTACAACAGTGATTAACACTTTTCCACAGATTTCCGCATAATTGTGGAAAACTATTAAATAAACTACTTTGTCTTCTTTATATCTCTTAAGGTCTCCTCCTGTTGTACTCTTAGCGAACTTCCTATCAGATGTCAACCCCTCACAGATAAGCATCCGAAATGTGTAACAAACCCCTTGACAAAACCTCCGAGATGCTGTATAATAACACTGTGGAGTTTCAGAGACAGATGTATCAAGTCTACGACAATCAGCAGGTCCTTAGAGGTACTTTCCATAGCATCTATGACATGGAAAAGTATATCGACAGCATAAGGAATGACCGTCAAGAGTCATATCCTAAGACTGACAGATCTTCCCCCTTTGATTACATTAAGCAGATTGGGTGGTATTGGGACATTGTGCCAATCGAATAAGTGTCACAAGGTTTTGGCACAGACCTCAAAATCGTGTATTATTAAAGAGTCAAAGAAATCAAACCAACTTTTCTCTCATGCGTAAGATCGAAACCCAAATGAACAACGCTATCAAAGCAAACCAAGATTGGAAATCGGGTAACACTCAGGTCATCACGATTGAGGGTGTTAGTTTCATCTATCTCCATGGCAATCAGATTGCATCTATCGATGAAGATAGCATGACAATCTATGATGGAGGTTGGCAGTCTAATACAACCAAGAGCAGACTCAACGCCTTATGTGATGAATTCTGTGTTGCTGGTGAGGGAGTCTTTCAGAAGAACTTCACCTGGTATGTGAGAAAGTTTGTAGGACAGTTGGGCACTGAGAAAGTATTTAAGAACGAAGAGTTTGTGTCAGGTTATGTGTTTGCCTGATTGACAGATAGCGTGTCCTAGGTTATAATGACTTAGGACAGTTAATCTTTTATAGATAATAACAGTTAATCGCAGTTATTTGGGGTTCTATGTAAGCCTGGGCGGGCCCTTATATAAAAAAGCAAACTACCCTAACCTACAAAGGTTCCCAAACGCCTTCTAGATATTATTCAAAGAATGAATTACATCAGATTCAAAAAATTCTCCGAGGAAAAATTCATGGATGCAAGTATTCGTAATGAGAGACTTGATGAGCGCACATGGGCAATCGAGGTTATGATACGTTACGAAAAGTTTCTAGATCCACGAATGTATGAGTGTGCCGATTATTGCAGTAGTGCTGGTCTTATAAATGAGGGTAAGGATATTCTCACGGCATGGGAAGAATGGAAGGAGAATAATCCAACAGATAATCCACAAGTAAATAACCGACTATGAAAAGATTCACAGTAACATTAGAGGAGGATGAGTTTGGTGAGATGGTATTACCTATACCTGAAGAAGTCAGCACGGAACTCGGATGGGATGTAGGTGATATATTAGAGTATACTGTCACCGATGATCAATTATGTTTAAGGAAAGTAGACAATGGAACTTGAAACACGTCTGAAGCACATGGAGGATCGCCTAGAAGCACTCGAAACGTTTGTGAGGACCATTCCCACACCCGACAAGTTATTCTACCGTCCAGACGGTTGTGACGAGTATTTGGATGTGAAGGGAAATTATGAAGAAATTTACAAACGAATAAAGGAATTGAAAGATGGGATGTAAGAGTTGGGATGAGAGAGGAAAGTATAATACTGAGGTTTGCAATCAGTTTGGTTTCATCACATCTTTTGCTGGAACGGTAGATGGTGGTAATTGTTCAATGGTAGTACCACCTGATGCATTACCATTTGAATTCAAGGAATACCCATCATCTTTATTTCGTGATAATAAATTCAATATTCCTAGGATGGATGATGATGCTGTCATGTATGGTGCTACATTAATACCATTTGATGATGATAGTAATAGTCGAACGTATAATACTTTTCCTGATAGTGGTGTAAGTTGTGGAAAAGCAGTTGCAAACTGCACCGCAGGATTTTCATTAGTTTATGATAATTATCCGAGTGAGTTATCATTTCGGTATGTGTCTAGTGATACGTGGTTTTATTACTTGTATGATCTGAGTGATAATGCTGGTATTAGTGGGACACCATGTTTTTGGTTAGAAGAAGAGGATATTAATATTACTAGTAATGCTGGTGTTGCCAATGGAGATCCAGGATCTCCTGGGTCACCTGCAGTCGGTGAACCTGGCGATCCAGATTATGATCCAGGTGGTGCGGGTGCAGTACCAGCAACACCATCAGTTAGTGTTGGTGCAAATGATAATACAGGTACAAACAAACTAGAATGTTATAATTGTACTAATTTTTACTGTAACACTGAAATTGCTCAAATAAGATACACAGGTGTTCGTGATTTCACAGGAGACGTTGATTGTCCTCACCCCACATTGTTTGGTATTGGGAGTCAATCTGAGAAGGTTATGTTTAATTACACCGCGTTATCCACAATAGCACCTGATGGTGTTTCTAGATTTAGTGTAGATGGCACAGATATATTTCCCAATGGATATGTTACAACCCGAGGTGCGACAATTGAAACAAATGAAACACCATGGGAAGTTGGTGAGGAAGCAGCTTATACATTCAGAGTATTTACTTTAGAGACTGGATTATCAGAGGGTTTTGTAATACGTGCATCAATCTTTCCTAGAGTTGATGCTAATAATAATATTACTGGTACGATCTATAGTTTTGATGAATGGTTATCACAGGGTGTGCGGTATACTGCAGGTCAATCATTTACATTAGAGTGGGATCATAGACACCCCTCGGGCGCGACCACAACTTTCACAAAATCTCTGAATGTTACTAATGTTGCTGATGCTAATATTGCTGATGTAGCAGGTATGAGTGGATTTGATAAATTACGGGTAGGCGATAATGTTAATGGACATCGAATTACTCGTGTAGTGCATAGTGATCCTGAGTTTGGATATCATGTTGCATATGTCAGTGGTGGCGGTGGCGATTTTACTCATGGGTCTAGTTATAATTCAGATCGAAATCATACGATTAAAACCTATGCTGGATATGGTATTAAAACTCATGTAGTATTAATTGGATTGTTTGAGTTCTTAGGTAAATCCGTACAATACACAACTGCTGAAGTTTCGGATGCAGCACCAGACGATTATAATTTAATTGAACAACCGTTTGCACAATGTACGGTAAGGAATGGACGTATTGATGGACTTGCGACATCACCTACAGATGCACCAGATCAAAACGGATATATGTTTAAACCTGGTACTGGTATGACTAGGAAAAATCTAAAGGGTAGGAAACCAAAACTAGTTGTTACTCCACCAACTAGTAGGAACGGTGAGCAAGCAATTATTGAAGGACAGTTCAGTAGTTCTGGTGCTTTAACTGGGATTAATATTATCAACGGTGGATCTGGTTATCGCGAGTCAAGTAAAGATCGACCTATGGTGTACTTGGCAAATATTCAAAAGGAGAATACATTTACTATTCCCAACAATGCAGTTAGAAAGGGTCAAAAGGAGAGGGATTTAGATATTATTGATAGGATACCTAAGAAAGGTAAACGACCTGTAGCAAGAGAAGAAGCATCAGAAGATGTAACTTTGAAAGATAGTATGAAGAAATTTCTTGGTGATGATGCATATGCAGCTCTAAAAGCAAATCGAGAGTTTACTACTCAACAACTGTATGACAATCAACCCGATGGAGATACTACTAGTAATACTAAAAAATCAATTAAGAAAGGACATAAGAATAGAAAGGCACAAACAACACATACTATGCCTGTAAGTAAGTTGAATATTCAGAGTGATCCTAATCGAGTTCGAGAAGTTGCTCTTGAACAGAATAAGATCAAGCAGTCTGATATTGATCCTGTAAGAAAATATATGGATGCAGAATACGATTTGGATTACTTGTCACAAATTGATAATGTCGATAAATTCCATAAGAAGCAAATTGTTACGGATAAAACCAGCATCAATAGAACTATTACAGAACACTTAGATGATGTGATGCTGCCAGGTGATGTAAAACCTGTTGCAAGGCATCAAGAACGTTATATTCAGACTGTGAGTGGTAGTCTTTCAGATATGCCTCGTTCATCTAATCGAACTAAGTATATGATGACACAGTATAGACCTGATCCCCTAGACAAAGTTAATATTAACGTTGAGATTCGAGTGGAACCTGTAGAGATTGGTTGTGGTCATGTATGTCCTAGTCCCTTTGCTGGAACTGCGGACTTTACTCAAACTACAACAGGTGATCAGTATGATAATGGACCAGCAGCAGATCAGGGGTTTGGAACCACAGGTTTTGGAACAACATACGCATACACATATAATATGACTGGTCCTTATGGTTCTGGATGTAGGGGATGGAATGCTTCAGGGACGCTAGAGATCTTCCATGACTTCAGTAGATCTGCTGCGACAGTCAGTAAAGCGGCAGAAAATTACGGAAATCCCTATGACATTGACTAAATATCTAAAATGGAGTAATATAAGATGGCCATCGCAGGTTTACCCGCCGCACTGTACCTAGGAACTTGTTCTGGGCACGGTTTTGGTTGTGGGGCAATGCACCATCCTGGTTTTGGTGGAGGTACTTTGCCCGATTGTCCGCACCAACCAATGACACCGACCATCCAACCAAGACCATTACCGCTTATGAATGCAACGGTAACGTGGTTACCCACACCATTACTACCGTTAGGTGCAGGAGGATCACCAAATGTGATTATTAATGGAAATATTCCGATTTTAGATCAGGATGTTCTCATTCCACATCCAACATTTACCACTTTGACCACCATTTCATATATCCCTGGAACACCACCTTGTGTAAATGTGCTACAATCACCCGCACATTGGTGTACTATTGGAACGGCAGCAGGTAGAGAACCTGCAGTTGGGCATCAAAGGCAACTACTTGCCACAACAAAGTCGGTTTTTGTCAATGGAAGGCGACTGGGTAAATTTGGAGATCCACTTGGTACGGGAACTTTACCTTTACCATGTTCTTCAACTGTGACTGGCGGCAGTCCAAATGTTTATGTAGGAATTTAACTATGGCAAAAATCACAAAATCATTGACTGGTCAGAATATGATCGAGTCGCAACCAAAGAAAACCCGTCAAGGGCGAGGAAAGCATACAAAATATGCTTCATCTTCAGGTAATAACGCTAGAAAACGTTATCGGGGTCAAGGTCGCTAAATATTAGGGGGGATTCTTGTGAATTTTAATGGCACTAAAGGACATAACTGGTAAAGATATTCAAAGAAGCAGAAGTTTTCGTGATATCGACATTGCTTTCGCTAGAAATCCCCTTACAGATTCGTTGAATGTTCAAAAGAACGATAACGCAATCAAACAATCGATCAGAAACCTAATTTTAACCTCTCCTGGAGAGAAATTGTTTCAACCCGACGTGGGATCTCAAACAGTTTCTCTTTTGTTTGAGCAAATGGACCCTTTTACTGCTGAAGTTCTCAGAGATGAGATCATAAATACAGTGGACCAGTACGAACCTAGGGTTCTTTTAGAAAATGTTCTGGTAAAACCTCTAGCATCGAATAATAAGTTCAATGTTGAGATTTCTTACCGTATTGTGGGACTCCCGATCGTAGAAACTATTTCTTTCGTCCTCAAGAGACCTGAATAATGCAACCGAATAATCTAACAGCACTAGATTTTGAAGACATTAAGTCTTCTATCAAATCATACTTGAGAACTCGCACCGAGTTTACCGATTATGACTTTGATGGTTCTGCTCTGTCGTATCTTGTGGATGCTTTAGCATATAATACTTACTATACCTCGTTCAACGCTAATATGGCGATTAACGAGGCATTTTTGTCTTCTGCTACAATTCGCGATAATATTGTTAATATTGCAAAACTTTTAAACTACGTTCCCAATTCTATTAGAGCATCTAGGGCAAGTTTAAACTTTGAATTTCAAACTAATATAATTAATGGCGCTTATCCCAGCACAGCAACCTTACTTAAGGGACCTGTAGCAGTCGGTGGTGGATACACATGGTCTACTATAGAAGACATTACAGTCAATGTGGATACATCCACTGGAAAAGGTAAACTCGACGCTCTGACGGTCTATCAGGGGTCTCTGGTAACGTCTAATTTCGTTGTTGATACCTTCAAAACAGGAGAATATGAGATTCCTACTCCAAATGCTGATATTTCAACTCTTGTTGTAAGGGTAAAACCAAACGAGTCATCCACTACATTTGATTTGTACACTCAAGCAGACAATATTACCGACTTGAATAATTCAACTCGGGTATATTTCTTGTCTGAAGGGCAAGACATGAGATATAGAGTAAAATTTGGCGATAATGTAATTGGTAGAGACTTGACCGATGGTGAGGTAGTCTCGCTGACATACTTGGTAACGCAGGGTGCCGAAGCAAATGAAGTCCAGAGGTTTAAGTTTAGAGGTAGAATTCAAACTGGTACTGGTGATGATCAGAATGTAATTGCGGGATTAGTGATTGACACTAGTACAAGATGTATTTCTCAACTGGGTGAAGATGCGGAAAAAGTCGAATCTATCAAATATAATGCACCAAGATACTACGCCACACAAAATAGAGCGGTAACATCTCAAGATTACAGTGTTATTACCAAAAAACTCTATAATAATGCGGATACTGTAGTTGCATATGGTGGAGATTTACTTAATCCTCCCGTGTATGGCAAGGTTTATATTGCAATTAAGACTAAAACTGGTTCTCCGTTGAATGATGCTACAAAAAATAGTCTAGAATCCCGCTTAAGAACATATTCAATGGCATCTATCGATCCAATTATCGTGGATCCTGATGAAATGTTTGTTTCTCCCAAAGTATTTGTGCAATATGATCCCGCTTCTGGAGCAAATGTTTCTGATCTGACTACAGGTGTGCAGAATGCAATCGGTGAGTGGGGTGCCCAGACGCAGATTAATAACTTTAATGCCGTCTTTAGAAATAGTGCATTCCAAAGAGCAATTTCTGGTTCGGACAGTGGCATCAGTGACGTTTCTACTCAGATCTCTGTTATGAAATATATCAAACCCACAACAAATCAAACTAATACATATTGCATTACTATTGGTTCTGGTTTGTATGACTCCAATCCTAGTAATGATGGATCCACAGATTGTGCGAAAGAAGCAGTAATTCAATCTGGTACATTCAGAACTGCTGATAGACCTGGCGTTGATCAACAGTTTGAAGATAACGGTTTTGGGGAACTTCAAACATACTTCAACACTGGTAGTAAGAAATATATTACTAACCCCAGTATTGGTAGTGTAGACTACTCTACAGGTCAGATTTGTTTTGGTCCCGTTAATATTGTTGGTTCTGGTCCTAATGTGCCCGATGACAGTAATATCAGTACTCCTGACGACGGCGACGATGGTACTGGAGATGGAGGGGATAGCGGTACTGATACTGGTATTGGGACTGTTATCGATACAGATGCACTTAATAATGATTTGAAGATCCCTGTAGTCGTTATTCCTGCAAACCCAAATACAATTCCTTCTTCTACACCTGGAACTGTCTTGAGTGTTGTGAACCCAGAGGTTACAGTTGCCCCAATTGGCACTACTCCTCCCCCCTCAATCCCTCTAAATAGTTTGACACCTGGGATCTTTAACGATATACCGACTTTAGTTGATATAACGCCATTTGAAAACCCTGGAACCGATAATACTTCTGCTTGTTTCTGATAGATGTCCGTCAATAAAGTATCTAACTCAGTAAGTTCTCAAAACCCAGGGTTTATTGAACAGGATTATCCTATGTTCAATAAATTCCTGGAGTACTACTACCAGTCCCAGGAAAAGACGGGTCTTGGTCAAAATATTGTTAATAATTATCTAAATTATCTTGATATCGATAAACTTGATATCAGTATTCTTGATGGTGCAACATCTCTTGTAGAACCTATCACTGATAGTTCCACATCTATTGTTGTAGAATCTGTTGATGAATTTATTGATAGAAACGGATCTGTCTTGATCGGTGATGAAGTAATTTTCTATGAAAGAAAAATTTCTTCTCCTAATATTTCTTTGTCTCCTGGTATCTCTTATGAGCAAGTAAGAGTCAAGTGGACTATTCTGGCAAATTTGATCAATAAATTTGATGGATCTACAAGAAGGTTTGAACTGACTTCTAGGGAAAGTCCTGTATCAGTACCAAGCGTACAACATCTGATTGTTAGTATCTACGGTAGAGTTTTACTTCAGAATGTAGATTATCAGTTAGATGGAACTGCTATTGTCTTTACAGAAGCACCTAGAACAAGGATTCCTTCTGATGATGATATTTCTACTTACGTCTACTACTTGGGTGGTTACGTTGAGAACCAAATTGCGGCAATTGATAATATTTCCTCTTCTTTCGGTGAATCGAAAACTATTTTTGCACTTACTTCCAACGGAGTTAAATACGAACCACAAGTAGATGAATATGTTATTGCAATCTACGACAACCGCTTGTTAGTGCCAAAGGTCGATTTCTTTATCGATAAAGATAAGTTCATCTTTAATGTTGCGCCTGTTAATGGTAGAATTGTGTCTATCTACTCTATTGAGGCACCTATCCCGTCTTTTGGTTCTGGTGGTATTGGGTATTCCCGTGTAAACGAGAACGGGGGACTCACTAGCATATCAGTTAATGATAATGGATCTAACTACAGGTATGATTATCCGCCAAAAGCAAGTATTAACAGTAGAGTTGGAGAAGGTGCATCCGCAACTACTCTGATCAATGGCGTTAAATCTATATCACTCTTGGAAGGTGGACAAGGTTATAGTGAAACCAATCCTCCGACTCTTCAAATCGAATCACCAACCAAAGAAGGTTCGTCTATTGCTGTTCTTGCAGCAACGGTCACTGAGGGGTCTATTAGTGCTGTTGAGATTGTATCTTCGGGTAGTGGATACACATTTACACCTAGAGTTAGTATTAAACAACCTGGTGGCGCAAAACTAGGATTTAAAGAGACTGGTGTTTTAACTGTCACATATACAGGCACTATCTTTGATTTTACTCCTGGACAACTTATTGCCGATAATGTAAATCTTACAGGGAAAACTGCAACGGTTGTATCGTTTGTCCGTAATGGTAATACTGGTATTATTGAATACGCTAATACTAGCGGCGTTTTCGCGAAAGATCAGCAGGTTTATGTTAACAGTGGCGCATCTGCTCCTACTATTACTAATGTAACTCTTCCTACGATCATCAATGGGTCACTGGCAGAACCACCTATTATCCTAGACAGTGGATTTGGATACACGACTGTACCCGATATCTACATCGATGAAGCAACAGGTAACGATGGAATCAAAGCAACATTGCGTGCAAAACTAACCGAAGGAGAAATTACTTCGATTGAAATTATTAATACTGGGCAAGGATATCAATCAACTCCTAGAATTGCGGTCATTGATCCTGTCGGCGCACAGGTGCTTGAAACTTCTGTTGATGGAAATGGTCGTGTCATTGGTGTAGAACTGCTTACAGGCGGTTCTGGGTACACTGACGTACCTTCTGTGTATGTTGTTGATGATAGAACAGACGATCTCGGCAATTATATTGGTGGTACTGGTGCTAGTGTAACAGCGCAGATCTTTAACGGTAGAATTACCGATATCAATGTTACAAATTTTGGTTCTGGGTATAGTGTTGATAATCCTCCGAATATTATCATTCAAGATTCCCCTACAGGCAAAATTTCTGCCGAAATCGGTCTCAATCAGATCACGGGTTTCAAAGTTAATAAATCTGGTTCTAATTACACCAAAGCATCCTTTGAAGGTTGTGCAAGAGCAGCAAGCGGTATTGTAAGATACACCGAAGACGGTAATGCGGTATTCTCCAACAACACTATGGCAATGTCTGCCTTAGTTGGGGTACAAGTAAAATGTCTTGACGCACTATTTGTTAAGAGACTGCTTGACAAGTATAAAGAGCAATATTTGCCAGATATTCCCGAACTCGATTATAAGAGAATTGATGTTAGAACCGCTATCAAGACAGTTAGAGATTTCTATCAGTCCAAAGGTACATCTTTCAGTATTTCTTATCTGTTTAAACTTCTTTATGGTGAGCAGGTAAGTATTACCTACCCTAAAGATCAAATCATCAAACCTTCTGCGGCAACTTGGTCTATCGATACGGTTCTTCGTGCAACTCTTGTTAGTGGAGACCCCGATAATATTCAAGATGGTCTCTTGATTCAAGAAGAGGATATTGCGGATCCTAATGTACTGGCAGCAAGTGCTCTTGTAGAAAACTTTATTTCTATTAAGACATCTGATACTGAAATCTACGAATTAGCACTATCCGAAGAAACTATCGTCGGTTCTTTCACAGTTCCTTACAAAACCAGACTTGCAGAACCTCTTAATACTGTCGAAAGTATTATTACGGTTGACTCGACGATTGGTTGGCCAGAAAGAAACGGTGAATTCATTATCGGTGGTACAGAACTAGTACGATATAAGGAAAAATCTCTTAACCAGTTTATTGAGTGTACTCGTTCTTCCAACGGTACTGTAGAAGATTGGGATTCTTCCACACAGATCACATCTAACTTTACTGTATACATCAATAAAGATACTGCTCAGGAAGTGGTTATGAATATTGTTGGTATTGTTGATGCCCAACAAACAACCCTTACTGACACTGGTTCTTACTATCTTCCTGGTGATAAACTATCTGTTTCTAAACTTGGTGGTACTAGTACTAGAAAAGAACTCACGACATGGTTGTATAACGTTAAAAAACTTGTTTCAGTGACATCAGTCACTTATGGTGGTACTAACAATGATGTTGCCACAATCGTCACTGAAAACTCCCATGGTCTCTTGGTTGGTGATCAGGTAACCATTTATGGTGCCAATCCAATCATCTATAACGGAACATTCCTTGTAACCTCTAGAGACAACGAAACCCAGTTCCAGTATCAGTTACCTCAACCTGCTCAAGTTATTCCTCAGGGAAATATTCTCATCTCTGTTGACTTGAACAAAGGTAAGTCGCCTAATGCTGCAGTTAATAATGCAATTAGTTTCTATACCACAAACGTACAAAACTCTTTCTTTAACACAGAGTACGTTTATGTTGCTTCTACGGGTATTCCTAACTATGAAATTGGACCTTTCCCTGGTTCTGCTTTCCTTCCTGGTAACCAGCGTAAGTTAAATAGATTCCCACTAGCACCGACTACAATCTCAACTAAGAACGAAATCACTTCTGGTCCTGTCGGTACGTGGGTGAATGGTGTCTCAGTTTGGTCTTATAAGTCTACAGAAACCAAAACCTTTGGATCTGTTACTAGTATCGATATTCTCACCAGGGGTCAGAATTATGATGCTGCTACACCACCTACTGTCACTATCGATGGTGGTGGTGGTACTGGAGCACAAGCAAATGTAGTTATCGATGGTACTCTAGATTCTATCGAAGTTACTGCTGGTGGTTCTGGATTTACATCTTCTCCCCTTGTCTCTATCGTTGGTGGTGGCGGTTCGGGTGCATCTGCAACTGCAATTACTACTAAAGGCATTGTATCAAGAGTTCTTATTAATGAATCTGGCACAGGGTATACATCACAACCAACTGTATCGATTGTTGGTGGTGGTGGAACAGGAGTACAAGCGGTTGCTAATGTTCGTGGTCCTATTCAGTCAATTAACATTGCTCAATCTGGATCATCATATACATCCAAACCGACTGTAACTGTAAGTTCTGGATCTGGTGCTGTTGCACAGGCAGTTATTCAGAATGGTAGAATCATTTCCATTGCTAGAATTTCTGGTGGTTCTGGATATACCACTGCACCCGAAGTATCCATTCAAGGTGAAGGTTTTGGTGCTGTCGCACGAGCAGTTATCGATATTGACGGTCCTGAGGCAGGAAAAGTCACTGGTATCGAAATTATCAATAGAGGTATTGGATATACACAAGGAACCACGATTGTAAATCTTACTTCTGTTGGTCAAGGTGCAACATTCAGTTCCAACGTCTTCCAGTGGACATATAACCTGCAGGCAACTACTACTTTTGACACGGCTCGGGGTTCTGTATTCGATGGTTACAATACTCAGTTTGGTGGCGAGTACGCACACCTTTCCAATCCACAAAAACTCAGATTCATCCTTGGCGACAATCTCTCAGAAGAGAATGGAGTTATCAATGAAGTAGATATTGAAGAAACTACTGTAGATCACTCTCCAATCATTGGTTGGGCATTTGATGGTAATCCGATTTATGGTCCTTATGGATATTCTGACCCAACTAATCAAAACTCCACCATTAGAAAACTTGATACGTCATATAGACTGAAAGGCAATCTAACTGCCGCTGCTGCAACACCATTTACAGATACTGATGGAACTGTATATACAAATCCATTCAGAAAAGATGGTCCTCTGCTGACAGATGATGCTGCAGGTTCATTTATCAATGACTATGAGTATATTTTCAGTCTTGGTGATCTCGACCAGTATAATGGTCGCTTCTGTAAGACTCCTGAGTTTGCAAATGGCAGATATTGCTACTTTGTTACTATTGATGCTACAGAGCAAGGTAATCCAGAGTTCCCTTATATCCTAGGACCAAGTTACAACTCAGTTGTTGATATTTGGAACTTAGATTCGGGTGCTACACAGCAAAATATTCCTACAGGTGTTGTTCGTTATCGTGATCCTTACGAAAACGTTGATATTGATGTTGAAAGGGCACCTAACGTCTCTACTAATGCATTAACAATGGAAAACGGCGATATCTTGCTGTTGGACATTGAAGATGAGAATCGAGATGGTTATATCGACATTTTTAGTACAGGAACTGGATACAGTGGTCCTACAAGCGGTAACGACTTTGTTACTGTTGGAACTTCTGGTGGTACTGGCACAGGAATGACTATTGCCATCTGGGATGTTGATCCTAATGGTTCTATTCAGAAGTGGGGATATAATAATATCGGTTCTGGATACACTACTGGTGATGTAGTCACTATTGATGGTGGTCAAGCAACTATTACTCTTGGTGACGAATATTTTGATCCTGATCAACTATTTGAAGAGTCTCCTCTGCAACTATTTGATTACTTCCCTAAAGTTAGATTTGATTCTAAGGTTGATATCGAAGTTGAGACTACTACTAAGTTTGAAGATGCCTCTGTAACAGGATTTACTATTGAAAACCCTGGACAGAACTATCAGGTTAATGATAGACTTGTATTCGACAATACAGACACTGATGGCGATGGTGTATCGGCAAGAATCGCTAGAATTTCTGGAGAAACGATTCAAACCTATGATTACGAAATTATTAGTGGTGTAAACTATGGTGTTCTTACCACAGACGTTCAGCACAACCTTACAGTAGGCGATACTGTATTTGTTGACTATTCTCCTCTGATGGAGAACACAAATAAGACTTATAATGTTCGTCAGTACAAAGGTATTGAAGAAATCGTCATTAATCAAACTGGGTCTGGATATAACGAAGATATTCCCCCCACAATGACAATTGATGGTGACGGTACGACAGCAGGATCTTTGGAAGCAGTAGTAAGCTCTGTTGGTTCTATCGAAAGAGTTAATATCTTGAATTCTGGTTCTGGATACACACAAAACCCCAGAGTCATTCTTTCTCACCCACAGATATTCAAAAAAGCAGATTATTTCTCGGCACTGATCGATAATAACGACTATGTGAGAATTAATGATGTATATGTTTCTGTCACGAAAGAATCATTTATTTGTGGTACTACTAAGAATAGTAGTGGCGATACCGTAGCGTTTATCGCTAAGTTGTCTGCAACTGGTGTTAAGGAGTGGGAAAAGACACTCGAAAGTCAAACAGGACTAGATTATGCAGAATTTAAGAAACTTTGTGTTGATGGCGACACGATTTATGTCGTTGGTATCAACAAACCAAATGACCAACTCTTTGACAACAAAAACCCAGATATTATTCTCGCAAAATACACTCAATCTGCTGATGGATTGAGTGCCACATTAGATCTGCAAAGAGCGTTTGCAGGAATCTCTGGTTCTACAAGATATGATGATGTCACATCTATTGTTAAGATCAGCAGCACTCGTATTGCAATTGGTGGTTACACTAATACAAACTCAGGCAATCCTTGGGATGCATACATTGCAATTCTGGATACCACAGGAACATTTACTGTAAAGAGAAAACTTGCATCTGAGAGTGCTTCTGAAAAAATCACTTCGATGATTTTCAATGAAGGTTCTATCTATTTCTCGATGGAAGTTTCTCCAAATGATTCTAGTACTGATGTTAATATTGCAATTGGTAAAGCAACTGCTGGTGTTTCTGCAATTAGCATCGACTATATTAAGCAATACAACAATACTTCTTATTCGCAAATTGATCAAAGCATCATTACTGACGAATTTAATGAGTATTATGTAACTTCAACTCTTAGAGGCAAGTCTGATACGACTTTGCAAGATTCATTCTCAGTCCTTAAGGTTGATAATGCAGGAAATCTTATTTGGTACAAGATCTTTAGACCCGCAGTAAATGAGACTATCAATGTTGTTAACAAAACATCTATTGACATCTTTGGTGATCTGAACGTCGTTTACAATCATACAGATCCTACTACTAAGAACAAAACTATAAGAACGGTTAAAATTAAGTATAACGGTGAAGTTCTTTCTCACACTATTAATGATTTTATTCAGGACAATGTTGAGGGTGCAATTGCATATGCAATGACCACAGACAACTCTGGCGACGTATTCGCTTATGGTCAGATCCAATTCAACCGTAATGAATTTTTGCTTGATATGGATCAGGCACCAATAGATATTACAACTCATTATACCCCTAGTGTAATCGGAACTCCAACTTATACTTCAACTGGCACTAATATCAGTGGTTGGGATGGTTCTGCATATGAAACTCAAGCAATCAAGGTCCCTTCTAGTGAACTGGGTACAATACTGGATAGTAACTGGACAGTAGAGTTGTTCTTACATAAAGATGCAACACAAATCACTAATAATGCTATTGGTGCAACCAAGCATACTATTTTCTCTATTGGTGACGCTGAAGATGCAACTGGTGGTCTCATTCTATATTACGACACCTTCGGATCTGGTGTGAACAATGGTAAGTTAGGTCTTGCCATTACTAACACATCAACCAAACTCAATGCTGCTTCTGGTGCCCTATACTCAACATTGACCAACATGTTTGTTGATGATTCTTGGCAGACAATTGGAATTACTAAAAATGGAGATGCTTATACTGTATATGTAAATGGTATTAGTGTAATTACAGGAACTCAGACAACTACAAGTTTTGCAAACAAAGACATCCATTTTGGCAACCAACCTGGTTGGAATGGAACCACAGGAGAATTCCGTGCTGATGAGCAAGGTCAGTTCTATCTGAATCATGTCAGACTTAGAAATAGACTAATTACACCTACAGTACCATCTGATATCACCGCTTTACCCCCAACTGATACATTTGCTCTTGGTTATACCTGGACTGATACTGCATGGTTTACAAGCAACATCCAAAGATACGATTATATCGACCAGCGTGGATTTGGTCTCAAAACTGACAAAAATAGTGATGCTGCCAGAATCGGCACATTTACAACTAGCAAACTTACTAGAACAACAGGTTCTACTGCAATTACTACAACTGGTGGTACTGTTAGTGTTACTGGATATACTTTAGGTGACATTGGATTCCAGTCTCTTGATTATGATCAAGCAACAACCACGATGAATGCTGATACTGAGGCACTTACTTATAGTAATGATATTTGGAGTTCTAGAACAGCAACTGTCCCTTCTCCTGGTTCTCAAAAACTTAGCATTACTGCTGTCGTTAAAGATAGGTATTACTTCAAACTTACTGGTACAACTAAGATTGACAATATCTTACGTCTGAATGTAAATCAGGCATTTGATTTTACTATCGGCACGAAACTGCTGCTTAAAGAGGGTACAAACCAGAGAATGAGCGGTTATATTGTTTCATCAGATTCTGAAAACAATACAATCGACGTTAGTATTAGTATTCCAACGTCTAGTGGTAACAGTTGGTCGGATTACCTGAATGTTGGTGAACTTTCTACAGTTCAATTTGATGAGCAAAGTGTCTTCAATATTGTTGGTCCGACTCCTAATGATGTTAATGAATTTGTATATACATTCCTACAAGTAGAAGATACTACAGTTGGCAACTTCACTTTTGCTCTCAATACCTTCGATGCTCCTGTAACAATCGGTGGAACCAATAACTTAAATCTCTTCGGTAAGTTTAAACCTTATATTGCAGCAGACTATAATATTAGAATCGAGGAAGTAACTAGCACTTCTCCTTATATTGTAGGATCTGTAGTTGAGGTCCCAACAGTTGATGATGGACAGGGCAATCTTGTTCCTCAGATCTCGTATAACGCAGACTACAGCAGTGTAACAATTACTAATTTGACTGGTGTAACTAAGATTACATTAGTCTCCAATCTCGAAAAAATTCTTAATGTCAGTTCTGTCAATTCTAGTGATACTGTATATGTAATCACTAGTTCTGCACATTATCTTGACGCAGGAGACATGATCTTTGTTGATGGTAATCCTACCAGAACAATCGTTGATGTCGAGTATGATGAATATGATGGCGCATTCGCAGTTGACTCAATCATCAGTCCTCTGGAATTTACTTATAAACTTAATCAGGTTGCACTAACGTTACCTGCAGATTCTGCAGGACTTGTAAACATCTTTACTAAGTCTCCAACTATCAAGATGTACTACGATCATCAGTATATCTTTGATATCAGTCACCCTACAATGACTGGTGGCAATCTATCGTTCTCTAAGGATAACCTATACAAACTAGAATATTCTTTCAACTCTATTGAGCGTGTAGGAACACCTGGAACCACAGGTGCAACTGTTAAACTCAAGGTTGATACTGGTATTGTCACTAATATCTCTTACTACTTCGATCCTTCTAGAACTGGTGCTGATTCACCAGTAATTCCTGGAAGTTATTTGGATGTTGTGAAATCTCCATACAACGGTACGTTTATTATCTCATCCACTTCTGGCGGTACTATTACAAGTGGTGATGACACCTTCAAGTTTGTTTTGTTGAATGAACCAGAAGCAGCAGCGATTGCTGCTAGAGCAACATATTCCACAAGTTCTGTTAAGGCGGTTGGTTCTATCAACTCCATCCGTATTGTCAATCCTGGTGGTTTCTACAAGAGACTTCCAATCGTTTCTAATATCCTCTCTAGTAGAAAAATTGAGCGTGTAGAAATTAATGAACCTGGTACACAGTATGCTGTAGGCGAATACACTGGTATTGCTATTGCTGGCGACGGCGAAGGTGGTTTCGTCAGTGTTACAGTTGCTGATCAATTGAATTCTGAAGGAGCAACTGTTCCTGGTCAAGTTATTGCTGTAACTATTACGTCTCCTGGTAAAGGATACACTACAGCAAGTGTTGATATCGACGGCATCTCTGGTATTGGTGCTGACGTTGGTGGATCTGGTGGCGATGTAACTGTTATCATTCCTCCTTTCGGCACAGGCGCTTCAATCTTTACGATTGGTGATAACGTAGGTAAGATTAAGAAACTGAAGAATAATAACTTTGGTTATGACTATCCTCATGACTACACTCTACGTCCTGAGATTACATTCCCAATCAATGCTCAGTTAACGTCTACTAGCATTTTGGATAGTATTACTGTTACTGATCCTGGTTCTGGTTATTCTCAACCTCCTGCTGTTGTTATCGTAGGTGGCGGTGGATCTGGTGCTATCGCAGAAGCAACTATTAAGAATGGTCGTCTCGATCAAATCTTTGTTAAAGATGCTGGTTCTGGATATTCATCCACACCTACAGTCACACTAAAATCATCATTTAACTATGTTGTTAACCTTGATTTGGGTCTGCTACAGTTTGCTTTCCCTCATGGTATTCAGAATGGTGCTGAAATTACACTAAATGCTGTAGACACTGGCGAAGGCGTAGAGTTCCCACTGGCATCTGGTGCGATTGGTAGATTGAATGCAACTACTACTTACTATGCCATTGCTGGTACAGCACAATCTCTGGAAGACAACCAGTTAAAAATTGCCATTACTCAAAACAACGCTGATTTGGGTGATGCACTTACATTTGCAACTGATGGTACTGGTAGACAGCAAGTTCTTACCGAATCTTTTGGTGGTGGTGCAGAAGCAAATGTCATCACTTCTACTTTCTTGGAAGGTGAACTTGTTTATCAAGGTGATTCGTTAGAGAATGCAACTGCAACTGGTTTCGTTTCAACCAATGATGGTTGGCAGGTTGGTCCTAGAATCCTCAAGATTGTTGACTACGACGGAACATTTAACGAAGGTTCTAAGATTACTGGTGTTATTTCCAAGTCTTCTGGTACGATCAGTAATCTTAAGATTGCTAAAGGTGTTCTTGAAATTGGATCTATCACCAAAACAACTGGTCAGTTTATCGATGATGTCGGCAAACCTTCAGAAATCATTCAAAAGATTCAAGATTCCTACTATTATCAGGAATTCTCTTATGCAGTCAAGTCTGCTATTTCTATTAACGAATGGAAAGAAATCCTAATCAGAAACGTTCACCCCGCATCATTCAAAGTATTCGGTGAATTAAACCTTTCTGAATATGGTTTTATTCCTAATAAAGAGACTGCTTTCCAATTAACAAAGTCGGTTCAATTGGCAAGAGAAGCAATCTTCCCCAATATTCAGAGTTTTGCTCTGGTCGAACCTATCTACTCGGAGTTCAATAATACAGAACTTCTCTTCCGTCAAAAACGACTCACTTCTTCAGAGAATATTCTTACATCAACTGTACAAAGACTGGATGATATTTCAACACTCTTTGATGGTCAAAGAATCTCATTCCCTCTTACAGTTAGTGAAGCAGGAGATTCGGGCACTTCAATTATTGCTAGCGATTCGCAGTTGATGATTGTCCTCAACGGTGTTGTACAGACACCTGGTGTTGCATTTGAAGTTCAAGGAGAAAATATCGTCTTTGCAGAACCACCTCAACCTGCTGCAAGTGTTAAGTATGCAAATGTTAATTTTGAACAGATTACAACTGTTGACGTATCATTCTCTAATATCAGTGGTATCTTCCCTCTGGTTGGGATGAGAATGATCGGTAGTGCCACTTCACCAGCAGTGCAGTTAAGAGTTACTGGTGTTATCGGCAATACTATTCGCGGTTTCATCTGTGATAATGATGGTAATCCAGTTACATCTAATCCTGGAACATTCCTTCAGAATGAACTGGTTAACATAACTCAGACTGGATTCTCTGCTTTAGTTGATGTTGTTACAACTACAAGTTCTGGCGGTCTGTTTATCTTTGGTGAAACAATCACAGCATTTGATGGAGATACTGCAAGAGTTGAGCAAGTCAACTTGTCAACTGATTCGGATCTTCCTGCAGGTGTTCTGAGATATAGCATCGGTCAAGCAACATCTTCTTTTGAGGTTGTTTCTGTTAGCGGAGTTCCTATTGACTTTGGAACCAATTCTACATTGACTTCTCAGGGTTATGAGAATAGAACTGCATCTCCACTACAAGGTGGACGTGGAACTGGTCTACTAGCAACTTGGACAGTTAATGCTACAGGCACTATTGTAAGTATCTCCTTTGATACTTCAAATGCAACTGGATATGTTGTTGGCGATTCACTATCTCTGCCTGGTGGTAATAGTATTACTATCACGGTTACTGACATTGAAGATGCTCCACCTGCCACAGATTCGTTTGAAATTGGTAGCAAGTATCAGTTTGGACCAGAAATCTTCTTGGTAGATAACATCGTTACAGGATCTCAGTCTCAAACACTGACTGTAACTAGAGGTGTAGATACACCTGTAAATGTAAGTTTCCAAGCACCTAGAGGTGCAGGAACGTTTATCTACGGCACAGAAATTGATATTACTCAAAACCTGACTTTGAGTAAGACCACTGGTACATATCAATCTACACCTGGTCTATTCTCCATCAACGTAAATGATTACATCATTGCAGGCGAATCTGGCGTTGTTGCTAGAATTACAGGCGTACAAGATTACACTGACCCTGTAACCAGCGATCCTATTGATAGAGTTATCATTTCTGGTTCTTCTACATTCTTTGGTCTGTTATTTAACAGAATTCCTTCTACAACATATCCAAACGTTGTTATTGATGATATTTCATCCTCTCAGGTTTCTATTGTTGACTTCACTGACAATCTCACGGCATTCAATACAGACTTCCCAACTGAATTTATCAACAACTATGTAATTCCTTACAACAACCTTGTTAGTGGTCCTATTCAGGAAAATGAGATCATTAGAAATTATAAGTTTGAGTATGGTGGTAACAGTGGAGAATTCTCTGCTGGCGAAAGTGCTGTCGTAAGGAAACTTTCTCTTACTGATAAAATTGGCACAGGATTCTTTAATAGTGGTCAAATCATCAGAACTAGAGATACGAAAGCAGAAGTTATTAGTTATAATGCCGCTCTGCGAACTGTATATCTTGGTAAGATTGGTCGTTCCAAGTCTAATGGTCAAGACTATCATACATTGACCTTTAACGGTAGTGCTCAATTGGACACTGCAGAGAAGAAGTTTGGATCTTCTTCCTTGCTGTTGGATGACACTACAAGCGATCATATCAGCATAACTACATCCACTGAATTTGGTTTCGGTACTGCTTCATTCACAATTGAGGCATGGATTCGTGCAGATGACATTACTGCAGGAACTCGATATATTGCTGATCTAAGATCTAGTGCTACTGAAGTTATTAGAATCTATGTCAATGCAGATGTAGTAACTGCAGTTTGTGGTGCAAGTACACTTACCGCATCGGGCACTCCTATTACTGCGAATACCTGGACACATATTGCCCTGGTTAGAGGCGGCACAACGATGAAACTGTATGTTGGTGGTGTCGAGCAAGTATCTATCACCAATGCTACAGATTTTGGTTCTACTGCTCCACTTTACATCGGTGGTGATTACAACGGCGCAAATACATTCTCTGGTCATATCGACGAGATCAGAGTTTCTAATACCAACAGATATGCCGATGCATCATTTACACCTAGAAATGGTACATTACAAGGTGATACTAACTCTAGGTTGTTGGTCCACTTTGATGGTGTAGACGGTCAGGTTTATACTGAAGACTGGTCTGGAACACAAGACTTTACTACTGGCGAATACTTCAATAATGATGCACTATTAGCAACTAACAGATCTTCTGCTGCTTCTCCTGCAGGATTTACTGGCAACTCACACAGATATATTAATGCTGCTGACAATGTTATTAAGAACAAGGAGTTTATTGCTCAAGAAGCAGTTCAGATTATGAAGAATCGCTATCCATACTTCACCGTCATTGGTGGGGCAGTAAATTGCGAAGATGATGTAAAAGATATTCTTGATGCAGTTGTCGATGATCTGAGAAACGGTAGCAACAATCATGTTTGGGATGCTGCTGCTCTGTATATTGATCAGACTCAGACTCCAATTACACTTAATCACATTGAAACAGAGATTCCTGAAACACTGTATACCCTACAGAAAACGGAAGAAATTGTTAAATATGTCATTAATAATGTTCCTTGGAACGTTCAGGGTGATCATGGTCTCACGCAGAAATTTGACACTACAATCACCGAATCTAGTGGTGCTACATTAACACAACTCACACCTACTACTGCAACTTACAACTCCTCCACTGGCGAACTTGTACTCACATCTGCAAGTCATGGATTGAATGCAGAAGTCACTACTACAGCACCCACAGGTGCCACATATGCGCCTACAACAGGTGTTATGGAACTGACCATTGCAAATCACAGTCTCAGTAACGGAGACCGAATCAGACTCACAGATGATTCTCTCACATTTACTTGTACCTCTGATGGAAATACTGCTAATAAGACATATCCTCGTGCAAATGATCCTGCATCTCAGGGTTGGTTAGAAGTTTCTAACTCCACCACAAACACATTTGAAGTTAACGTTGGCAAATCTCCTACCGTTAATTACGAACCTAGTGCTGCAACATATGATCCTGCAACTGGTGTTATGGTTCTAACTTTGCCTGACAACAACCTTGAAGTTGGTCAACAAATCAGTCTGACTACCGATTCGTTGACGTTTACATGTTCAATGGATAGTAATGCTAGCAATCACACATATCCTCGTGCTTCTGACCCTGCTGCAAATACTTCTCTAGATATTCTTCAGAATGGTGCTACCAGTACAGTAACAGGTGCTACATATACTCCTTCTAATGGTTTATTGAATATCACAGTTGCTGGTCATGGATTTGTTGTTGGTGATAAGATCCGAATTGAGGACAATTCACTAACTTTCACTTGTAGTAGGGATCTAAATGTAACCAATCATACATATCCTCGTTCTACGGACTTTGCTAGTGGTAGATGGTTATATGTTGCCTCAACAACCACAGACACCTTTACGGTTAACGTTGGTGCTTCTGGTGCTGACGATCAGTATTCACATACATTTGTAAGTGCAACTGCAAATGGTATCGTCAAGAAGGATAATACGATCACAGTTAATGTTGGTGCTTCGGGTGCTGGTGATCAATATGTACACACATTTGTAAGTGCAACATCTAATGCTGTTGTTGCTGGTGGTAACTACACTCACACATTCGTTAGTGCTTCTACAGGTGTTACTAAAGCACCTGATGCAATCTATCTTGCAACTGAATCTATTACTTTCACATGTGATGAAGATGGAAATACTTTCCAAATTGCATATCCTCGTTCTACTGACCCTGCAGCAAATCAGATTCTTGAGATCTCTGCGTCAACAACCGATACATTTACTATCAATGTACAACCTTCACCAGTTGGTCAGCAATATGTACACACATTTGTAAGTGCAACTACAAATGCAGTTTCTAAGACTGAATACAATCTTATGGATTGTGTAGATGTCAAGAACACGGTATCTACTCTCATGAGTATTATTGGAGATACATTAGAAAATGCAAATCTTTCTCCTGCAGTTAACCACTTGGCAACTGTAACTAAGTTAGAACCTGTATATGAGTTCAGTGGTGCTACAGTTGATGGATATCTGGAAGTTCCTTTCACGATTGAAAATCACAACGCAACTGATGATGTGGTATATACCAATCAAATTGACGCAGATACTCAGAATAGATTCCGAGATGCAGCAAATCTGATTACACTGAACATCAGTGTTATTGTTGATAAAGCATCTTACGATCTTCTTCAGAGATATCCTGATCTGGCAAATGAAATGCCTAGAAACGTCGTTACGGCAGGATCTGGTACACTACGTTGTCAGCAAGACTTGACTGCGATTGTTCAGGAACTTGTGAAGGATATTATGGACGGTGGTAACGTAAATACCGTTCAGGTATCTAAGCAATATCTTGGTGCTAGCAACGTAATTCGTCATATCAGATTACAAGTTTGGCAATCACAATATGCACATGAAAGATTGGCATATTACATGAAGGAGGCAATTAGAGGAGAACTAACGACTGATAACACAAACAACATTATTATCGGTCCTTGGGGCATTACTACAGATTCTAGTAGTCCTTACTGTGCTAATGTTGCATCTGCAATTGACACTTTGATTCAAACTCTGAATGATATCGTTGCACCTTCTAATACTGATAACTTCATTGCTGCAGATCGTCTATATTTTAACCGCCAATATATCGCAGAAGAAATCACTGGTCTTACAACTAACGAATTCCAGTATAATATCGATGCTACGCAATATAATGCATTCACATATCCTGATGGTGGTGAACTGAAGTGTCAAAGAGATTTGAAACTAATTATTCTGTCTATTATTTCGGATATACAGACTGGTGGTAACAACAGCACGATTTCTGCAATCGAACTCTATCTGACAGCAGCAGGTATTCTGAATCATATCGAAGACGAACTTCTTGCGACCACATACTCCATCGAACAACTCAAGACTGTTGGTGAGTTTGTCATTAAAGATCAGCATTATCAGTTCAATACTGGTACTACAACAGCAACTGAATATTATCCATTGTATACTGACGAACTTCCTGTAAATGATTCACTGACAATCACTGATATCAATGCAGTTCTTAACAGATGGGATGAGTTGGTTGATCTTGCAGTATCAATTATCAATCCTGGTAAGCAAATTGCTAGAGATCTTTCTAAGAACGTTCTTTATAACAGACAGTATTATGTCAATGAAATTACCAACTTGGTTAATACCCAGTTTGGTGCCAATACTTGGAAGACAGAATACACTGAGTTTGTTGACACTGTAATTAACGACACAGTTCATGATGCTCTTACTACAGATGTTACAGACAAAAAATCTGCTACTTTCGTTACTGTAGATTCAATCACTAGCGACTTCACTATTGGTGAGACTGTAACTGGCGGAACTTCTACTGCAACTGGCAAAGTTCTTGAGTGGAGTACAGAAGATCAATCGGTTTATATTGAAGTCTACACAGGCACATTCCAAAATGCTGAGACTTTGACTGGTTCTACATCTGCGTTCGCACCAACAATAAACTCTGCACCAACAATCATTGATTATTATGTCAAACCTGGTAATGTAAAGACACTCAAAACTGCGGGAGCACTTACCACAGGCATTTCTGGTCTACTTCCTGGAACAAACCTCTGGTTAAACCCCGAAGCATATGCCACTAACTGGGTTACTACTACTGATGTTTCTGGCACAGTAACTAGTGGAGGAGGAACTTTCACTAATGATCAAATTGCTGCCCCTGATGGGACTGTAACTGCAGACAAGATTGAATTCTCTGATTCTGCAACAGGAACTAGATCTATTCGTAGAATCTACAACCTGACTGCGTATCAAACATTCGATGCTACTTCAGTAACATTTGATAATAATACAGAAACATTTGATACTGGTTCTCAGGTTCAGGGTGAGAGACAGAGATACAGCATCTCTGCTTTCGTCAAGGCAGAAGATTCATCTTCAATAAGATTTAAGATGGTTCTTGGGCGCGATTCGGCAGCAGAAAAATCACTTTTCTTTGACCTTGGATTCTCAGATGGTCAAACTAGCACTAGTATCTTTAGAAGTCCTAGTGGCAATCTTGCAATGGCAAATGGTGAAATTTCGGTGTTCACTGCAGATGTTTCTAATGACTCTGCAACTGCTACAGCAAACAGAGAACCTGGCACGTACACGTTCACTGCTGTTACTTCACAAAACTCTGGTTCTACAGGATCCCTTGCTGAGTTTGAAGTAACTGTCGATGAATCTTATAACACAACTGTTCGTATTCTTAACGGTGGTACTGGATTTAAGTCTGGAGATACAACCAATTTGGTTGTTGGACCTGAGAATGGTAATGGATTGGTAGATGACATTGTTATTACTATCAATGACGTAGTTGGAAGTTACGGTGTAACACCTTATGGTGATGGTTGGTTCAGAGTGTTCATTGACAGTGCATTTGGTTTCGGTTATACCGATGTTGGTGCAGAAATAATCATTAAGGATCTTACTGGTTCTCAAAACTATAACGCAAGCAGCAGTGCTAATGGCATTTATGTCTGGGGTGCTAAGTTGTTCAAGGGTCCTCTTGATCCTTATCAATCGCAATATGGTGATATATTCTTCGCTGATATCGACTTTAACATCAGATCATATGCAATGAGTCTGCTTCGTGGATACATGAGGCAAGCAGCAACAAATACTCTAGTTAATCCTGGTCCTACTAGTGGAGTTGGTTCGGTTTACTATGCACCTCTTGGTACTGCCACTAGCGAGTATGCAACTAGAAGACTGACCGATAATACACTTGATATTATCCTGGCACAACTTCTTAACAATAACCACTACACCAGTGTAACTAGAAACAATGGCATTGTAAGACCCGCCAAGGACTATGGTGTTCGTACCATTCCATCGGGTATTTCGGGTGGCATTACTGGAGGTGACTCATTCTACTCCAACCTTACTAACAACTACGCTACCGTTGAATTTAAGTCTCTTAATGAAGGAAAGGTTGTTCAAGTTTACCAGAGATTCCGTATTGATGGTGACATCACGGATGGACCATATGTAATGAACGAGAGTGTCAGTAAGGTTGGTGATGGAACAACTACAGGTGTTGTTTATGGATTCACTCAAGATGAAAACTACAAATATCTTGATGTAAGAGTGACTGGTGGTACATGGTCCGCTAGCGATTCGATTGTTGGTACTACGAACAGTACCACTGCTCAAATTAGTGCAATTGAAGATAGAATTCATATTATCGACCTTCGCGGTTCGTTTGAAACTGGTGTTCCTTTCAAAGGTTATACATCAACTGCAACTGCAACTCCTACCTCGTTTATTGATAATAGTGCAGCAGTTCTTAATAATACTGGTGGAACTTTGGTTGTTGATACGGAATCAATTTCGGGTGCATTCGATCTTAACGCGGTTATCTATCCTGCAGACTCTAGAGAGTATCTGACAGTATCTAAGTATGATGGTTTTGAGATCTCAGTTGGCGACAGGATTGCTTCTGCTGGTAACATTCGCTTACAACTAAACATTCTACAAGGTCTAAACGACTTTACAGTTGGTAATAGATTATACAGACTTGATTCTAGTTCAAATCAGGACAGCACGAAATATGGCATTGTTACTGGTGTTGATACTGATAATAACTTTATTTACTATAGACCGTTTGTTGGTGGAGAATTCACTACAGGTGAAGCAGTTGGTGACTATGGTCTCGCGGGAGCGTTCCCTGTTGGTTATGGTTCTGTTATTGCTACCACTACAACCGCAGGTGTTGCTGCAGCAAGAGTTCAGGACATCCGTCAAGATGGTTTGAACCTGAGACTATATCTCGCAGACATCATCGGAACATTTGATGAAAATGATGGCATTATTGGACCTGATGATTACAAGTCGGCAATTGTTCTTAAGAAAATCCTTAAGGCGCGTGTCAAGCGTTCATCTAAAGGATTTGATGGCACAACTAGAATCTTTGATCTGACTATCACTAACGGCGTTGATTACTTCCCTGATTCTGCAGGGCATATGATGATCTTTATCAATGGTATTCTACAACCTCCTGGATCCGCCAAGGCATTCACTGCATACTCTAACAAAATTGAGTTTAATGAGGCACCTGAACTTGGAGCAACATTTACAGGATTCTATCTTGGTAAGATGAGACAACTTGACGACATCTCTTTCGAGTTTGACTCCTTACGCCAATCCTTTAACCTCAGGCGTAATGATACATTCTATTCTCTTACGGTTACTGATGGTGTTCAATCCAGTACAATCTTGCCCGAGAATAACATCATCGTCTCAATCAATGGTGTTATTCAGGAACCTGGCGTTGGTTTTGAGATTGTTGGTTCTAGAATTAACTTCTCTGAAATCCCTCGCGTAGGATCTACATTTGTTGCTTTCGCATACGTTGGTTCTGAGGCAGACGTTGATGCTGCTGAGGTTGTACCACCAATTGAATCGGGCGACTTGCTCTCGATTCAGGGTGAGACTGAAGATCGCGAGGTTGCGGTTATCGAATCGTCCAACTCTCTAATCACTTTTGACTATCTCGGGTCCGTCTTTGGTCAGAATGCCCGTGCAACGGCAGCAATCAAGAGTGGATATATAGATCAAGTCTCGGTTACTGCAGGCGGATCAGGTTACACATCTAGACCATCTATCACACTTACGCCTATCAACGGCAATGGTAATGGTGGTCAGGTTCGTGCTCTAGTCGGTGTTGCAGGCGTCGAAATCTTAAATCAGGGTACAGGATATCAAGAACCTATCGTTGCCGTCGAGACATCGGTTCCTGATGACTGGGTTGCTCCAGATCTTTCACTTTACGGTGAAGAACTAGTTGATCCAGAGATCCTATAAATAACTAAAAAGTATTGCAGAAATGTCTAAGCAAACTATTGATATTGGTGCAGCGGCGAATGATAATTCGGGTGATACTCTCCGTGACGGCGCAACTAAAATTAATGCCAATTTTAGTGAAATGTATGGTACTACAGGACTAGGGAATAACAGCGAACTGCTTATTAATGTCTCTAGTGCTACTGATGGGCAGGTGTTGAGATTCAACTCCTCTGTCGGCAAATTTGTATCTTCAAACTACACAAAACTTACGTCATCATTAGACACTAATGGTCAAAGTATTGTTAGTGCCAGTAATGCAAATGTTACTATTGATCCTAATGGAACAGGAGATCTAGTTGTAAATTATGGCACTGCTACCGCAACTTTTGATGGTACTACAAATGTAACAACATTTAGTGGACCTATCATTTATGATAATGAGTACAACACTCTTTCTGCTGCTCCTGCTGCGTCAGAAACAGGATATTTTTACACAGTTAATGGTGATGACAACCCCTATGTAAATATCAATATTACTGCTGGTGGTACTGGTAATGTTCGTGCATCACTATTAACTGAATATTCAAGTATCGGAAAACTTTCTGATGTTGATGGATCGATTACACCAACAGCAGATCAAGTTCTCAAGTATAACGCTTCATCAGGGAAGTATGAACCTGCTGACGATGGTGGAGGCGGAGGATCAGTAACTCAGAATTTGTTTGCTACATTTGCCGCCGATACTGGTTCTACTACTGCAAACAGTGCTACAGATACAATAACTATTACTGGTGGTACAAATATTACCACATCTATTACAGGTGATGCTGTAACTGTTAACTTCGCAGGAACTATTCCAACAACAGCAACCGAACTCACTGATGTCAATCTTAGTAGTATTGTTCAAGGCAATTCTTTATACTGGAATGGTACTGCTCTAGTTCCTACCACAAGTCCGATGATTTGGTGGGAACTGAATGCAAATGGCAACGCAGATTATACTGTTACTGGTCCTGGATTTACTGGTACTGCTTCTGATCCTACCTTCTATGTTTATAGAGGATTTACTTATGCCTTTGATAATTCTATTCAGGGTGGTGGACATCCGTTTAGAATTCAAAGCACACAAGGTTTGAGCGGGTCTCCATATACCACTGGACAAACTGGTAGTAGTTCCAATATTTTATATTGGACTGTTCCTATGGATGCTCCTAATACACTGTATTATCAGTGTACGCTACACTCTGCTATGCAAGGTACAATTAACGTCGTAAGTTGATAAATGGCAAGAACAGTTCCTGGATCGGGCGCTCAGATTGAACCCATATTTGATGAGGTTTTCGGCGTTCGTGCGGTAAAAGTCACAAATAGTGGATCTGGATACGATCAATCGAATCCTCCCAAATTAACAATCACTGGTTGTGGTACACCAGAAGTTGATGCATTATTGTATCCAATTATCGAATCTGGACAAGGTAAGATTACTCACGTTAGAGTATTGTCTAGAGGAAGAGGTTACAATCCACTAAGATTACAAATTATTCCTGAACAGGAAACTCCGAATGTAATTCCATCGTTTGATGTTAATAAGATTTGGCAATCACATCCAAATTCAGTAACTAGAGGAACGTTTGAAAATGTAACTGATAGACTTCGTATTGAATCAGACAACCACCCCAAACCTTCACAATACACCCTATCAGAAAGAGAACCGAGTGGTTCTGCAACTATTGTAGATAGATCTTTTGATCAAGTCTTTGTTTATCGTGGTGGTAAAGATGTTCCGACACAAACAACACCCAGACCATTTCAGAAAAATAAAGTAACTGGTATTCTTTCAAATGGCACTCTGTTCCATACACCTGAATGGGGAACGGCAGCAGGATCACCAACAAACTTTAGCGTTGATACTGTAAAGTATCCTTATGTAAAAAATAGTAATGAATATGGTGCTATCATCGATAGTTCTGTTTATTATCATCAGTCGAGTAAATTAATTGAAGAGTTTGCTCGTGTAAATGGTGTATTTGAGTGGGGTAAATTTGAAATATTTGAATGGAATATTCGCGCAGAATATGACAATGTAATGATTAGTATTGCTAATCTTGATGAGACCTTAGGCAATCTTGAGCTTGGTAGAATTGTTGATGAGGTTGGTGGCAGTTTCAAAGGCGAAATTGCTAAAATTGTAAGAGACGTTCAGAATAATGTAACCAGAGTATACCTTAGACAGGTAACGGGTGGAAGTATTGAACAGAACGATCTGGTTCTTGGATCTAACGGATTTCAGTTTACAGTTTCTGCTGCTCCTATTACATTCCCTAATGGCATCTTCTACATCGACTTTGGTGTAGACTCACATGAGTTTGGACCTTTTTCTCCTGGAGTATATTACTTCTCCCCAGAGGATATCAAGGTACAAAAAAACTACTTGATTGTTTGGAATCAATCCGACGCTTCAAATCAACCGTCCGATGTGCATCCTCTTGGTCACCCAATGCAATTCAGCACTGTACAAGACGGTGTATTGAATGGCGGCACATTGTATTACAATAGTACTGGTGCATCTGGTGCTCATGCTAGTGATTATGAAGATGAGTTCACTCCAATCTTCATCATGAATGAAGATGAAACCAATAGAATTTATTATTATTGTAAAAATCATCGCTACATGTCAGGTTATGCTGGCGATGAAGGATACATGACAATCTCCCTCGAAGATGAAGAGGAAGAAGAAGAGAACCTGAACCCATATTATGTGGAGGATTACTATCAGAGTGATTCTAATGATACTTCGACCATCGATTTATCAAGACATACTGATGGGCATTCCAAGGTTGTTGGTATGTCATTTGATGGATATCCCATCTACGGACCTTGGGGATATACATCGTCAGGCACTGTTGCCAGAGAAGTTTCTGGTTACAGATTAAAAACAACTGCTGAATTGGATGGTCAGAGACCAACCGTAACTACAACAGGAACAGTCACCTATACAGTTACTGTCAATAATAGTAAGTTCTACTTTGATGGTAATGAAGTACCATTCTTAATTTTAGAAAGAGGTAAAACTTATGTTTTCAATCAAGATGATGCGTCAAATATTGACAATTATTTCTTAGTATCCACTAGTGATGATGGATGGCATGGAGGATCACCTATCATTATTGGTGATACAACATATCTCTATGATGGTGAAGGGTTTGAGTATTATCTGGATGGATCTCTCACAACGTATTCTAATTATATCAGTGGTTTCCAATTGGCAACTACTAGAGAAATGCGTTTTACAGTTCCTGTAAATGCACCATCAGTCTTGTATGGATTTGCATATGCAGATTCTGATCATGGTACTGCTCTTTCCATCGATGGTTATCTTCTAGGTGATTTTGTTGAAGATCATGTTTGGGATGCTACTACCGCAAATGCGACACTTGATGCATATAACGGCAAGTTTGGTGTAACTCCAGAGTATCCAAACGGAACCTATGCATACTATCTGTGCGAAGATTCTAATAGTAATCCAGTCTATCCTTATGGTATTGGGCAAAGATATTATGGAGATCCCTTATTTGAGGGTGATGTGGTTCCAGATCTACCTATAAATTTCCCAACAACAGCATCGGGAGACGTTGTTTTGAATGATGATGGCACTATTGCCTACATCAATATGACCAAGAAAGGTGACAACTATTTTGGACCTGCTAAAGCAGAAATTCTTGGTGGTGAAGGTTCAGGTGCAGATGTTGTTCCAACGACACAATCTGTTACAGGTTTGACTCTAGTTAATGAGGGTAATGGTTATAGTTCTGGTAACCCAATTTTAACATTTATTGGTGGTGGTGGTACAGATGCTGCAGGTAGTGCCAAAGCACAAGCAAGTGGTAAGATTGCAAGTATTAGTGTTGATGATGGTGGAGAATTCTACCAATCTGCACCTTATATTTTGATTACTGGTGGTAGTGGTCTTGGTGCGAAGGCGGAAGCAAGGATTAATCAAGGTCAAGTCTCAGAGATTGTCGTTACCGATCCTGGAAGTGGTTATTTTCCCGTCGATAATAACAATCCTGACCCAGGCAAACTTCCAAATATCATCTTCAATAAACTAGTTACACTGAAAAGAAAGACTAGATCACGTCAAGCATTCAATTCTAATACAGTATATCTCACTGGATTGTTAAAGGATGTTACCGAACAGGATACTGAATTGTATGTAAAATCGACAGCAGCATTCCCTGGTTCGGGTACATTTAATCTAAACAATGAGACAATTTCATATACATCTAAAACTGGTAAGAAGTTTGCTGGTTTAACTAGAGGTATAAACTTCAATTACGATCAACGTATTATTCTTGACGATGGTGCTAACGATGCATTAGGTGTTTCTCAATATAAGTTTGAAGTTGGCGATAGAGTAATCCGAAGAGTTGAAAGTGCTAGTAGTAAAGTTGCAAAAGTCTATGATTGGAATCCTAATAATAGAGAACTCTTAGTTGTCTTTGAAGTTGATGAGTTGGCATTTATTGATGCTGGTCTACCATCAACAGAAGATAATATTGTTCAGTTTGATGCAGGTACTCCAGATTCGGCAAACAATCAATATCAACCGCACGGTGTTATTGATGCTCCTGATGGTACAAGCATAACAGAATTTATTAAATTATTGACAGAACCTGTTTCAGTATTTACTGATAAAGTTTTTGAAGATGATGACGAACTTGATGGTCTTGGTGATGGTATTCCAGATCTGGTAAACACAGGTACAGATTACGAAAATCAAATTACTCTCGATGGCGGCATCATTTTGGGTGAACCAAACGAGACTGGTAGAGACTCTAAATATGGTATTGAGGAAACTGTTGGTGGACAAAACACCACCCTATTCCAAGTCGGTGATAACGTTAAGGATGGTAACATCCCCTTCCAGTTTGCCACAGTTACTAGTTCAGGCACACTCGATGGGGGTGTTCCTCATACAGGTGGTTTACAAGTACAAGTGGACTTGTCAACAGGCAACGGTTCAAACTTCAATATTGGAGAAGTTGTCACTGGTTCGGTATCACAGATTCAGGCGACTGTTGTCGGTTGGAGTCCAGCAACAGGTATGCTGACACTCGATAGTGTACAACCATATAATACGGGCGATCTAAACCTCGGGGTTAGCGGGTTTTTCTACGAGTTCTCAGAAAAGGGAACTATTGTTGACTTCTATATACAACAGCGAGGAACAAACTTCACAGGTACTCCTACAGTTGCTATTGAGAATGTTGGGGATATTCAAGCAACTGGAACAGTGGTTATGACTGCTGCTAATGACCAAATTGCATCAATTACCATTACGAACGGTGGTTTTGGATACGAACAAACTGTAGATGGATCATATGCATTACACCCAACTGTGACATTCACAAATGCAGGTGGCGATTCGACAGGTTCTGGTGCTGTAGCATACGCAATTCTGGGTGGCGAAAAGTTAAACGGACAGGGCGGAGCATCTTATAGAATCAAGACAATTGATTACACGTCAATTGTCCGTTCGTAACACACATAAATAAACAGGAGGACCATAGTACCTAGCAAATGGCGGCACTACTTACTGATCAGTTTAGAATTTTTTCTGCGAAGAAATTTATCAGGGCATTGGAGGGTCCAATATCCACCCAAAGTGATGACCTTGCAGGTTCAACGAGAGATCGTCTTTATCTGTTTATTGGTCGCCCACAAACTTGGGATAATGAAAACTCCCCACCACAGGCAGTCGATTCATTCTCCGAGTTCTCGGATTCTTATGATGACATGATCTCTCTGAAGAGAGTTCTTGCTTCGGATACCGTTCAGGTTATTCGGCGTATTGACTGGGTTTCGCCCGAACAAACCACTGGTGGTTTGGGTTTCACATATGACATGTATCGTCATAACTATTCTCCTAGTAAAACCGCGTCCTCAGGTGCTACTAAACTTTATGATTCGGACTTTTATGTTGTAAACTCACAATATCAAGTCTATAAGTGCATCTATAACGGTACTTCTCCTTCTGATCCTAACGGAAAACCCTCAACAGTCGAACCCACTGGTACTTCTACATCTATTATTACAACAGGTGACAACTATCGTTGGAAGTACATGTATACGATTCCTGTTGCTTCGGTTTTGAAATTCTTCTCCATTGACTATATGCCCGTCTTCACAAATGACGCGGTAAGAACCAATGCTGTTGGTGGAGAAATTGATACTGTAGTTATCAATGCTGCTGGATCAGGTTATAACAACGGTTCCTACGACAACATTTCTATCAATGGCGATGGAACTGGCGGTCGTGTTTCTATTGTTATTGATGGTGGTAAGATTATTTCTGCTATCGTTACTTCAGGTGGTACTGGTTACACCTATGGAAAACTCAGTGTTAATGATATTACTGGTATTGGAACAGGTACTGGTGGTGAAGTAGACGTTATTATCCCCCCGCCAGGTGGACATGGTGCCAACTCTATTGTTGAGTTGGGTGCTTTCAGAGTTATGATTAACTCTAAACTTTCATATGATGAAGGTGCTGGCGACTTCCCGATTGATAACGACTACCGTCGTATCGGTCTTATTACAAATCCTCTAAAATTTGGTACAGAGGAACTTATTTCTGATTTGACGGTTTCTGCTGCTAAAGCAGTTATCTTTTCCCCTACATTCCAAGGCAATTATGTGCCTGATGAAATTGTCACTCAAACAAGAACAGTTGGCGGTCAAAACGTTACTGCTCGTGGGCGTGTTGTTTCCTGGAATCCTACAACAAAACTTCTGAAGTATTATCAGAACTCTGTTGATGGAATCTTCCCCGAAATTACAGGTACTCAAAATGAGTTTGATGGTTCTAACGTTATTAGTGGAGCAACATCTGGTGCCGCTGGTCAACCAGACATTAACTTCCCTACAATTCCAAATGCATCTTCGAGAACAATTAACAATACCGAATATGACTTGGGTATGAAATTCAACAATGGTTACGCTAGACCTGAGATCAGGTCAAACAGCGGTCAGGTTGTTTATATAGATAATAGACGAGCAATTAGTCGTGCAAACGACCAAGTAGAAGACATCAAAATCGTAATCGAGTTCTAATGGCACAAAATACCAATCTAAACGTCACCCCTTATTACGACGACTTCGATAAGAGTAAGAACTTTTATCGAGTATTGTTTCGTCCTGGTTTCCCTATTCAGGCGAGGGAACTTACCACGATGCAGAGTGTTCTGCAAAATCAAGTTGAAAATGTAGGTTCTCACATTTTCAAAGATGGAGCAATGGTCATCCCAGGTCAAGTGGGTTATGACCTGAATGTTGCTGCTATTATGCTCCAAGAGTCTTTTCTTGGTGCTGATGTTGAACTCTATAGAACTCAACTAGAAGGTAAGATCATTGAAGGTCTTACCACAGGCGTTAAAGCAAAAGTTCTCTTCACGATTTCGGATACGAATTCGGACAAGGGATACATCACATTGTACATTAAGTATATCGAATCAGGGGGTGATAATGCTCAGACTCAGACATTTGAAAACAACGAACAGTTAATTACTGACACAGAAGTTACTTTTGGAACTACACTTATTGAGGTAGGATCTCCTTTTGCCCAGTTGCTTCCAACTGATGCAATCCAAACGGGTTCTGCTGCTTATGTTCAACAAGGTGTTTATTACATCAGAGGATTCTTTGTAGACGTTCCATATCAATACATTCTTCTCGACCAGTATGGATCTAACCCTAGTTATAGGATCGGACTTGACATTCAAGAAAGCATCATCACCCCAGAAGATGACCTTTCGCTCAATGATAATGCTGCAGGAACATCTAATTACTCTGCTCCTGGTTCTCACAGATTTAGAATAACAACTCGTCTTGTTAAAAAGAGTATTGAGGATGATGCTGATAAAGATTTCATCGAACTACTTCGTATCAAGAACTCTAGAGTAGAGAAACTTGTAGATAGAAGTCAGTATGAAGAACTAGAGAGATCTCTAGCAACTAGAACTTATGAAGAATCTGGTGACTATGTTGTAGATGATTTTGATATCAATCTCAGAGAGCATCTTGATGATGGTGAAAATAATGGTATCTATGATAAAGGAAACACTAGTGCTGATGGTGCTATTGCTTCAGAAAATTTATATGCCGTAGAATTTGGTCCTGGTACAGGATACGTTAAGGGTTATCGTATTAAAACTCTTGCACCGACTTATGTCGATTTAGAAAAACCTAGAGACACAGATTCTACACAGAACAAGATTGTTCCTTTCTATCTGGGCAACTTTAGTAAATATAACAACGTATATGGATATCCATATACAACTGGTCAAAACTTGACTAGTGCATATCAGGTTGTTGAACTGTATGATAGACCCTCTGGAAGCGGCGTTGGTGCTATTCCTGCCAGTGGTATTTTGCTTGGTTATGCCCGTGTTGGTGATGCATCATATATTGATGACATTGACAATGTATATAATGATGCAAACGATGAATACAGATTCACTTTATTTGATATACAGTTAAAAACTGTTCTGGAGATAGAAGATTCTTCGGCAGTAGTTCAGGGTTCTATCCTAATTGGTGAGAATAGTAATGCTAGAGCACAAGTTCTTGATGATCAAACTTCTGATCACCTAGATCTGTATCACGTACAAGGTAATTTTGTTGAAGGAGAAAATATTCTTCTTGACGGAGAATTGCTGTCTAAGTTGCAGAAAGTACATTACTTTGAGTATTCCGATGTTCGCCAAATTACTGGTAGAAATGAATCAAATGCGGTAGAATTTACTGCCGACTTGATTATGGAAAACATTGTCAATGTCATTGGTACTAGTTTCAAGTATAAGACGGTTGATAGCGTAACAGCAATCACTAATCTGAGTGCAGGTATTGGTTACGTTGCGGGGGAAAATATTAGTTGTCAAGGTGGTACTGGATTTGGATTGTCCGTTAATATTACTGCTGTTGACAATGGTGTAATCATCGCTGACGGGGCAGCAGCAGGCGCTACAGACGGTCTGAACCTCACTACTGGTGGTTCTGGTTACGCTACTGGTACAGGCACTGCTACAACGGGTGGTGATGGAACAGGCGCTACTGTTGATATTGCAACTATCATTAATGGTGTTGCTGCAACATCATCTATTGCTAGCGCAGGAACTGGATATGCTATCACTACAGGTGCTACTACAAGTGGTGGTAGTGGTACTGGATGTACAGTTAACATTACTGGAATTGGTTCTAATGGAGAACTGACAGGTGTTGTTATCAATGCAGGTGGTAGTGGTTTTGCGACAGCAGAAACTCTGACTGTTACTGGTGGTGGTGGTACGTCTGGTACATTTACTGTTGATACTGTGACTGATGGTGTCATTACTGCTATTAACCTCAATGCAAGAGGAACTGGATATACTGTAGGTAATGTTCTTTCAATCTCTACTGGTGGTGCTGATGCAACTGCAACTGTTGCTGAAGTTGACAATGGTATTATCAATACAATTGTTGTAGATAACCCTGGCAGAGATTATTCTGCTTCTGACACTGGAATTCAAATCAATGGGCAATCGGGTTATACAACTCTTGCCACATTAGATATCGCTACAATCAATACATCCGATTACGAAGTTTCTGGTTTACAGTCTAACTTCAGAATTGACTTGAGATCTGGCGATAGGTTGTACTTTAATGAGGACAACTATGTAGATGTTAAGAAAGTTAGCGACGATAATCTCAGTGGAACTGGTCAAGATAGAATTTTCGATTATCTTGAGCAAAGAGTTCTTGTAGAATCTGATAGTAATGCACCCTCACCAGGTAGTTTTACTAACATGCTTCGATATCGCGCTGGTTTGAGGGAATTGGAAAATGCAGATTTCCTCAGCCAGATGCCAAAGAATTATATTAAGAGTATTGCTGACGAATCTCTAATTGTAAAAAGAACCTTTAATAATGTTACGATTACTGCTGGTGACGGAACTATTAACGTTCCTGAGAACGAGCAATTTGCAGCACTAAGTGACATTTCATATCAGATTACTGTTCTTGACAGTACAGATGCTGCAGAAATTGGCGATCAAATTGAACTGAATACTACAGGTAGTGGTTCTAATCAAGTTGCATTTACTAATGCAGAGCAAACGAACATCGAATTCTCTAGTTTTGGTACTATTACCAAGTTGAGAGTAACTACAACAGTATCTAAGAACGTTGGTACTAGAAAGACCAAGACTGGCAACCAGATGTTTGTTCTGAAAGTCAATAAGACTATTAGAAATAGTTATGAAATATCTCAGTATGGTCTTAATGGTTCTAGACTATATGGTACAAGAATTGAAGATCAGGAAATCTCTCTTGGAATGAAGGACTGCTATCGTTTACATGCAGTTTATGAATCCGAAGACGACAATGCTCCCGTATTACCCTCAGTAACACTGGTCGAATCTAAGTTTTTTGCTACGGGTTCTATTGTTACTGGAAAAACATCTAAAGCACGAGCAAAAGTTGTCTTCTTTGACACATCAACACTGAAACTTTCTCTTGTATATGAGGACGGAGCGTTCTTAGCAGGCGAAACTATTGAAGGTGTTGACACCAATGATACTGATTTGGTTGGTATTATTAGTGATAGCGATGGTGCTGTCGTCAAGGGTTCTAAGAATATTACCGAAAACTACTTCTTGGAAGTAAATCAGACCAATTTCATCTACGATATTTCCAAAATTGTAAGGAGAAAGGGTGTTGTTTCTCCTATCAGACAAGTTTTGATTGTTTGTGACTACTATGTTCATTCTCCTACTGGAGATTACTTCGGTGGTCAATCATATCTCGATACTGATTATGCGGATATTCCTTTCTATGAAACTGCTTTCTTAGCAGATTATCTTGATTTCCGTCCTGGTGTTAAGAACTTGTTTAGTGGTGCTGGTACAGTTAATTCGCCTGCATTTGTAAACTGTTCTACTCTCGACTTTAAGTCCAGACTGTTTACGAGTGGTGGTGGTGTGAATGCAACTATCTTTGATATCCCACAGATCAGCAGCAACTTCCGTTGCGATTTTGATTGGTATCTTCCTAGAACTGATAAGGCATTCCTGACACCTGATGGCGAATTTCAAATCATTAAAGGCAAATCTTCAGAAACTCCTTCAGAACCTGATGATTTGATTGAAGGTATGCTATTGGCAGTCATCAATCATAGACCATATGGTTTTGATGTAGAAGATGCAGCAATTGTTAGATCCGATAACAGACGCTATACAATGCGTGATATTGGTGGTCTGGAGCGTCGTCTTGATCAAGTGGAATATTATACTTCACTAAATCTTCTTGAAAGTGATACTGTCAACGAACAAATCCTTGATGCTGATGGTAAGGATAGGTTGAAGAACGGATTTGTTGTTGATGACTTTACTGATCACAGTAAATCTGCAATTGACAATGAAGATTTTGGCGCTTCTCTTGATTTTACTGACGGTACGATGAGATGTTCTCATTACACCACCAACATTAATTTGGAGATTAATGATAGTCTTTCTTCAAATATTCAAATTACTGGTGCAGGAACTGAACTAGATGATGCTAACGACATTGTAACTCTTCCATACACCGAAGTTGTGATGGTCGAACAACCTTATGCTTCTCGTGTTGAGAACATCAACCCCTTCAATGTCTTTACATATATTGCTCGTATTATTCTCCATCCTGGTTCTGATGACTGGGTTGACACCAGAAGATTGCCAGCAAGAGTCACTCAAATTGAAGGTGACTTTGAAGAGACTGCATCTGAATTGAGAGTTGACCAGAATGGTTTTGCTCCTATTCAGTGGCGTGCTTGGAGAACTACTTGGAGAGGTGAAAGAACTATTAGTTCTAGAACTACAAGAAATCGTGGATGGTTAGCACAAGATATCGGCAGATCTCCTAGACCTGGTGTTTGGGGTGGTCGTGGTATGCGTCGTATTAATAGAACATCAACGATTCAAACCACTAGAAATCAAGTTAGAAGAGGCGTTAGAACTAGAGTCGTACCTAGAATTGATCGCACATCTATGGGTGACAGCGTAGTTTCAACAACAGCAATTCGCTGGATGCGTTCTAGAAACGTTCGTATTTGGGCAGAAAGATTGAAACCCAGAACTCGTTTTTATATTTTCTTTGATGGTAAAGATATCACTGATTATGTAACACCAAAACTAATCGAACTCATCAAAGATCCTGCTATTGATAGCAGAACTAATGATATCGTTTTCAATCCAGGTGAACTTGTAAGAGGTTTAACCAGTGGTTGTCAGTTCGTTTGCTTGAGACCTAATGGTTGGTATCAGTTTAGTCCTTATGATGATACTGAATTACCTACCACCTATGCAGCAACAACTAACCTTCTGAACCATAACGTTTATGCTCTTGCAATGCGTAATGGTAGAAATGCAAGGTACTTTGGTAACATGCAGGTTGGCGAAGTTCTTCGGGGTGCAGGTGGAGCACGAGCAGTTGTTAAAGATCGTAGGCACATTTCCGATAGAAATGGTAAGTATAGAGGTAACTTCTTTATCCCTGAACCAAGAAATCGTAATAATCCTCGCTGGAGAACTGGTACTAGAACTCTCAGAATGTCTACTTCTGACACAGATAGCAGAGTACCTGGAATTGCAACTTCATCAGGCGAAGTTGAATTTGAGGCAACTGGAACAAGAAGACGTGTTCGTGAGAACGTTCTTGCTGTTCGTAATGCTGATATTGTTCGTGACACTGTAACTCAACGTAGAACAATTCGTTCTACAAGAACAGAAGTTCGTCAAGTTGGTTGGTATGACCCTCTAGCACAATCATTCATTACCGATATTGATGGTGGTGTCTTTATGACTGGTGTTGAGGTTTATTTCAATACAAAGGATGATAACATTCCTGTATCGATGCAAGTCAGAACCATGGAAAACGGTTATCCAACAACCAACATTCTTCCATTCTCCGACGTTACACTAGAACCTTCTGCTATTCAGTTGTCAGAAACTGCCGCGATTCCTACTAAGTTTACCTTTAGATCTCCAGTTTATATTCCACAATCTCAAGAACACTGTTTCGTTCTTCTATCTGACTCCAACTCTTATCAAGTTTGGATTTCTAGAATGGGCGAACAAGAGATTTCTGGCGATAGAACAATCTCAGAACAACCTTATGCGGGTGTTCTGTTTAAATCACAGAACGCATCTACTTGGACTGCTGACCAGTATGAGGATCTTAAGTTCAAAATGTATAGAGCAGAGTTTGATATTACACAAAACTCTAGACTTGTAATCAATAACTCTACTCTTGGAAGAGGTAATGATGGAATTATCAATCTTCGTAGAAATGCAATTCAAACGTTCACACCTAGATTGAAACTTACAACAAACACTCCTAGTTCTGGTCCACCAGCACAAGTATTGTCGTTCTCCGTTGGTTCTAGAATTAGACAACGTGGTTCAATTACAGGTACGAGTTTCACAGGTGAAGGTACAGTTACTGCCGTTAGACAATTAGTTGGCGGTGCTTTTGAACTCACTATCGAAAACAAATCTAATACTTTCAGTATTGGTAGTTCAACTGGTAGTGGTATTAACGGAAGAATCATTTCTTCTGGAACACTAGCAACAATTACTGGTGTTACTATTACTCAAGGAACTGCATTTGTTGCTGGTGAGATTATTAAAGGTGCAACCTCAAATGCAATTGCAGAGGTTGTTGGGTTCAGTTCTGGAACTTTGACCCTGAAGTATGTTTCTCAAGTATTCACTGCTGGAGAAACATTACAGAATTCTTCAAACACAACACAAGGAACATTTACTGGTGTTGCTTATAGTGGTGATAATGTTGTAAATGGCGTAATCTCCGATGTATTTTTACAAGGAACTGTTTCTTACGGAAGCAGTGAGAGAATTGTTAAGATCTTCCACAGTAATCACTGTATGCACAGTACTGCTAATAATGTGATTATTGAAGGTGCTATCTCTGAAGTCAGTAATACATATCTGACTGCAGCAATCTCTTCTACAGATACAACAATACAAGTAAACGATGCTAGTGCTTTCCACAGAATTATCGGTGGAACGGATGTTGCAGCAGACAACACTGGATTTATTAAGATTGGTGATGAGATCATATCCTATAATGGTTTCGATAACAATTTCAAGACAATCAATGTTGAAGCAAGAGGACAAGACGGCACAACTGCTGAATCGCACGAAGATGAATCTATCATTGAATGTTACAACCTTGATGGTATTCCATTGACACAAATTAATAAGACTCACTTAAGTATCTCAAATCCAACTCTTGACACTTACGAGTTGTCAACTAATGCTATTGGTTCGCAGGGTATTACGGGTGGTGGTGATCTCATCTATGCATCACAGAACGTTCAGTATGAAGTAATGGTTCCTCAAATTGAGAGGATGTTGCTACCTGGAACTGATGTTGTCGCTAGGGCAAATGTTATTTCGGGTACATCTATTGGCGATGGCGAAACGTTGACAACTGCATCGTTCTCAAACGATGGTGTCTTCAATGATCTTGTTCTTAGCGAAGATAACGCACTCTTTGAACCTGCATTGATCTGTTCTGAGATTAATGAAACTAATGAATTGTCTGGTGGTAGTTCACTTAGAATTGATATGGAATTGAGTTCTAATAAGTCAACCATCAGTCCTGTTATTGACATGGACAGAATGTCTATGACAACAGTATCTCATAGAATCAACACCCCTCAGAATTTCAATAGTGCATTGCTTTCCACTGGCGATGACCATAACGCAGTATACATTACTAGACCTGCCGAACTGGTCAATCCTTCAGGTTCCTTGAAGATTAAGTTCCAAGCATGGAGACCTTTGGACACTGTGATCAAAGTCCTATATAGAGTGAAACCAATCGGTAGTTTGACATCGATTAATGAACTTGGATACACATACTTCCTAGATGCTCAAGCATCAATTCCTGCTGCGACAGAGGGTGAAATTTATAGAGATTATGAATATGAGATTTCTGGATTGAACTTTGATACATATCAAGTCAAGATCGTTATGACATCCAATAATCAAGCATCTGTCCCACTACTGAAAGATTTTAGAGCAATCTCCTTAGCTGTATAATGAATGAATCTGGTATCCCTGTAGATGGGTATTCTGGATGGTTTAGAGATCCCAAATCTAATGCCATCCAGTGTGCAAATACAACTGAATATGATAAATACATGGCAGCACATCGTGCCAAACTAGCAAAAGATAATGACTTTGAGGCTTTACAAACTGAGGTTTCTGAGTTAAAATCTGATGTGAGTGATATTAAGTCGCTCTTGCTAACGTTAGTCCAAACTCAAAAGAATCGTAATTATGACTAGTATCGAAAAAGTATCTCAAGAAGATATGCTGGCCCAATTTCGTCAGCGACTTGTAGAAATCCAAGGGATTCAAAATCAACTTGCATCCAAAATGGAAGAAAACAAGCAAACTGCACTGAAACTTCAGGGTGCAATTGAAACTCTGGAATACTATAATCCAGAACTAGTTACTCCTCAGGAAGAAACTATGTCACATCCTCCCGAAGAAGAAACTGAAGAATGAAGATAGGGGGACATACGTTCCCCTTTTTTAATGACATAAATAACTTAGAAGCATTATCTCAGAAGTTGTCTTAAAAAAATGGCAAATAGAATTCAACTACGACGTGGAAATGGTAACGATTGGACAACATCGAATCCTATTCTGGCGCAAGGCGAACTTGGTATCGAACTAGATACAGGTCGAATTAAAATTGGTGACGGTGTTACTTCATGGTCCTCACTACGTTATGAACGTCCTGTAGAATCTATTGCTCCTACAGGTAATACTCTTGTACAAAGAGATGCTAATGGTGATTTTGCTGCGAATCTTATCACCGCAACACTAACAGGTAACGCTTCTACCTCAACACGTTTATCTAATAGTAGACAGATCCAAATCACAGGTGACCTTGTTGCTACAGGAAACTTTGATGGTTCTGCCAACCTCAATCTTAATTCAACACTTTCTGATCTTCCTACTCTGCCACACTATGCTTCGGCAACAGAGGAAGTTGAATATACAAAAGTAACAGTCAATAAGCAAGGTAGAGTTGTAAATGCTTCAAACCCTACAACTATTCAGGGTTATGGTCTTGACACATCGATTGAAGGAACTGGAGCACAACCTTATGACGGTACTCTAAATTCTATTTCATCTTTAACAACTGCTGGTTTCATTGGAAGAATTGGTAGTGGTGCTGTCAATACAAGAACTCTTACTGGTACAAGTAGTCGTATTGAGATTCTTAACGGTGACGGTGTTAATGGTAACCCAACGTTTGATCTTCACGAAACGACAGTTGTTCCCAACTTTCCAACATATACAGATGGCGATTACAACATCCCTAGTCTGACTTCTGTTGTTGCAGAAGGTACTAAGGGAGAAAGACTTTGGAGTGGCACTGATACTGTCAACTCAGTTCACTTTACAGTGGACATGTATGGTAGGTTAACGTATGCATATAATGTGCCTATTGCTACTGCTACCGAGGGTAGCAAATATGCTAACTATGATGCAGCTACCGCATACTCTAGATATGCAATCATTCAGAATGCATCAAAAGTCTACCAAGCGATTGCAGACATCGGTGCTGGTGTTGGTGCTCCTACTCATTCCAGTGGTGATACTGGATCATGGCGTTACCTCGCGGCT
>Ga0181379_1000074_pt1 | contig 46806 bp, 20 predicted proteins | sample 2SPOviralmetaG_FD_130115 | JGI IMG/M metagenome (GOLD analysis project Ga0181379, IMG submission 130115) | Marine viral communities from the oligotrophic San Pedro Time Series (SPOT) site, San Pedro Channel, CA, USA - 2 SPOT_SRF_2009-07-10 | ecosystem: Environmental > Aquatic > Marine > Strait... | reverse complement strand
GAATGGCATGTAACTGAAGCGTTTATAATACTTTAATCGCTTCACATTCTTTACTAAATCTTTTCATCATGCGTATTGCTCTTGCTGCTATCATCGTTATCTGTGGTGCTAACTTACTCATTGAGTTGTTAGATTCATCGATGATGGATGTTATTAACGAAAGAAACGAGACTATTCAACGCCAAATCGATGCCATGTGACAGTCGGGGAACTGTACCCAAAATCGGGTAAACCCGTTGCGCCCCCTCCCAAAACTGCTACAATACAGACAAGCGGGAAACGAAACCGCTAAACCTCTTCTCTCTCATCATGCGTAAGATCGAAACCCAAATGTGTGCCGCTATTCAGGCAAACATCAACTGGAGTAATGGTAACACTACTGTTCACTTTAACGAAGAATCTGGTGTCTCTATTGTACGTCTCCACGGTAACAAGATTGCCGAGGTTTCTGACAACGATATGACAATCTTCGATGGCGGTTGGCAGACAACAACAACTAAATCACGATTGAATGCACTCTGTGATTACTTCTGTATCGCTGGTGAAGGTGTATTCCAAAAGAATTACAAATGGTTTGTTCGTAAGTTCACTGGACAATTGGGTGACAAAAAAGTATTCACGACAGAAGATTTCAACAACGGTTATATCTTCGCATGATTAAAACTAAGAAAGAGTGGGCAGCAATCTATGCCCGCTTCTATACAATAGTCCTATTACTTGTCTTACTATAATAAATCATTAGTAAGACACTATATCATATCATGTCATTAAGTATCCCAATCGCATCCACTCCCATTAACTATAATATCATTGTTCAAGATGATTTTATGCCTGATGATTATTGTGATTGGTTAATTAATGAAATGACTGATGTGTCATCTTATTTCCCTTGGTATTGGGGTGAAGTCTTACCTCAAAAAGATGGTGAATATGAAGGTGTTGATATAGTTTGTGCCCCTAATCGTAATTGGCAATTCTCTCATGTATTCTGGAGATATGGTCAGGAAAACTCTGAACAATGCCCCTTAATTCAACCCCTTATTACTCAACTTAATCCTGACGTTCTTTTTAGAGTGAAAGGCAACATTCACCCATGGGAAGAAACACAAACCCTTCACGGTTTTCATACTGATGAATCTTCCCCTGGTCTTACTTCTATCTACTATGTAAATGATAACAACGGTAAAACAACATTCCGAACTGTTACTGATGATGGACAATTTAACTATACTGAAGTAGAATCAAAAAAGAATAGATTGGTCACTTTCGATAATAGAATCATGCACTCTGGTTCTAATCATACAGATGCCCCTTATCGTATCGTTATTGCATTAAACTATTTCACTCACTCTATATTCAACAGGGACAATCAATGAAGTTTAAGGAATTCGTTAAGGGACAAACTGTCTCCTATAAACATCACACTGGTTACATCAATTTCATCGATGAACAATATGTAACTATCTGTATTCATGAATATCCTAAACACCCTGATATAGCATTACACTCTAAACATAAAACAAATCAAACTAACCTAGTTGTATCCTACCAAGATTATGACCTCATTCAAAGAACAACTACATTACGTCAAGATAACATCTAAAGAGATTACTTCTATCCTGTGGAATAACTGGAGAGATTACATCATCAAACAACGTAATAACAACCGTACTGACTCTAATTAATAGTTTTCCACAGATAATGCGGAAACTGTGGAAAACCTTTATTAAATGTATTAGTGTTCTTTATCTTCCTTAATTGTCCTCAGGAGTTGTAGTCTTAGCACGCAACCTATCAGATGTCAACCCCTCACAATACTCGGAGAATTTCTGATACACAGTGCTGATATTTGCATTGCTTATCAATGACCTCTAAGACCCTCTAATCCTCTCTGAGAGACTTACAACAACCCCACTTGACAAAGTATCAGAAACATGGTACAATAACCTTGTAGAGGTTCAGAAACACCTCTTGTATCTAACTAACAACACTTGAAGGATATGCAGTATCTCATTCACAATGACTCTGAGGAGATTGTAGGGTCATTCGCATCAGTCTATGACCTAGAAGTATTCCTCGACGGTGTAAGAGAAGGTAGGGGAGAGAGATACCCTCAGACAGAGAGAATGTCTCCCTTTGATTATCTCAAACACATTGGATGGAGTATGACAATAGTAGAGCAATCTACAGAGGAACCAATGTACATTACTCCTTGACATTCTGAGGCACTTGGTGTATACTTAGAGGGCAGTTGATTGTTGTTACTTAGGCAGTTATATTGGCCCCCTTAAATATAAAATAAGCCACTACCCTAACCTACAAAGGTTCCCAGACGCCTTAGATATTATTCAATAATACTTTAACGGCAATCTAAAAAAATTTCTGAGGTAAAAAATGGATGCTAAGACTCGCATAGAGAGACAAGAGACTCGTGTATGGGCATTAGAGCAACTGATAAGATTAGAGTCATTTCTAGACCCTCGGATGTACGAGTGTGCAGACTATTACACATCCTCTTATGCTTCTCAGGTTGTAGAAGATCTATATACACTATGGACTGAGTGGAAAGAAGACAATCCCACAAGTAATCCACAGGTAATCAATCGCATGTAATACAGTTATGTCCCATAGATTCACAACCACTTTAGAAGAAGATGATTTCGGAGATTTAATTCTCAATATTCCATGGAGTGTATGTGAAGAATTGGGATGGGATGTCGGAACAGAACTAGATTATGAGATCGGAGAAGATGGAAACAGTTTCAAAATCAAACAATCCAATGTTAACGAATGAAGAGATTGCCCTTTTATTAAAGGACAACGAAGAGTCTCATGTATTAATCAATGAGATGTTTGTAAAGATTGCGACTCGTCTAAAGGATATTGAGGAAGCAATCGGCAATTTACCCACACCAGACAAGACATATTACAAACCTGTCGGTGGCGCGGACCACATTACTCTAAAAGAGAATTTGGATAACATTTACTCACGTTTAAACGAACTCGAAAATGGGATGCACAAATAACGGCGATTATTGCGAGACTGATAATCACTGTCAAAAATTTCTACCTTCTTCAGCAGTTCCTGGAGAGGGCACTTCTATGAAGTATAGTGAGTATCCTGTAACACAATTCAGGACGGGTAATTATAATATACCAGATCGTACTGGTAATGCAGTTATGCATAATAGTAGTACGATTCCTATTTCAACAACTTCATCACCTGCAGGTGGAAGAGGTAATGGAGTTGCTGCTGATGGGGGTGCTGCAGCATCATTAGCACACTGTGGGAAGGTACGTGGTGTTGGGTGTAATACATTTGCATTTGGAGGTGATGGGGGTTCAGAGATTGCTTATGATTGGATTCCGACTGACTTATCTTTTGATTGGCAATCAAGTGATACCTGGTTATCATATATTTTTGACACATCTAATAATGCAGGTATTGCTGGAAACCCTGTTTATTATATTAGAACTTGTACTAGGACAACAAGTACTACAACACAAGGAACACCACAGGTTCCTGCTTCTACTACAACATCAACAGAAACCACTACAACCTGTGTTCCATGTACAGCACACACTTGTAGTCCTGGTGTAACTGATGTAAAATATACTTATGGTGGGCAAGATTTAACTAGAGATGATGATTGTCCCAATCCAGATTTATTTGGGATTGGTACAGAGAGTACAAAACTAGTATTTACATATAGTCAGTTAAGTAGTCAATTAGCCGATGGAGTAACAGAGTTTGCAGTTTCTTATGGTGGGGGAGCATTTGAACCTGTATATACTGAATCATTAGGAATTGGTCAGGTATATAATTCATCACAAAATCCTTGGCAATTAGGCGACGAATCATTTGGTGACTTTGAAGTATTCGACCAGGAGTTTGAAACTGAGGAAACAAATGGATTTCGTATAAAACTTAGAATCTCACCTATCTTTGATGACACTGGTGCCACCTTAGTATTCAATGGTACACAGTGGGAAGTCATGGAAGTATTGAATTCTGGCACTGGATATAAAATCAATGACACATTTACTCTTAATTATCCATATTTGTTACCAGATAACACTGAAACAACACTAACATTAGAACTAAGGGTGACTAATGTTGGTCCATCTGAGATTTTAACAGGACAAAGTAGCGGATTTGATGTTATTAGGACGGGAGATACAGTAAATGGGCATCGAGTATTGCGTGCTTATCACACAGATCTAGATAATTTCCCTCATCATGTCATTTATTTATCAGGAGATGGGGATAATTTCATAAAAGAGCAGACATATGTCTCTGATAGAGCGCATGTTATCGTCGCAAAAGCGGGTTATGGCATTCCAGACCGTGCATGTTTGGTTGGTAAGTATGAATTTATAGAAAAATCCGTTCAATACATGACATTGAGTCGTGATGAGAGGTCACCAGACATTTTTAATGAGGTAAAATTGCCGCGAGTGTCTACAACTGTTACAAATGGAGTAGTAACGGGGTATAATATCGAGTTTTCGGGTAGTAAAGTGCGGAGATCGGAGTTAAATGGCAATGAACCGAGGTTAGTTGCTGCTGGTCCACCTTCATCTGCAGGTCGTCCAGCAGTTGTTGAGGGTATTTTTAGTGGTGGGCAGTTAGTTTCGATTGCAATTGTTGATGGTGGCAGTCTTTATGATGATAATGACCCTCCTGCAATCTTTGTTTCCAATACTTTGTCTCAAGATAGGACATCATACAAGAATGCAGGATACGAGGAGGGACATACAGAGCGATATAAAAAGTATTATGACGCTGCTCCAACTCCAAATCCTGATATGTCCTTGATTAAAGAGCAAATAGATTCAAATCCAGAAGTGATTACTGTCACTTCAAATAGGGGTAACATTGATGTTAAGTATGACCCTGAATCTAGAAGAAAAGATATACAACCACAATCATTGTATAGTGCTGGTGTTATTGCACCATTATATGATATAATGAATAAACCTTCCGATATGACGCATTTGGGTAGATTATCTCAAAAAGATTTAGCAAGTGCAATCGTAGAGGAAGAAGCTAACATTAAAGTGAGAACTGATGCTCTTTTACGTGGTCTTACACAAGATGTAATTCCTTCGTATAATGATGTACCAGATACTCTAGTTGAGACAGTTCAGGGTAGACTCGGTAACCTACCTTATGGGTCCGAGAATACTAAATATATTATAAAACAATATAGTCCTGATACTGCTTCTAGAGCAACTATTAATGTTACGCTAAGTTGTAGACCTGTGGCGGAAGGTATTAATACCACTCAGTGCCCACCGCCAGTATTGACTATTCCTGGTCCTACTTCAAGTACGGACCCCGTAACAGGAACAGCAACTGCAGCGTCTTCAACTTGTACCATGACAGGACCTTTTGGTCCTGGGTGTGCATCTTGGTCTGTTAGCGGAGAAATGTTATTTCTTCATGATATGTCAAGATCTGCACAAAATGCAGTAGCAGCAGGGAAGGCATATGGCAATCCACTATTGGAGGTTTAAAAAATGACAATGGGAATGGGTCTCTATATGGGGACATGTTCAGGACATGGTTTAGGTTCTGGTTCTTCTCATCATCCAGGATTGGGTGGTGGAGTTCTGGGTGGATGTCCTCATATCCCCCTAGACCCTCGTATCAAAGCAATGCCTGTCATTGCAATGGATGCAGTCACGCTTTGGCCACCAATAGCACAACTTCCACTTGTTAAACCACCACCAGCGATTGCACCAGTAATTGTTAATGGTATGTTCCCTATACTCGACCAGGATATTCTAACGCCCCATCCAACGCCCACACAGCACGCTACTACTTCGACTGGGGATAAATGTTTCGTAACCTTGAATAGTCCAGCATTCTGGTGTACTCAAGGTACTGCTGGGGGTCGAGAACTACCTATTGGTCATTCTCGTAAAGCATTTTCTACTGTAACTACTGTTTTTGTTAACGGCAGAAGAGTTACAAGATTTGGAGATCCTTTAGGAGATAAAACTACGGCATTTCCATGCAATTCTGTCATAACAGGCAGTAGTCCAAATGTATTCATTGAAGCGTCAGGAGGCGCAGTAACCTAATGGCAACACGTTCCAAATCACTTAGCGGTCAAAATTGTATCGAGTCACAACCAAAAAAGACTCGTCAAGGAAATGGTGCTCATACTAAGTATGCATCGTCCAGTAGAAACAATGCTCGCAAACGTTATAGGGGTCAAGGCAAAGGTTAAGTTAACGCCTAAATAAATATACGGCGGTATATTAGAATGACCCTCAAGAAAATCACGTCAAAGGAAGTAAAGTACTCAAGATCTTTTAAAGACTTCGGTATTTCTTTTGCTAGAAATTTATTTACTGATGACGTGAGTGTTCTTACTAATGAAAACGCGATTAAACAGTCAATCAAAAATTTAGTAATGACTGTTCCTGGTGAAAAACCTTTTCAACCTTTGATTGGATCTAGGGTTTCTGAATTATTATTTGAACCCCTAGATGCATTTACTATAGATGCAATTAGAGAAGAAATTGAGATTACTATAAAGCAATTTGAAAAAAGAGTGCGTCTCAATAAAGTTGATATTATTCCCATCTATGAGAATAATAAAATCTCTATTACTATAGTATATAAGGTAATTGGTATACCGATCAACGAATCGATTTCATTTGTTTTACAGAGACCCGAATAATGCAACCAAATAATTTAACAGCATTAGATTTTGAAGATATTAAGTCTTCAATCAAGTCTTATCTAAGAACTAGGGATGAGTTTTCCGACTATGATTTCGATGGTTCGTCACTCTCGTATCTTATTGATACATTAGCATACAATACTTATTATTCGGCATTCACTGCTAACATGGCAATGAATGAAGCATTTTTGCCATCTGCTACTTTAAGGGACAATGTAGTCCAGGCAGCAAAACTTTTAAATTATACTCCAAAATCAATTAGGTCATCTAGGGCCTGTTTACAGTTAGATATAAACACAGTATTAGTTGGTGGATTCTACCCTTCCACTATTACAATCAGAAAGGGTGCTATTTGTACTGGTGGTAATTATATTTGGAATATTATCGATGATATTACAACAGCAGTAAATCCGTCTACAGGTGCAGCAACATTTGATAATATTGAAATCTATGAAGGCGCATTAATCAACTATAATTATATTGTTAATACTTTTGCAAAACAAAGATATATTCTTCAATCCCAAGACGCAGATATTTCTACACTCTCTGTAAAAGTAAAAGCAAACGAAACATCTGTTACTTCCGACTTATATTCCAAAGTTGAGAATATTACTAACTTAACTTCCGAAACTAGGGCGTATTTCCTCTCTGAGGGCGATGATATGCGATATGAAGTCAAGTTCGGTGATGATGTTGTGGGACGCTCTGTGAAGGATGGAGAGGTCGTACAACTGACGTATATCACTACCTCTGGTGTTGAAGCAAATAATGTGCAAGCGTTTGCCTTTATTGGTTCTGTAGTAGATTCTAATGGCAGTGGATATACACCAAATGCTTTTGATATGACAGTAAAAGCAAAATCTCAACTAGGTACTAATCCAGAATCAGTAGAATCTATTAAATTCAATGCACCTAGAGCATATTCTGCTCAATACAGAGCAGTTACAGCACAAGATTATGAAGTAATTACTAAGAATCTTTATGATAATGCTCAAGCGGTGGTTGCATACGGTGGAGATTCTTTAAATCCACCAATTTATGGAAAGGTGTTTGTTGCAATTAAAACTAGGACTGGTTCGCTATTGAATGACCAGACCAAAAAGTCTATTTCTGAACAGTTGAGACAGTATGCAATGGCATCTATCGAACCTGTAATTAGAGATCCAGACAACATCTACATTAATCCCAAAATATTCATTACATATGATACTGGTTGTGGAGCAACTAGTACACAAATTAAAACGGACATTTCCGATTCTGTTAATCAGTGGGCGACTCAAACTCAGATTAATAATTTTAATGCAACATTTAGTTCCCAGTCTTTAGAAAGAGCAATCGTTCTTTCTAATAAGTGTATTAGTGATGTATCTTTACAGATTACTGTACTGAAATATATCAATCCAATCACCAACCAAACTAATACCTATTGCGTTTCTACTGGGTCACCAATTTATAATAGTGCTCCATCCCAAGATGCTGATGATAATACCGAATGTAAGAAGGAACCTGTCATCCAATCGGGAAATTTCCGAACTGCTGATAGACCTGGAGTTGACCAGCAATTTGAAGATGATGGATATGGCAATCTAAGAACTTACTATAATTCTGGCAACAGAAAAGTTTATACTAGTGAATCTGCAGGAACTGTAAATTACAATACTGGTGAGATTTGTTTTGGTCCAATCAATGTCATTAATTCTGGTGATGGAGTTCCAGCAGCAGATGCAATTGTTATTACTGATACTAATACTGGGTCTGGCGCAGTTGCTGACCCTACACTATTGTCTGATGGACTACAAATTCCTGTATTGGTAATTCCGTCAAACAATTCAGTTGTCCCTGGTTCTGATCCTGGAACAATTATCAATATCGTCAATCCAGAGGTTTCTGTATCCCCAATTGGAACTCAATTGCCATCTACAATCCCACTAAATAGTTTGACGCCTAAGGTATATAATGTAATCCCAACAACGATTGATGTTGGTGATATCGATAACTCTGGTTCTCTAAACACATCCGCCTGTTTCACGTAGTTAGATGAGTATTAATAAGGTCTCTCAAGCAATTCCTAATCAACTCCCTGGGTTTATTGGGTCTGAATATGAATTGTTCTCGAAATTCATTGAGTATTACTACAAATCCCAGGAGAAAACGGGATTAGGACAAAACATTCTTAACAATTTTCTAAATTACTTAGATATTGATAAATTAGACGTTGATATTTTAGATGGAAAAACTAAACTTTCTCAACTTGTTTCTGCAACAGATGATGTAATCTCTGTTGAAAGTGTTGAACTGTTTTTAGAAGAGAATGGAAGCATTCTGATTGGTGATGAAGTTATCTTTTATGAAAAAAGTCAATCTTCACCAAATATTTCATTAGGTCCTGGTATTTCTTATGACCAGGTTAAATTAAAATGGGTAGAACTACAAAGTCCACTTAGAAATTTTAATGGCGTAACTAGAAGTTTTCCATTAACTTCTCAAGATAGACCAATTGTTCCTCCAAGTGCAAATCATCTAATTGTTCAGGTTTATGATGAGTATCTCATTCCTGGAGTAGATTTTACTGTAGATAGTGGAAATATTGTATTCACTACTGCACCAAGACAAGTTCTTCCTGCAGATAGTGAAGAATTGTCCAGTATCAATTTTCTTAGCGGTTTTGTAGAAAATAATATTATTGTTCTAGACAACATTTCACCTTCATTTGGTGATGGTGTCAGAGAATTTAAAGTTACTAATAATTCAGCAGCATATATTCCTGATTCTGATGAATATATTCTTGCGTATTATGACAATCAGTTACTTGTACCCAAGAGAGATTTTGTTTTTGATAAAGATTTATTCATCTTTAGAAACTTTGCTCCCCTTAGTGGTAGAAGTCTGACCCTTCTTTCTATTGAAGCACCAATTCCTTCTTTTGGTTCTGGCGCATCGGCATATGCAAGAATTGATGATAATGGAGGTCTTTCCTCTGTCAAAATCAATGAAACGGGGTCCGAGTACAAATTTTCAAATCCACCTAAAATTACAGTCAATTCTACTGGAGATAGTGGAACTGGTGGAGCGGCAGAAGCATTAATTAATGGAATCAAGAATTTACAACTTCTTAGTGGTGGTAAGGGATATAGCGAGACAAATCCACCTATTGTACAAATTGAATCTCCATCTTTAGCAGATTCTGTTACTTCTTCAATCCGAGCAACAGTAACTGATGGTTCCGTCACCGCATTGGAACTGGATAGTTCTGGTAGTGGATACACATTTATCCCAAGAATTACATTCAAGCAACCTGGTGGAGCAGAAATAGGTCCTGTAACTATTGCTGATGGTAGTATTTCTGGTCCGATTCCTATCATCTCTGAAGGTGAAGGTTATAGCACACCACCAGTAATTTATATTGATGCACCAACTGGAGATAATCCAATCAATCCGTCGTTTACTACGGTAATTACTGATGGGAAACTGACTGGAGTTACCATCAACAATCGTGGGCAAGGATATACTACTACACCTAGAATTAAACTGATTCAGCCAACTGGTGCTCAGGTACTGGAGAGTATAATCGATGCTGATGGAAGACTTACAACCATTGAACTACTTGACGGTGGTGATGGTTATGAAGATGTTCCTTCTGTGTATATCATTGATAGTGGTACTGGTACTGGTGCTACTGCAGTAGCGTCTATCTTTAACGGTAGAATTACTGATATCAATGTCACTAACTTTGGTTCTGGTTATGATATTTCAAATCCTCCTATAGTTCTTATTCAAAGTCCACCTGAAGCAGAAGCATCATGTGAGATCGGCATTAATCAGATTACAGGGTTCTCTGTTCTTCAATCAGGTAGGAATTATAAGAAAGCACAGTTCATTGGGTGTGCAAGGGCATCTAGTGGCATTACATCGTATGATGCAGAAGGCAATGCAGTATTCTCTGCAAATACTGCTGCTTCCGAAGCTTCAGTAGATACAGAAGTAAAATGTCTAGATGCTCTGTTCATAAAAAGATTGCTGGACAAGTATGTTGAACAGTATCTTCCTGACGTACCAGAATTAGACTATAAGTCAATTGATGTTAGAACATCAATTAAGACAATCAAAAGATTCTATGAAACAAAAGGTACTGAATTTAGTATTTCCTACTTATTTAAGTTGTTGTATGGAGAAACTGTTTCTGTTTCTTATCCTAAAGACCAAATTATCAAACCATCTGCAGCAACTTGGTCTATTAACACTATTCTGCGTGCAACCTTAGTCAGTGGTGATCCTAGAAATATTCAAGATGCACTAATTTCACAATCGGCAGATATTGCTGATGTAAATGTACAGGATGCAAGTGCTCTTGTAGAAAATTACATTGCAATCAACACTTCAAATACTACAATTTATGAATTAGTTCTTTCAGAAGAAACTATTCAAGGTTCTTTCATTGTTCCCTACAAAACAAAACTTGCAGAACCTTTAGATGGAGAGACTGGTATCATTACGGTCGATTCTACGATTGGTTGGCCAGAAAGAAACGGCGAATTTGTAATTGGTACTACGGAAGTAGTTCGTTATAAAGAAAAGTCTTTAAACCAGTTTATTGAGTGTACTAGAAACTTTACTGGTTCGGTTGGAGTAGATCCTAAAGTTTGGGACTCGGCAACAGAAGTAACTTCCAATTTCAGAGTTTATCTGAACCAAGGAACGCTTCAAGAAGTCGTAATGGACATTGTTGGTATTGTTGATGCTCAACGAACAAATCTTACTGACAGTGGTTCTTACTATCTTCCAGGTGATAAATTAACAGTTGCTAAACTTGGTGGTAGTAGTGATGAATCATTATTGACAACATGGTTGTATAATGTTAAAAAACTCATCAGTATTTCAGGAATTACTTTTGGTGGAGATAATAATCAATCAGCAACTGTAACTTGCAGCAATCCTCATGGAGTCTTGGTTGGAGACCAAGTTACCATATATGGTGCAAATCCAATCATCTATAACGGAACATTTGAAGTAACTTCTAGAGATAGCGATCTTATCTTCCAGTATCGTCTTCCTCAACAAGCATTGGTTGCTCCTCAAGGAAATATCTTAGTATCCGTTGACTTGAATAAAGGTAAGTCAACAGATACTGCAATCAACAAAAATATCTCAGTATACACCACAAACGTACTGAATTCATTCTTTAATGATAATTACGTTTATGTTGCTTCAACTGGTATTCCTAATTATAATATTGGACCCTTCCCTGGGTCTGCTTTGTTACCAGGTAATCAACGTAAACTGAATAGATTTCCAAAATCTACAACTACTATCTCAACTAAGAGTTTAATTAATCCAGGTCCTATTGGTTCTTGGGTAAACGGTGTATCTGTTTGGTCTTATAAGTCTGTATTAACAAAAACTTTTGGACCCTTAACATCAATTGGAATTTTGAATGCAGGTCGTAATTATGATGCAGCATCGCCACCAAATTTAAGCATTACTGGTGGTGGCGGTTCTGGAGCAGCAGCATCGGTTGTTGTGAATGGTTCTATTAACAATATTTCTGTAGATACTGCTGGTTCTGGTTATACTAGTTCTCCTCTCATCTCTATTGTTGGTGGTGGCGGTTCTGGAGCAGCAGCAACTGCTATTATCACAAAAGGAACAGTTTCCAACATCTTAATTACTAATGGTGGTTCTGGATATACTTCACAACCATCTATTACTATTGTTGGAGGCGAAGGTTCTGGTGCAACTGGAACAGCATCTGTTCGTGGTCCTATCAAAGAAGTTAATATTCAGTCTCAAGGTAGTTCATACACTTCTCAACCTACAGTAACATTGAGTTCTGGTTCTGGTGCTGTTGCCCAAGCCATCATCAATAATGGAAGAATTATTTCTGTAGCAATTATTTCTGCTGGTTCTGGATATACTACAGCACCTGAGGTTCAAATTCAGGGTGTTGGTTTTGGTGCTCAAGCTAGAGCAATTATTGATACTGCTGGAGAAAATGCTGGTAGAGTTACTAGTATTGAACTTTTAAACCGAGGTATCAATTATATTCAAGGAACTACTATCATTACCCTAGTTTCTGTTGGTGACGAAGCGCAATTCGATGCAAATGTATTCCAATGGACGTATAACTTACAAGAATCTACTACTTTTGATGATTCTCAAGGAGCAGTGTTTGAGGGGTATAATAACCAGTATGGTGGAGAGTATGCACACCTATCCAATCCACAAAGACTGAGATTCATTCTTGGGGATAACTTAGTTAGTACTAATGGTGTTATTACTGAAGCATCATTAGAATCTAACAAGGACCATTCTCCTATTATTGGTTGGGCATTTGACGGAACTCCAATATATGGACCTTATGGATATCAAGACCCTACAGATCAATCATCTAATATTGTTAGAATCTCTACTTCTTATAGATTGAAGTCTGATTTAGTCGTCAGTCCTTCAAATCCAACTCCTATTAGAACTGAAGGTTCTTTATTGAGTACCGATCCTGCAGGAACTTTTGTTGAAGATTATGAGTATATCTTTAGTCTAGGAGACTTAGACCAATATAATGGTCGTTTCTGTAAAACACCAGAATTTCCAGATGGAACATATTGCTATTTTGTTACAATTGACTCTACAGAAGCTGGCAATCCTGCATATCCTTATATCATTGGACCTAGTTTCAATTCCATTGTAGATAACTTAAATCTTTCAGAATCTGCTATTCAGCAAAATATTCCAACTGGGGTTGTTCGTTATCGCGATCCCTATGAAAATGTTGATATTGACGTTGAAAGAACTCCTAATGCATCGACGAATTCATTGACATTAGAAGATGGCACATTGCTATTATTTGATGTTGAAGATGAGAATAGAGATGGTGTTATCAACCAAGATGAAACTGATGATCCCGATCAAATTTTAGAAGAACCTCCTCTTCAAATCTATGATTATTTCCCTAAGGTAAAAACTGATTCTAAAGTTGATATTGAAGTTGAAACAATTAGTAAATTTGAAAATGCCTCTGTAACAGGATTTGTAATTGAAAATTCTGGTGTAAGTTATCAGGTTGATGATAAATTAATCTTTGATAATTCAGAAACAGGTGGTAGTGGTGCGTCTGCTAGGGTTTCTACAATTAAAGGCGAATCTATCGCATCCTATGATTTTGAATATAAAACTTCAGAAAACTATGGTGTTGTTCAAACATCTGAACCTCATAATCTTATTATTGGTGATACTGTTTTTGTTGATTATACTGAAAACATAGAGACCACCAATAAGCAATTTGTAGTCAGACAACTTAAAGGTATTGAGACGATTAATATCACTCAATCTGGTAGTGGTTACAATGAAGATATTCCCCCAACAATTATCATTGATGGTGATGGGGTAAGTGGAGAATTGGAAGCAGTTGTTGATTCAGTTGGGTCTGTTAATAGAGTTAATATTTTAAATTCTGGTAACGGTTATACTACTAATCCAAGAGTTATACTTTCTCATCCTCAAGTATTCAAAAAATCTGATTACTACATCTCTTCAATAGTTAATGAAGATGATGTCATTATTAATGATACTTTTGTTACGGACAGTAAAGAATCATATATTTGTGGTAAAACTACTGATAGTAGTGGCGATACAATTGCTGTTATCTCAAAACTTTCTGTATCTGGTGTTAGTGAGTGGAATAAAACTCTAAAACTTTCTTCAGGTCTTGCCTTTACAGAATTTCAAAGTATTTACGTTGAGGGCAAAAGTATTTGGGTTGTCGGTGTCAATAAACCAAATACTTCTATTTTAGATGCATATAATCCTGATATCATTATCTGTAAGTATACAGAATCTAATGATGGATTATCTGCTACTTTAGAGTGGCAAAGAGCGTATGCTGGTATTTCTGGTGGAACTCGCTCTGATAACGTAACTAAGATCCTCAGATATGGAACTGATAGTCTAATTATCTCTGGATATACCAATACAAACTCTACAAACCCTTATGATGGTTTTATTGCAGTAGTAGACTCTGCAGGAACCTTTAGTGTAAAGAGAAAACTCACATCTAATACTCAGAATGAAAAAGTTCTTGATATTATTCTAGGGTCTGATGGTCAACCATACTTCTTAATGGAAACATCTACGAGTGTTTCTGAAGCAGATAAAGATATTGTCTTCGGTAGAGCAGTAATAGGAATTAGTAATATTGATATTTCCTGGATTAGAAAAGTTTCTAATAACATATACAGTCTGTTAAATCCCAGTATTGCAATTGATGAATTCGATGAACTGTATCTTTCTGCAACTCTTCAATTAAAATCTAATGATACCAATAGAGAAAATTTCTGGATTGGTAAATTTAGATCTTCTGATGGAGTTGGTATTTGGAGTTATTCATATGCTGCTCCTGGAAGAGACATTAATTTAGTTCCAAGAGCAAAAATTGACATCTTTGGCAATCTGAACCTGGTTTATACCAGAGTAGATAATACTACAGAAAAACAAACTGTTGCTAACGTTAAGGTTGATTATAAAGGTAAAGTTTTAAATCATACAATTAACAGTTTTACTGAAAACAATGTTGAGGGTATTGTAGCCGAAACTTTGAATGTTGATAATTCAGGTGATGTCTATATTGCTGGACAAACATATTGGAATAGAAATGAAGGGTTGTTTGGATTTGATACCGATCTTTCCGATACAACAGGTCATCACACAATGACCACTCTTGGACTCAATGGTTCTATTGCTGTAGATGGCACTGGTGGATATCTTAAGATATATGGATTCCAAACGGGACAAAGTTCTACATGGGAAAATTCAGCAGCAAAAATTCCTGGTTCTAGTCTAGGTAATAATCTTGGTGGCGATTTTACTATCGACTTCCTCATCTACAAGGATGATGATAATGGTAATGCAGATACTCTTAGTGCTGATTACAATACGTTAATTGCAATTGGTGATGGTGAGGATACGACAGGTGGTATTTGGTTATACTACAATACTGATGGTAGTGCAAATGAAGGTAGACTAGAATTAGTTGTAACCGATAATACTACTAAATTTAGTGGCGGAACTGCTGCAGTATCGTCACAAACAGGATTATTTGCTAATGATACTTGGCAATTAATATCACTAACTAAAACTGAAAATTTATTTAAAGTTTATGTAAATGGCATTGAAGTTATTAGTGGTACTGTTGCTAATACTCAATTAGGTTCTAAGGACATTCATTTTGGTAATGCTCCAGGATTTACTACCTCTGGCGCTTTCAGTGCAGATAAGCAAGGACAATTCTTCCTTGACGATATTCGTATTAGGAATCGTTATGTGCTTCCTACTGCTCCCACAGATTTTGGCAATCCTTTAGTTCTCCCTGTTGCTGATGCAGTTGCTCTTGCATATACTTGGACTGATACTGCTTGGTTTACTGAACAACAAGATAGATACGATCTCATTTCTTATAATGGATTCGTATTAAAGACTGATAAAAATGCTGATGCTGCCAGGTTGGGTGCATCAGCAGCTGGTGCAAACACTCAGTATGGATGGACTAGAACTGCTGTTAGTCCTGTAACAGGAAATGAAATTACAATGGTTAATGTTGGTTATAGTTTAGGAGACCCAGGATTGCAGTCTCTCGACTATAGCGAATCTTCAACATCGATGACAGAAGATAGTACAACTGTCACGTACTTCAGAGATATTTGGAGTTCTAGAACTGCTACAGTTCCATCTCCAGGTTCTCAAAAACTTAAGGTTGAGGCATCCGTTGCTGATAGGTACTACTTTAAAACCTACAATACGGTTAAGATTGATAATATTCAAGAATTGACTATTAATCAACCATTCAATTTTACAGTAGGGTCGAAACTTGAACTTCGTACAGGAAGCACCTTTGTAAACAGTGGATATATCACATCAGTAGATACTACTACTAATAAAGTTTACTTGGCAGTCAATAACAATTCTTGGACTGATGATACTAATATTGGAAACTTGGCAACTGTACAGTTCAATGAGCAAAGCACATACGGTCTAGTAGGTCCAATTCCAGCTGATAGTAACATCATTTCATATACGTTCCCTCAAGTAGTTAATACTACACCAGGAACATTTAATATCGATCTTTCCGATTATGATGCCCCTAGTACTATCGGAGGTACTGATAATCTTGACGAGTTTGCTAAATTTAAAGATTATGCTGACGATGACTATTCAATCAGAATTGATGAAGTCTCTGGTTCGTCTGCGTTTGTTGTTGGATCGGTTATTAATGTAAGTTCCAATGATGTCTCTTATAATTCGGCATATTCGACGATTCAAATTACAAATCTTACGGGCGTAACTAAGATTACCTTAATTGCAAATCTCGCTAAGATTTTACAAGTAACTGCGGTTGCAAATAGCGATACCGTATATGTCATTAGTGACTCTTTACATTATTTGACTGCTGGTCAGCAAATGTTTGTTGATGGTAATCCTACAAGAACGGTAGGTTTAGCAAATTATGACGAATATGATGGTTCCTTCCCAGTAGAAAGAGTTATCAGTCCGATTGAATTTACATACAAACTACCTGTAGCAGCAGTATCCTCTCCTTCAGACTCTGCAGCAACTGTTAACTTCTTCGTTAAATCACCTGTTCTGAAGATGTATTATGGTCATCAGTATTTGTTTGATTTAAGTCATTCTTCACTGGTTGGTGGAAACTTATCTTTCTCCAAAGACCCTCTGTATAAGTTGGAGTATTCTTTCAACTCTATTGAGAGAGTTGGAACTCCAGGTGTTACTGGCGGCGGTGCCCCAACACCTACAGTAAAACTAAAAGTAGAAGAGAATGTTATTACTAATATCTCTTACTATTTCGATCCTTCACGAACAGGTGCAGATTCTCCTGTTATTGGCAATAGTTACCTTGATGTTACCTTCTCTCCATATGTTGGTACATTTGAAGTTACCGACACTTCTGGAGGAACAATTACTAGTGGAGATAATGTTTTTGAATTCAAACTGATTAATCAACCAGAAGGTCCAGCAAACATTATCAATACTACCTATACCACAAGTTCTAAGAAGGCGGTTGGTTCTATTGGTGATATAAGAATTGTCAATTCGGGTGGATTCTATAATAAACTGCCTATTATTGAAACAATTCAATCGACCAGAAATATTGAGAGAGTCTCTATCAATGCCCCTGGTACTGAATATGCAGTAGGAACCTATTCTAGTGTTCCTATTACTGGTGATGGTGAAGGTGGTCTTGTAGAAATTATAGTTTCTGATGGAACGGATGATGAAGGTGGTGTAATTCCTGGTCAAATTCAAAGAGTATCCGTCACAAGTCCTGGTAAAGGATATACCACAGCAACAATTGATATTGAATCAATTTCTGGAATTCTTGGTGCTGGATTGACAGGTTCGGGTGCCGAATTAGAAGTTGTTATTCCATCCTTCGGTACTGGTGCTTCAATCTTTACCTTAGGTACTGAAATTGGTAAGATTAAAAATCTTAAAAATAACAACTTTGGTTTCGACTATCCTCATGATTACACTTTAAGACCTGAAATCTCGTTCCCAATCAACGCTCAATTAACTAATACTAGTATTCTTGATAACATTGCTGTTACAGACCCTGGTTCTGGTTATACTCAAGCACCAACAGTTGTTATCACAGGTGGTGGTGGAAGCGGAGCAATCGCAGAAGCAACCGTTAAGAATGGTAGATTGAGTACTATTGATGTTAAAGACCCTGGGTCAGGATATTCTTCAGAACCCACCGTTCAACTTAAATCTTCCTTCAACTACACTGTCAACCAAGACTTAGGTCTGTTGCAGTTTGCTTTCCCACATGGAATTCAAAATGGTTCTGAAATTACTTTAGATGTAGTTGATATTGGTGATGGTGCAGAACTTCCGATTGCATCTGGTGCTGTTGGTAGACTTACTAAAACAAATACTTACTATGCAATTGCTGGTGCTGCAAACTCCCTTGAGGGTGACCAATTAAAAATTGCAATCACTGCAGCAAACGCAGAATTGGGTGATGCATTAGCATTCGTTAACCCTGGTACTGGTCGCCAACAAGTACTCACGTTCTCTTTCGGTGGTGCTGCAACTGGTAATGTTATTACTTCGACCTTCTTAGAAGGCGAACTGGTTTACCAGGGCGATACCTTAGAAACAGCAACAGCAACTGGATATGTTTCTACTAACTCTGGATGGCAAGTTGGACCTAGAATTCTTAAGATTGTAGATTATACAGGAAACTTTAATTTAGGTAATAGTGTTACTGGTGTCATTTCTAAATCTTCTGGTAATATTTCTGACCTGAAGATTGCAAGAGGTGTTCTCGAAGTTGGTCCTATTACTAAGACAACTGGTCAATTTATTGATGATGTCGGCAAACCTTCCGAGATTGTACAAAAAATTCAAGACTCTTACTACTATCAAGATTTCTCGTATGCAGTTAAGTCTTCAGTATCTATTAGTGAGTGGAAGGACATTTTAATTAGAAATGTTCATCCAGCATCATTCAAGGTTTTTGGTGAACTCAGTATTAATGAGTTTACTACAATTCCCAATAAGGTAACTGATTTTGAATTAACCAAGTCCGTTGAACTTGCTAATGAGGCAATTGTTCCTAATATTCAGAACTTCACTCTAGTAGAACCAATCTACGAGGATTTTAACAATAGTGAAATTCTTTTCCGTCAAAAAAGACTAACTTCTTCGGAGAATATTCTAACTTCGATTGTTCAAAGAGTCGATGATATTTCAACTCTCTTTGATGGTGTTAGGACAGCATTCCCACTTACCGTTAATAATGGTGATTCTGTAATTGCCAATGCAAATCAATTGATGGTTATTTTGAATGGTGTTGTACAAACACCAGATACTTCCTTCCAAATTCAAAGTGATTCTATTGTATTTGCTGAAGCACCTCAACCTCCTGCAAGTGTCAAATATGTAAATGTTGAGATTTCTCAAATTACTACTGTTAGTCTTGAATTTACTAGTATTAGTGGTATTTTCCCTCTTGTCGGTAATTCTATTAATGGTGTTAGTTCTGGATCTAGACTTACAGTAACCTCAGTCGTTGGTAATACAATATTTGGATTCTTTACTGAAGGAACTCAATTTATTGCTAGTGAACTTGTTCTAGGTAATATTACTGGATTCAGTGCATTATTTGCAACTCAGACAACAGTCGTGAACAATGGTTTGTTCATTTTTGGCGAGAGTATTAAAAACTTGACTGGTGATACTGCTACTGTTGAAGATGTTAACCTTGAGAAGGGTGCAGAAACACCAGTTGCTAAGTTGCGCTATACAGTAGGTATTTCTACTACTGATTTTGAAGTTATCGCAACAGATTCAGATTTAAATACTCCAGCAGCCGTTGCTAGTACTGCATTCACTATTGGTGATAACTACCAAATCGGAAGTGAGATTGTACTCGTTAATTCTGTTACTAATAATTCAGAATCTACAACTATTAATGTCACTAGGGCACAGTTAGGAACTACTTCTTTACAACATCAAGAAAATTCTCCTTTCTATGGCACAAACATTACTATTACCGATGACCTTATTTTAAGTAAGACCACTGGTACATATCAATCTACTCCTGGATTATTTGATATTCAATTAAATGATGTTATTATCGCTTCACAATCTGGGGTTGTTGCTAGAATCACATCTACAGCACCATATACAGATCCAACCACTTTAGAAGTAGTTGAACAAGTAGAAATCTCTGAAGGTTCTACATTCTTTGGTCTGCTGTTTGATAGAATTGCTTCTATTACATATCCTAATGTTGTTATTGACGATATTTCACGTTCTCAAGTTTCTGTTGTTGAAGTTGGTGATAATGTAACCGAGTTCAATAGCAAATTCCCTGAAAATGAAAATGTAAATCATTACGTCATTCCTTATGACACTGCTTCGGGTGCTTTCACTGAAGGTGAATTCATCAGAAATTATAAATTAGAATTTGGTAACGAAAGTGGTGATTTTACTGATAACGAAGATCTTTCTGTAAGAAAACTTACATTAACCAATGAATTTGGAAATGGATTCTTCACTCTTGGACAAAACATTCGTACCAGAGATACTAAAGCAGAAGTTCTTGGATTCAATCAAGCACAAAAAGTAGTTTACCTCGGTAAACTTGGTAATAGTTTAGTAAGTGGAACAGATGCATATACAGTTAACTTTAATGCTGGTGCTCAAATCAATACTTACAATAAAAAGTATGGTTCTGGTTCTTTAGCTCTTTCTAAGGGAACTGGTGTTCATGCATTTGTAAGTGGAACTGCAGATTCTATTTCTGATGGGTCTCTTACATATACTGCAGCTACAGGAACAACATACGACCCATTTACTGGAGTCTTATTATTAGAGATTGGAGCGCACGCGCTTACCACATCGGATACAGTAACTATTACCGATAACACACTTACATTCACTTGTGCATCTGATAATAATACTAATAATTACACATATCCTCGTGCTACTGATCCTGCCTCTGGTAGTGCTCGTGCTATTAGTGCAGTTACCGCTACCACAATTACGGTTAATGTGGGCGCAGTTCCTATTGACGAATATCTAGATATTGCAACGGCATCTAATTTCGGTTTTGGTACGGGTGAATTTACTATTGAATGCTACATCAAAACAACCACTATTGCTACAGGAGCAAAAGTTATTTGCGACTTTAGGTCTGCAGTCAACGATTCTGCTGCACAGTTGGTCCTTAATGGCAATACAATTCAGTACAATAGAACTAACGGTGGAATCACTATTAATGGCGCTACAACGCTCCTAGTAGACACCTGGTATCATGTTGCAGTGTCTAGAACTGCAGGTGTTGTAAGACTTTATTTGGACGGCGTACAGCAAGGTACAGACACTGCTGACGTTACCAACTATGGAACGACTAGACCCGTACATATCGGTTCTGATTATGCTGGCAGTGATAATTTCGCTGGATACATTGACGAATTTAGAGTTTCTAATATTGGTCGCTATGCTGCTGCCTTTACTCCACGTAATGGCATGTTCCAAGGTGATACAAATACAAAACTATTACTACACTTCGACGAAACACAGGGAGCAACATCTGTTCAAGATTGGTCTGGTATTGAAGACTTTACCAAAGGTGAGTTCTTTAACAATGATGCAATTAAAGCAAATACTGATGCTAACGGTAGTGCAGTAGTTGCTGGATTCACTGGAAATTCTCACAGATACTTGGATGCTGCAACTTTACTAGAGAAGAATGCAGTCTTTGTTGCAAAAGAAACTGTATCTCTACTGAGATCGAGATATCCAGAACTTGTTGTTCCAGGTACTCGCTTTACTCCAACTGGTGCAACTTATGATGCTGCAACTGGTCTATTGTCATTGACAGTGACTGGAAATACGTTTACAAATGGTGGAACAATAACTCCCACAACTGCATCTTACGTTCCTGCAACGGGTGTATTGACCATCACGAGGGCTGGTCATGGTGTGATAAATGGTGACAAAATTAATATTAAAGTTGGTGGTATTACATTCACATGTGCTACAGATAGTAATGCCACAAATCATCCTTATCCCCGTTCCACAGACCCTGTTGCTGGTAAATGGTTGACAGTTTCTAATGTATCTGCAAATACATTTGATGTTAATGTTGGTATTTCTAGTGATACATCATCACATACTTTTGTTAGTGCTTTAACGGATGCGATTACTGTTGAGAAAGATAGAATTAAGATCAATGATAATGCATTGACCTTTACTTGTGCGATGGATGGAAATGCTACTAATAAGACATATCCTCGTGTAACGGATCCAGCATCTAAGGATGTTGCTCTTCCAATCGTATCTTCTAGCAGTAATAATTTAACAGTTAATGTTGGACCTTCTCCTTTAGTTAATTTCCAACCATCTACTGCAACATATGATCCTGCAACTGGTGCATTCGTAATGACGATTGCTAATCATACAATCAATGCTGGAACTGATATTAGATTGTCTGCCAACGCATTTGCATTCACCTGCACTCAAGATGGTAACACCTTAGAGAAAACATATCCTCGTGTAACGGATCCTGCATATAATACTTCTCTTGCAGTTACTGCAGTCGGAACATCAACACAAGATATTGGTAGTGCAACATATGATCCTGCAACTGGTATTCTAACAGTCAATACTTCTGGTGCTCACTCATTATCAACTGGTAATAGAATTCAAATTGCTGACAATTCATTAACATTCACATGTGCTTATGATAGTAATGCCACAAATCATACATATCCAAGACAAACTGATCCTATCAGGGGTGAGTGGGTTGCAGTAACGGTTGTTGATAGTGATACATTTACAATCGATATTGGAAAATCTAGTGATACATCTACACACGCATTTGTATCTGCAACTACTGGCGCACTAATCAAACAAACTGGAACTGTAACTATTAACGTTGGAGTTTCTGCACAGGCAGATCAATATGCTCATACCTTTGTATCTGCTGCAGCAAATGCAGTTGTTACTGGTGGTAACTACTTACATACATTCGTATCTGCAGTCACAGACAGTGTTGCTGCTGATGAAGGTATTAATTGTGAAGATGATATTCAGGATATTGTTAAATCTATTGTTGAAGATCTTCGCAATGGTACAAACAATCACATCTGGGATGCCGCAGCACTATATGTTGATAGAACAGACCTCAATGCTATAGCTCTTAACCATGTTGAGACTGAGATTGATGAAACTGTATGGGCATATAATAAAGTTGGAGATATCATTCCTTATATTGTTAACAACGTTCTTTGGAGTGTATCTGGTTCTCATGGTGTAACACAATTTACTGATACTACTCTTACCGATTCTGATAATACAGTATATGCACAATTCACTCCTACGGGAGCGACATATGATTCGGCAACAGGTGATATGGTTCTGACCATTGGTAGTCATAGTTTAACTACTTCAGACCAAGTTTCTATTGCTGCAGGAAGTCTTACTTTCACCTGCAGTTCCGACAATAATGAAACACAGCATTCATATCCCAGAATTGACGACCCCTTCTACAATAAAGTTCTTGCCATTACTGCAGTAGCTGCTACTACAATTACAGTCAATGTTGGTATTTCTCCTGAGGGTCAAAGATATACTCATGTATTTGTTTCTGCCTCTTCCAATGCTATTAGTAAGTTAAATTACTCTACAGGAGACTGTGCTGATGTTAAGACTACGGTAGATAATTTACTTGATATTGTAATTGACACTCTAACTAATGCTGACCTTGCTTCTCCAGTTGATCACTTAGGAACAATCACTAGAGTTGCTCCTACTGTTGAGTTTATCGGTGCTACGGTAGATGAATACTTAGAGATTCCTTTCGATGGTGATTATGTACTGAATAGTAGCGATACCCTCTACACTAATAAGATTGATGAAGCATCACAATATAGATTCCGTGATGCTGCAAATCTTATTAATTATAATAGAACGGCAATTGTTGATAAAGCAGCAGCAGATATGATTTCTAGATATCCAGACCTTTCTTTGGATATGCCAAGAAATACTGATGGTAGTGGTTCTGGAACTGAAAGATGTAAGCAAGACCTTGGATTAATCCTTGATGGTATTGCTAAAGACATTGAAAATGGCGGCAATAAGAATACACTTACTGCTGGTAAGTTCTATCTTGGTAATAATAATGAAATTCAGCATGTTAGATTGCAGTTATTCCAATCGATTTATGCTCATGAGCGTCTTGGTTTCTATTCCAAGCAAGCAATTACTGGTGACTTAACCAGTGATAATACTACAGCACTAATTATTGGTGATTGGGGTATTACAAATGATGCAGGTAACTGTGCAAACGTCCAATCTGCAATTGATACTTTAACCACTCAGTTAAATGATCTTATTGCTCCTACTGGTGCTGATTTTGCCACTGCAGCAGATAGACTATACTTCAATAAAGAGTATATTGCTACTGAAGCAACAGGACTTACTGATGCTGAGTTTACTTATATCTTAAATGGTATTACATACAGAGCATTCGATTATCCTGGCGTTGGTACTGCAGGCAAAACAAAATGTGAAAGAGACCTCAAACTCATTCTCCTTAGTGCTATTTCTGACCTTCAAACTGGTGGCACCAATAGTACAATTGAAGCAATCGAGTTATACTTAACTGCAAATCTCTCTATTGACCATATTGAAGAGCAACTGACATCTACGATTTATGCAATCGAGAGATTGAGAGGACTTGGTATTTCTGCTATAGAAAACGTTCTTTATAATGCTGGTAGTGTGGTATCTGCTGGACAGTATGCTGCATTACATACAGCAGAAACAGCATATCGTGATGCAATATCTGTAACTGATATTGAACCAGTTAAAGCAAAGTTTGGTGAGTTAATTGATATTGCAGTTAAGATTCTTTCTCCTGCAGGTATCAAAGGTAGATATGCTGCTCAACAGATTCTCTTCAATAAAAATTACTATAAGACCGAACTTGCCCTAACAATTGATAATGAGTTTGGGACAGGCAGTTGGGTTTATAATGATTATGTTGATGGAATTATCGATAATCTCTCTCATGATTTTGTAATTACCGATGTGACTTCTGGTAATACTCAACAATCAAGAAGAATTGCTGTTACTAAACAGGGTGTTATTAGTGAACTTCAGTTTACTTCTGGTGCTGGTTATAGAACCACTCCTACGATTACAATTCCTGCACCTGTATCTGGTGGAATTACAGCAACAGCAACAGCAGTATTAGAAGCATCTGGTTTAATTGATGCTATCACTATTGATAGTGCTGGTTCTGGATTTGATATGCCTCCAGTTGTTATTATGTCTGGTTCTAATGTATCGAATGATGGCATTACGGCAACTCTTTCTGGAGGTACTGTTAATTCTCTAACTTATGATGGTCGAGTATTCGATGCCGACGATTTCATTGGATTTGGTAGTGGTACTGAAGTTACCGATAGTGGTTCTGCTATTGGTACTGTTGGTGGGTTTAAGACTGGCGTCAGACACATTAAATTTGGTGCTGCAAGTGGTACTCGTGAAGCAACCGTATCTGATACCAATACCGAAAACTTAGACACTATCAGAGTATATGTCATTGCTGGTACTGGTTCTAATGGTGCTGCTGCACCTGGTGATAATGAGGACTTGAAGTTCCAATATTCCACTGACCAGGGCGGCACTTGGACTAATGCAGCAACTTTAATTTATGGCGGTTCTAATGGTGGAGCACAGAACTACACTAACTTCTCTGAAATTACTCCCGTCACGGTTTCAGTTCCTGTTGGAGCAAAAACCGAGGCAACTAGATTTAGAATCATCCAACCAACTTATACTGATGGATTCTTATATGACCACTATGCTGTTACTAGACTTGGTTTAGTAAGCAATAGTAAGCAATTTGAAGGTGTAGTAACTCTTAGTTTCGAGAATGCTCCTTCTGATTCTGGAACAACTACGGATCCTACAGCAACATTTAGCACTTTGAGAGTAGTTGAAAATATCATCATTACCGAACGTGGTAGAGGTTATGTTCCTGCAACTCCTCCAACCGTTACAATCAGTGGTGGTAGTCCTGACAGTGCAGCAACAATTACAAACGTTAACGTTGTTCTTGATACTGCAAGATTTAATAAAGGAGAAACTGTCACTTCTAGCGGTGGCGGAACTGCAACTGTCTTGGAAGATGTTGAATCCGTAATCTTTATTGGAAGTGTTACAGGTACGCTATTTGCTGATGGCGATTCTTTAACTGGTAGTATTAGCGGAACTGTTGCTGACATCAACGTCAGTGGAGTTGGTAGTGAGTTTGATTATTACACTAATGTTGGTAATATCCAGACATTTGCGGATGCTAGACTAATTACTTCGCCAATTGAGGGTGAATTCTCAACCACAAATCTATATACTAATCCTGAAGCATTCCAAGTCAATTGGACTCAGACTCGAACAACATTTGCTGCTAATACTGCCGTTGCACCAGATGGCACACTTACTGCAGATAAACTAAGAGCATCTACTGATGATGCTACACACATCGCTTCTAGAGATTATGCATTAGCGTCTTCCAACACATTCGATGATGGATCTCTTACATTCGATAATTCCTCCAACTCTTTTGATGAAGGTTCTTTAAGTGAAGGTGAGTCCCAAGTTTATACAATATCCACTTTCGTTAAGAAGGGAGAATATGAAAATGTTAGATTTGATGTCCGATTAGACACTGGAACACCTGGTGTACAGAGATTGTTCTTTGATGTCGATCTTAACAATGGTGATACTGGTTCTATCTTCCAACCTCAAGGTGGATTGATTGTTAAAAATAGAGAACTGTTAACTGTCAAAGAAATTGTAGTTAATACTAGATCTGCTATGACAGGAACTTATACAGGAGTTACTGGTTCATCGACTGGTGGACTTGGTGGAGTATTTGATATTGTCATTGACCACGAAAATGCACCAAATACTGCAGTAGTTACCGTTACTGATGGTGGTTCTGCATGGATTATAGATTCGGAAATATTGATTGATGGTGTCAGCATTGGTGGCGTATCAGGTCAAGATAATTTGAGATTTAATGTTGCCACCACAGAACCTGCTGGTGTGGGTGTTATTCCTTACGGTAATGGATGGTTTAGAGTCTATTCTACTATTGAATTCTCATTCGGATTCAGTAGCATTAGAAATCGGATACTCATGCGAGGTCCTAATAACGTCCCCACCTTTGCTGGAAACGGTAGTGATGGCATTTATCTTTGGGGTTCTAAACTCAATAAGGGGCAATTTGATGCTTATACATCTGTCGGTGGTGAAGTGTTCTATTCCAACTCTGAATATAACGCTAAGAGATATACTTTAGAAGTCCTAGAATCATATCTAGAATCTGCACTTGACGGAACCTTAACTTCTCCAGCACCACAATCAACATTCTTGGCATTTGATAATGCTACTTGGAGAGCGGGATATGACACCGATCCGTTCTTAAGAATTGCCAGAGAAAATATAGACTTCTACAGACAGCAATTAGATAATGCAACATATTATGTTGGTGTCACTCAAAACAGTGGTATTGTAGTTCCATCTAAGGAATATGGAATTACATACGTTCCTCCTGGAATTTCTGGTGGTCTTGGTAGAGCAGATTTCTTCTATGGTTTGTATAGTGATGCCAATGCCGAAATTAAGAGAATCAATGTAAATGAGGCGAAAATCGCTAAAGTTTATAAGAGATTCCGTATTGATGGAGATATTACTGATGGTCCATTCACGATGGGTGAGGCAGTTCAGAAACAGGGAGATGCCACTATAACTGGTACAGTATATCAATTCCATGAAGATGAAAATTACAAGTATCTGGATGTCGAAGTTACCGCAGGAACCTGGCAAATCTCTGATGTTATTGTAGGTCAGGCAAATACCACTACGGCAACGTTGAGTTCGATTGAAGATAGACTGCATGTTATTAAACTTGTGGGTGATTTTACTGAGGATATTCCTTTCCTTGGTTATACCTCTGGTCAGACAGCGCAACCTACAACGTTCTTGAGAAGTGAAGCAGCAGTTCTCGATAATTCTGGCGGTAGATTGACTGTAGATACTGAGACTTTAGTTGGCACCTTTGATAAAACCGCTGTTGTATATGGTGGCACAACTGACTTGTACATCGAAGTTCAGTCATACCAAGGACTTGACGTTACAATCGGAGATAGAATTATCTCAGGTGGTTATGTTCGCTTTGGTGTAAATTCTGCCGCTGATTTCACTGTAGGCAATTATGTTTACAAGTATGTTGGTGGTAAGGATGCTAGCAAGCGAGCTATTATTACGGGAGTTGACACCGTTAATAATTATGTTTATGTTGCACCTATTGATGGTGATTTCACAATTACTGAGCAAATCGCAGACTTTGGTACTGGGGGCGGCGGTGTAAATTATGAGGCACTTGCGACAATCTCTACTAAAATTACTGTTGAGGGTGGAGCATCTGCTAGGATTAATAACATCAGTGCCGTTGGTATTAACAAGCGCCTCTTCTTAAATGAAATCGTGGGAGCTTGGACAGAAAATGATTATGTTATTGCTGCTGATAATTACAAGTCTGTAATTTTGGACCTTGTTACTTCAAATGCTCGCGTTAAGAGAGCATCTAAAGGATTTGATGGTGTACAAACTACCTTCAATCTTACTATCAGTAACGGAACAGCATATCTACCTGACCCTGCAGGTCATATGCTCATCTTCGTTAATGGTATCCTACAACCTCCTGGTGCAGGTAATGCATATAATGCATTCTCTGATAAGATTCAGTTCGCTGAACCTCCTGATATCGGGTCCACCTTTACAGGATTCTATGTTGGTAAATTGAGACAACTTGATAACATTGGATTCGAGTTTGATTCTTTACGCCAGTCATTTAACCTCAAGAGAGATGAAGTGTTCTACTCATTGACACTTACGGAAGGTGTTAGATCTAGTACTATCAGACCAGAAAATAATATTATTGTTTCCTTGAATGGAGTCATTCAAGAACCTGGAGTTGGTTTTAGTATCGTTGGTTCGAGGATTATCTTCTCTGAAATTCCTCGCGTAGGTTCTACATTCGTAGCGTTCTCATACGTTGGTTCTGAAGCTGACGTTGATGCTTCGGAAGTTGTTCCTCCTATCGAACCAGGAGATTTACTTTCCATTGAAGGTGAAACTGAAGACCGCGAGGTTGCTGTTATTGAATCGTCCAACTCCTTGATTACATTCGATTATCTTGGGTCTGTATTTGGACAAAATGCTGAGGCAACAGCAGTTCTTACTAATGGATTTATCGAAACCGTCAGTATTACTGCACCAGGTTCTGGTTATACTTCACGACCTATTGTGAGAGTTGACTCTATCAGTGGATTTAACGCACAGATTAGGGCAATCGTTGGTATTGCTAATGTGGAAGTTAATTCTGTTGGCAGTAGCTACAAGAATCCTAATGTCTTAGTTGAGAGTGAAGTTCCTGATGATTGGACCGCACCAAATCTCGCAGATTACGGTGAAGAGATTATTGATCCTGAGGTCCTCCCATAACATATAAATAACTAAAAACCTACAACGATGACAAAACAATCACTTGGTTTAGGTACTACAGCAAATGACAACACGGGGGATACCCTTCGTGTTGGTGGTGATAAAATTAATGACAACTTTGATGAAATTTATTCTGCTTTTGGTAACGGAACTAATCTAACCCTTAACGTTAGCAACGCTGCAACAAACCAAGTGTTGAAGTATAACGGAACCAGTTTTGTACCTGGAGATCTAGGTCTCCTAACAACAGCATTAGATGTAAATAATAATAATATTACATCATCAAGTAACAATAACATTTCTTTAGTTCCAAATGGTACTGGAGATTTGAGGATTGTTGCAGGTTCTATCACTTCAACCTTTGATGGTGATGATGGGACCGTAGATTTTCCTACAAAAATTAGATATATCAATGAATACACCAGTCTTGGTGTAGCTCCTGCATCAGCAACATATACTGGATATTTTTTCACTGTTGACGGAGATGACAACCCCTATGTAAATATTAATGTAACTGCGGGTGGTGTTGGTGATACTGCAGCGAAGATAGCGACAGAATATTCGAGTATTGATTTTTTAAATGATGTTGACACTACTACAGTTGCACCTGCTAATGACCAGGTATTAAAGTGGAGTGCTTCTTCCAGTAAGTGGATTCCTCAAGACGACCAGTCTGGACTCACAGCATTAAATTTGTTCCAAACTGTTACTGCTGATACAGGTAGTACTACTGCAAACAGTGGAACTGATACTTTAATTATTGCGGGAGGCACTGATATTGATACAGCAATTGTTGGAGATACTGTAACAGTTAATTTTTCTGGAGTTGTTCCAAGTACATTAGATACTCTATCAAATGTTGATTTGAGTAGTCTGGTGCAAGGTGATAGTTTCTATTATAACGGCACAAATTGGGTTAGAAGTCAAAGTCCTTTAACTTGGTTTGAACTGGGTTCTAATGGATTTAATCACTTTACTTTTAGTGGTGCTGGATTTCCTGTAACACAAGATGACCCAACCATTTACGTTTATAGGGGATTCACTTACGCTTTTGACAATAGTTCAAATGGCGCAAGTCATCCATTGAGAATTCAATCAACAACAGGACTTTCTGGGAATCCATACACTGTTGGACAGTCTGGTAATGGTACTTCAGTTCTCTATTGGACTGTTCCTATGGATGCTCCTACAACACTGTATTATCAGTGTACCGTACACGCCGCCATGGCTGGCACTATCGTCGTAGTAAACTAATAAAGTAAATGGCAAGAACAGTTCCTGGCTCTGGCGCAGAGATTAAACCAATCTTTGACAAATTATTTGGCGTTCGCGCAGTAGAGGTTATTAATCCTGGAAGTGGATATGACCCTGAAGATCCTCCAAGATTAACGGTCACTGGTTGTGGGACACCTAGTGAAGAATGTTTACTATATCCTATCATTGATGGTCCTTCAGGTAAGATTGTTCATGTACGTGTTCTTAGTAGGGGTAGGGGGTATGACCCATTAAGACTTAATATTATCCCCTCGGCAGAAACTACTGGTGTTGTAGATTCTTTTGATGTTAATAGAATTTGGCAAAGTCATCCAAACTCACCAACTTTAGGAACCTTCCAATCCGATACGGATAGACTCAGAATTGTATCTGATAATGACCCCAAACCCGCTGATATTTTCTCAGAACGTTCTGGTGGAGCGGGTTCTATTGTAGATAGAAGTTTCGATCAAACTTTCATTTATAGAGGGGGTAAGCAAGTACCTTTTGGTCAAAATAGACCTTTTCAGAAGAATAAATCACTTGGCATTATGGCCAATGGTACATTACTCCATACACCAGAATGGGGAAATGCAGTTGGTGGTGCTCCAGAAGGATTTGAATTAGATACAGTCTATAATGATAACCCTAAGAATACTGATGTATACGATGGAATTATCGATAATCAAACTTATTACTATCAGTCATCTAAATTAGTTGAGCATTTTAAAACTACACATGGAGTGCTTGATTGGGGATTGCATGAAGTTTTTACTTGGAATGTAAAAACTGAAGTTGATAATGTATTACTAACTGTATCTGGTATTGATGAAGTTCTTAATCCTATGGAGGTAGGAAGAACAGTATTAAAGATTGGGGATAATTCTGTATCTGGAGAAATTGCAAAAATTATAAGAGATGGTAATAATTTAATCACCTCAGTCTATATTAGACAAGTAACTGGAGTGTTTACTGTAGAAGATAGAATATTGGGTTCTACTGGATTTTCATTCACAGTTTCTACAGAACCCACAACATTCCCTGCAGGTATTTTTTATATTGACTTTGGCGTAGAGGCTGAGGAGTTTGGACCTTTTATTGCAGGACAATATTATCTCGCTCCAGAGAATATTAAAGTTAAACGGAATTATGTAATTATTTGGAATCAGGATGATCCTAGTAATCAAGTTAGTGATACTTTTCCTTTTGGACATCCAATGCAATTCAGTACCACACAAGATGGTATATTGAATGCTGGTACTTTATATTATAATAGTACTGGAGCATCAGGTGCTCTCGGAACCGATTATGAAAATCCGTTCCGAGCATTATTCATTATGAATGCTGACGAAACTAATAGAATTTACTATTATTGTCAGTATCACCGTTATATGTCTGGTTATGCTGGGCATGAAGGGTATATGGTTCTTGATACTGAAATTGAAGATGAAGAACCCGAAAATAATTATTATATCAGAGATTACTACAATGAAGATGTTGTAATTCTACCTGATGAGATTCAAACTCAGTATACAGGTTCACTCGCTAGTTTTCTGAACATAGGAATTGAAGATGGTGGAAATGGTACTGGAACATCTGGTGGATTTGATATTGGTAGGCATATTGTATTTGGAAGACAAGCTGGTAACAGACAACTCAGACTATATTTAGATCTCCGCAATGTGTCTACGTTGACATTTGAAGTTATCAGGGGAACTGATACCAATGGCGGCGAAAATCCTGATAATGTTCAAGAAAGTCTTAGAGTCTTTTTTGGTGGTACTGCATATGGTTCTAGTGTCCTAGTTTCATATAACAACTATAACTTCGATACTTTAAATAGTGTAACTATAAGTATTCCTCCAGACTCCAGAAAAGAAAATCAACTTGTTTACGTTTACCAATTTGGCAACAGTGGTACTGGTTTTGATTCTTATGGACTTAAGTCTATAACTTATGGTGGTGGAGTACAGGATTTATCTCGTCATCCTGACGGACATTCTAAAATTTTGGGTATGTCCTTTGACGGTTATCCCATTTATGGACCATATGGATATTTTGGATCTAATAACTCTGTAGTAAGAGCATCCTCCTCATATCGTCTCAAATCTGGTATTGAAGTAGACGGAGCAAGACCCGAACAAGTTGCTGCAGAAACAGTCACGTATGCTGTTACTGTTAGTAATAATAAATTTTTATATGATGCTGCCTCTCCATCCTTCCTGAATCTGAAGCGAGGTAAAACTTACGTTTTCAATCAGGATGATTCTTCTAATGATGGAAATATTTTACTACTATCTACTGCTGAAGATGGTTGGCATCCTGCATCAGACCTTTCAGATATTGCAAATAAACTGAATTTATATGAACATCCAAGTATTACATACACTCTGGATGGTTCTTCTGTAACTTATGACAATTATATTTCGGGATTTATTTCTGCAACTACAAGGTCATTAACTATTGCAATGCCTTCGGACTCACCTAGAGTTTTAAATTCTTTTAGTTATGCTAATGCATCCTATGGAATAAGAACTGTTCAAGATGGTTATGCCATGGGTAGTCTTTATCAAGATTACATTTATGATGAGACTGCAGGCACCCTAGATGAACATAATGGTAGTTACATATCTACTCCAGAATATCCTAATGGAACATATGCATATTTTTTAACAGAAGATTCTTCAGGCAATCCAACTTTTCCATATTGCGTCGGACCAACATATTTTGGAACACCTTTGTTTGAAGGTGATACTGTTCCAGATTTAGCAACAGAAGTTCCCACTATTGCTGAGGGCAATGTAGTTTTAGAAGACGATGGAACTGTATCATACATTCAAATGACTAAAACTGGAGATGGATATTTTTCTCCTGCAGTGGCACAAATTATCGGTGGAGAAGGTTCTGGTGCAACCGCATCTCCTGTAGTTCAATCAGTTACAGGATTGACTCTACTTAATGAAGGTAGATCATTTGCAACCCCTCCAACTTTGATATTTGAAGGTGGTGGTGGACAGGGTGCTCAGGGTGCTGCCTCTATTAGTTCTTTAGGCAAAGTTACGAGTATCAATATTATTGATGAGGGTGATTTTTATCAAACTTCCCCATACATCTTAATTGATGGTGGAGGAGGACAGGGTGCGAAGGCAATTGCCAATATTAATCAAGGTGTAATAACGAGTATAGATGTTCTTGACCAGGGTGGTGGTTATGTAAATCCTCCTAATATCATCTTCACAAAACTGATTAACTTGAAGAGGACTACAAAAGCCAGACAATCATTCAATAGTGCTTTCCAATACCTTACTGGTCTTACTAAAGATATTGATGCATCTTCTGAAGAAATTTTTGTATCATCTACAGATGCATTCCCTGGTTCTGGTACATTCCTTCTCAATAATGAGATTGTTACATATACTGGAAAAAGCAGAGGAAAGTTTACAGGTCTTACTAGAGGAACCAACTTTAATTACGACCAAAGGATAATTCTTGATACATCACAAGATGTTGCTGGTATTTCCAACTACAACTTTAATGTTGGTGATAGAGTTATTAGAAGGGTTGAAACTGCTAGTAGTAAGATTGCCAAGGTTTACGATTGGAGACCAAGCACTAGGGAATTATTTGTAACTTTTGAAGTTGACGAACTGGCATTTATTGATGCTGGTATTGCCTCTACAGAAGATGCCATTGTTCAATTTAATGCTGGATTACCAGAAAGTGCTGGAGGATCAGCACTTCCACATACAACAGAAGTTAGTATAGGTTCTCAAATCTTTAGATTGCAGTTGACTGGAATTGTAACTGTCGATGATATCGACTTTGTTGACATTGCAGAGAACGATGGTGCTGGAGATGGTATTCCTGATTTGTCAAATGCAGGAACGGATTACGAAAATCAAATTAGTTTAGACGGCGGAATCTTCAATTCACTATATGGTATTGAAGAAACACAAGGTGGTACAAATACCACTCTATTTGCTATTGGTGATAATATCCTAGATGCAACTCCATTCCCTGAGCAAAAATTCGCAACTGTTTCTACTGCGGGTGGATTGTCCGAGGGTGTCGAACATTCAGCACAAGTTAAGATTACCTTAGATAAGGCCGATGGAAATGGTCAAAATTATGGAGTGAATGAGATTGTAACAGGCGATCTTTCTGGAGTTACTGGAACAGTAGTTTCTTGGGATACTTCAACGGGTATATTGGTTGTTCAAAGTATTACACCATTTAATACAGGTAATGTTAATATTGGTGTTAACGGTTTCCTAAACGAATTTTCTGCTAGGAGTTCAATTGTCGATATCGTTGTACAAGAACCTGGTACAAACTATTCAGCACCACCAACTGTAGTTATTGAAAATGCTGGTGATATTCAATCAACAGCGGTTGCAGTAATGACAGTAGCAGGTGACCAAGTTAGTTCTGTAACTATTAGTAATGGTGGATATGGTTATAAGCAGGAAATTACAACTAATATTTTACACCCAACAATTACATTTACTAATGATGTATCAGATACAACTGGTTCTGGTGCGATAGCATATGCTATCTTAGGAGGTGAGAAAATAGCAGGTAGTGCTGGTGCTTCTTATCGCATTAAAAATATTGAATATCAGACGGTTGTACAAACCTCATAAATAGACTAGTAGAGGAACGTATCCCCTTATCAAATGGCAGCTTTACTTACTGATCAGTTTAGAATTTATTCCGCGAATAAATTTATCAAATCGCTTGAAGGTCCCGATGCTAACCAAAGCGATGCAGCTGCGGGTGAGGACAGAGACAGAGTGTACCTATTCATTGGTAGACCCCAATCTTGGGATAATGAAAATTCTCCCCCTCAAGCAGTAGATTCTTTTCAAGAATTCTCAAATTCTTTTGATGACATGATTTCTCTGAAGCGAGTTCTTGCTTCAGACACAATTCAGGTTGTTAGGAGAATCGATTGGGTTTCTCCCGAAGAAACTACGGGTGGACTAGGTTTTACTTATGACATGTATCGTCATGACTATTCTCCTAGTAAGACAGCATCTTCTGGTGCCACTAAATTATATGATTCGGATTTCTATGTTGTAAATTCTCAATATCAGGTATATAAGTGCATTTATAACGGAACTTCCCCATCAGATCCTAACGGCAAACCTTCTACAGTTGAACCTACTGGTACTTCTACATCTATTATTACTACTGGCGATGGATATCGTTGGAAGTATATGTACACTATTCCAGTTGCTTCAGTTCTTAAGTTTTTCTCCAACGATTACATGCCCGTCTTTGCAAATGACGCGGTAAGAACTAATGCTGTTGCTGGAGAAATTGATAGCGTTGTTATCAACTCTTCTGGTTCTGGATATAATAATGGAACTTATGATAATGTTGCCATTAATGGCGATGGTGCTGGTGGTAGATTATCTATTGTTGTTGATGGTGGTAAGATTATTTCTTCTACCGTTACATCTGGTGGTACTGGATATACATTCGGTAAAGTTAGTGTAGATAATATTACTGGTATTGGTACAGGTACTGGTGCTCAAATTGACGTTATTATTCCTCCCCCAGGTGGACATGGCGAGTCTCCATCAATTGAGTTGGGTGCTTTTAGGGTTATGATTAATGCCAAACTTTCATACGATGAAGGTGCTGGCGACTTCCCAATTGACAATGATTATCGTCGTATTGGTCTGATTACTAACCCATTAAAGTTCGGCACCGAAGAACTTATTGCAGACCTCACAGTGTCTGCAGCAAAAGCAGTTATCTTCTCTCCAACTTTCCAGGGAAATTATGCACCCGATGAAATTATCACTCAAAGTAGGGTTGTTGGTGGTCAAACTACAACTGCTCGCGGACGAGTAATTTCTTGGAATCCCACAACCAAACTTCTGAAGTATTATCAGAACGCTGTTGATGGTATTTTCCCAGAAGTTACAGGTACACAAAACGAATTCGATGGTTCTAATGCCATCGCTGGTGCAACTTCAGGTGCAGCTGGGCAACCAGATGTAAATTTTCCTGCAGTTCCCAATACTTCTTCTAGAACTATTAACAATACCGAATATGATTTGGGTATGAAATTTAATAATGGATATGCTAAACCAGAAATTAAATCTGGAAGCGGTCAAGTTGTTTATATAGATAATAGAAGAGCAATTAGTCGTGCAAACGACCAAGTAGAAGACATCAAAATCGTAATCGAGTTCTAATGGCACAAAATACAAATCTCAACGTCTCTCCTTATTACGACGACTTTGATAAGGATAAGAATTTCTATAGGGTATTGTTTCGTCCTGGATTCCCAATTCAGGCAAGAGAACTTACTACGATGCAAAGCGTCCTGCAAAGGCAGGTAGAGAGTGTAGGTCAGCATTTATTCAAAGATGGCGCAATGGTCATCCCAGGTCAAGTTGGTTATGACCTGAATGTTGATGCCATCATGCTCCAAGAGTCGTTTCTTGGTGCTAATGTTGAAGATTATAGAACTCAACTAGCTGGAAAAATTATTGAAGGATTGACTTCTGGAATTAAAGCAAAAGTGCTTTATACTGTCTCAGAAACAGAATCCGAAAAGAATTACATTACACTGTATGTAAAGTATATCGAATCTGGTGGTGAAGGAAACACCCAGACAGTATTTTCAGATAATGAGCAGTTGGTCACCGATACAGAAATTACTTTCGGGACTTCATTGATTGAGGTTGGATCTCCTTTTGCACAACTTCTTCCAACAAGCTCGATTCAGTCTGGTTCTGTTGCTTATATCCAGGAAGGTGTATACTTTATTCGGGGTTTCTTTGTAGACGTTCCCTATCAGTATATTCTTCTTGATCAGTATGGAACTACTCCCCAATACAGAATTGGTTTAGATATTTTAGAGTCTATTGTAACACCAGAAGATGATAGCAGTCTGAATGATAATGCAGCAGGAACTTCAAACTATGCTGCTCCTGGTTCTCATAGATTTAAAGTTAGCACTAGATTAAGTAAGAAACTTCTTTCTGATGACGCAGACAAAGATTTCATCGAACTACTTCGTATCAATGGTAGTAGGGTTGAAAATCTCGTAGATAGAAGTGCATATAATGAACTTGAAAGGACAATGGCCACCAGGACTTATGAAGAGTCTGGTGACTACACTGTCAACGATTTCCAAATTTTGATGAGAGAAAATTTGGATGATGGATTTAATAATGGTGTTTATGAGGCTGGTGCAATCACTTCGGGTGGAAACACAGCAGCAGAAAAATATTATTCAGTTGAAATTGGACCAGGTGCTGCATATGTAAAGGGATATAGAATTAAAACTCTATCTCCAACATATGTCGATCTCTTAAAACCAAGAGTTACTGATGCTAGGCAAAATGGTATCATTCCTTTTGAATTGGGGAACTATAGTAATGTTGATAATATTTGGGGATTCCCAAACTTTACAGGTTCGTCTGTTAGCAACGCATATCAAACAGTAGAATTTAGAGATAGTGCTACTGTTACTCCTGGTGTATCTGCTGGCAATATCATTGGTTATGGTCGATTCAATTCACTAGAATATTCTAGTGATACAGATCAAAACTTTGGAAATGCCAATGACAGATACAAAGCAAATCTGTTTGATGTGCAGATGATTACCATCTTGCAACTTGCTTCTCAGGTTAATATTAACGAAGGTTCTATGATCAGAGGTGCATCTTCTGGTGCAACAGGACTAGTTGTAGGTGCAGAATCGTCGGATGACCATATTCAAATCTATCAAGTAAATGGTTCTTTCCAAGATGGTGAGATGACCACCATCGATGGCATCGCTCTAGATGTTATTGTCGATACTTATAAGTATCAGTATTCAGATTCAAGACAGATTGTTGGAAGAGATGAGGGAACTCAACAGATTGAATTTACTGCAGATTTAATCTTAGAAGATAACTACTCTATTAATGGTGCAACATTTACCTATGATGACGTTGATGGTGACGTATTAACTGTTGATACTCTTGTGGGTGGTACTGGTTACCCTGATACTGGTACTGCAATCGTCACAACTGCTTCTGGTTCAGGTACAGGGTTAACTTTAGATTTCACTGCATCCAGTGGAGTTATCACGTCAACTACTATCAATGTTCCTGGAACAGGATATGTTGTTGATGAAACTATTACTATTACAAACTCCAGAGCTAGTGGTGTTAATACATTAGGTGCTATTGCTACTGCAGGCACTGGATATACTGCTACTACTGGACTTGCAACAACTTCAGCTGGTTCTGGTACTGGTCTTATTGTTGATATTACTGCAGATGCTAATGGTGCTGTTCAAACAGTAGCAGTTAATTCTTCAGCATTATCTGATGGTAGTGGATATGCAAATGCAGAATTAATTACGATTACGAACGTAAATGCATCTGGAATCGCTACTATTGACACTATCAGTGCTGCTGATGCCAGTAGAACGGAAGGAACATATACGATTACAGCATCCGATTACACTACAGATGCTTCTGGTAGTGGTGCTACATTTACTATTGCTGTTGATGGTACAGGTGCAGCAACTATTGTTATTACTGACGACGGTACAGGATTTGTAGTAGATGAGACCTTTACAATTGTTGATGGAAATCTTGGAGGTGGCGGTGGTGCATCACTAACGTTTGATGTAGCGACAATTCATGGGAATGGATGTACGATTCCAGTGTCTGCCATCCATGGAAATGGAGCGACTGTCGATATTGCATCTGTTGGTACTCATCAAATTGTTGGTCTCAATTCCAATTTTGGAGCAGATTTAAGACCTGGCGATAGAATTTACTTCAGTGAGACAACATTTGTTGATGTTGATAAAGTAAATCCAGCATCATTAAGTACATCTTCGGATAACTTTATCTTTGATAATGCAAATCAAATCGTAAATGTTACTCCACCTTCAGCAAACTTCCCAACGCCAGGAACATTCACTGCAGCAATTCGCTATCGCGCTTCTCTCTTTGGTAATGAAGAGACAACAGATCTTATTACTCAAATGCCAAAAGAGTATATTAGGTCTATTTCTGACGAATCTATGACTGTCAGGAGAACATTTGATTCTCAGACACCTGCAGGCGATTCTGTTTCTATCACATTACCAGAAAACGAACAGTTCTCTGCAATTTCAGCAGTCAACTTCTCATTCACTGTATTGGGTAGTAGTAATGCATCTTATCCTGTAGGTTCTCAGATACCACTTGCAACTGGCGATGCTGGTGCTTTTGGTTTCACCTCATTCACTTCTGCAGATAGAACAACTCTCCAAATTGATAACTTAACTAATATATCGTCAATTAAAGTTACTGCAACTATTTCTAAAAATGTTGTGCAGAGAAAAACAAAATCTCCTCAACAGATGTTTGTTTTAAAAGTCAATAAGACTGTCGATAACTTAGATAAGCAGAATTACAATTTAACATACTCCAATCTTTATGGCACTAGAATTCAAGATCAAGAAATTTCCTTAGGTCTTACAGATGCTTATAAATTACATGCTGTTTATGAATCTTTAGACAATAACGATCCTGTAATTCCTTCAATCACTTTAGTTGAACCTAAGTTCTTTAAGACTGGTTCTGTTATTGCTGGCAAATCTTCTGGTGCAAGAGCTCGTGTAGTTGAATTCGATTCATCTACATTAAAACTTACTCTCGTTTACATCTCAGGTAAGTTTACTTTAGGAGAAACTGTTAATGGTGTTGATAGTAATGAAGATGCAGTTGTCGGAATTATTAATGATGCCGATGGTTCTGTTATTGAGGGTTCTAAAGATGTAACTAATAGATATGCATTATCGCCATCTCAAACAGGATTTATGTATGATTGCTCCAGACTTATTCGTCTGAAGGGATTTGCACTTCCTATTAGAAAGTTAAAAATTGTTATTGATTATTATAGTCATTCTGCTACAGGTGATTATTTTGGTGGTCAGTCCTATCTGAACACCAGTTATAAAGACATTCCTTTCTTTGCATCCAAATATCTTGCCGATTATCTAGATTTCCGTCCTGGAATTAAGAGTCTTTATAACGGTGATGGAACTGTAGCATCTCCTGCATTTGTAAATTGTTCCACATTCGATTTCAAATCAAGAGTATTCAATGTTAGTGGTAATCCTACTGGAACTATTTTTGATATTCCTAAGTTGGATAGCGATTTCCGTTGTGATTATGATTGGTATCTTTCTAGAATTGACAAACTATTCCTTACTCCTGATGGCGATTTCCAAGTCATTACTGGTAAAGATGCAGAAGAACCAATTTTACCCGATGATATTGCCGAAGGTATGCTTTTAGCAACACTTCAGCACAAACCATATGGATTTGAACCTGATCAAGATGTTCTGATTACTCTTTCTGAGAACAAACGATTTACCATGAGAGATATTGGTAAAATTGAAACTCGTTTAAATCAGGTCGAATACTACACCTCTCTTAATATGTTGGAGAGTAATACCTTATCATTAGAACTTACTGATGCAGATGGATTCAATCGTTTGAAGAATGGATTCTTTGTAGATGACTTTACAGATCATTCTAAGTGTGAGATGTCAGACCCCGATTTTGCTAGTTCTCTAGATTTTCAGGAAGGTTCGTGCCATCCTTCTCATTACACAACTAATGTCACAATGGAGGTTAATGAAGCATTATCTGCAAATTATCAAATAACAGGACCACTAATTACTCTCCCCTACACAGAACTCAATATTATTGAGCAACCATACGCTTCTCGTGTTGAAAATGTCAACCCATTCAATGTATTTACATATATTGGAAGAATTGATTTGACACCAGCTTCAGATGATTGGGTAGATACTACGAGAATTCCTAGACGAGTGACTAACATTGAAGGAGACTTTAATGCAACAGCAGAAAGATTAAATGTAGACCAAAATGGATTTGCTCCTACTCAATGGAATTCTTGGAATACTACTTGGAGAACAGTTAGAAGAAGAAGAGGACGTACATGGCGTTCTAGACGACGCTCTGCGTGGGGAAGAGGTCTCGCACTTATGCGTAGAAGAAGGATTATTACCACACGAGGTCAAGTTAGGACTGGTATCAGAACTCAAGTTACTCCTAGAATTGATGAGCGTAGTTTAGGTGATTCCGTCGTCGCAAGAACAACGATTCCATGGATTCGTTCCAGGAATGTACGACTTGATGTCGCAAGGATGAAGCCAAGAACTAAGTTCTATGCATTCTTTGATGGTAAAAAGATTGATGATTACATCACACCAAAACTCATTGAATTAATTAAAGACCCCGCAGTTGATAATAGAACAAATTCTACTCCATTTGTTGTTGGTGAAACTGTAACTGGTCTTACTAGTGGTGCCAAGTTTGTTGTACTGCCACCAAATGGTTTCTATACTTATAGTCCATATGATGATACAGAACTTCCGGCTTCATATTCTTCTACAACTGCGCTTCTCAATGTTAATGTTTTGACGGCGGCACGTCAAGCAGCAGGTAAGTCTTATGGTAATTTCCAAGTAGGTGAAATTATCGAAGGCGAATCTGGGGCACGAGCAGTCATGGCAAATAGAAGATTGGTATCTGATAGAACTGGTAAATTTAGAGCATCATTCTTTATTCCTCCAGCAACACCTGATATAGTAGTTCAAGGCGGTCCTGGAGAACCTGCACCTCCAATTGCAGACCCTGCTCCTCGTTGGGCAACTGGCACAAGAACAATTCGTCTGACTACTAATGAAACTGATAGTCGTTTAGCTGGTGCTGTTGATTCTGCTGCAGAAGCAGAATATCAAGCATCGGGAACATTGAATACTTTGCAAGAAAATGTTCTTGCTATTCGTAATGCCGATATTGTTCGTGATACAGTAACTCAATCCAGAACTGTTCGTACTACTCGTACTAGGAATAGGCAAGTTGGTTGGTGGGATCCTCTTGCACAATCATTCTTGATTGAAGAAGAAGGTGGTGTATTTGTATCGTCTGTAGACATTTATTTCAATACAAAGGATACCAATATTCCAATCTCTATGCAGATTAGAACTATGGAGAATGGTTATCCTACTGCAAATATCCTTCCATTCTCTGATGTTACTATTGTTCCTGAAGATATTCAAACTTCAGAAACAGGTGCTATTGCAACCAACTTTGTTTTCAGGGCACCTGTCTACATTCCACCATCAATTGAACATTGTTTTGTCTTGTTCTCTGACTCTAATGAATATAAAGTCTGGATTTCAAGAATGGGTGAAGTTGATATTACTGGGGATAGAACAATCTCTGAGCAACCATATGCAGGTGTCTTGTTTAAGTCACAGAACGCAACAACATGGACTGCTGACCAGTACGAAGATCTCAAATTCAATCTTTATAGAGCAGATTTTGATACAACTGCAACTTCTACAGTAGTCTTTAATAATGCAGAACTTGATATTGGTAATAATGGTAAGTTGAAGTTGAGATCAGAACCTGTTCAAACTTTCCAACCATCTTTAAAACTAGTTCTTAATGACAACTCATTAAATTACACAATTGGTGCAAGATTGTATCAAAAAACTACTCTTTCTGAGGGTACAATTACTGCAATTACTGATGTGGGATCAGTAAGAACTTTAACCATTAACGATGTTAGTGGTGCTTGGCAAGCAGGTTCTGATACAGGTGGTGTAATTACAAATAGAATTGTGTCATCCAAAACTACTGCAACACTGGTTGTTACTGGAACTTCAGGTGATTTCACTGTTGGTGAAACTATTACAGGAAATTCTTCTACTGCTCCTACTGCAGAAATTGTAACTTGGACCTCTGGAACTAATACGTTGACACTGAAGTATGTTTCTACAGAGTTTACTCCTTCGACAGAAACTATTACAGGTGGAACTTCTGGTGCTACTGCAACAGTTAATACTATTGCTTATAGTGGAGATACCACTACAGGAAGTCCTGCATCTATCACTGATTCGTATGCAACTACTACTCCAACTTACGCTACAAGTGAGAAACTGGTTAGAATCTTACATTCAAATCATGGTATGCACGATCTTGATAACAATGTAACTATCGAGGGGATTACATCTGAAATTAATCCCACCTTCTTGACTTCTTCTATCTCAACTAGCGATTTATCGGTACTCGTTAATGACGCCATTGCATTCCATTCAAGAATCGATGGTGCTAATATCGGAGTATCCAATCTGGGTTATATTAAGATTGAAGATGAGATTATGTCATATTCCGCTGTCAGTTCGGATGGTAAGACAATCACTGTTTCTGAAAGGGGTGTTGCTGGAACTACTGCTGTAGCACATGCAGATGAAACTGTAGTTGAATGTTATAACTTAGATGGTATTCCTCTAACTGAAATTAACAAAACACACTCTAACATCAGCAATCCAACTTTAGATTCTTACGATATTACAACTACATCGATTTCAACATCTGGTATTGTTAGTGGTGGAATAACAGGAATTGCAACGCAAAACCTGCAGTATGAAATTATCGTACCTTCCCTACAAACTATGATTCTACCGAATACTGAAATTAACGCTAGAATTAATACAGTCACGGGCACATCTATCAATGATGGAGTTCAACTCAGTCAAAATTCTTTTGTTAATAATGGATTATTCCAAGATGTAGTCCTTGGGGATGACAATTACTTTGATGAACCTCAAATGATTTGTTCCAAGGTTAATGAAGATGCAGAACTTGCTGGTGCTAAATCTTTTAGAATGGACGTATCATTAACGTCCACTAAGAGTAATATCACACCTGTAATTGATACGGATAGAATGTCTGCTACTCTTGTTAGTAGTAGAATTAATAGTCCTGTTGATGAGAACACTGCTCTGTTGTCATCTGGAGATACTCATGATGCAGTATATATTTCTAAGGTGGCATCCTTGAGCAACACGTCAACTTCACTCAAGGTTCTCTTTGCGGGTTTCCGTCCACCTGGAACGACAATTAAAGTGCTATATAGAACACTTCCTACTGGATCTACTGGGGTAATTGAAGACGAAGGATATAATTTCTTCTCTACTGCGGCAGGAGATGCCACTATCCCTGGAACGGATGAAACTGAAATCTTCCGAGATTATGAGTATGAAGCTACTGGTTTAGATTTTGTCGAATACCAAATTAAAGTGGTATTTGTATCTGATAATCAGGCATATGCACCTTACATTAAGGACCTCCGTGCAATCGCTCTTGCTGTCTAATGAAACAACCAATCAAAAATAATACTGGGTGGATGAGAGAATCCACCTCTGGTGCGTTTGAGTTCACTGACAATAATGAGTATAGTGAATATATGAAAAAATATAATTCCAGACAAAAGCAAGCACAAACTCAAAAGGCTTTACAAGAAGATGTTTCTGCGCTAAAATCAGAGATGAGTGAAATCAAATCACTTTTACTAACGTTAGTTCAAACTCAAAAAGGTTAATTATGACGATTGAAAAAGTTTCTCAAGAAGAAATGCTAACTCAGTTTACTGAGAGAATGAATAATCTTCTTGAAGAAAACAAGTCACTATCTAAAAAAATTAGAGATAATGAGGTTACTGCATTGAAACTTCAGGGTGCTATTGAAACACTTCAATACTATTCGGAAACTCCTCAGGAGGAAGAAACTATGTCTCATCCTCCCGAAGAAGAAGTAACAGAAACAGAATAATGACAGGGGGGTTTAATTCCCCCCTTTTTAATGGCATAAATAACTCAGAAGCATAATCTCAGCAATTTTCGGGAATGGCAAATAGAATTCAGTTACGACGTGGTTCAGCTACCCAATGGAGTAATGCGAATCCAACTCTTGCTCAAGGTGAACTTGGGATTGAACTTGATACGGGTCGCATAAAAATTGGGGATGGTGTTACTGCATGGAACTCTCTTAGGTATGGAAGACCTATTGAATCGGTTTCATCCACTGCAAATACGTTGGTGCAGCGAGATGCTGACGGAAACTTTCAAGCAGGTACTGTTACTGCAACACTAATTGGTAATGCTTCTACTGCATCGAGATTATCTTCAACTCGTCAGATTCAATTATCACAAGACGTTACTGGTTCTGGTATTTTTGACGGTTCTGCAAACCTCAATATTAATGCTGTTCTCGGTCTAATCTCAACACTCCCTCATTATGATGGAACAGAGAATGCTTCTGCAACTTATACAAAAGTTACTGTTGATGCTAAGGGTAGGGTAACTAATGCTGAAAATCCAACAACAATCCAAGCATATGGATTAGATGGTACTGTTGTTGGAAGTTCTGCACAACCATATGACAATGATTTAACAGCAATCACAAACCTTACTGATGGTTCTGCTGGTTTTGGTTTAATTTCTAGAACATCGATTGGCAATATTACAGTTAGAGATATTGACTCTTCATCAGGAAGAACTGTCGTTAGTAATGGGGACGGTATTAATGGCAATCCTACAATTGACTTAGCAAATACCACTGTTGTTCCAGACCCATCCGCTCATTCTGACGGTGACTATAATACAGAAAGTCTCACATCTGTAAATTCTGTTGGATCAAAAGGAGAACTCTTAGGAACTGAAACTGTAAACACTGTTAAATTTACAGTAGATAAGTACGGTCGTCTTCAAAGTTCAACAAATGTGCCTATTGCTACTGCTACTGAGGGTAGTAAGTATGCTAACTATGATGCAGGCACTGCTTATTCTAGATATGCAATCATTCAGAATGCATCAAAAGTCTACCAAGCGATTGCAGACATCGGTGCTGGTGTTGGTGCTCCTACT
>Ga0181379_1000073_pt1 | contig 46853 bp, 63 predicted proteins | sample 2SPOviralmetaG_FD_130115 | JGI IMG/M metagenome (GOLD analysis project Ga0181379, IMG submission 130115) | Marine viral communities from the oligotrophic San Pedro Time Series (SPOT) site, San Pedro Channel, CA, USA - 2 SPOT_SRF_2009-07-10 | ecosystem: Environmental > Aquatic > Marine > Strait... | reverse complement strand
CCATAGGTTGTGATTTTGTGTCGTCGTTTCGTGAGAGGTTTTTCAATACAATAAAGGCATCCTTATTATACTTGCGGTCACCCTTTTGAGATGACCACTTCTTATTGTATCCTTCAGGTTGTTCGATACCAGATACCTGTGTACCACCAATCTCGATTACGATATTGTCATCTCTGACATTCCAACCGAGAGTGTGAATTGTTTCCCAAAGTTCATCTTGTGTAAGATTCATCGTCCAAACCTCTTATCCATTTTTAGTTTGACATAATACATTCCTAAGATCCAGACAGAGAAGAAGAACCCCTCCACGTAACTCATGGAATGCCAAGCGTGTACTGCTCCGTCCATCAGACATCACCTTCCTGACGATTCTCTGAGTAGTGAACATCAAACTCACCACCAGGATAACGTGCCTTGAGTTTGTCTACATTCATAGCAATAACTTCATCAATACTAACATTCAATGCCATACATGCTTGTGCAATATACCACATGATGTCACCAAGTTCACGCTTCATATGAAACATGTTCTCTTCATTAACAGGTTTACCTTGGAAGACAATCTTCTTCACAATCTCAGTAAACTCACCTGCCTCAGCACATGCTCCTACAGCAGCAGTAAGCAATCGCTCGGCATGAAAGTCTTGCCCTTGAAGTTCTTGAATACGATAAATGAATGCTTCGTTATCTTTCGATGGTTGCGACGTGACTTCATTGACGAACTCCAAATAGGCATCAGTGTTTACTCGCTTAGTCATACTTTAGTTCTTGAAAAGTTTTCTTTGCTTTGAATTTATCCAGGATAGAAGGTCTTACTTCGTCTTGCCCAGAGTCCTGGATATCATCTTGGGCAGACTGCTCTACATCATAGAGTCTCATCTTTGATCTGTCAATACCTAAACAGAATCTCTTGTTACTTGCACCATCATTGTATCTATTCTTCAACTGCTTCACCATAATCTGATTCATTCCTTCCAATTCCTCAGTAGAAATAAGGGCGAACATAAGATCAGCAGTAGCAGGAAGACCAAAGGATTCAGAAGTATCAGTAATGTCAACATCAGAGCTACCGTAACCTGCACGAGTGGTCTGTGTAGCTGAGACAATAGGCACATCGTGTTTGACTGCCATTCCCCTAAGTTCCTCAGCGATTGACTTGACATAGGTATAGGAGTTGACGAGAGATCCCTTGTATCGCGAAGAAGCACAGATATTGAGGTAATCAATAAAGACAATATCGGGTCTAAAATTCCTCTTGAGAGCAAGATCACTAAGAAGAGCAGAAAAATGTCCGTCATGTGCTGAGGCAGTAGGGTACTCTTTGATGATTAGTTTCCCTTTAGTCTTGGTGCCAAGAGAAGTAATCTTCTTATCAAACATTTGCTTGGGTAATGTACTCAAGTCTTGAATGGGAACGTTGAGAAGGTTTGCGTCAATGCGTTCCGCGATCTTCTCTTCTGCCATTTCCAATGTGATATACAAGACATTTTTACCTTGTAAGAGTGTGGCAGCGGCGCAATGGCACATAAACAAAGACTTGCCCACACCAGTACCAGCAAGTGCAATATTGAGCGTCTTACTAGGGAGACCCCCCTTCGTAATCTTATTGAAGAACTCCAAGTCGAACGGAATTTTCGCCTCAACTTTATGATAAGTGGCGTATCTGGCATCGGAATCTTCTATGTAATCGTGTCCCACATGAGAGTCGAAACATACACCTAGTGCTTCCTGTAGAATTGTTGGGATTGCTCCCTTATCATTCTTACTATCTTGACCGTCAGCAATCTTGATAGATTCCATCAGAGCAAGATAGACTGCTCGTTCTTGACACCACCTTTCGGTAGAGTCCATGATCCACTGGTATTCAGACCTGTCTAAAGTAACATTCTCTAGACATGTTCTACTATCTTTGTAGAACTGCTCATTCAAATCGTCACGATTGTCCAATTCAATAAACAAAACCTCTCGTGTGGGTAGTACATTGTACTTTTCCACGTAGACAGATGTCAGTTCAAAGAGAACAGCATGAGATCTGAGAGTAAAATACTCAGGTTTTATAAACGGAAGAACTTTTCTTGTGTACTCCTCTTGAGATAAAAGGTTATTTATAATAAGTTCTTCGATACTCATAGGTAGTGGAGGTAAGACCCCATAATGTACTTGTTAGATTCTAGGGTTGGTCTTCCTGCATGTCGGAACATCCAGTTAGCAGGGAAGATAGCAATCCTACATTCCTTTGCTTCGATTTCATAGTCGATGCGAGGGAAGTGAGTCCGCCCACCAACTGGGGCGTTGTTCAAGTATAGCATGACCGACACGAAACGTCTAGCAGATTGGTAATCCTGGACATCAACATGATCTTGAAACTGATCGTCAGATCCCATCTCGTATTTCTTGATACGATACTCTTCAAAACAATATGATGATGGGAAATCAGCACCAACATCTAGATCTTTGATGTACAAACCGACAGCATCAACAAAATACTTTTGTACTTGTGTCTGAATCATCTGCCAAGTTGGTTCTGAAAAATGCTTAGACACATTGAACTCAGTCCACTTGGGTCTAAACTTTTTATCCACAACTTCTTTACGTCGCTCCAATTCAAACTCATTGATGATTTGGTGACATAAGTCCATTGGTACGAGAGCATCGTAGCAACGGATATATTCTTTCAGATCAGTTGCCATACCTAAACTCCTTTCCTGCACACTCATCTAATGCTTGCATTATTTCTGGCGTGAAATATTTATCAGGATCCTTGAGAATCTGTTTAGGATAAACAGAAGAACCATCAATCTTGATACGGTTGCCAGTCCGCTGGAAGACTCCATACTTCTCACCCAGTTCCAGTAGTCCGTAATACCTGTCCAATCCACGGTCGTAATAAAGACGTGTTTCAATCTGAGAGTTCTCCTTGGTCAGACGTGACTTCTGTGCTTTGCATTTGATAATGTTACCAACAACATCTGTACCATCCTTCTCTTTCTTCTTAGACAGATAGATGATAGTAGAAGATGCATACTTGAGACCACTACCACCACCCATTTCTTTCATTGGCACATAGGCACCGATGACATCGTAGGTATGGTTAGTGACCAGCATGGGCACGTTTGCCTTGCCTAGTTTGAGTGTGAGCACCCTGAAGGCACCCTTGATCAACTGACTCTTGGTCATGTCCCTGACCTGCTTATCTGCTGCTACGTCAGCAATCTCCTTCTCAGTAGAAAGCATACCCAGAGAGTCCAGAACAAACATCAAAGGTTTGCGGTCTGATTCATCCTGCTCCATATACTTGTCAAGGATACGACAAGACTGAGTTCGGAATTGTTCGATGGTTGCAACAGGTACAATCATCATACGATCAGATGCAATACCACGATCCTCAATCATCTGCTTAGAAATAGCAGACTCAGACTCAAAGTAAATTACTCCAGCATCGGGATTACTGTCAAGGAAATGCTGAACAATCCCAAGGCAAAAGAAAGTCTTGCCAGTAGAAGACTCACCAGCGATAGCAGTGATCTTGTTTGAGGGGACTCCACCGTAGATTGAACCGCTAACCAAAGCATTGAAAATGTAACTACCAGTGTCAATGAAACCACCAGTGTCTCCTGCTGCGACACCATCGCTGACAAGTCCTGCATACTCATTACCAATCTCCTTTGCTACATCCTGTAGAAAATTCAAGACTTGACCTCCAAAATGTTTGTGATAAATTTTGCCCGTTTCATGGCACGGGAGAACCATTGTGCATCCTCTAGTATATCAAATTCTTTCTCTTCTCGCACAGAGAAACCGAAAGCTTTTTGGTAGGTTACTACGAATTTAGTTTGAGTGTTCATCCGAATAAGAATTCTAGGGTTGCAATTTTTTCGACTTTCCATCCAATAGTATCCATAATGACTTGTAGTGGTGCTAGAAAACTCTTCTCGAACTGTACATCATAATCAATATTCTTTTCAAGATTGAGTTCCTTTGGCATCTCACCAACGAAAGAAACTACGTTCTCCATGATGGGGTTTGGAGTTCGTAGATAGATGAATTTGATCTTGTCTCCGTTCTGAATCAATGGATACTTATTTGTAAGGTTGTTCTTCTTCAGATGGAAGTTATATAAAAGTGCTCCACGCACATGAATAGGACAACCCTTACTATACAGAGTAGTATTACTACTCCACTTTTGTAAATTATTGCAACCTCGTGGGAAAGAAATTTGTTCTGGTTTTAGAGAACGAAATTCTTCACGGAAGTTTGCAATAAACTTTTGCACTTCATCTTCTGTGCCGTTCATGATCACTTTGAGTGAGTCTTTGATCTTCTGTCTACATGGTCCAGGTGTAGAAGATTTGACCGCTTCAATACCCATGATTTTTAGTTTGGGTTCTGCAAAACGAACACCTTCAATGTCCCATGCGTTTAGAATGTAACGCTTCTTTGCAGTCCAAATACCTTTGTCAGCAATAGTCTCTCGCTTCATGATCATCTTCTGATCATAAGCATGGACATAGTTTGCTAGTTCCTCGTATGCCTGTGTGATGAAAGGTTCTATTCTTTCCTTACAGGCGGCATCAATAAAACTAACGACCTTCTCCTTAGGAACATCCTTACCAGCAAATACTGAACTGACAAGTAGATCAAGACAGATATAAATGCTGTCAGTATCGGAAGCGATAACATAATCTTTGCCCTCAGTGTTCAGCAATTTATTTAGGTAGACATTTATTTTGTTTTCGATCCATCGAATCGAGACTTGACCCGAGAGCGTAATCGCTTCAGCATTTGCAAGATTGTAATATCTGAAGTATTGGTTTCCGATGGCACCATAGGCACTGTTGAGTTGGATCTTTCTTGCCATTTGGATGTTGTTGAATCTGGACACATCCTTTTGAAGTGATGTGGTCTCTGCAGGTGTCTTGGAATTTTCAAGATCTTGCTTAGAGGCCAGCATTCGCTTTTTGTAAATCTTTCGTTCTTCATAGATCTTCTCCATCATTTTTGGTAGAAAACCTTGCACAGTGGTGTCGTACATAGCACCGTTAGCACATACAGTTTGTCCATCTAGTTCTGAAAAATCAATCTCTTGACCCAGTAGACGATCAACCGTCGCTCTAGGATGCTTACGTTCCAACAGAGTTTCGGGAGATATATTGTATTGCATGATAAGGTGTGGATACAGTGAGTTCAAGTCAAATGACACAACCCACTCGTACAACCCTGGCTTCGGTTCTTTTACATATGCACCAGCGTACTTATCATCTTTACGCGATGTCTGTTTTGGGGGCACAACAATGTTACTCTTGCCAAGATAATTGTAGATCAGTGTGTCCCACATTTTGACCTGAGAATAGACATCCTCAAAATTTACCTTGGCATCATACGCCATAGTGACAGCAAGTTCTAGCAACTTCATCTTGTCCTCAAGACGATCTACTAGTTCAACGTCAATGACGTTATACTCTACAAACTTCTGCCACCCTTCTGTATAGAAATCTTTGAACGTGTCATACTCACTGTGATCAAGTTTGCGTTGACCTAGTTCAACATCTGCAATGTGATCTAATCGGTATGATTCTTGGTTGGTATACGTGAACTTCTTATAGAGATCCAGATAATCCAGTACAGAAACACCCACGATTTCATAGGCAATGTTCACACGACCCATGATCGTGATCTCACGTTCATTGACTTTGTTCCAAGGAGATAGCGATGTCTTCCATTTAGATCCAAGCACACGATCAATACGACGGCACAGGTATGGAATATCGTACAGGTTACAGTTCCAACCAGTTACGATGTCAGGAGTATTCTCTACCCACCAACCAACAAAATCACTCAAGAGTTCTTGCTCTGTCCAAAAGACTCTGAACTCTACTCCCTCAGGAGGATCTGCCTCTCTTGTGCTCCAAGTAATAAGTTTCTTTGTGTTCATATTCTTGATCGTAATCAAGAGAACATCCTCTGCAGAACTTTCTACATCAGGGAAACCGTTCTCGCAAGCAACCTCAATGTCAATAGTGATGATATTCATCAATGACATATCATAGTCAATCTCTCCAGGAAATTCCTTAGAGATAAACTGATACAAGAACCTCTCGTATCCGTGAACTTCTACACCATGTACGCCCTCGTACTTGCCTATAAACTCTCGTGCTTCACGAGGACTTTCAAACTGAATTGGTTTGACATTCTTGCCAGTAAGTGTCTTGTACTTCTCTTGCTTATTCGATGTAATGAACAACGTGGGAGAAAAGTGTGTACGTGACTGTATGTACTGACCATTCTCATACCCACGGTATAGAATCTTGTCGCCAATCAGTTCGACGTTGGTGTAAAAACTCATTCGGTAGTTGGTTCGTTTTTCTCCTTGTCAAGGTACATCTCTAGGACCGCCTTGTTCGGTTCCACTATAGTAAAGATCGAGTCAGATGTCAAGAACAAGTCACGCTGCTTCGCATAGAGTGGGTATTGTTCCATATCCTCACTTTGAATCTTGTAACACTTTTCAACAAACACAGATGGTTCTTCATCTAGTTCTGTAACTCTACCAATCAAATAATCAGTCAGTCCCCCGTTCTTCAGGAGCAGGATTTTCACGTTGTCCATCTTGATGTACCTTTGTAATTTCTGTGTATTTTTCCATGACTGCATCATGGGGATCATATAAACTAATCACTTCTTCCATTCGGAGAAAGATATCTTTCTCTTTTGAAAGAGGTGCCCAAGGAGCAAAGAATAATTCAGGTTCACTGACCTTCCTAATGCTTCCTTTATGATCTTGATTCATGTCAATTTCAAGAACACGAATCTCATATGGTAGACGCATAGCATATGCTATAGGTCTTTTGTTGCCTTGCTCATCTTCAGGACCAAATACTTCCTTGAAGTCAGCAATGACATCTTCACGACTTCTTAGTCTTGCGATTTTGACGGTCATAATACCTTTGCTCAATTTGCATAATAGATTCTTTTACGATGTCCTTTACCACTCTGGTGTCTTCGATACCATAAGCATCAGACAGTGTACGAGCATATGCTAGAACCTCATCTGTATACTTCTTAGGTACTTGAACTGTTACTAGTTCCGAATCGCCATTGTAGTTGCTAGGACAGCAATTTACAAATACATTCATAGTGTTCCTCAAACAAAAAGAGACCTCGTAAGGTCTCTTCGGTTGTGTTTTATATAGGTTGGTTAGTAGTCCATGTTGCCACCATAACTGATGCAGGTCTTTTTATTTTCAGCGGATGATCTGCACCACTGTCTCACGTAACTATCTGCATCCATATTCATTTTATAATGAGCATGGTTATGCAGTGCCCCTATCAGTGCTATCATCCCCAGCAGTGTGAGAGATGTTAGCGTCCCTGGATTCATTAGGAATTGAAGTATCCGCGATTTCATAGATTTTCAATTGTTGGTGGTCTGGAATGATCCTCTGTAAGTTTATCATAAGCATCCCGTTTTGGAAAGTCACTTTGGTGACTTCCACATCATCTGACAAATTGAACCCTCTAGCGAATGTCCGAGTAGACACGCCACGGTGCATGTACTCTTCTTCCCCTTTGGACTTCGCTGCCTTGGATCTGATTAGGAGAACGTTAGTCTCAGTAGAGACTTCAACCTCTTCAGGTGACCATCCAGCAAGTGCCATCTCAATACGCCACTTGATGTTTGATTCCTTCACCAGATTATATGGTGGATATGCCTCATTGACACTACCCATTCCATATGAATGTAGTCTATAAACAATGTCATCTAGTCCAACACTGTATCTTTCAACAGCATCTACCACGGCATTCATATCCTTTGCCGTGAACTTTCTCAGTCCAGTCATGTATCTACTCCTTATAAAGCGAGTTTGAATTGTATGGTCCCCGAAGGCAACCGAAATTATTTAGATCCATAATCAGTTTGTAATATGTTCGGATTGTACCCTATTTTCAAGACTGTAAATTATAAATACTTCTAGCCATGAATCCATATAAAATTGGGGAAAATATAATGTACAGATTTCTTCCCTTTGTAATGTTACTGATGACCGCTACTGCTGCTAACGCTGGTGGACTTGTATCAAAACACTCTTCTAGTGTTCAACTAACTGTTGATGCTGCTAGAACTCAGGCAACGAGAATTGGATCCTCGTTTAGTATCTCAGGAACAAACATCGGTACTACTGATGGCACCACAGCAGATGCTGTTTCTACTGGTACTATTACTAGTGGAATTTATTCTCCTGGTACTATCGAAGCAGTCCAAGGAACTGCAGAATCTGCTTTCTCATTCTCCCAGTCTTATACTCAAGGTGATGCAGTCCCAACTGCTGCTCCTACGGTAGGAACTGTTCCTAACTTCTCAAACACCACAAGTTATACTGCTGGTTCAGCAGGTACATTAGCTGGTACAGTCACCTCTGCAGGTCTTCTCACCGTGACTGCTGGTGGTGCTGGAACGACTGCAACTGGCCAATATGTTAGTGAGATCACTGTAATTGACTAAGGAGGATCGCAATGAATACTATGATTCGTTGGTCTGCCCTAAGTGCGGTGGTTGCAAGTGTCATACCTGCAGCTGCCCTGGCGGTCCCCGTGGTCCCAAACTTCACACAGGGGTCGATGACGAGCCGGACGGAGACAACTCAGACGATAAATGAGACAATAAATAGCATGGATTATAATACTGGTTACCAATATTCTGCTACAGGTAGTGGTATAACTAGTAATGGTACGCTGAGCCCTGGAACAGGTTCTAGCAATGTAACTATTGACGGAGTGACATCATCATGGAAGGGAGTAACAACCAGACCAAACTTCACACAGACGATACCAGGAGGAGCGTTTCAGTTCACAGAAACGTATTCAGGTCCTGGTTTGAGCAACCAAACAATTATACAAAGAACGACCGAGGTTACAAGCATAACCGATACTACAAGTATCTTCTCCCAATAACATTATTATTTGCTAGTCCATCTTATGCTGAAACTATTGGTGGTGTGTCTGCTACTGCTTCTCCTGTGGCTAATAGTTCAGGCTCCGTTACAAACCAAGCTATTCAAGTCCTTCAGGGACCATATATTACAAACACATACGGAGGAGGTGTATCATGTCAAGGTCCCACTCGCAACTTCACCCCCTATGTAACAGGAACTGCTTCTGCTGCTAGACCATACGAAGACTTTTATGACGATCCAGTATATGATGTAGGAGATTATAATGATGATGGACGTATTGATAATCCTGGCGACATCCTCTTCCATAAAAAAACTAGAACTGGACAGAAAGATAATTTCAGTTTAGGTTTGGGGTTCTCTATGACCTGGAGTACACCTACAGATAAGAATTTACAAGACCTTTGTAAGAAGGCAGCACAAACACAGATCGAATTGAATAGTCAGTTGACTGCCAATAAAAGATTGGACTTTGAGATTGCTCGTCTCAAGAATTGCGGCAGTCTAATGAAGGAAGGAATCATGTTCCATCCTAAGAGTCCTTACTATTCAGTGTGTGCCGACGTTGTAGTGATGAATAAGAATCAGATTTCTCCTCACTATCATACTATTCCTTCCCCCGAAGTATCCGTATCGCCCGATTCCTATGGCGCTGGTCGCGACGGCGATCCTTCACAGATTCAATCTTCGATACCTTCCCCCGAATCTGAGATACCTTCTTCAGGATCTTCTTTACAGTCGGCTTCACCACTTTCAAAAGAAGATCGACAGCGGGTTTTGCGAGCAGTGCAGAACTCGTCGCAACTACAGCAATACTCGCAGTAGTTGTTACCATCCCAGCATTGGGAATGTTAGATACAATTTGATCTGTAATACCTAGATCTTCTGTAACCATTATACATTCCTTACCTACCAATTCATATCCAGTAATTTTCTTATTACCCTCTAGGATCTTTCCTACAGGGTTTTTTAGTTCTTGATCTCTTGCAGGGCAGTTTACTGTTACTGCTTCTGTACGGGTTGGAGGTGGTGCTGCTGCAGGGGGTTCTGGAGGATCGGATTCTTCTCGTTTTCTCGTATCAATTCCAGATGGATATGTCGGCACGATTTGATCGGGCTCGAATTGTAAAGGATCATATGACGGTACACCTGCATCGCAATAAGTAATCGTTCCTTTGGGGTCATTCTCTATTAGATTATTATTCTTGGTGCTATTTTGACTATGAGATTCTACACATCCAGGTACGTTTACAATAGGAAACCCTAGATCCAACGTGACAGGTGGAGCTAGGGGTAATGAATTAGGTGTAAGAACTCTAGATTCAGGAATTCTTACATCCTGAATATCGATCCCAGTAATACCAATATCATTTATCTCCATCTTTTTTAGATTCTTTCTTCACTTCAGGTTCTTCTCTGTCATCTTTTTTCTTTGCTGCCTGAACTCCAAAAGTAGCTAAGGTTCCAGTAAAGACAGATGCAATAAAAGTTGGATCAATATTTTTCTGTGGTATTCCAGGTACAGTTACATAGTTTAGAGTAAGAATTGCTGCTGACCATGAGAGGATAGCAACTCTTACTAGTGCAGACAAACCTTCATCTGCCCAATCAAACTTAGGACCAGACTTCTTAGGTTCCTTGGGGGGTTGTTGTGGTGTTACCGTCATTGTCAGATTGCCTCTTTTTGCCGATGTTATATTTCGACTCAAGTTGCCAATCTCCTTTATCCTTATAGGAAATTACCTTGATTTGACTCAGAGGTGCGAGATTGAGAACCGAATCTGGTGCTACAATTTTCACAAGTCCCCAATCAGAAAGAAGTTGAATGATCCTATTTCTACGTTGAATATCATTCTCTGTGATATTCGCCTTCTTTCCGTCTAGAGCAAATAATTCTTTGAAGTGGACAATATAATACTGTCCTTTTTTATGAAGGATATGACAAGATTGATAGAGTTTGCGTTCCTTGCGAGAAGCAACTCCAATTCTTGTAAGCGTTTCACGAACCTTGAGGAAGTCATCTGGTTCACCCAGAGTCACTTCAATCATGTCACTTTTGTTCCAGATAACTTCCGTATCACCCATGCTAACCACCTGTATCTAATTTAGATCTAATAAAATCTAGTTGATCCGAAGTCAAAATACGAAGGGCATCAATAGCCTTTTCATCACTATAACCATAATACTGTTTTACAATATCAAGATCTTGTGCTTTCTCCTTCTTACCCCACGGAGAAAATCTCTTACGGGGTCTCACAGTATTTATAAAAAAATCATACTGCAAGAGGTTGTCTAATTCTGGGTACTGATTTATCTCATTTGCATACATGATAGTATCCATGTGATGAGACATGCACTTGTTTATAATGAAAGCAGGGTACTTCTTTTCCCATGCAGGATCATCACTGTGTAGAAGATTCTTCTTGCTCAGATTGATTGAGTTCAGATAGTCCTTCAAGGGGTAGTTCTGATCGAATGCCATAATTGATTAGTACCAGTTCCTTTCGTTCTTTTTGGTCAGACATGTAATCACCCACAGACCGCATGGTGTATGTGTGATCGTATTCGTATGGACTCCATTCAACAAACCGTTCCTTGATTAGATTGGTTGTATTGTACGAGACCATCATTTTGACTGTATCCTTATACTGGTTACAGTCGGCAGCAAAGGTATCATGATTGAACCTTGCGTGCATATTTCCCTTGCGACCATACAGATTATCTTTGATGTCGTAAGGAGGATCTAGATAAATGAATAGGTCAGATCCTTTAGCAATCATCTGCTGGTATGAATAGTTAGTAATCTTCCAATTACGAATCACTTGCTGATAGTAAGGAAGATTGTCAATACCACGCACCGAAAAGTTAGACTCTGATGCTGCCTTAGAAAAAGAAGATGCTTCTGTCAAACCAGAGAACGAGCATTTGTTTACAATGTAAAAACTAATTGCACGTTGCAAGGCGGTAGTATTTCGTACATCCTTACTTAGATACTCCTTTGCCTCTAGAAACAAAACCTTCGCTGAGATAGGATCTGGATGGCGATGCTTGAGTTGTATGAGTTGATCACGCATCTGCTGACCCTCAGACTGTAACTGCTGCCAGAAGTCCACCAGGGGCACGTACAGATCATTTACCCACACGGATAGGTGTGGATACATCTGTGTCATGTAGAGAGCGACAGAACCACCTCCTAGGAAAGGTTCACGAAACTCACGAATCTCATCCATGTTAGGAAGAAACTGTGCAAGTTTTTTTGTCGCTCGTGATTTACCACCTGGATAACGAAGGGGTGTCTTTAGTTTCATAGATCTCTTGAAGAATTTGTTTTACTGTAGGGCACTGTTCACGTTCAATAAGGGTTCCGAGCGATTCAAACTTCAGTTTCCTGAATGCTTGCAATGCAGATTCTACTGTAGCATGTTTTCCACCCCATATTTGCTTGCCCTCAAATCTGGATATGGCACGATATGGAGTATTTTTATTTCTGTCACGAGGTAGACTATAGTAAACTCCTTGAGGAAGATCAGATGCAACAGGTGTTCTATTACTTGGTTCAACAAAAAAATTGTTTATTTCCTTACTAACCATGATACATGTATCAGGACTATACATCCTATTACCAGGATATTTGATGTCCTTATCTATACATTTCGTTTCCCAGTTATCCCACGAGGTCACCCAGTCTATAAAGTTAGATAGGTACAACCAATCTGGATGAAGGGTGCAATCTTCATAGAGACGATAGTCTTTCCAATTGGGATCCCTACTATCAGTACGACGAAGAATACCCACCCAGCGCACATAAAGTTTTCTATTGGGTTTAGAGACATCATTGATTGCCTCACCATAAATCAGTTTGTTCATTTGAATTCGCACTCCATCATGAGTTGAGTAAAGCAAGCAAGTAAATTGATCTCTTGATCTGCAACGAATGCAGACTTGTATTGATACTCAGCAATGATAAGAACCGCTGCTGCAATACTAGGTTTCTCTAATGCAGTATACATCTTGTCATACACTGCACGCATGATATGGGCAGGAGAATTATCTACATTCTGCTCTACCCATTTCTTGACATCAGTGAACTTCTTATTCTTCATGCTCGACATAAGAGCAGAGTAAGAAGCATCAGACTGAACTGCCATGATGCCTGTATCAATCTTACCAGTAGATGAGTATCTTTGCAACTCATTCAAGGTACGACGGAAGTCAGGGAAATGTTTCATGATCAGTTCCGCCAAGACTTTGGTGCTGTAATCTACACCTTCTGCTTGAAGAATCTGTTCACAACGCGCTAAGAACTTACCTGCCATCTGCTGCTTGACCTTGCCCGATGTATTGAAATCGATGACAGTGGTTCTGCTATGCAGAGGATCAATAATTTTATTCTTGAAGTTGCAAGTAAAGATGAACCTACAGTTCTTCTGGAACTCTTCGATAGTCGCTCTCAGAAGCAGTTGGACATCGGGAGTAGTGTTATCTGCCTCATCCACAATGATGACCTTGTGGGCGCTGCTAGAGGTCAAAGAGACGGTAGACGCAAACGACTTTGCCTTGTCACGAATGGTATCTAGAAATCTACCTTCATCAGATCCATTGATAAGAATATAATCAGCACCTAAGTGTGTACATAATGCTTTTGCAATTGTAGTCTTTCCAATACCAGCAGTACCACTGAGAAGTAGATTGGGGATTTCTCCCTGCTCAACAAATCCACTAAAGATATCCTTAGTTTCATCAGGGAGAATACATTCCTCAATCGTCTGTGGACGATACTTTTCAACCCAAAGGAAATCCTTCATTTTACTAATTGACCATTCTCATTGTATACAAGTTGTTGACTCACACCGTTAGCACTTTCATTTACGAAATTATGAAAGACTTCAGATCCAAGATAGTGATCAACTTTATTGATCTGATAATGCAAGTTCCATTCGTTGTTGCGTGCTTGCTGAATCAACCAAGACAGCATAGCAGAGTCCATCTTTTGATTGCACTCGACAGCAGAGATCCAGTTGATTACCTCACCAGGTTCCAAGTAGTCACCTTCAACATCCTGATATGCCCGTTGATACATCAGAACCTTGGTACGATCTGGTCGCATCCACTGAGGCATCTGCTTAGTTTGTTTCCACAAGCATTCAAAATCGGAACAGATTGGAGGACGATCTTTGTGAATGCTGCACCCACCGCAACTATTGCTAGGATCCCAATAGTGACATGGTTGACCAGGAAAGAATGGAATGCCATGAGCATCGCCATACAGATGTCCTTGGCAGCACTCACTACAAGTACCACACTCACGTTTAGTGTAATCAAACTCCGTAATCGGCAGGGCCTTCATCCCCCTGCTCTCGGTTGTAAGGTCCAGTCGATCTAACATAATGAAAAAATAGTTGTGTGTACTGTTCTCCTTGGTATGGAGTCCGCCAGTGTTCTAGATCTATACCACTGTATAATACTGCATCACCAGGCAAGGTTTCAAATTTTTGCTTTGCACCGAATCGGTCTAGTAGTTGCAACTCCCAAGGTTGATCTTGGATGATGTTCAAACTGACAGAGACTTCACAGGCATTGCGATCTGTATGTGCTGCCATAAATGATTTGTTGTAATACCTAGTGCAAAACCAATAGGTTTCCAATAAATCAGTTCGTAGATAACTGTTCAAAAAGTATTGAACTCGATGATAATACTCTTCTGCACAAGGCGGTTTGTATATCATCTTTGTCATTCCTCTACCTTCATCCCAAGCAGCGGTTCTACTTTCAAATTCGCTACTGAGTGTTGCCCCTAGATACGAGACTTCACGTTCATCTAGTAGAGAGGGGAGAAAGTCGTATCCAGAAATAGCATAACTCATGGTTCAAGTGCAATCCAATAGCAGAGTCCTTTAGTGGTGAACTTAGCAACTTTACTGTTGCTAATCTGAATGTTGTAATCAGACTCAATAATATTGAGATTCTCAATCTTGAAGCAATGGCAGAAGTCGTGATCAGTTTCTCCAACTTCAACAGTGTAACTGTTAGAAGTTTCATTCTTCTTATCAGTCACACAAAAGTTGACCTTACCGTTAGAACCAAAGACACATGCATCAGGAACCTTATACAAACGTGCTGCCTTCATCACATTGATATAGTCTCGCACTGAGATATTGAATTCTACATCAACACTAGGGAGAGTGATATCATTCTCAGGAGGTTGAACAATAATCTCAGGATCTGCATAGTAGAACCGAGACTGACGACGCTCATCCTGAGTGTCAACTAGGCGAACATATGTAGACTCTGGTTGCAGTTCTGTTGAAGGGAACAGATCAACGCCACTGATGAAAGAAGACAAATCATAGATAGAGATCTGCTTATCAAACTCCTCAAGAACTTCTGCAGATGCAAGAATGTTTTTGTTGATACTCAGAGTACGAATCTGCTTTCCAGGTTTGATTACAATGGAATTGTTGATCGCCGCAAAGTTCCTGAGAATGTCACGGGTACGTGTTGAAATAACGGTCATCGGTTGGGGTAAGTTTCGCGGTTTGAGTTTTGGTCATTGAAATGCAGCAACAACAATCCATAGTGTAGGATTTTGATGATGTCCCTTCGGGCAGTGCCTTTCTTGTCGTAGCGGGAAGCATACTTCAGAATGTTAGATCTGCAAAATGGTTCTGCATCACCACATGCTTCAATCAAATCTAACGTTTGGATCTTCTCATTGCCAGCAGAATAATGCTGACCATAAGTTCCCGCAATGTAATCACGGAGCTCCTTCAGGAGCTCTTCTTCATTGTATTTGAAACTCATTAGTCATTCAATAGATTATTATTTTCCCCAGTATACTCTTCTTCGAGACCAGCGTCAACCTTTGTATAGAGATCCAGGAAAGATTGTTTAGTGTCATCATCGAAACGATTGACACATAGTGTGATTGCCTTTACACGATCATCAAAGATCTTATATGCTTCTACGATGTGTACTAGACGACGAGTAGTGATAACTTCATCGACTCCTCCATCAAAGAATGTCTTACGAATGACTCCTGCCCACTTGATTAGATTTTCTGCAAACTCAGGATCGCAACCGACATTCAACAGGATCTTAGTTTCTACCGTCGCAGTTGGATAATCTTGCTCGAATGTAATTGGGAAACGTTCGAGGAATGCTTCGTTGAGAATATTGGTTCCAATAAAGCGACCGTCATCGCTGCCTTTACCCTTAGTATTTGCAGTTGCAACAACATTGAATCCTTCGGCAGGGTTTACATATTTACCAATTTTCTTGAGGAAGACTCCACTACCCTCAAGGATCGATTGAAGGCAAAGGATTTTGTTGGATGCCAAATCGATCTCATCCAGAAGGAGGACAGCACCTCGCTCAAGAGCCTCAATGACAGGACCATTATGCCACACAGTATTACCATCAACCAGACGGAAACCGCCAAGTAGATCGTCTTCATCAGTTTCAATAGTAATGTTTACACGAATCAACTCACGCCCAAGTTGAGCACAAGATTGTTCCACGGAATAAGTTTTTCCATTGCCAGAAAAACCACTGATGAAGACAGGATAAAATTCACCGCTGCGAATAACTTTTTTGATATCTTGGAAAGAACCAAAAGGGACATAGGAATCATTCTTATTTGGAATCAAGATGTCAGGTTGCTTTTGAACATTGGTTTGAGGAACCACACTATATTTTCCTGGTGCAGTCTTGAACTGCAATACACGTTTGGCGATTGTTTGGAGACCGACTCCAAAGTGAGCAGAAGCACTTGCTAGATCCTTGCTAGTAAATTCTGAACCTACAGTCTCTTGAAGGTACTCGACTAATTGTTTAGTAGTGATTGCTTGAGGGACTGCCATTGGTCTCTTGTGTTGATATGGTTAGTATAGCATAGAATCAAGGGCGGTGCAAGACCCTGTGCCAGTCCATCAACTGAACATCTTATGGTCCTTCATATAATGAAGTGTGTCATGCATGTTACCTACATGCTTCATACCAATAGAACACTGAGGATACTCTGCTTCCTCACCAAATTCATTATGAAACTGTTTGTCACTAAAATGAATTCCTAGTTCGTACTTATGAAAGTCTCCATCAAGTGCTTCCAGGAGTGCTGCCATCCGCTCACACTCTTGACTCCCATTAGAATAAATCGTTGCTACTGTACTCATTTAGGCAATCACCTCCACAAATTTGTTTAGAATAGTTTTGTTTGTCATCTTGGATCCCATGTGCTTTTTGAAAGCCCTAGTAAGTTCTGCTTTAGATGCAACTTCTTTTTTTGGTTTGACTTCCAAGTCACTAGTACCAAAACCAATATTTTGATTTGGCATAAGGTACTGCACAGTAAATCCACACTTGTTATGTATTTCGATAAATTTATTTTTTGACCATGAAGTGTGATATTCCTGAGAATCGTTACCATAGAAACTGATCATGGTATTTGCTTCACGCTTGCTACACAATCTAAAACCAATCCAATTGTAATCAGTAATCTCACGATAGAAAGAAACAATCTCTTTAGTTGTTAGAAATGGGCTTGCTTCAATCCGTCGCTGATACCCTGTTACAGGATCACGAAGAATAAAAACCTTATTCAAATTATGACAAAGCAAACTTGTGTTCCAATAATCTTCACCATACCTAGTAGTAAGTTTTTCTGCATTGTAGAACATGGGATTTGATTCCCCATCTGTCAAAGCGATGACATTTACTTTCTGAATACTTTTGTTCTTAGTAAATTTACTAACCAATTCACGAATGCAGATTACTGCTTCAGCAAGAGGTGTTCCACCTAAAGTATATTCCCTACAATAACTGTGAGCAGTATAGTAATTGCTGCACATACCATAGCACTGAATCCAAATCAAAAGCATCTGATCATCCAGTTCTTTCTTCTTCATGCTAGAAGTAAACAACTGAAGCAACCTGAATGATTTTGAAATGCCTAAAGTATTTCGTTTTGCTTTATGGTTATCACCATATTGTGAATACTCTCCATACATTGTAGATTGGAATGCATACACTTCAAAAGGAATCTGAACTTTACGACAGAACCACATAAGGTTATACAGTTGCTTGATCGTATCCATCATGCAATTAGACATAGATCCAGACCAATCAAGTAAGAACATGAGACCATGATTCTTACCATCTGAAACTACATTACTACGAACGAAAATATCGTCAGTCAGTTTATATTTGTAAAGAGCATTAGTATTGATAACACCAGTTCTAGACTCAGAAGAACGTGAATACTTGTCTGCTGATTTTTTCATTTCAAACTGCTTCACCAGATAGTTCACTGATGATTGTGCATCATGCTTGTACTTTTTATATACATCAGTTGTCTTATCTACAGACCTAGTGAATGCCTCGCCATCGACATTTTCATGCATAAAGTGATTTTCAAGTTTTGTTTGAATCACCTTATAAGGAACAACAACCTTGTCAAGATTTACTTCTGGTAGGTCAAGATATATCCACTCCTTTGCGTCGTCATCAATAAGCATGTACTGGTTATCATTCCATGCACGTTCTGTATCAGATTGATCTAGGTTGTCATCAACATCATCTAAATCTGAATCAATATCTTTATCGTTTCCACCAGTAGGATTGCTATCGCCACTGCCATCAGCATCTTCTTTTTCGTCACTACTCTGTGGAGAATATTCTCTATCACCATCAGCACTTGTGGAGTTATTTGGTTTAGTTGGCGGAGTAGGAACATCTGGATTCTGTTCAGCATCATCCTTGACCCAAGCATAAAGTTCTTCAGCGAGTTGAAGAACTTCTTCATATGTTTCTGCATTGGCAATACGATCAACCCACACTTGTTCTTCAGCATTGAAATTCAAAGGCAGGTCATTGCATACAGTACCAACTTTGAAGTATATATTGATACGATCAATCAGTTTCCAATCTGACAACTTCTTATAAGTAGATCTCAAATTGAAGAAATCTTTTTTATTGAGTTCTTGATATCCTAGGTAAAAAGATTTGCGAAGACCAGGATAAAGGTGCTTCATCTTTTGCTCTACTCTTGCATCCTCTATGACATTCACATAATCCTTTGGAGCATTGCCAAAATCTAGGTTAGGAGTATATAGAGCATGACCTACCTCATGACCCACTAGAAGGTCATACACATCCCCCGTAACGTCTTTCCAGATAGGGAGAGCAAGAACACGAGTTTCCGTATTGAAGTATGCCGTAGAGATCTTACGGTGCTCAACATGAAGATTCTCAGTCGCAAGAAGTTTTGCAAGGGTGCCTTTGACTTCAGTGTTGACACTCATCTGTTCAGTAGGGCGTTTCGGTATATACCTACTATAACTCACCAGACGACCCCCCGTCAAGTGCTAGTGTGCCACTACCCGATCTGTCATTCATTATTGACTTTGGATACCCATGAGTTCAGTTTTAGTATAATTGCTACTAATGCTAGTGGTAGTAGCAATCCAAATACCACCAATGCCTGACTCATTTTCTAATTCTCCTCTTCTTCACCTCTTCAGGCAGTCCTTTTGATCCGACATAATCACCATTCTCTATACCTTTTTGAATGTGACATGGACGACAAAGAAGTTGACACTTATCTACTTCCAAAATGAGTTCTTCTAAAGAAAAACACGTAATGTTAGATCCTATGGTATAGGACTTATCTGCAGGAATAATATGATCAAATTCTAATCTCTCAGTTGCACCACACCTAACACATTTACCACCAAGATATTCTCTTAGATATTGCCTGCGTTCTTTTCGGATTCTCTTTTGATCTTCAACAAGTTTCTCTTGATGTTTTTCATACTGTATCTTTCTGAGTTTTTTATGATGCTCAGGATTTTCTTTTCTATGTTTTTTATTTCTTTCTGAAATCCGTTCTTTATTTTCTAACTGATATTGTTTTTGTTTGATACGAAGTTCTTCTTTATTTTCTTCTCTGTAAATTTTATTCTGTTTCTTTGCCTTCTCGCGATACTCTGGATTATTTGACCAAAGAGCTCTTTGATTTTGACGATGACGCTCAGCATATTCTGGATCATTTGCATAACGATCACGTTGTTCCTCATTCCTACGATCTTTGTGTTTTGCGCGAGATTTATCAGAAACTTCTTTAGCACGTTCAGCAACACCCTCTACATTATTATATCGCCAGCGATTACGTTCCCTCTCTCTTGCAACAATCTCTGGATTTTTTGCACGACTCTTCATTCGTTGCTGATACTTACATTTCTTACAATCGCCACGATACCTATCACGACTGGGTTCATAAGCATACTCAGATAAAGATTTTGAAATACAACAAATATTACAAACTTTTGGATCTAGATTATCCTTGCGAACTCTCGGTGTATTTACACACTGCTTACAAGTGCTGTGATAATACTGCTTCCATTCCCCATTTGCTCTCTGCTGCTTACCCCCCTTACCAAAATTAGAGACTAGTTTTTCAACACCACATTTTTTACAGACTTTTGTATCCATACTCATTTGCCTATGCCATAATCAGATGCCTCATTCTCTAATTGTCTTATACTCTCTTCTTGCTCTTTTGCCCGATGCTTCTTCCACATCTCAGCAACCATATCTATTGCTGGTGGTGCGTGATAAGGTAGTGCTGGTTGTGAGCGATGCTCATCAATCTGTTCCTGTGTAGGAATACTGACTCGGAAGGGAATATCTTCCTCTTCAAACTCCTTATTCATATCGATGTATGTCTGAGGTGTAATCTTTATCATTAGTAGATTTCTCCGCTGATAATACCCTTACGGTTATTTAGTTTCCATACTATGTAATCTATCGTGGGGACACACATAGGATTCCATCCAGCAAAAGTAGAGTGTTCTCCACTTGGAATCTGCCAGCAGGGAGCATCATCGTTGTCAAGGTCTAGTGACTCACGGTATGCTTCGTCACCGAGTAGAACACATGCTCGCTCTGCTTCATTCAAACTAGTGAAACAAGCAAATGAGTTCTTTCTAATCTCATCAGGAATGTAATGTTTCATTCAAATACCGCCGTGACTCCCATAACAGTTGCACCAGGATTTCTTGCCAAAGCAGTTTGCCTAGCATCCTTATAGTCTCTAGCAATTACAACCTCATGAAAGACTGTACCTGCTTTGTATAGTTCAACTTTGCACTTCATTGGATTGCCAGTGGTTGTAGTCGGTCAAGGATCTCACGATAGGCAGGGACGATATCACCTTCATCCTTTCGGAATAGGTCTTTATCATATCGTTCATCACCACCAATTTTCCATAGTCTCATACTGTCAGGACTGATCTCATCAGCAAGTAGTAGTTCTCCATGAGCAGTATAACCAAATTCGATCTTGAAGTCAACCAGGTCAATGCCCATGATGTAAAACATCTGACGGAGGTAGTCATTGATCCTTAGTGTCATCTCAACCAAAGGTTCAGGATCATGTCCCATTAGACGTACACGATCTCTTGTCAGTAGAGGATCATGCTTAGTATCGTCCTTCAAGAAAAACTCGACAATAGGATGTGGTAGTGAGTAACCTTCCTGAAGAGTTGTCTCACGAACAATAGATCCAGCAGCACGGTTCCTACAAATAACTTCTAGTGGAACGATACTAACCTTTCTGCAGATCATCTTGTTAGCACCAACCATATTGATATAATGGGTTGGTATATGTTCTTTGGAAAGTTTCTCAAAGATGACAGATGAAATACTGCAACAGAGAGATCCCTTTCCTAAGGGATGGTCAACCATCTCTCCATTACCTGCTGTCACTTTATCGTGATACTCAATGATGACTTGCTGTGCATCGTCACCTTGATAAACAGTTTTGACTTTTCCTTCTGTAATTACTTCCATAATAGTTTTTGTTTCTTCAACCAGCAAGGTTTGCAAAGGGGAACCATCATCAATTGAGGACACTGGTTCGCTGGAGTAAGTTTACCACATCCAGAGCATTTTGTCTCCCACATCTTCATAGTGTTCTTTCTAATCTATTTGTTGCTTGATCTGGGAAGTCTCTTGGTCTACTATCACCAGCATTGTCAGTTCTAGCAGAACCTTCGTTTGCTTTCATAGTATGCTGAAAGTTTGCTCTCTTGTATCGTAACCCTAGAGGATCAGGCATCCAGTATGTTACCTGCCAATCTTGTTCAGGACATAACTCAAGATGCTTCTCTACTGTATGATTGAAGATACCCATCTGAACATGTCCATCATGAGTGATACATCTTCCACCACCGATGTCAACTAAGAACAATTGTTTCAAAGATACACCTCTTCTGGATTGAGGTTTTTTACGAATTGCACAGGATCCTTTTCAGATTTGTGTACCCAACGATAGCGCATCATCTCGAAAATAGGATCCCATGTTGCGACACAGACATAATCCTTCATGTATGCCTTGCCACAAGTTCCTTCAGTTCCTTTGCTGTCAACTTATCCAATCGCTCTGTGAAATGATCTAGCAGCAATTGTTTGTATTGTTTCTTAGTCATAGTATTGTTGGATCACTCGTTCAACTTGTTTTTTGTCACAACCACAAGGAGCATTTCTTAGACACCTACGAATCAATTCGTTATCGCTAATAGCAGGTTTGATTGTGAATCCCCACTTATCAACTTCACCTTCTACAGGTGCTTCGACATAATCAAATTCACTTGGCATTAGTCTCGCTGTCTCCAATCATCAGGTTTGTCTCTTCCGAACCATTCTTTTATGTCGTCAGCACTAGTAAATCCCGTTTTATGATTGGATGGGTCGGGATCTCCTAACCCCATCCTATTCAGAAAATCGTCGGTGCTACCTTCTTCAATTTGTTGAGAAGATTGCCTTCGTGCTTTTTGTAACCAATCTCTGGCGAGTGTATGAGACTTAGCAAGTTTTTCTGCCCAGATCATATCATCTAGTTTGACTTCCTCACCATTGGCAATGCACTTACAGATAAACTCTAAGCGCAATCTATATTGCGTTGATAACATTTAGATCTTGCGTCACCCACTATATTTAGTATAGCATGAAAAAGGGGACTAGCGTCCCCACAGGTGATTTATGTTTCTGATAATACCCTCCCACAAATTCTCTTACATGATGATTGACTATCGTCGCACTCTATTAGACATTCGTAGTAGTCGTTTATTCTGTCTAGTTCAGACGTGGACATATCAATACCCTCTTCAAAATGACGCCACCCATCCAGTTGTGAGCGTGACAATAGGTTGTGCATAATCATCTCCGTAACTTTTGGAACTCCATGATGTAGACCGTTTTTCGCTCATGATTCCACCTCAATAATGCTACTAGTATTTATGTGTGGATATCCTGATTATTGAATGTAACACACATATTGTATCACTCGATACATAACTTCAACCATCGTAACGAACTTTAGAAAAGTCGTTTACTTTCTCAACAATAGCAGTTCTAAGGAACTTATCTACAAGGATTTCTCCCTTGTGAGAGATGACAAATAGATTAGCATCACTACCCAGACCACGTAAGATCTTTAGTAGTTCTTGTGTAGCACCTTCATCAAGAGAACTGTCAAAGACTTCATCTAGAATCAATAGATTAGTAGACACAGAGTTCTTCATCTTGGCAATCTCTCGCCAGGTAAACAACAGAGCAAGATCAATCTTCTGCTTCTCACCTTCAGAGAAAGAGGCATACGAAAAGTCATCCCTAAACCTAGACTTGATACTCTCGTCGAAGTTTTCATCTAGAGTAAAGTTCACATAGAAGTCCATACTATGCAAGAACTTATTGATCAGTGTATTGAATACAGGAACATACTTTTTGATGATCCTGCTTTTGATACCCGAATCTTTCAGGAGATTAGATACAATACGATACTCATCATACTCTTTACTAAGTTCACCACAGTCAGATCTAGTTTTATCATATGCTTCCTGTAGAAAGTCTAATGTTTCTCTTTCTGCAGCAAGGTCTGGCGAGTTAGTTTGGAGTTCAATAATCTGCTTACTGATATCTAAATTCTCAAATTCAAAACGAACGATGTCACGTTCATGCGTTGAATAGTTAGATCTGAGTTTTGAAAGTTCTTTTGAATTTGCTTCTAGGATATGCAGTTGTTCTACACTGCTACCAATTGCATCAGACATTTGTTCTATAGCATAAGCAAATTCCATTTCCTTAGCATCTAAATGTGCAATGCGAGGTTGCTTGAAGTCAGGATCAATACTCTGCTTACATGTAGGACAGGTATCATTTTCCATAAGGAAGTTGAATTCATTATGGACAGCTGCTTTCTTGGTAGCAACCTTTGCTTTCATAGTCTTTAGTTGGTCGATCTTATTAGAGATATCTGCACGACCAGTCTGATTGTCTTCCTTAGATTCAATCACAGATTGCAGTTCGGTGAGTGTCTTTTGAATCTGTTCAATATTCTTTTGATTGTCTACAATCTTTTGCTGCTTCTCATCCACACGTTGCTCAGCAACAGTCTCTAGGTTCATGATGTTCTTCTCTTGGAAGGAAACCTTCTCGGATGCAAGTTGCATCATGTGATCACAATCACCTTTACGTTGACTGAGACTACTCACACGATCTTTGAGAACCTGATTCATGTTAGAGAAGATACCAATGTCAAGGAGATCTTCGATTACTTCTCGTCGAACATTTGCTGCGAGTTGCATGAATGGTACAAATGTTGAGCTTCCCAAGATGACGACTTGTGTAAAAGACTTGTAATTGAGTTTGAGGACTTGCTGTTCAAGATACTTTTGAGTATCTTTAGCTGCTGCATCCTGGTCGAGAAGTCTTCCATCTTTGTATACTTCAAATACATTGGGTTTGATTCCTCGTACTACTTTGTACAAGGACAGATTGATAGAAAATTCAACCTCTACAACACAGTCTTTCTCATTGATACTGTTTACCAGTTGGGGTTTGTTGATTTTCCTAAACGGTTTATTGAATAGAACAAAACATAAAGCATCTAGAATGGTGGACTTGCCAGCACCATTCCTACCTATGACTAAGGTAGACGGACAATCCGCTAGGTTGAACTCTGTGAACTGGTTGCCAGTGCTAAGGAAGTTCTTCCAACGAATTTTTTCAAACAGGATCATTATAAAGGAGGGATAACTAGTTCGTCTTTGTTTATGATGGTATAACTATAACCGTATTTTCTGCAATTTGCAACCACTGTTGTCAAATCTACTTCTTCTACTGTCAGAATATCTTTGAAGTCTTCTGCCTGTAAGAGTCCATGATAGCGAACGGCATCATCCTCTTCCTCAAAAATCTGAACGACTTTAGTGTTAGTAAGATCTTTGGCAGCATATACGCCACCTGATTCAGGTGCTATCAGTATCCACATTAGATTTCACATGCTTCGATGTACAGTGATTTTACCAATCTTTTGATTGATTCGGTGTCTCCCTTTATACTCCCTTTTGCTTCATCTATGTAGGTCTCTAGCATAGTAAGGGTATCTTCGGTTTCTACCACATCAATACCATCTTCAATATCTACGCTGAGATTCTCGATGATGTTTAGATCTGCAGGTTGCTCATCCTGTACACTACGAAGGTATTGATCAAATGCAGCATGGTTATCTTTCTTCTCAACGATTAGTTTGACATACTTACCCTTGACAGACTCTTCTTTATCCTTTCGGACTTCACCTTCATTGTAATAGATCTTGCGGAACATGTCATGAGGATTACGATAGAAAGTAGTCTTCAAACTATCGGTATCAAATACATGGAATCCACGCTTACACCCATAGTCATTCCAGTATAACTGGTATGGGTTACCAAGATAGTTGATATTCTTTTTGGTAGACTTCATATGAAAGTGTCCTGAGAATACTTTCTTGAACTTAGAGAACAAGTTAGAATCTTGACCACCCTTCATAAAACACCCTGGATGAGCCTCAAAACCATCAAGTTCAAGATGGCCCATACAGACAGATGCATTACTGTCTGCGATGCTTTCCATGGTTCGTTCTCTATTGTCGTCACATATCCAAGGCAAAAGAAGTATAGGAAAATCACCAAACCTAACTGTGCTAGCGGTATCGTGAATAGTGATGTTGTCGTACTCACCCAGCAGTTCTCTAGGCGCATTGATCCGTAAGGTATTCTTGTAATAGATGTCATGGTTACCTACAAGCATGTGCATCTTTACGCCTAGTTTTTGTAATGGCGTAAACCACATTTCTTTAGCTGCTTCTAAAGAATTGAAATTGATTGACTTACGTTTGTCAAAGGTATCTCCCAAGCAGATGATAGTATCAATACCAGACTTCTGGATATAAGGAAGTACGAGTTCAGTATAGAACTGTCGGTACATTTCAATGTACGCCAAGTTATCATTCCTTACACCGAAATGTTGGTCCGTAATAAGAAGGATTTTCATCAGTAGTTCATTCTCATTTCAATCTTAGACTTGATCTGGTGATAACTCTCATCAGTAGAATCAACAGATGCAATCTCATCAAAACCAGACCTTTCAATAATCTTATCTTTGATGTCTAGTTGGCGTTTTTCTTTTTGAATCCGACGCAAGAATGCGTAGTAAATAATTTGTGTGAAGTATGCAAAGGGATTCTTAGACTTTGCTGGATCAAAATTATCAATGTATTGAATGCAGTTTTCAACTCCATCACAAATCATGTCATCCTTATACATGTAGTTGATGAAGTTAGGACGATACGACAGGTGGGTTGCAATCTTTAGAAAGCATCCTCCGATGTAATTGCCCACCCTAGGTTTAGGTTTCTTTTGAATCTCTGCAATAGCAACCTCATCACGGTAATGCTCTAGTGCTTTGAGAAACTCCTTATTGTCAACGTAGTGTTCTTTTTTTCTTTTCACTGGCGTTACTTGCATGAGGTTGTTCTGCTAACACAGGTAGTATAACACAAAGATCAGAGCTTGACAACATCCGATTTTCCCTGTAAACTAACACTGTGGGGTTCAAAAGAACTATTAGGCTTTATTATTGAACAGTCTTTCAAACTTCTTTCTTGCTTCTTCTATCTTTCCGATAGATCCTTTTACCTGATTAGAAGGAGTACCACCAGTTGAAAGGTCGGATTCATTCAACTTATCGTGTTCTTCAGAAAGAAGATAACCTTCATACAAAATGATGATCTCGTTACTAAGAGCAGACATCGTTAGAATATCATTTCCATTGATGATGTAAAACTCCTCGTTAGAAAAGGCACACCACTTGGAAAATCCCATACCACGAACAGACTTACCATCTGGACGTTCATGGATCATAACATTGACTTCTACTGGGTTCTGTACATAGACAACATCAGTGTCAGTATCTTCATCGCGAGATACCATTGCCACTGCCAGTATTTCCGCACCATATTTCATGCGGATACTACAATGAAATTCTTCGTCGTGTTTTACATAGTTGAGCATAGGTTCACTTGATTTTTACATCCAAAATTTCATAGTCAAATTTCTCTTCGTTGTACACCTTTACCCGTTCTATAAGGTGATTGAGAGTATAGTTTCGCCTAGATGCTCCCTTAGAAGTATCGTCAGCGAGATCATATAATATTGCCTGTGACTTGTTTTCGCCTTTCCTTAGAACACGACCAATCGATTGTAGGTTGCGAACTCTGGACTTTGAAGGACTAGCGAAGATAACATTGTGTAGATTACGAATGTTGATGCCTGTAGAAAATGTACCGTAGGAAGCAACAATAACGGCATTGCTACTTTGTTCTGTGATCTCACGAATAGATTCTCTATCCGATACATCAACTCCACCGTGTACAAAGAACGTTGGTTTATCTACATCACTATTTATAAGTTCATAAAGAGGTTCCCCGTGGCGTTCTACATAGTTGAACAGGACTAGAGTATTTCCTTCTAAATCTTTGACAAGGTTTTTGATGAACTTGTTCCTGGAAGGGTTCTCAACAATCCAGTCAATCTCATCTTGATAAGTATCGAATGATTGCTTAGGATGTTCAAATACTAGTATTCGTACTTTTAGTTTGGCAACATATCCTGCCTTCATTAGATCTTTAGTCTTTGTGACTTGACTGCATCTACCAAACAATCCTTCCAATACAAGTTGATTGGTACTACTGCCATCTAACGTACCAGTAAATCCAACACGATATTTACATTCATGCAGTTTCGCCATCAACGTAGTAAGAGATTTAGCTTTGAAAAGGTGCGCCTCGTCACCGATGACAACATCAAACCTGTCAAACCACTTACGCGGTTCCTTATAAACAGACTGCCAAGTGGTAATTACCACCTGATGATCCGTGTATTTTTCTGCCCCCGCATATATTTTGTGGCAGTATTTGGACGCCATCCATCCATATTCCTCAAAGTCTTTATACATCTGCTCGACAAGAGAGGTGGTTGGGACTACGATTAGAATATTCCTATCCGCCTTGATGTGATACCTAACCAATGAATAGATCATTAGAGATTTGCCTGATGCTGTGGGCGACAGGAGCAATCGTCTGTTGTAGCGTAATGCTTCCCAGATTGCACGGTACTGGTAATCTCGAACCTTATGCGGTACACCCAGAGATTTTACGAAACCCACAACCGATTCTGGAGTGATAAATTCATTCTCATCTTTTGGATGTCCGAAGAATTTACTCTCTTCAAACTCCCAACTATATCCATGCTCATACGCCCAGTCAGTTAGATAGTCGAGGAGACCCACATAGATCTCTCCTGTACCAGGAGAATACAATCTAATTTTACCATCCCATCTTTTATAACGTTGCTGCCTCTGCATGAATTTAGCAGACTCAACTTCAAAGCAAAAGAACTCAGACAGTTCATAATGAACATGTGCTTCTGCTTCTACTGTCAAGTAGACTTCATTCTTTTTCTTGATTACTAGGTTAGACATAAGGGGGACCTGAGAACCATCCTACTAATGATTTCCTTACACCCGAAGTAATTGGTTGTACTCGGTGGAAACAATCAGAGAGGAAAAAAATTACTTTACCTGGACTAGCAGTAAAGGTTTTGTATCTGGGATCTGTAACTGGATTGTACATTTCTAGATCGAAATCGCCACCCTCATAGTCATCGTTGACCCAACATGTACAGGATATTTTTCTTACTTGGTTCTGAGCATTAGGCTCTTCATGTTGATCAACGTGCCAGTCGTAATGACCATCCCGTTCATATACGGTGTACTGCAATGGTTCTAAAAAATCTATGTTTAGATTCCACTTAGCTTCATGGTTAGCTTGATCTGCCATATCAAAAAACATGTTCATGATAGGAGGATCTTCTAACCAACCTACGCGAGAGTCTCGCGCAGTTTTCAACCATTTTGTAGACCCGTCTTGCCATGTCGCTTTGCGACCTAACATCGCTTCCTTTAGCGGCAAAACATCTAGTCGTTGTTTTATCTTACTCCAACTGATTGGAGGAATATCCATAATGATGTAAGGTTCACCGTATCTCATAATCCATTCTGAAATTTCTCCCACTCAATAGCGTTCTTGATTTGATACGTGCGATTATTGATTTGTCGCAGAATCGAATCTAGAAATGTGAGGATCTGATCTATGTAGTCTACTTTTAGAACTACCTTTTGGTACTCCTCATCTGCTTCGATGAACATGTCAATCTCTTCTCTGGTAGTGAGTTTGAGATCAAATGGTAGGTTCTTGTATACTTCTGCCTTTGCTCTACCCTTGTAGTACAACCACTTATCACGACGCATTGTTTTGATCTTTGCTTCGGATTCTTTCTTCATGAGAAAGAACATGTTGTACATCTCCATGTACCTTTGATGTAACTGTGGAATCTTTACTGACTCTTCACACAAAAGAGAACGATCAATCTTGCTGTCCTTCTCCCACCACTCCTGTATTTTTTCTAGATTCATAAAGATGTAAACCTATGAGAGCATCGTTCCAGTCCCCATCATACCACATATCTAGGATTTGTTCCACTTCTTTAGGGTATAATCCCTTTTCATCGCTTGTATTGTCCATGCTTGTGCGAGGCTATTGGGACCAGTTTCTAATAAATTCTTCTTGTAATCTGACAATTGAGAACCCATGATGTCGAGGTACTCATGTCTCCATTGACTATCCAACGTAACCTGCCTCACCTTGCATAATAAATTCGTAGTAGTTGTATCTAAAGGTTGCAGAACAAGTGAAGTAGTTATTGTCTCCCGAAGTAACATCGAATGACAACGGTGACAGTGATACTGGGAACATATCAATGAACTTTACTTGGAAGTTTGTTTGTAAGTTATTGTTCAATACAAACAAATCTGCATCAGATGTATCTTCAATATCCTCATAGTTACTGTAATTCTTTTCTTTCAGGTTTTGCACAAAAGAAGATTTATCAGCCTGTGATGTAGGAACACCAAGACCTACCATCCAATCATGGAGTTCCAAATAGTTTTGTAGATCTTCGTCTACTAAAAACTCTACCGTAAAATCTGCATACTTCAGATTACCTTCATAGGGTACTGCAGCATATCCCTTATAGTAAACATCAATCGAACCTAATTCAATAGATGGGATTGATACTTGCTGACACAGGAATGATACTTTAGGTGCTTTGATGATATTCAACCTGAACCCAATAGGAGATAAGTAATTCCTATTCTTTAGTTGTTTATCGTACCATTCCGATGCCATGTCAACTTCCCAAGCTATCTATATTTATCATAAAAAAAGACCCCCCTTGCGGGAGGTCTGTAAGGACATGTTGGGCAACCTGCGCCACAACATCCAGAATCACATAAGGTTTGCGACCTGAGTGCGTCTGTAGTAACGGTTAGCGTTAGCGGTAAGTGCGCCGCTGCCTTGCGTAAGACCATTAGCAAATGGGTTGGAGACCATGCCGTAACGAGTCTTGAAGCCAATCTTGGGCTGGAAGGTGTTAGGATTGATCGCACGAACCATCTGGAGAGGCACGTAAGGGCAATAGAAGAGACCAGCGTCATAAGCGTTAGTTCCCTTATAACCGACGACATAGAAGTGCTTGTCGGAGATGTTGGCAGAATAAGGATCAACGTAGACCTTGATACGACCGTTCAGAGTACCAACCAGGGTGCTGGAGGTATCGTCAGGGATAAGACCGTTGTTGCCATTCAGAGCAGGAGCGTAATCGAGAACGCCTGCCATTGCCAGGGCGGATGCCACGTCTGCAGAACAGATCATGATGTTGCCCTTTCCACGACGAGTCTCATGACCAATCGCGTTAGCATCGCGCTCAATCTGGAACAGAAGTCCTTTGAACTTCTCAACAGACCAGCGACCGTTGCTGTCAACGTCAAGGTCAAAAATACCAGCAGTGGCGGTGTTGTTCTGAGCACCAGGACGTGCGTTCACCATGACGGTACGAACAACTTCACGGTTGATTTCAGCAAGAATCTCGGTGCTGAGGATGTTGCTCAGTTCGGATTCTGCATCAAGACCATGAACTGCCTTGAGGTCCTGAGCAAGCTCAAGACTGTACTCTGCCTTCAGTGCTCTGCTCTTAGCAGTAACAGTGACCTTCTCGATCGAGAAACCCATCTCACGGAATGCCGTGGATGCGCTGCTGTCATCAAGACCTTCAGCAGTTCCTGTTGCCATGCCAGTTGCATCGCCAGTAACCTCATAAGCGCCAGCAGGGCTGTCGTTCAGGAGACCAGGGTTAGCGCCTTCAGCATCGTTGACGGCACTGGAGGAAGCGGTAGGATCGTAGTTGCTGAGACCTGTACCAGCACCACCAGAGAAACCAGCGTTGGGCTCGTTGAAGAATCCTTCACGGAAATCTCCACTAGTTGCATCGCGCTCGGAACCGTAAACGGTACGCATCGCGAAGATAAGTCCAGTAGGACCAGTCATTGGTTGGACGCCAGCAATATCATAAGCGATAAGCTGAGGCATTGAACGGCGGATCAGGCTGATCAGAACGGGGTCGAAACCAGCAACAGGACCTGTTGCAGTTGCAGAACCACCGAAACCACCTGTACCGACAGTTTGGACGGTTTCAGAAAGAACTTGTGCTTCTTCTGAAAGTGCTTTTTCTTGGTTTTCCAGGATTTGGGCAACGACGCCGCGCTTGTGGGTATCACCAATCTCGGGGAGAGACTCGTGGTCAAGGACGGGTGCCCACTTTTCCTGGAGTGATCTTAGATCGGACATTGGAATTTGTACTCCTTAGAAAAAATGTTATTTACGAATAATTACAATTATTTAGACCAGCGTGCTAGAGCAGCCACATAAGAGCTCATTGCAACATTTGTTGCTGGTGCTTCTTCTACCAAAGGTTGGGCATCTTCAGTCATTTGGTCGGTAGTAGATACCGCCTCACGACGAGTGAAATATGATTCTTTGATAGTTTCGATCTTCTTGAGAAAATCTTCTTCACTTTCAAACTCAACACCCTCTGCCAGAGAAGCAAGCTTCTCCTTCTGAGTCTCAGCGAGACCTGCAGCGACTTCGTTCACAATACCCATCTTCATATAACCGCCCAACTGCTTATTGAGTTGAACGTTAGTGTCGATTTGCTCGTTGAGTTTTTGCTCCATTTCATCAATTTGTTCAGTCATGCCATCGAGCATGTTGAACTTATCTTCGGGAACTCCAATATGATGTTCCGCGAAGAGACCTTTTAGTCCACTCATGAACGACTCAGAGATTTCACTCTTCACACCGTGCTCAATGGCAAGCTCATTATCGCTCATCCAGGATTGAGCAGCGTATGTGAGATAGTCGTCAACTTGTGTGGACAATTCTTCTTTGAGTTCTGCAACTTGCTTTTCAAGTTCAGTCTCAAATGCTTCTTTTAGTGCTGCAACTTCCGACTTTACTTTAGAAGTTACTGCTGCTTCAAAGATCGTTTTTGCACGTTCTCTGAATTCTTCGGAGAGTTCTTCACCAGCGACAAGAGCGTCAACATCTTCAGTAAAGTCGAACTCGGCTTCAGTGATTGTCTCTTCTTTGTCATCTGCTTCAACCTCATCAAAGATTTTTGAGGATAGACCACCAGGCATAGAACTGGATGCATCGGATGGTTTTGTCTTCAGAGACTTGTCTTTCTCAGCAGATACAGCACCTGATGCTGAACTACCAAGATTCTTAGTGCCAGCGGCACCTTCCTCTGAATCATTTTTAGTACCACCAATATCGGTGTACTTAGCACCTGAACGATCTTGTGATTCGCCAGATTTAGCGCCCTTCTTCACAGCAGCATAACCAGTAGCTGCTTCCTCAGAGATTTCCTCTTCGGAGAGATGCGCCTCAAACTCTTTGTCAAGGGTTTCGGACATTTGTTGTTCTCCTTTAGTCGGCATTTGCTTTTCTATAGAATATTTATACATTACAAACTTTGTAGAAAGGACTGGAACGCGGAAACTTTGCGCTCTTGAAGGTTGATAATGGTTGCTTCATCAATAGAAACTTTGATTTTAGCAATCGCAGATTCCTTGAGGATGCCATTATCCCATACCCATTCCTTTCCTTCCATGATACCATCAACAAATGCATCTGGTGCGGAAGGGTCAGCAACGATATCAGCAGCAGTTGCTAGCATAAAGTCGTCACAAACTACACTACAGTTTGATTCTTTTTTGATTGAACCCATACCGCGTGACGAAACACCCAGTTTGATTCCCTCATCAAGTAGATTCTTAGCGATTTGTCCCATAGGGGTGCTAAGAATTTTGGCACGTCCAACGTAGTTCGTACCTTCTTTATTGAGTGACTGGATCTTATGTGAAACTCGATCTAGGTTTAGGTTAGGACCATCGGGATGACCAAGTTCGCCAAGAGCACGGTCAGTTTTGATATAACCTTCCGAATACTTCTCAACTTCTCGATCGAGAACTGACATAGGATACATTCGACCATTGCGATTTTTGATTTCGCCCTGGAGGAAGATACCTTCAATAAAGTAATTTTTCTTTCCGTCAATAGATTCAGAAATAAAATTTACTTCTTCAATCTGTTCCGAGATCAGTTTCATTTTCTGTGTCCTGTGTGGTTGGTTCTTCTTCTGCTGAATCTACTGGTGGATCACTAGGCAAGCGCCCATCAACTTCAACATCTTCGGGTGCATCACTACCATCGGGAAGACTATTTGTTACATCGTCTGCAGCTTCTTGACCCGTTTGATCCAGTTCAAAACCCCACTGTTGTGCGATCTCAATCTTTTTCTGTTGAATCAATTCGTATGCACGATCTTGAATAGCGGTGCCGACTGTATCTATTGCTGAAGATTTATCTCCTGCAAACACCTGATCCACAATATCATTAGCAATATCTGACATAATAAAGTCACTCCGTATGTACTATTTAGAACTTAGAGATTTTCTTATCTTCCGCGTCGATGTCATCCTGAGTAAAGAGTGGTTCTTCCTCGGGGACAGGATTTGAAGGATCTGCCATTTCTCCATCGGCAGGTGGTAAAGCACCACCTTCCATTTCTGCATTCGGATCTTGAATAAGACCTTCTTGCTGTTCTTTCTCGACTTGTTTATCGATCTCAATAATTTCGCGATCAGTCTGTTTGATGACTTGACGACGAATGTATTCAATAGAAAAGTATTTGCCAACAAACGGATCCATAGTATTTACCATGTTCATCCGCTCATTCATGATCTCAATTTCTTTGAGTTCTGTGAAGTAGTTATCAGCAATGTAATCATATTGAATATGATCTTTTAGTTGATCCCACTCATCGATTGAGACGATACCTTTCAAGATCAATTGTGTTTTCAGCAAGTCAGTAAACAACTCACTGAAACGTTTACGCAGTCTTGCAACATACTTCTGGAACTTTACTTCGTCCCTTGTGATTTCTGCAGCACGACCAATGTTGAATGTTTGTTCTGTCTCGATACGTGAGTCAGGAACATTCAATGCTTTGTAGAGTTTTTTCTGGAAGTATTTGACATCCTCCAGTTCACCAAGGTTCTGACCTCCTGGCAAAGTTGTGATTTCAGTTCCTCTACCGCCTTCACGACGGGGTAACCAAAAATCCTCAAGCATAGACATAAACTTTTTATCGTCTCTGACCTCCCCTGTTTGAGCATCGTAAACCAACTTATTACGATAACGCCCCATAACTTCACGAAGATACTGTTCCGCCTTTTGTTTAGGAAGGTTTCCAACATCGATGTAGAAGATTCTTCTTTCTGGGGCACGGGATAAACGATAAATTACAAGTGAGTCTTCAATCATTCGCAGTTGATTTACTGCTTTGATTGCCTTGTGAAGATGCGACAGGACCATGTTCTTATTCAGATCCATGAGACCACTGTGAACATAAGTCACAGAATCATTAGAAATTCTCAAACCATTAGACTGGTTAGGGGCAGACCCAATAGTATTGAGTGCTTTCAGTCCTTTGGGATGAAATACAAAATATTCTACTGATCTTTGTGACAGTGCATCATCAGTAATAGTTCCTGCAGTATTAGCATTTGCAGGTTTTGTCTCTACTTCCTTTACCTTACGAATTTTCCTAGGATCGATATAACGGATTTCGGCAATACCCGCACTAGGATTCTTAGGATCAATTACTTTATGGAAAAACAATCTACCGTCAACGTACCAACGGCGGAAAATTTCGTATGATCTGTTTTCAAAATCAAGGAGACGAATGATTTCATCAAACTCTTCTCTGATAAGTCTCTTGATTTTTTCAGATACTTTTAGATTACTAAGTTCAATCTCAATTGGGACATCATCGAAGTTGCCACAAATGGTTTCATTTACGATGTCATCTACAGCAGAGTCACACTCTGGTTGTAGAATCATCTCTCTATAGCGGGAAATCAGTTCCCATTCATTACGAATTTGTCCATCAAAGTCAACCGAATAACCATAGTGACCTCCACCCGAGACGGGCAGAGTGCCATCTAGATTATCCTTTTGAACAAAAGAAGGTCCTTTTGGGACCTTCTTCGCCCTCTCAATTGAAAATCCAAAGAGTTGCGACATTATATTATAGAAGTCCTAACCAGACTATTTATACTAGTTTCTGGCCCGTCCTCCCCGACGAGCGCCACGACGCTCTTTAGGTTGGAAGTATTGGACTTGAAGTTCAACAGTGAACTCTTCAATAGCATCATTGCTACCGTAATCAAGATCGATTGCGGAGATATTGCTAGGGAAGACGTTGATGAACTCGTAACGTGCCAGTTCAGCAGTAGTTTTGTCAGAGTTTCTAGTTCTGCCACTGCTACCACCACGACCTTTGTTACCAGACTTGAAGTTTAGTGCGCCATCACGGGAAAGTTGTGCAACTTCCATGTCAGCGAAGTAACCTTGGGTGTCTCTTCTATTTCCGAGACCACCAATACTGGTGAAGTTCTCGCTTGCTGCTTGAATGTTATTGAACCAGTTCTCGAATGCATGACGGAGGGAGAAACCCGTATCGTTCATGATCGTAATAGTCCAAGGTTCAAAGGTTCTGTCTCCTGCAATTTTCAGGACACGACCTCTGAAGGGAACTTCCACAACGCCCATCTGGGACGAGGGAAGGTTTGCTGCTCTAACAGTAAACCGACCGAGTTGTGAGAGACCAGCGGCACTGCCGCCGAGATCTCTTTTTCTCAAAGCACCAGGGAAACGAAGTAAGACTTCAAATAGATTAGGTCTTGCGAAATCACCCTTAGCGGCAGCCTTGAAAGAGTCGATAGAACTGTCAACAGTTTTTCTGTCAACTTTATTTCTAGCCATTGTTTCTGTACTCCTGTTGTTTTTTGCCGATGTTTACTTTATCAACCTTCGCCTGCTTCTTCAAATGCTACGCCAGAACGGGTTGCAGTGAAGGTCAGGGTGATGTAGTTGATGGTTGGGGTTGGTTTGATGAAGATTTCAGCGTAGAACTCACCACGGTCAACAGCATCTTGTGGGTTGTTGGAGGAGTCACACTTGACAAGATAGTCAATGATACCTCTTCTTCCTTGAACATCTCTCAGGTAGGGCTCGCAGAGACCAACGAAAGATGAACGAGTGATGTCATCGTTCTGCTCGAACAGTACAGACTGTGCTGCATCTGCAATCACGTCTTCGATAACAATAAAGAGACGGCGAACGTTGATTCTGTCGAATGCCGACTTGAATCCTTGTGCAGTCTTGTCACCGAAAAGAACGGTTCCTTGACCAGGGAAGGTCACAACTGGGTTGACTCTAGAGGAGTACAACTTATCGCGTTGATCCTTAGCAGGCGAATATGCCAGACGGATGCTGTTGCGAATGTTTCCTCTGTTGAAACCAGCAGGGGAGAACCAAGGCTCTTCAGTCAGAGCAGTGTCAAGTACCAAACCAGCGATGTCGCCGTTGCAAGGAACATAACGGAACTTGTCGTTATACTTGTCGTAGATGTACTTGTAACCAGAGTCAAATACTGCATACGATGAAGCACCTGCACCATCGAAGTAGTCTTGAATTTGAGCAGCGATCTCGTCACCATCGGTGCGACCAATGATGTTAGAGCGAAGGGGCGAGAAGAATGCCATGCAATCTTTACGCTGTTCGCAGATGCTGATCAGATGAGTGATCTTAGCAAGACCTGCATCGCGTGAACCACCTGCGGGACCAGAGATAAGGAAGTCAACATCCTCAGACTCAGGATCGGCAATCAGGGAGTATGCGGTGTTCAGATCATCGGAAGTGAATTGATACTGACTGTTAGAAACAGTGTAGGAAACGCCACCAGCGAAGTCATACCAGATAGTAGAACCACCTTTAGAACCGTAAGTCGTTTGACCAGTAGGTTCAACTTTGTTTCCACGTCCAGACTGCATCAAGTTGAAGTTGCGGTTAGCAACAGACAATCCCCAGTTACCAGCAGCAGCAGAAGCGCCAACAGTAAAGGTTTGTGCAGTATGCTCACCCCAGAGAACCCAATCAGAGAGTTGCTTCAGGACTTCCTTGTAGTAGTTGGTCTCACCAACTGTGCTCTTAGCATCAGAAGCCTTAGAAAGACCGATGTGCTTTTCAAGCAATGCGTAAGGCGTTCCAGTAATACCACCGTCATAGTCAAAGACTAGAACGTGAAGTTCGTCACGGAAACCACCTTTCTCAGTAGCAAAACGAGTAGTAGATGGACGGGGAGCAATGTTGATCCACTTTTGTCCAGGCAGATACTCACGCTCGTTATACTCGACACGAACACTAGTGATTGCCACTGAGTTGCTGTCAGCATCTTCGACGCTATCTGCTGCTGCAAAGTTGATCGAACCCTTGTCGGTTACGCTAAGCAGTTGACGCTCAATACCAGAAGCAGCAATTACTGCAGTGTTGGTTCCTTGAGTAATAGTTTGTGCATCAGCAATGATACCAGTAACACCTGCAGAAGGAATACCGATTTCAAGAATCTTTTTCTTGGCATCAAACGAGAGAACATCAATAGATTCTGAAGAACCAGAGATGTCAATCGTAGTTGCAGTTCCAGGTACGAAAGTACCAACAACGGTAGTTACGGTAAGTTGAATTCTATAAGAATAAACTTTGCCAGACGCGCCAGATGCTGCAGTCAGTGCATCACCAGAAGTAAATTTCCACTCGTTACCTGAACCAGGTGCGGGAAGAACTGCGATTTGGTCTGCACCTGCATCGGTGACGAACATCCGAACGCTGTTGCCTCTGGCACCAGGATAACGGACGGCGAATTCCCAGTTGTTTGCGGAGGCTGGTTCCTCGAATGTTTGCTCGTAAACATCAGTGTTCTGAATCTTTACGGCGGTGACTGGTGTATCGGTGCCATCGGATACAGCGTTTTTGAGATCGGTACTGTCAGTACGAATAGTCTTCAGGAGACCACCATACTGCAAGAACTGAACTCCACTGAACCAATGCTCGTAGTTGTAGTCATCGGGTCCACCGAATCTATCTACAACTTCTTGCTCCTCGCTGTTCTCGACGACCTGATTGACAGGACCCCACTCAAAAGGACCAGCAATCACGCCAACGTTACCCTGTTGGATATCAAAATTGGCGGACAGGTCTCTTTCTAGAACAACTACACCAGGAGATAATTGATTATTTGCTGGCATGTCTAAAACTCCTAGAAGAATCTTTACAGTTTCTAGAAATATTTATAAAATACTAACTCTCTGTTAGGATAGATACTCCCACATGTACGCTCGCTCTCCATATTCATCCGCGTGCCATACATCTCCATTAGCATCTACCTCTACAGTATCTCCTAGTCCATCATCCAGAAATCCAAAAGGTGCCATATCTTCTTCAATTGCTTCCCGTTGATCATCATAAATCCGTTTACGAATGTCATCGTCATTCAATTCTCTGAAATAATCTGACGTTGATAACCATGCAAAGATAACCAATGACATTGCTAGGTCATCATTACATCCATCTTCTGCTTGGAATGATTGACCCTTTTCAATAAATGTAGTTAGTTCTGCAATGATATCATAGTCATTGATGATTAGTTTATCTTCTTCTATCAATGCTTTGAGGTTGTGGCATCCTACCTTTTTCACAGCGGTAGACATCTTTACACCCATCTGGGTTTTCTTACCAGAAAATCCTTGACCAACTACTTGACCTGCACGACCACGCATTGATGCCATCAGAAGATTTTCATATTCTAAATCAAACTGAATAATATCTGCAACTTGTCCACCAATATCATTTACTTCTACTAGAATATATGCATGATTGTAATTTTTCGCTACATCGTAAATGATGTTCGGAAACAATAAAGGTTTGATAGTATTGTTTTTATACTTAGCAACCAGTTTGTATGGAATAGTTGTCGTATCGATTACAACAAAGGCAGAGAAATCTCCCGATACTCCCCTGGCAACATCGACAGTGATAACATAATTATGATCTTTCTGTACATGCTCATAAATTGAAAGACCTTTATTATAAACGAGTGGATCATTATAAACCATCGTCCGCAATTTACTTGGACTGATTAGAGTGTCTACAGATCCTAAGAATTCGCATTCAAACTCAACCTTGAACTGTTGTTCACTTGTGTTTGCAATAGTCTGTTCTTTCCATTTAGCATCCCTACCAGGGACTTCAGACCAATGAACTTCTGTACTTACATATTCATTCTTCTTTCTTTCTGAATCGTGCCACAGTTTGTAGAACATGTTCATCCCATGTGGCGTGGAGATGATAATCACCTTGGTAGATTTACCAGAGGAGATAGTAGGATATACAGAGGAGAAAAACTCATCTGCAATATGATTTGGAACGAACGCAAACTCATCCAGGAAGATGACGTTGAACGACATACCACGAACAGCAGAACTAGAAGTAGATGCTGCCATAATCTTAGAACCATTTTCTAGTTCTAATGATCCACGGTTCCATTGAACAATACCCTGTTGTAACCACTTGGGTAGGTTCTCATATGATCTTTGCAAACGTTGTAACATCTCACGAGACGTTGCTGCTTTGTTTGCAAGGATTGCTACGTTTACGTTGTCATTGAAAATTACATACCACAACAGGTATGAGGTAACGATGGTAGACTTACCTGACTGTCGTGGTAGTTTTGCAATATTGAATCTATTATCATGAAACTTTTGTACCATCTCCTCTTGGAAATGATACATGTCAAAAGGAATCAGACCCTCATCCAAGGATACAATCTTCACATAATTTTTGATGAAGTATACTGGATCATTATAACATTTAGCAAACTCTTCAATCTGCTTGTTTGTAAACTCAATAGAGGTATTCGCCTTTTTTAGATTGGGATTACCTAGGTATACTTCTTGATTACTCATTCTACTAACGTGCCATGTGCTCTGCGAATCTCTTTCAATGCTTCGAGATTCATATCTTTAGTACCACCATCATATGCGTGAGCATATCCTTCTTCAATCATTTGTTCATTGAGCGACACAGTTCCGTCCCCAATGTAAAGCCAACCCAGAAGACGCCCATATTTCCCAGTGCCACCAACAAGTTCAGTCCTAACAGACAGCTCATCATCACCAGCCAAAGTGCCTTCGAGTTTTTCTTTGAGCCAGTTGGTTGCGTCGATTCCAAGAGCCTTCTCCTCTAAGTTTCGTGTTCTTTTTTCTGGAGTATCAACGCCTGCAACTCTAACTCTTTCTTTCTTGTATAGATCAAACCCGAGATCAATAGTGACATCAATAGTATCACCATCAAGTACACGATTGATCTCCGTTACTCGAAAGTTGTAGCAGCTCTTCCTGCTTGGTGGTGTCATTGCTCCCATGGGATTCTCTATCATCAACTCCTAGTATATAGTAGATACAATAGAATGCCCCTGCGACAGCAAGGACTACCATAAAGATCACTGACCATACAGGATCATTTACATTATCTAAAGGACGTAATACTAAATTCATCAGAATCCAGGAATGCCAGCAGGTACTCCAGGTACTCCAGCAGGAACTGCACCGCCAGTTGCACCAGGCATCGAAGGCATCTCAGGCATCATTCCACCTACAAGTTCTGGCAATGCACCAGTTACAGCTTCCATTACAGCTTCAGTTGCTTTTTCTTTTACGCCGTCCAAAATTGCATCTTTTTGGACGTAGACGTAAACACCACCACCAATGATAGAAGCAGTTCCAAGGAAAGACAGAACTGCCAAACAGTTGATTACTTTTTGCATGATAGATTACTCATCTTCTTCATTGTATTTAGCGAGCATTTCATCAAATTTTTTCAGACCTTCAAGTCTCTTTTCCCAAGTGATTCCAGAATCAGAACCTCTGCAAGGATTGATGCATTGTTCATTGGCATAATTATTGCATACCAATCCAGCAAGATCATGGGGATCTCCAAGTTTGCCTGTTCCACTCCAATAGTGCTGTCCATTCAAAAAGATGGCACCACACTTTCCACACTCCTCTCTCTTCATCGATAAATCCGATAAAGGCTTTGGACCTATAGGGTCATTAGTCATTTATACGTTCCTCGCTACTGACAGTATAATAGTTATCTAGACATTATAGTGTATCACATAGCTACAAAATGTTTAGTATTCGTGTTGGTTTATCAACAGTTCCAAGCTCTCAATGACTTGGACAGACGATCATCTCCAGTGTTATTGGAAGGTTTCTGTCTCTTTCTCATGCCCTTCATTCGAGCGCAGAAGGATGCCCTCCTGGGATTTCCAACCTTCTTGCTAGGTGCTTTGAGGTCAGATCCTGGATTTTCCTTCTCATAAGACTTTCGTCCTTTTTCATTGAGTCCTCCAGATTTTGCTTTGCCTGATTTTTTTGTCCAGGCTGCTCCTTCTTCGACATTGTTGCTTTCTCGTAGATCAATGCACTCGATCACGAACTGTTCGTATGTTTTATATTCCATTATCCAACCACCTCAATTTCTTCAACAGTAATTGCTCCACTGCCTGCAGTAATCTTTACTGCCCTTTTTACTATTGCTTGATTCCCGCTGTAAGCGTATGTATAGTCTGCTGCAGCAGCAGAGGAATCAACATCAGTAGTAATAGTAGTTCCAGTGGACGCCGTAATCTTTTTGCCTGCCGTGCCAGCAGATAGGAACTCGCTGCCAATGGCAGGAGAAGTAGAGTCATCTATAACTGCGATAAAATCTCCAGTGGAAAATGGATGTTGACTTCCAGTTTGTTGGAGATGCTGCCCAAGAGTATATACAGTAGTAGCTGAATCTGTTGCTTTTACAATTCTTGCTTGACCAACCTTCGCTCCAGATTTCACTAACAATGCTTCATTCTGGATAAGTGTGATAGCGGGACCATCATTGAATGATACCGTACTTGCTGCAGCAGCACTAATAATACGATAGTAACCAGTGCTTACAATCTGGTATTCAGTTGCACCGCCAGCGAGGTCGTTGGTGTTTAGAACGTTGATAACTGTCATGTCTAGTTAGTTTGAATCTGTATTATTTATGTCCTTTTGCTGCTTTAGTAGTTTTTGTAGTTCTGCTGTACTACCAACGAAGAGTGCATTGGTAGTATTTTGTGTAACTTTCTTTTCTTCTGCATCAAGATCTTTTATCTTTTTCTGTAGATCCATCAACTTATCTGCTACATCTCCTACGTTCTTGATGAGCTGGCCAGCAACTTCATAAGCACGAGGATGATCTGACGATCGTGCCACATCAAGTATTCCATCTACTGCCTCCTGTCCTTTCATTACTAGATTGTGTAACTGAGCGCGAGATATCTCGTAGTCTTGTCTTACATCCTGGGTTTCACTTTTCTTTAGTTTAGGTTTATCTGCTTTTATTGTTTCCAATTCAGCAGGTTCAGTACCAAATACATCATCTAGTCCATCGAATGTGCTCATGTAATGTCCTCATCGGTGTCAGTTACTGGATTCCGTTTCTTCATATCTGTGAACTCGGAATAGATCTCATTGAATCCAAAGTCATCATCTGGATCCACGAAGGCATCATCAGCTGCTGTAATCGCACCATCATCATTATAGTCAACAGTTGCTTTTGGTGTAACAGAGTAGCGAGTAACACGAGGTGCTTTCGCCTGATCCATATCTGCGTAGGTATCGATAATGGATTTCTTGATTGTAGAAGGTTCTGTAACAGGACCGTATAGATAACTTTTTACGGTAAACTGTAAGGTGTATAAAATTGCTCTACGCTGAGCAAAGTTGCCCTCATAGAGATCTTCATAATTGATACTGTTTAGTGTGATAGGAATATCACGCACTTCTTCAATAGTGTCAACTAACTTGAGCGTCAAATTGAAATGTGGTTGGAAGAATGGAATGATTTGTTCTAGAATCTGTAACGAATCTTCCTGAGTTTTAGCAATGATACTTAGGGTGAAACTAAGATTGTATGGTACAGGCATGAATGCCGTCTTAGTTTTTGTGGTATCACCGATAGGGATTTGAACTTTAGCAGTAGGTGCAACCTTTCTAGAAGCATCATAATCGATACCACCCATCTCAAAAGAGATTCTGGGAAGTGTGATCTGAACACGCTTGTTAGTAGGATCTGGATTTTGATCTAGTCTGGCAAGAAATTTATCTGTAGGACCATATGCTAGTGGCACTTTCATAACTTCGCTATCACGTCTCAGTTCGATGTTATTGAACAACGTACCAAACGCGATAACGGTCTTGCGAATAATATTGTGGTAGAAATATGTGCCTAACATTAGAAGGTATCGCTATCGTTTCCTGTATATCCAAAGGGATTACCTTCGGTCCAATCAATAATATCATCGTCGAGAGTCTCAAAGAGAGAGTTCTGATCGTATGTACTATTCGTATTATTTAGTGTGTTATAAGACTCGGGACTCCAAAGCGCACCTGAGGTCTCTCCTTTGAGATACTCAGCAACATTGAATGTACCAGTGCGGTTGATAATTTGAAGTTCTCTTGTACTGTTATCCCAAGACTTGACTTCAGCATGTATGTCTTTAGGAGATTCCTGTATTACTACTGTAGGTGCAGAAGTATATCCACTACCACCAGCAGTAATAGTAAATCCAGTTACCAAACCTGCAGCACTAACAGTTGCAGTTGCAGTTGCTCCAGTTCCACCACCACCAGTCAGAGTGACAGTTGGAGGTAATGCAGAATTATAATATTGTCCACCATTACTTGCAGCAATAGAAGTTACAGCATCGCCAGTAATAGTAGCAGCAGCAACAGCGGTATAAAGATTACCAGTAAGGGTTTCACCAATAGAAAAATCACCACTCCCACCAGGATCCATAACAAGTTTGATGCTGTTAGCAAATGTGGTTTCCACAGCATCAATATCAGCAACACCAGTATCAATAGACTCATCACTGTACTCGAATAGTTCGCATTGCATTTCCCAAACGTAGCCTTTACCCAGTTGGTAGAAAGGTCTTTCTGCTTCTACAAACTTGATCTCAAAAAGATGTTTTGTAACTGGGAACCAGATCAGATCACCTTCATTAGGACGACCTTCTACTGCTAGTGTAACATTGTCGTCAACCTTTTCGGTAAACTTTTTACGAGAGATAACAAAAGTTGTTTTGTCTTCTATACGAATTCCAAATTTGCTAAGTAACTCTCCTTGTCCTTCCCATCCTTCAACATTATTGACATATGCTCTGCATAGGTAAGCCGAATCGAATGAAGATTCTTGAATCTCATTGAGTACATCATCAGTTGTAACTCTGGTTCTTGGGATATAATATATCGCCTGACCATAAATTTCAATAGATTCAACAATGAGGTTTTCAAAAAATGCTTGCTCTTGTTCGGATCCATTGATGTTTATACGACACGCACTGTCGTAATCCGATTGAATGCAATTGTTAGCAGGGGTGTTTGAGTATGACATCAGCCTATCAGATCCATTGGAGGTAGTTCATAACGACTATGGAGTTCTTGAATCAGAACTTCTTTCTTGTTACGACCGTCTTCTAAAATTTGACGACCGTTCAAAGTGACACCGCCCAGCATTTGTACGCCATCGTACTTGCTGAGGTTCTGACCCCATTGCTGCTGGAAGAGTGCTTCGGTATATCCTTTTACCCATTCATTATTATATGCACTAGTAAAGATTTGTGGATCAACGCCAAATGTACCATCCACTAAAATGTACTGACCCGTTTGCATTTCCTGCCAATCAAAATCTAGATGCAGTCTATTCTCATGAGTAGTCCATCTTACTCTTCTATTCTGCGAAGAGTTAGTTACCCAGTCCAAAGTCTCAAGATACTGAGATGTCATGTAATAATGCAGAATCTGTCCATGAGTGAAATTGTAAATATCGTTCAGGAAGATCTGATATTTGATGTTGAAGATATTACCAGGAACAACACTAGATGGTCCAACGCTTGTATATACATGATTGATACCCAATGTATTGGGTGGCATATCAACATAGTTATCTACGGTTGACCAATCAGTACCTGCAATTGCAGAAGAACTAGATGCTGCTGCTTTCATCGCATCAGTTACTTCAATGCGTATAAAACGTTGGGCAGAACCTTCATAATGAAATTCTTGCCAATGACTAATTGCTTCTTCAATTAGGTCATCCAGTTGCTCATCGCATACATTGATGTCGATGGCAGGATAACCCAACCTACGAAGGGCATAGTTTTTTAGTTCGGTTGCGGTAGCAGGTTTAGTTGCTGACATGAGTTATCAGGAGAATGAATTGACAGTCAAAGTAGTAACATCATTAGCACTGACGACTTCTCCAACTTTGAAGAATCCATCAACAGTATCGACGGTGATTGCACTAGCAGCGAGAGCAGTGATAACACCTGTAGTTCCACTGGTAGCACCTGTCACAGTTGCACCAACTTCCATCGTTGTGATATCAGAAAGTGCGAATGTTGCATTGGTGAAGACCGTGGAAAGATCAATAGTTGCATCACTGGTAATAATAGTTGCAACATCAAATGTGAGGTTAGCAGCACCTCCACCACCAAGATTTGCATCATTGACAGTGATTGTATCGTCTACTGCATATCCACTACCAGCGGTGGTAACGGTAACAGTAGCAGCACCAGAACCATCAACCACCACAGAGAATTCTGCGCCAGTACCAGAACCAGTATCAGAGTAATCTGAACCTTCAATAACATAAGTTCCTGCAGTTCTCAATGCATCTGCTGCACCGATAGTATCTACTGTCAGAAGTCCAGTTGCTGCAGGGTTTACAATTGTAATTGTGTTCCCGATAGTATAACCAGAACTAGCAGCGTTCACCGTAACGCCAGTAACGCTACCGCCAGTAGCAGCAATATCAACGGTAAGACCAGTGCTATCTCCACCAGTAGTCGTAAGACCTGTACCAGTTGTGTAGTTAGTACCAGCAACCAAAGAACCAAAGTCGAATGTTGAAGCACCACCCAGATTTGGGTTGGTAAGCGTAATTGTTTCACCGATCAGGTAATCAGTACCACCTGCATTAGCAGCGACTGCAGTGATAGCACCAGAAGCATCAACTGTAGTATCAACAGTCAATCCAGTACCAACACCATCAGAGGTGGTAGCAATAGCAGTTCCAGCAGTG
>Ga0181379_1000071_pt1 | contig 47123 bp, 35 predicted proteins | sample 2SPOviralmetaG_FD_130115 | JGI IMG/M metagenome (GOLD analysis project Ga0181379, IMG submission 130115) | Marine viral communities from the oligotrophic San Pedro Time Series (SPOT) site, San Pedro Channel, CA, USA - 2 SPOT_SRF_2009-07-10 | ecosystem: Environmental > Aquatic > Marine > Strait... | reverse complement strand
TCGATTTCTAAACTGTCACAACGGCCCTCTCAGAGGAGGGGGCTATGGCCTACAATAGCCACATACGAAACAAACCCACATGACTCTGCCAACCTTCGCTGTCCAACCTAACGCCTGGGGATGTTTCGATCAAGCGGGTGCTGACTACGCCATCAACATCTCACACGCTTACGAGATCTGCCGACAGTGGAGGGCAGGGGGAGAGGATGGAGACATGATGATCTGGCGTCTGACTGCTGGTGATCCGATCCGTTGGGTGAGAGTCTATGCCGACGAGACAATCGATGCTGCATCACCTGCTCTTGAGTTGCTGGTCTGACGTTGACATCTGACCGCTTACCCTGTACAATAGCCACATACAAAACAAACCACATGACAACCGCCACTCAGAACCTGCTCGACATCGCCACTGCCCTACAGGCAAACGGCAAGACAGTCAAGGTCACAGTGCTCAAGCAACGTGGTCCACGTAAGGGTGAGACACCCATGAGCATGACAAAAGGCAGTCGCTCTAACACCAACCGCCGAGGACAGACATCGCCCTCTGCTGTGACAGCGACCCGTTCAGTCGTCGCCGGCAACGCCTCATCTTACTTCAAGACATCCGGCTGAGTCAAGAGAGGAAACGGGAGGGCCTGGCCTCTGGTCCCCCGTCCGTGAGCGAAAACGCCGCACTACCCTAATCTATAACGGACCAGATTCGACCACTCGATGTCACTCTAAAATAAAAAAATTTTCCCAGCCAAAAAACCCCTATGAGTCTACTTCAAGTAAATAAAAACAAACTCACAGAAGTTCGTAAGAAGACGACACCAGAGAATGTCAAGGAAGCACACGAAGGACTTTATCATTCATCGATGAATCTTCCAGAAGCCGCAAAACATTGTGGAATGACTGAGAAAGAAATGAAGATGACATTTCGTGAGTATCTCAAATATAATCCACCAATTTTTGAGCAAGATGACTAGTATATGGATACATCTTTCAGCATTTTGGAGTGTAGCTGTCATGAACTGTATACAACCAGTTAATTGGCAGCATTGTCTTCCAGTGCATGAATGGTTACTTCCAGAATTAGGTCAGGGAATCGAGATCATATTAGATAAAAACATGAAATTTTTATACAGATCAGAGAAAGAATACCTAGATAGTTTAGTTGAATAAACTAGAGTTTTTTTATGAAATTTTTAATTGCACTCACAGCTTTTCTTTTCCTTTCATTACCTGTATGGGCAGTAGATGTAACCATGGGATCAAATGGTAATTTAGTGTTTGAACCGAATGAGATTACTATTGAATCAGGGGATACAATTCATTTTGTGAATGGTATGTTACCACCACATAATATTATTGTTGAGTCACGTCCAGATTTATCGAGAGAATCGTTAATGTTTTCACCTGGAGAATCGCAAGACATTAAGTTTGCAGATGCAGGAGATTACGAGTTCTTTTGTGGTCCGCACCAAGGTGCTGGTATGGTAGGTACAATTCACGTTAATTAATAAAACAAATGAGTTACACAATAATTTTTAGAACTCCTAACGGAGACGAGAGTACATTTGAGTGTGAAGAAGATCAACATCTATTAGATGCCGCAGAAGATGCGGGTGTTGATGCACCATCTTCATGTCGTGCAGGTGCATGTTCTACATGTTGCGGAAAAGTTGTAGAAGGTACAGTCGATGCAAGTGAGCAATTCTTTTTAGATGATGAACAATTAGAAGAAGGATATATTCTCACATGTGTGACATATCCTACAAGTAATTGCACAGTATTAACAAATCAGGAAGAAGAACTTTAATATATACTGAAAGTGTATTAGTAATTAACTATGTCATATGATATAACAACTACTGAGGTAGAGTTCGATGAAAACTCGGAAGAGTATATGGTACAACTTCCTCAAGATCTCTTAGAAGAGATGGAATGGCGTCAAGGAGATATCTTAGAGTGGCAATTCTGGGATTATGATGGACTTCCGGGCCTGCGCCTACATAAGGTAGGTGAGTAACAGCGCGAATTTCTTTAGGATATGGCACAGAAAACAAGGGATAGATTTGAAAATACTCGACCAAAACCCAATCATAGTAAAACGGGTAAGGTAACTTTTCAGACTACCACAACTAGTACTGATGATGATGGTAATACAGTTGCGGTTCCTTCAACTCAAAATATAACTGATCTAGTAGAGAATAGTTATTTTGAAGTTGGGGATGTCGGCAGTAGTCTTAGCGGTACTGATAGTTATGGTAATCCTATCAAGGCGATTACGTATTCTAGACGTATGCCTAATATGAGTCGTTTTAATTTAGCAACGGCAGTTAATGATGTAGATGGAGATTTTGATATCTCTTCAATTCTTGAACGTCAATACCTATATTCACAAAGTATTCAAGGTGTTGGTGATAATGAACAGATACCAAAATTTGAATTAGAAAGTAAACCAAATGATACGTATGAGGAACAATATTTTCAACATATCTTTAATTGGCCTACTTCACACACAATCAAACCAAGAAAGATTGCTGGTATTGTAGAAGAATCAGTAACATGTACAAGTGCTAATCAGACTGATGATGAAGGAGAAGAGATCCCCGGCAGTGGTACAACTACAACCACATATACACAATATGAACATGCTGCAACATTTAGTGCAGATTTAACTTTAACAGGTGTAGACAGTGAAATATATTGGATTGTACCTGGTAGTGGTACAGATGGCACATCAGATTGGGTATATGAACCAGTTGTCTTCGACTCACTAGGAAGAGTTCAGGGTGGTAATGGTGAAGTTAGTCCATCATTTGATAGTAGTGGTAATTTAAATGTTACTGGTACAGGCAGTTCATTAGCAACATTTACATTAGAATGGGATGATGATCCCAATGCTTATGGTAAAGCAATTGAAACTGTAGAGTTTGGTGGTAAGATATGGATTCGTGATGGTGGTGGTGAAGTTGGTAAGACTACACAAAATGTTTTATTGGAAGCAGGTCAGACATATGATGTAAAATTAAATGGTAATAGTGGTGGTTATACTGTAAGTGGTAATAAAATTATCTTAAAAGATACTGATGGGAATGATACTAACGCAACATTTAAAATTGATAGTGTATCAAATAATGTTAGTGAGAAGATAGGAAGTCCAATCATCTATCATGGTGGTACAGATGATGATTGCATTTTCTTTAATTACGTAGAAAGTAAGGGTGGAAATAGTTCCAGTGTAGTTGCTAGTATACTTCATGATTTTAATGACAGTTTAAATCAAGATATATCATTAACGTCTTCAGTTAGCACTGTACAGATTGAATCAAAATCTAAATCAGACGAAGGAGCAAATAATTTTAAGAAAGGAAGAAAACATTATCTAATCACATTTAACAATAAGAAGGTTACTAGTGCGCGAGATGTTTCTGTAACTGTAGATTCTAATCTAACTGCATCTGGAGTAACCTCAAATCCTCAACTTGCTAAAGTAAAAGTTGAAAGTGAGAATAGTATTCGTGTTTGGTTTGAGACAGAAAATGGTAATAATACATTTGCTCGATCATTTACAGTTACTCTAGAAGGTCTTGAAGAGGGTACAACAGATTTAGTTTCTATTGGTGATACTGTAAGTGGTGCAACAATTAATAATGTTGTCAATTATGTTGTTGCTACTGGACTAAGACGTAGTGTAAATCAATTTTCTACTCCTGGAAGAGTTGATAAAAAAGTCAGTGAGGCAAGATTTATCAATTTAGGTTATACATCTTCAGATTATTCTAATGCTCAATCTTGGGTACGTTTAGATGATGTTGATGATATATCACATCGTATGAAAATTGGAGGTAAAGGACTTGAGGAAGGTACTAGAGTTGTTGCAGTAGACCCCACAAATAGAATAGTTTGGTTAAATCAGAAGATAAAATCATCCGATTTAAAATCAATACTTGTAATTAACGACGAAGTTAATAGAGTTAGTAAACATACACTATGTTATGCTACTATTAGTGGTGGATCTTTTACTGCAGACTCTACTCATACTACTGATAAAGGCGCACAAATTATAGTACGTGCTGGTAAAGGTATTACAAATCGTTCAGCAGTTGTAGGAACTTACTTTAGTTTTGATAAAAAGAGTGTAACATATCAACCAGTTTTCTATTCTGCGGATCCATTCTGTGAAAAATATGTTTTAGAAGAAGAAACTGGTGATTATACCCTAGGAAGTATTCTTTGGGATGATGGTTCTAAAACAACAGGTCAATTTTTACTAACAAGACCAGAAACAGATGATGCATATAAGATTGCATCAATCTATCTTTCATTCACTAATGCTCCACTTGACATAGATCTTTATGAAACATTCCGTGAAGTGTATGAAATATCTGGTCGTAACATCATTGTTTTGTATAATTTTATTAATTCATACGTACAAACTAATTTAAACGGAAAAAAAGCGGTATTAGTTGAAGATGATGTGTGTCGTGATCAAATTGATCTTGAATATTTTCAATCTTATGACCCATTTTTAGAGGCAGAAGATATTAATATTGCTTTGCAATCCGTTGATTCTGGAATTAGTGATGTTTGTGTGGAAGAAAATGAAATTCTTAACCCATCTGAGTCGCAATCTAATACTTTAAACGATGTAAAAGACCGTTTTAGTGAAATTGTGTCAAAATCACTCTCACAATCATCTATTTTATCGGAAGAATACTATAAACGGTTGATTACTAATGAAAATTCTTTGTTTAATAGGATACAAAAAGGATCAAGTAAAGTAAGAGAGTCAATTCCTAAACAAAAAGTTACAAATTTACCCCCACAAATCGAGGGTGAAGACTCTTCTGGTATAACGTTCAAAACATCTAACTTTAGAAACATACCACCAGCAATGGATAGGGTTAAATTCTTTACATCGGATGTACAATTTTCTGATAATAGAGCACTTGATCCAACAATTAACTTAGATCCAACTACAACCCATAATCAACCAACGATGGTTTTTAGGTCTAAGCCAAAATGGAGCACTTCTACACCCGATCAAACAGTTTTTCCTTTTACTGGTGCTAATCACACTACTAATATAAAAGTAAATATTACTAAAGATGTAGGTGGATATGTAGAAACCATTACTAGTACTAATGATCCTGTAACGCTTGTTGTAACTGCTACATGTCCTAACGGAATTGCAACTGTTACTGCAAATTGGACAAATCCAACTAATGGTACTGATATACAATTTTATGATAGAACTGCATGGCCAAACAACTATACTATTAACACTAACTGGTTCTTACCACCACAATTAAGAGATCTTAATCACAAAGAAAAACCTGAACATTCTAGTTTATCTTTACCAACAGCTGTTGTTCATCCACAAAATATTTGGTTACCAAATGTAAATTATCAAATGGACCATTATAAAATGTTCCATTTTAGGATGAATGAAATTTCTGAAATGATTGGTGAGACAATTTTAAATAAAGGTAACCCATTTATTGATGAACCATTACTTGCTAAATTAACTGATGAATTAAAAAGAGGTGACAATAATATTAAAGTAGCATCTACTGCAGGATTTTTCTCTAGTGGATACCTAATTATTCCAAAATATACTAAAAAAATACTTATAAATGAAACTGGAAACTATAACTCTATATTTTCTTACTCTGGAGAGGAAATTATCTATTACGGTTCAAAAACTGAGACATCGTTTGATAACTGCAAAAGGGGATGTTTCGGCACATCTCCTGGCTTTGAAAGTAGCATTACTGCTGGGGAAATGCAGAAAGGGGTTAAATACAAAATTGAAAAATTAGGTAATACACTCTGGGAAAAAGCCGCTGGTTTAGATTCAGCAAAAATTGGTGATGTATTTGAAGCACAAAAACCGAATTGGTTTAAAGGGACTGGACTTGTTTCTATATTTGGAGCTTCTCCAGATCCAACTAAAATAATTGGGTCACCACCTGCTATAACTAGTTATGAACGAGGTTTTAGTATAGCACAATACACAGTCTTTAGTTTGAGGGAAGCATAATGCCTAGACCACAAGTTTGTATAGGAGACATCAATAGTCATGCTGCTCCAGTAATTTCTACAGCAACTCCAAATATTATTGTAGGTGGAAGACCAACTAGTACAGTCGGTGATATTGTAGCACCACATGACTCAAAACCAACTCACATTGCTGTTACTACAACAACGCAACCAAGAGTCCTGATGAATGGATTTCCTGTTACCAGAATAGGAGATTTTGATACTTGTTTCCATAAGAGGGTATCTGGTAACCCGAGAGTCTTGACCTAATGCTCTTCCTATAGTATACTGTTGTTAATCGAATAAATCTTATGGCAATGATGAAAAATGGGAACTACATTCCCGGAAAACCAAAAATGACCCGTCAAGGTAATTCTCAAAATACCAAACATGCGGCAACTTCTCGTAATAGTGCTAAAAAAGCATATCGAGGTCAAGGTAAATGAATTTAGTCGTCAATTTACCAGCGAAAAAAGTGTATGTGAGAAAAGAATATCTCACTGATCATCAATCTGGTTTTGGCGAATTTGTAGAGGGCGTCTGGGTATCGGCAAAGTCCATACCTGGACGTGCTTTTTATTTTGAGACCTATTTACCAGAATATGGTGCAATGTATGATAAGCTCCCAATCAGTGCGTTCCTGGACCGCCCAGAGACCCCTCAACCCGATTTAGACCTACCTAACCTGCAATTTTGGAATTGTATGGATTATGGAGTTATTGCGGTTCAAAAACAATTTATAGCTTCTATGGATTTTGAATTAAGAACTCGTGATCATGGACTACTAAAGGGAGAATATTTGTTTACATTGGATAATTATCATAATGATATTAATTCTATCGACACTAATGTAAGTGAAGTTCCAGACGAACATAAATCACATAATTGTGTGCTAATAGAAAACGGTCAGTTTGCTCTATATCCAAATAATAGAATGCGAATTTATGATCTCTCTATTACACCCGAAACTCCAAAAACTCCCGATTTTAAAGTTTCTACTAAATACTACCAAGTCGAAAACGGCACGAAGTGGGGTCGTCTTGGTAAAACAGATGAGTATTTTTGGAAAACAGAGACGGAAACATCCTCCTAACTGACATATATAGTATACGGGTAAAAACTTTAATAAATGCCTCAGTATCTCGGATCAGTATCAAACAAAAGATCATTAGAGTCTGAATTTTTAGGTAAAATTTCAAGATCTTTCAAAGATTTTAGTTTTAATTTCACCAAAAATCCAGTGACTGGTGATATCGTTGTGCTTAAAAATGAAGAGGCAATTAAACAAGCTGTTAAAAATTTAGTTTTAACACAAGTTAGTGAAAGACCTTTTAATCCTGATCTTGGAACCAATACTACATCATATCTATTTGAATTAAATACTAACATTGCGGCAAATAAACTTATTGATGAGATAGAAACTGTACTTTCAATTTATGAACCAAGAATAAGTTTACAGAATATAACTGTTGATGTGAATGATGACTTAAATAAATTTGACGTTGATATTGAATATTTGATTGTTGGTTTGCCGCCAGAGGTTCAAAATCTATCATTCATCTTAGTTCGAGAAAGTTAATTAAATGGAACTACCAATAATATCAGCGCTTGAGTTTGATCAAGTTAGGAGTTCTATAAAGAACTACATCAAGAATAAATCAGAATTTACTGGATATAACTTTGAAGGGTCAAACCTATCAATGTTAGTTGATGTCTTAGCATATAATACGTTATATACGACATATAACGTTAATATGGCAGCAAATGAGTTAAATTTAGATACTGCTGTCCTTCGTGATAATATTGTTTCAATATCAAAAAGGTTGGGGTATACACCTAACTCATATACGTCTTCTAGGGTTAAATTAAACATAACTATTGATACTAGTCGTTCAGTATATTCTAACTATGAATTTATTAGGATAGATCCAGGTGCTGTTTTAACTGCTAGTTCTGCGGGAAAAAATTATACGTTTACACTTCGTGATAAATTAGAATTATCATCAAAAGGAAAATCATCAATTACATTTGATGATGTTGAAATTTTTGAAGGTACAGAATTAACAATTAGTTATGTGGTAGATGAATCAAATGAAAATCAAAGATTTTTCATACCAAATAATTCTGTTGATGTAGAATCTATTCGTGTTGCTGTAATATCAGATCCAACTAATAATAAAGAAGTAGATTATACCAAGAAAAATACTATTGTAGATATTAGTAATTCTGATGAAGTTTTCTTCGTGGAAGAAGTTCAAGATCAAAAATATGAGGTTATATTTGGTGATGATGCAATCGGACGAAAAGTAAGAAACGGCGAGATTATAAAAATAAGATATATGGTCACATCTGGCCAAGAAGCTAATGGTATTACTAATTTTAAATTTTCTGGTGTTGTAAAGGGGGTACCTGTAATAGGAACTCCTACTAATATAACATATGGAGATATTTCATATACGTTATTATCTAAAGTATCAGATGGTGGATCTGCTTTTGAAACTTCTCGATCTATAAAATTTAGGGCACCTAGATCTTATGCATCACAGGAGAGAGCAGTTACTGTTTCTGATTATGAATCTATAATACAGAGAATTTATCCAAATGCTGATCTTGTTAGAGTTATTGGTGGTGAAAATTTAAAACCAAAAAGATTTGGAGAAATTTACATTTCCATATTACCAAAAGTTGGTGATAAAGTAAGTGTTAGTGAAAAAGAAAGAATTATATTAGAATTAGATAAATTTAAAGTCGGGTCTATAACAGTAAAAATTGTAGATCCTCAAGACTATAAAGTAGTAATTAAACCAATTATAATATACGATTCCACAAAAACAAGAAATAGAGTATCTGAGCTACAATCATCAGTAAACGAAGTTGTATCAAATTATATACAAAATAAAGAGTTCAATTCTTTTGGTGGCAAATATTCTGATTTATCATTAAGATGCAGACTTAAATCTATAGATCAAGCAATTGAATATGTAAATGTTCCAACATATCTACAAAGAAGTGTTCAATTTGAAACTGGTGTATTAACAAAATACACTACCGATTTTGCTACAAAATTAAATACTTCTTCTAAAGATAAATATTTTGCTCTTTCCGACCCATTTTGTCATAAAGGAATAGGTGTGCCTGTATTTTTGGCTGCTCTAAGTCAAAAAACTGCAGATTGTGAAATAGATACTAACATTTATTTGGTTGATATGAATGGAGTAGTTATTGATGTTGTTGGTGATATAAATCCTGAGACAGGAGAATTAAATTATACTATTCAACCTTGTGATTCTGACGATGATTCGGATCCAATAAATATTGTAGTAATACCTGAGGTTATTGATTTCCCAACACCGGGTGATGTTGTACCGGAAGTAGATATTGAAGAAATTATTGTTGAGGATAGTAATGATGATCCAGACATTCCAGACTTACTTGATGATGATGGACCATTTCTACCAGGTGATGATATTTTATCTGATCCACCCCCAGGTGATAGTGATACAGGGGATGGTGGAATTGTCCCCGGCGATCCAACATCACCAATTCTAGGTCCAGGACCTGGTGGAAGTACTGTACAGTTGCCAATCATATCCATTCCACCAGTTATAGATGACGTGATTGACGATCCAATTATTAATGATCCTAATGATTATGACGATCTTGAAGACTACACTCCAGAAACAAATCCATATTCCTGCTCATGATTTATCTAGAAGAAAGCCCTTCAAATATTTCAACTCTGATTGAAAATCAGTTTCCTAATTTTGTTCAGGAAAATAATAGTAAATTTATATCATTTTTAACTGGATATTACCAATCACAAGAACTTAAATATCAACCACTTGATATTGTAGCTAATATCATTGATTATTATAATATATCTTATTTTAAACCTAATAAATTAGTTGAGACAACAAAATTAACTTCAGCGTTAACTGATAGTAATACTACAGTTACTGTAAGTAGCACTGTAGGATTTCCTAAGAGTGGATTTATTCAAATTAGAGATGAAATAATTTTTTATGAGAGTAAAACAGATACTACATTTGTTGATTGTACTAGAGGTACCTCAGCACTGGTATTAAAATCAATACCAAAATCAAATTTAGTATTAACTGCTTCTACCGCTGCATCTCATAAAACTGATAAAACAGTAACCAATATTGCATTTGCATATGCAAATGAATTCTTTAGTAGAATTAAATCTGAATTAGCTGTTTTATTACCAGAAGTTCTTGATGATTCTATTGATGTATCTGCTTTTATCTCAAAAATAAAAAGTTTTTATTCTGCTAAAGGTAGTTTAAACGGTCATAAAATTTTATTTAAAATTTTATTTAATGATAAAAAATTTAATATTAAATTAAAACCAAGAGGGACTGGTGCAGAATTAGGAATTAGTAATTATGGTGGAAGCATTGGATCAACAACAATTTTAAATGGTGGTTCTAATTATGACTCTAGAAAAAATAGTTCTAACGAATTACTTAATCCTCCAATAGTAGATATTTTTGGTAGTGGTGTAGGTAAACAAGTTGGTTCTATTCGACCAGATAAAACTGCTGTTATTGAAGTAACTGGGATAACAAATGGTATAATTGATAGTATTAATGTTACAAATGCAGGTGAATTATATAGAGGTGCAATATCTTCTAGAGTTAGACCAAGAAATTTTATTTCTAACGAACTAGTATATAATCAATCTAAAACTGGAAGTGGTAGAGTTGAATATTTTGATCCTAAAACTGGAGAATTAATTTTAAATGATGTTATTGGATATTTTAGCCCAAATGAAGAGGTTTTAACCGATGATGGTGAAAAAGCAAGAGGATTTATTGCAAAATCATTTACTACTCCTGTCTCAAGTAGAACTGGTTTAGTTGTTAAAGGTGAAGAACAAAATATTGAATTTCCTAAAGAATATACGTTTAAAACTTCAAATTCTAGATTTACATCTAAACAAATTATAAGATGTAAACTACTCGATGGGTATGGATTACCAAATAACAGACTACCAGAAATTTTCACATTAAAACAAGATTCAGATAAACTTTTTGGTGTTAAAGGAATTGATATTAGTGTAGATGGTATAACAATAATATCTAATGATGTATACGAATTTGATGTCTCTACAAACAATACTATAGATGCGCTATATTTACCTCCATCAACAGTAATAACTAAAGAACGTACTGGAATAACAAATTCATCATCAAACGTAGTCATTACTGTTGATGATGCTTCAGGATTCCCACTTACAAATGGAATAATTTTTGTTAATGGTGTAGAAATATCATATAAATCTAGATCAATGCATCAATTATTTGATTGCAAATATTCTGGGTCAACAACATTAGATTTAAAAGTATCAGATGAGGTAATATCTTTTGGTAGAACAAAATTTGACCAGGAATGGCAATCTAACCAATTAGTAGAAAAGAACACATATAAATTCTATAATAATAATCTTTATATCTCAGAAAACTCTGGAACAACTGGAACAGTTGCACCTGTGCATACATCTGGAAAACAATATGATGGTGATGAAACAGTGTTGTGGAGATACTACGATACTAATAGATATGATTACTCACTAACTATAGAAATAGATAATTTCTCTCCAAACCCAAGATTCCAAGTACTTGCTCTTCCAGGAGAACTTTTTATAGAAGAATCTGGAGCTTTATATACGCAATCTAAGAATACTTTTAATTTTGTTGATAGTGATAGTCCAAATATCAAAGTATATAATTTTACGACGAATGAGATATCTGATAGATTATCATTAGTACTTGCTACTAACTTCAATAGGACTAGAAATACAGTTACTGACTCTAGATTTTCTTCATATCAAAGTTTATCCGGATTTTTAACTCAACATGATTATGAAGATTATATCTATGTTCCTACATCTACGATTCCTACATGGTGGAGTGATATTGTAAATACTGCAGGGTCCAGTCCATTTAGTATTGCTGATGCTAAGAAAGTTGCATTTACTGATCAAAAATTATTAGCAAGATGGAAAAAGAGTGGTCTTATTTTTGAAACCCAATCAGTAAGTGAATTTACAAAAACAAAAAAAGCTATTGGTTTAAATATTGACGCAATTCAGTTAAATTCATATAAAGGAAATGTAGTAGAATACGGATACATAGATAAATTCTTTATATCAGATGGTGGTAATCATCCTGTTTCATATACAGAAGTTGCTACTAACTTTAAGGGTACTACCATCAATATTGCAGCATCTGTAAATCATAATGATAATCCAGCATTTAGAATAACTCCATCTAGTTTAGACACGGGTGTTACTCAATCTGATGAAACAAATAACAAAAACTTCACTAAAATTTCTGCTGGAATTAGTAAAATTAATTTTACTAAGATCTATAATCACTTTAAATCAGATCTAGAGAATTTTACAGAAAAACCAAACATCGAAGTAGTTAATAATAACCCACAATTAGTTTTATCTTTTACCGATTATGGCAATTTGAATAATACTGATGTAATTAATTTTACTAATCACAATTTAAAAACTTGTGATGAAATTACATTTACATCAGATGATAATTATTTTGTTAGTTTAATTTCAAATACAAAATATTTTGTACAAACAATTGATACTGATAATTTTACTATTCATAAAACAAAATCTGATGCTTTATTAAATATCAATAAAGTTTCATTGAAGAGAAACCCAGTATCATCGTTTAATAGTTCACCAATTATTGATACTAATATTAAATTTAAATTTGAAAGAAATCAACAAAATCCATTAAATTTTGAAGAATCGGAATTAGAGTTAAGTTACAAAAATGGTAAAATAGATAACATTGTAATTAAAAAATCTGGTAAAGGATATATTGAATTGCCTGAAATTAAAATTTTTGGTGGAGGATTAGCAAATCCAATTAGCATACCATTTAGTGTTGATAAAGATATTTTTGTAGAATTGTCAGGACCACTTACGTCCTATCATAATTTTGATAATGAAAACTTTAACGTTATTGAAAATTTTACTGTTATAGATAAAAATTATTCTATAGCACCAACTGTAACCATTAATGGTGGTGTTGATGCTGAAGCTACTAGTTTAATATCACAAGGAAAACTTACTTCTATATCATTATTAAGTTTCGGTTCATTATATAATGTTCCGCCAAAAGTGGAAGTAATAGGTAATGGTGAAAATACTATTGATGCTGTTGTTGAATCAATAATAAATGATTCTGGAAGTGTAGTTGGATTTAATATTATCAATGAAGGTTCTGGATATCAATCCGCCCCAAGAATTAAGATAACATCTGCTGGTTCTGGTGGTTCGATTACAGCTAAATTAAGAGAATGGACTTTTAACTTAGTTAGAGAATTAAACAAGTACGATAGAATTGATGATTTTGGTGGATATGTATATGATAGTGGTGATTCTACACCATCATCAAATAATCCTAATTCATTTAAAGTAATTGACTATAAATTAGATTTCCCTGCTAGTGATGACCAGAAACAATATCACTTAATACAAAATGCAGATAAATTACTAGCACGTCATATTAGAGATAAGAAAGGTATAACTGGTACTGACGCTCAAGTTATAGCCGCTTATACACACTCTCCAGCAATAGCAATTTCTTATGATGGTATTCCAATATATGGTTCTAATAAGGTAAATCAAGATAGAACTAAACCATCAACAGTTGATGGTGGGACCAACCCTCTTGAGGAGATTAAATCTAGATATAAATTTAAACATGATACTACTTCATCTAGTGTTTCTGGTGAACAATCAATTGTAGTAGGTGGTACAACTTACTATATTAATAGAATTGGTGGTCCTTCCTTAAGTGACTATCCAATGGGCACTTTTATTGAGGATTATGAGTTTGTAGAGGGAAATAATGATGCCCTAGATATTCATAATGGCAGATTCTCTATTACACCAGAATTTCCTGCTGGTAGATATGTTTATTATGCAACCAGAGAATCTTACGATCCTGTCACTAATGCACTAATTGCAAATCAAAGTGTATCTTTTAATGGATTCCCTTATTTTATTGGAGATACATTTGCTGGAGAATATGATACGTATATGAATACTAGGTGTAGAACAAACGATAAGATACCTAGCAGATTCACCAGAATTTTTGAAAAGAAAGTTGATCCATCACCATTACTTGGTTTTCCTGGATTAAGTGCTAATGATGAATATCCATCAGAAGATAACAAAATTGTAAAAACTGTTTTTTCTACTGATAAAGTAACACCAGGTTCTGTTGACTCTGTAATTATTGAAAATAAAGGTAGTAACTATAGAGTTGGAGATAGATTAGAGGTTAATAACGATCGTACATTTGGATCTGGTTTTTCTGCTTTTATTTCAAAAGTTGGTGGTAAAAAAATAATTGCTGTAATTAATTCAATAAATGATGATTATAGAAAAGTAACTTTTAGAACTACAGAAAATCATAATTTGATTGTTGGTGATTATATCAACTTTGATTATACTGCTATGACTAATTCTGATTCTCCAGTCGAAGTTAACTTACACGAAATTCAATTTAACAACCCATCTAATCCTAAATCTGTAAGTAATAAATTGGTAGAATTAACTAATATTGATCTATTTTTACGCAAAAATCAAAACATAAACACGTTTAAAGATAAAAAAGTATTTTCTCTTAATTTAAACTTTAGATATATCTATAAACTTAATTTAAGGGCTAATTCAGAATTTAAACTTACATATGATATTGAATCTGTAAATGAATATTTTACTTTAGAAAAATCTCCTGCTGATACAATTATATTAAATGCACAAAAAATCCCCAACAGATTATATTTACATTTAACTGCTGGAACAAGTGGTCAACAATATATTTACGAACTTAATATAGTAAAAGATTATTTTGGTTTACATAAAGTATTTTCTGTAGATAATTTTAGAAAAGAATTTACTGTAGAGTTTCCAGAATCTACAGAATTTTATGAGAAAGAAAAGATTTTTTATAATATAAAATCTTTTGGCGCTAGTGGACCAATTGAAGAAGTTTCTATTTCAAATAAAGGATTTAACTATAGAAGATTACCAGTAGTTACTGGTGTAATTAAAAAAGGTACAATTGACACCCCAGCTGGTGATGGTCAAGCAATTATTCAAACAGATTCAAATTCTATAGGTAAACTTAAAAATATAAAGTATAATTCTATTGGAACAAGTCTAACTTCCAATAAAAATGTTAATTACTATATTAATACTCCAGCAGCAGCAAAAGTAATTAATAATTTTGAGATATATGATGTTGAAATTATTAATGGTGGTAAAAATTACGATAATACGATTACACTGATTGCTTCGGAAGATGGAGTTCAAAAAACAACAACATTAGAAGCAAAAGTTAATGTAGGTACAATTTCAGATATAACCGTAGTAAATGGGGGATCTAATTTCTCTAAAGAACCAACCATAACAATAGTATCTAAATTTGGATCTGATGCTGTATTAAAAGCAAAAATTAGAAGAAAGAATATAACTCCTGGTACGATTATAAAAGGAAAATCTAGTGGATTTGCTGATACTGATTTATTTCCTGTACAAGTAGAGACCAAAGTTGTTGACTTTGATCCGGACACTTCTACAATACAATTTGATGAATTTATTGGTCAATTTGATGATAATGACATGATGTTTACTCCAGATGGTGAACAATATGGAAAAATTGTTAGCATTAAGAGATCAAAAGTATATTCTAAAGTATCACCAACTGCTACTATAAACTTTGAGAGAGCTGATATCTCTGGTAACACAAGTGAATATCTACAAAAAATTACTGATAGTGATTACTATCAAGATTGGTCATATAGTTTAACCTCCTCTAGAGATACAAAAGAATGGAAAGTTGAGCAAAATATTAATACTCACCCAGCTGGGTTTAAACAATTTGGTAAAAAAATTATTGAAACCAGAAAATCTTTCTTCAATAATCCAGCTGATGCGTTTAAAGGTAGTGTAATCTTTACAGCTACGTTAAGTGATAATATAGATTTAAAACTTCAAAAAGCACCTTGCACAACACAAAAAGTATTATTTCCTGTAAAAACTGGTTTTATTGTTGGAAAATATTATTATGGTGCTAAAACTGGAGCGATGGGTCTAGTAACAAATATTGGAGAAACGTTTGTAGAGTTCTTAATTCTCAATTCAATTAAATTTGAACTTGGAGAACTTGTCATTAGAGTTAATGTAAACTTTGATGGATCTAAAACTCAACATACAACAAAAATGTTGTCGTTTGTAAACGGTATTCTACAAGAATTAAATGTCAGTTACATTACCGCTTTAACTGATGATACAACTCCAGTATTGCAATATATACCAAAATTTGATATCAATAATGAAATAATCGTATTGAATAAGTCTAGCACTGACTATGACGTAATGGACACTAATACATTACCTGTCGGTGAAACTTTCTTCACTTTAAAGAAGAATAATGTAGTTTATCCTATAACTAGTGGTACAAAAGAACAATTTATAATTTCTATTGCAGGATCTGTACAACGAACTGATGATATTGGTACTATAGGTAACAATACAGTAACTCTTAGTAATCCATTAACATATGAAAGTGACATCTTTGCATTTAGACATTCAAATTTGAAAAAGTTGACTTTCACTGGATCTGGTGATACATATCAATTAAATTACACTCCGTCAAGTGCATGTCAGTTATTAATATTTGTCAATGGAGCAAGTCAATCTCATTTGACTGCATTAGATGATTATGATATTCAAAATGGAGATGAGATAAAACTTCAAGAATCAATAAATCAAAGTGATATATTTGGTTGGTTCCTGGATGAAACAGCTACTTGTAATACAGTAGATACATCAACGCTTACTAACAATAAAGCGTTAAATGTTTCTCCATGCAACTCTCAAAATGTAACTCAGTTCATTGAATCAAATACATCTAAAAAACCAAAATCTATATTTGAGTTACGAAGAAAACAAATTGATGGTACTTTACATCCATCGGATAATGGCACACATATTGATGGTTTCGATACTAGATTTACTTATACATCTCCGGGTCAATCTTCGAGTTATGTGGAGGTACTAGATCCTATTGCATTTAATTCTAGTAGTACCGCATTTACATTAAAGTCTGGTGGTGTAAATTATGTTCCAAGTAATGGAAAAGAAAGTTTAGTTGTTTATCTTGAAAACAGTATTGTTGATCCTGATGCTTATAATATTTCTGGATCTACCATTACATTTACAACTGCATATCCAACTAATCAGGAATGCACAATTATAGATTTTGTCAGTTCCTTTAGATCAAATACAGATAATGAACGTGGATCTATTATTGATAGATTAAATGTTGGTCAAGATGGATCGAGAAGAACATTTAATCTATCTGATAGGGGAGTACCAAAATATGTTAAAAATATTGCTGATGTATTTAATATTAAAGATGGTGCTTTAAAAATTCCGTCAAATGGTTATACTGATCATAGAAATTTAATTTTATCTTCACATACTATTAGTGATAACAAAATTACATTTATAGATGCCCCTTCTGTCTCAGAAAATAATCTTTTATTGTATTTCAATAGACAGTTATTACCAGAACCGTCTAAAAATGTTATTTTAGATAAATTTATATGTCATGATGGAACAAGCACACAATATCCAATTACCAATGCTGGAATAAGATTTACACCAGCAAATGTAAATAACTTATTTGTTCTTAGAAGTGGTGTAATTCAAAAACCTGGAACAGACTACACTATTTCTGGTAGTACAATTACATTTGATGTTCCTCCAGTTGTACAAGACAATATACTACTGTTCTATTCTTATAATGGATTAGATCAAAATATTATGCTTGACTCACTAACAGGAATTGATGGTTCTCAAACTACACATGCATTATATGATAGTGGTTCATTATTTACTCCACCATCAGTAGATGACCTTATGGTATCTAGAAATGGTATTATCCAAAATCCAACTCAGGACTTTACTGTTAGTGGTAGTAATATTACGTTTACTACAGCTCTACAAACAACAGATTCTGTATTCATAGTATACACACATGGTTCCGAGGAATTAACAATATCAAGTGATGCTTCAGTAAGTTCTACTGTCCATAGATATACTTTATCTAGTGCATTAGCAACTAATGATGAGGATAATATTATTCTATTTGCGGATGGTGTACCAAGATTCCATACACTTGGTGATTTTACAATCCAAAACAGTAATACTGAATTACATTTAAATCATGCAGATGGAATTACCCCAACACAAGTTTTTGTGGTTAAATATCCATCAGTTCTTATTGTTGATGATCCCGCTGAATGTCCTAACGGGACTAGAAAAAACTTTAGGTTACTGTACAATAACTTAAATCTTAATGTCACTAATGTAGCGTCAAATGCAGATATTTTAGTGTCTGTTAATGGTGTTGTACAACATCCAGGACAACAATATACATTAACAGCAAATAGAGGACAAATTCAATTTACAACTGCACCTCAACATGATGATGAAGTGTTTATGATTAGAATGCTTGATAATGCATTGATAAATTTAACTAATGTAAGTGGTAATCAATATACGATAAGTTCATCTCAAACAACTGAGAAAGAAAATGTAGTAGTATTTTCAAATAACACTTGGAAATTTGAAGAACTCGGTGATTTTACATGGAATAATGATTCAACCATTACATTAAATTCTGCTCATACAACTGGTAATCTGTTTGCAATTAAATTCTATGGTGTTGTTAATCTTTTGGATCCATTAAATTCACCATTTAATAATACTAACACTATATTTAATTTAATGGATGGTGAGAAATTCTTGAGTCCAACTGGAGCAACTTATAATGCCAGTAATGGTAATTTGGTTTTGACTATTCCAAATCACGGATTGTCTAATGGTTCTGTGGTTAAGATTGCTTCTGATTCATTGAGTTTTACATGTTCGATGGATGGTAATTACAGAGTTAAAACTTATCCAAGAACTACTGACCCTGTTTATGGTAATACTATTACTGTAGGTTCGGCAACTACAAATACTATAACTCTTCCAATTGGAACATCTCCTCTAGTTAACTACACACCTGGTGCTAATACTACTTACAATACAGTTACTGGTGATTTAGTTTTAGATATTGGAACTACTGGTGCGTCTGCTCTTTATGTTGGAGAACAAATTAAATTATCAAATGGTGCTCTAACATTTACTTGTGCATCTGATAACAATGTAGCTCAACTATCTCATCCAAGAGCATTTGTTGATCCTCATACACCAGAAAGTGCTACCTACATTGCATCTACTGGTATTGTAACTATAACACTTACTGGTCATGGATTTGTTAATGATGATTGGATTAAGTTAGAAGATGGTGCTTTGACATTTACATGTACTAAGGATAGTGATGGTAGTAACCATGCATATCCTCGTTCAACCGATCCAATTAGCGGTAAGTTTATTCAAATTTTCAATGCAACTACTGATACCTTTGATATTGATGTTGGTGCATCACCATCAGGTGAACAATATGCACACACATTTGTAAGTGCTGTAACAAGTTCTTTAAAGAGAAAACGTGATAGACATGATACACCATTAGTAATTACCTCAATCGACACTACAGTTGGAACGATAACCGTAAATGTTGGACCTTCTCCAGAAAAGTCAATTCATACATTTGTAAGTGCTCTATCGAATTCAGTAATTACTGGTGGTAATTATGTACACACATTTGTTTCTGCTAAACCAAGATCTGTCATTGTAGAGTTTGATCAGGAAAATTATGTTCCAGTCGGTACTACAAGTAATGATAATGTTCCTCATGAATCTAGTATTTTAGTAGTTAAAAATGGTAAAATACTAGATCCTGGTGTTGACTATACTTTATCTGGAGATATTAAGAGTCAAATTCAATTTACAACTGCTCCAATATCTACTGATGTAATTAGTGTTAGATGTGTTGGTAGTTTTGATAAATTAGATACACTTAATAATCAATCTGGAACATCTTTTGGATTGAAGAAGGGTGGTGTTGATTATTATCCTGATGCTGATATTGCACGTCCTAGAGATTTTGAAAATCAAATTTTAGTAATAAAAGATGGTGAAATACAGAGTCCTCTCTATGATTATTATATTTTCAATTCTAATATTAAATTTGTATCAAGTGTAAGTTTTACAAAATTAGTAATTCTTGATTTCCGTGGAACTTATAAAGATATAAGAACTTTTAGTAGAAACAATCAAATTTCTATTGGTGATGAACTTATATTGGATGGTGAAGATTCTAGAGTTGTAACTGCAATACTATCTCCAACTGTATTAACGACATCATCTTATAGTGGTACTACACCTGTTCAAACAGTTGCTACTACTACAATTTCAAATGGAAATATTTCTTCCATGAATATAACAAACGATGGATCGGGATATTTAAATACAGTTAAGTTAAAAACTGTTGGAACTGGTAGAGGTGGTCGTTCAGCAGGTAAAATTAGTTTTACTGGTGGAGGAAATGTTATTTCAGCTGAAGTTACTGATCCAGGACATAATATTTTTAATAATCACATTGTATTCCCAACTGTAAATGCAAATGTTTATAAGAAACAACCGTTAAATTCTACAGAAGTTAGAAGAGCTACTAAGTTATCATCTGACATAAATGCAAATGTAGAAACTATATCACTTGATAATACTACTGGATTACCTTCAAATTCTCCAACTATAACTGTTTCTCAAACTGGTAACAATAATAGTACACCTAGTGGATCTGGAGCACAATTTAAAGTCTATATTTCTGGTGGTGAATTAAGAAAAATTGATATACTATCAGCTGGTAGTGGTTATGATGATCGTGAGACTACAATTGCACTGACAGGTGGCGGAGGTACTGGATGTGTATTAGAACCTGTTATAGACGGTTCTGGTGTGTTTACAGCTGTTAATATTAAAAATCCTGGTATCGGTTATGACACATTTAGAATAATTATTAATAATGAAGTGATTGAATATACTACAGTAACATCTAATCAAGTAGATGGATGCACTAGGGGTGTTGCAGGTACAACTGCAGTCTCTCACAGTGCTCAAATTGAATCTCCGGATGATACTAGCACATATACTCCTGTATATTTCGACAGTTATCTCTGATAAATAAAAGCACACACTAAGACCAAGAATAATGCCATCAATCGTAACTGATAATTTTAGAGTCTTTGCAGCAGAACAATTTATAGAATCTTTAGCAGAACCTTATTCAGATAGTAGTGGAACTACTGTAGCTGATGGAGATGCTGGTGGATTATCTGAGGCTTATAGAAGTAAAATTTATTTATTTACTGGAAGATCACAAGAGTGGACGGGTGCCGACACTATAGATGAAAAATATCCATCTGGAGGATCAATAACTGAAATTAATCCTCCGGTGGAAACAGATTCATTCAATGCTCTGGATGAAATATTTGATGATATGATTTCTTTAAAAAGAATAACTAAATCTGATGTTTCTAAAGTAATTAGAAAAATTACTTGGAAATCTGGTGTGAAGTATGATATGTATAAAAATGATTATGGTCCTGAAGCTGGCAAAACTTCCATAAATGGTCAAACAAAATTATATGAATCACAATTTTATGTGATGAATAGTAATTTTCAAGTATATAAGTGTATATTTAATGGGGAGAGTGAAGATTTTACTGATGGTAAAACTTCTACTGACGAACCAACTGGCAACTCAACCACAATTGAGACAATGCCTAATGATGGATATAGATGGAAGTATATGTTTACGATCAATATTTCTGACTATATTAAATTTGTTTCTAGTGATTTTATTCCAATTAAAAATGAAAGCGCAGTAGTATCTGCCGCAACTGATGGATCTATAGATCAAGTTTTAGTTAACACAAAAAAAGTAACTAATAATTCCCCTGGTACTTATTATTGTCCTGTGGTGGGTGATAATAATAGTACAGTTGATAATGATCAAGCTATCGTTAAGGTTACTGTAAATGCTGGTTCTACAACAATTGATGAAGCTGTTGTACATCAGGTTGGAAGAGGATACACTAGAGCTACAGTGATATTAAGTGAAACTTATGCAACTCCAGCAAATGCAATTAGTAGAGATGTAGCAGACCGTACAACTGCATTAACTGGTGAAGTTGAGGCTATAATTTCTCCTCCTGGTGGTCATGGTTCTGATGCATCGGTAGAACTTGGCGGGTATAGAGTCATGATTAACAAAAGTCTAGACTTTCTTGATGGTAGTGGTGATATTCCAGTAGATTCTCAATTCAGAAGATATGGATTACTTTCTGATCCCAAATCATATAATAGTACAGATGATTTGACTACATCTTCAGCATCTGCTTGTAGTTCTATTAAATTTCCCGCAGCGACAACGTTGAACTTTACTCCTGGTAAAGTTATTACACAATCAACTACTGGAGCTAAAGGAAGGATAATTCATTGGGACAATGTAAATAAAATTTTACGTTACTATCAAAATGAATATATTGATGGTCAGCAAACAGGTAATAATCAATATAAATTAATTCCATTTTCTGGTGCAAATAGTATATCTGATGGTATTGTTACCGTAACACCTGATACTACCCACAATTCTACCATTTATGGTATTAACATTGTTCTCGGATATGCAGCTCCAGAAGTGAAAAAGAATAGTGGAACTATAATTTATGTTGAAAACAGAAAGGCAATCAACAGATCAAGTGATCAAATTGAAGATATTAAATTAGTCATTGAATTTTAAAATAAATAATCAAAAGAAATCAAAAGAAAAACCTGAAGGTCTCAATAAATGCAAGATACAAATCTAAATATAACTCCATATTTTGATGACTTTGATAGCTCAAAAAACTATCAGAAAGTTTTATTCAAACCAGGATTTTCTGTTCAGACTAGAGAACTGAATACACTCCAATCGATTTTACAAAATCAGGTGGAGAAATTTGGTCAACATGTATTCAGAGATGGTTCACTTGTAATACCAGGTAATGTAAATTACAACTTATCGCTGAGTTGTGTATTAATTCAACCATTTGTGAATGGAGTTTCTGTTGAAGGTTATAGAGAATCTTTAGTAGGAAAAACTTTAACTGGAGTTACTTCTGGTGTAAAAGCGGAAGTTGTTGAGACCTTAAGTCAAAGTGAATCTGAAAAAGATACTATTACTTTATACATTACATATAATTATGGTGGAGTAGTTGAAAATGGAACTCAAATAAAAGAGTTTAAGAATAATGAAACTCTAATTGATGAAGATGGTAATTCTATAGCAGTTACTACAGTTCAAAATGCTTCTGCATATGTTGGATCTACTGCAAATATAAATCCTGGAGTTTATTTTGTCAGAGGATTCTTTGTCGAGGTTGGCGCACAAAGAATTATTTTATCTCAATATACTAATAAACCTTCTGCTAAAGTTGGACTACAAATTAATGAAAGTGTAGCAACTTCAGACGAAGACGAGACTTTATTTGATAATTCACTAGGATCTACGAACTATTCTGCTCCTGGTGCTGATAGATTAAAGATAGATTTAAAATTAATAAAACAAGATTTAGTATTTACTGATAATTCAAATTTTATTGAATTACTAAGATTTGAAGAGGGTCAGGTTACTGAATCTGCAGCTTCATATAACTCGGTATACGCAGAGTTAGAAAAAAATCTAGCAAGAAGAACTTTTGATGAGTCTGGAAGCTACACCACAAAACCATATACAATTAAAGTTAGAGAAGCACTTGATAATGGTAGTAATGACGGTGTTTATCAACCAAATGAAGTTTTATATGATGGTAGAAGAATACTATCAGTAGATCCTTCAAATGCTTCATCTAATCAATCAATTGGTTACTCTGGTGGTACTGTTGGTGATATTAATGGTAATGATTATTATGCCGTAGAGCTTTCTCAAGGAAAAGCTTATGTTGAAGGTTTTGAAGTTATTAACGAAAGAAAACAATATGCGCTTGTAAAAAAACCTAGAGATGTAAAAAAATTAAATAACCAAGGTATTCCTACTAGTGTAGGTTCTTATGTAAAAATTGATGGTGCAACTATACAAGGTGCTGTTAATTCTAGTAATGAAGTTTTACTAAGTGATGCTAATGGTGATGTTATTGGTAGAGCAAGAGCACTTGGACTTACAGCGGCTAATAGATTATATCTTGTAAATGTAACTATATACGAATCGATAATAACACAATCTAGTAGCAGTTTAACCGAGGGTGATTTTATAACAGGAAAAGTTTCTGGTGCTACAGCTTTTGTTCAACAAGTTAGTGGAACTACTGTTTACTTGAGACAAGTAACAGGATCATTTATACAATCCGAAACTATAGAATCTAGTAGAGATTCTAGTCAAATATCATTATCATCTTCCAGTAAATTTTTATTAGAAAATGTTAGAACTGTATCAACGTCAGGTGGATTTCAAGCTACTATTAAACTAGATTCGGTACCTATAAGTGGTAGTTCTTTTACTATTAGTGGTGGTACAAATTTAACTGGAATTGATACTTCATTCGCGGAAGAAATAACAGCAAAATCTAGAATTAAAGTTGCTAATCAACCTGCAGTAGAGGTTGCTACGGCAAGTTCAACTACAATTACATTATCATCTACAGTTGCAGATGGAACTTACTATAGCGCTTTCAAACAAGTTTGTAAGTTAACTAGTTCTCCTGGTGGTTTAACTGCAAGAATTTCATCTAGTCCAGTTAAGTCTGAACATGATGCAATTCATAGTAGATTAATTTGCGATACTAGTTTATCAACTAATTCCTTAGGTAACTTTACTCTTCAATCTTCCGGTGGTTCTATTGATACTACTAGTATTTTAGTTACTACTTCATCTGGAGTATTATCTGGACTATCTTTTACTATAGTAGCATCTAACGTAATAAATGTTAGTACCGGATCTGCTAATGCGAATACTAACATTACTGTATACTATAGAAATCAAATTGGAAATCCAACTCATAGATTAAAATCAAAACAAGATTTTAAATTCTTAGAAGTAACTAAAACAAAATCTAATTCTGATGTTTACGGTACTAGGTTTACTGACACAGAAATATCACTAAAGTTTCCAGACGTTATAAAAATTCGCAATATACGAGAATCTGTGAGAGATGGTGATACTGCATCGGATATGTATGATAAACTTGTATTAAATGAAACAACTCCAATAAAAGTAGGACAAACTATTTGTTCCGGAAATATAAAAGCTCAAATAGTTTCTATATCTGGAACTACTGTTTATGTGCTCTATATTTCTAGAACTAAATTTAAATCCGGAAATAATTTAGCAATTAAAATAGATATTTTAGAAGATGCTGATGCTGCCGGATTGTTTATCCGACAGTCTACTTATGGTAGATATGTAGATATTACGAATGACTTTAAATTTATTAGAAATGATGGTCCTGATTTTTATGCAACATCTAAACTAGTAAGAAAATCTCAATCAAATATACCATCAAAGAAAATTGTTGTATTATTTGATTACTTTAATCATGAAAATTTGTCCGGGGATTTCTATTCAATTGAATCATATTGCCCAGATATGATGAGTGATAATATGTATTACGAGGAAATTCCTTCTTCATATAATTCTGTTCCTATGTCAGATCAACTTGATTTTAGGTATTATTTAACTCCAACTAGTACTAGTGGGACCACTGGAGGTATTACATCTCCATTTGTAGAAGATAGTACTGCATCTTATTCTGCATTTGATATATATCAAAAATCAATTAATTCTGCCCAAGGAGCTCCATATCCAGAAACTATATTCAGTACAGATTATGAGTTTTATCTTGGTAGAGTAGATAAAGTATATTTAACGACAAGTCCAGAAAAATATGGAGCTTTTAGTGGACTATTACGTGTAATAGAAGGTTCTAGTTCAATTGAACCAGTTGGTTCGGAAGATGCGTCTGCTGGATTGTTACTCGGAACAATTACTCTTCCTCCATATTTAAAGAAAGTTTCTGATGCCAAAGTAAAACTTGAAAAAACCAGAAACTATACTATGAGAGATATTGGAAAATTAGAAGATAGACTTTCCAATGTCGAGAGATATACTTCACTATCATTACTAGAAGTAGATACTAATAATCTTAATATTTTGGATCAGGAAGGTAGAAATAGATTTAAAAATGGATTTGTTGTTGACTCTTTTACAACTACCGATGTTGCTGATTTACTAAGTCCAGATTATACATCTTCAATTGATCTAGATAAAAATCTTGCAAGACCTTATCCATATGTCAATAATGTTGGTTTTAATTTCGATGCTTCTAGTACGGCAATTAAACATGACACTTACATAACTATCCCCTTTGTAGAGACTACATTTGTTTCTCAACCATATTCGAGTAGGGTTGAAAACCTACTTCCTTATGAAGTATATTCATGGATTGGTACCATGGAGGTTTCTCCTAAGAAAGATATCTGGTATGATACTCAAAGAACAATAGAAGAAACCCAAAATATTAATTTAACTGATCCATTCCAAACATTATTTGATTTGGTTGTGCCAACTGGTCAAACTTGGGGAGATTGGCAAAATGGTGCTGGTGGTAGTGTTAGTGGTGGTGGAGGTACAACAATTACCGATATTATGACAGGAACACAATATGGTATTGATGCTCTAAACTTTGAGATAGAGTCTGATACTATTGATAGTATTTCTGACATAAGATTTAGTAGGTCTAGAATTGTTAATCTTAATAGTTTTGGATTGAAACCAAATACTAATTTCTTCTTCTATATTAATGAGAAGGAATCTTCTAGTATCATCTATCCAAAACTACTTAGAAATTTAGATAACGTTGTTGGAAGTTTTGTTCTTGGTGAAACTGTATCTATAATTCCAATTAGAGATGATGAAATTTCAATACAAGTAATACCAAATCGTCCATTAAAAGCGACTGTTGTACTTCCTACAATTTTTGACGATTCTATATCAATAGATAAATCTATTTTAGCAATTGATCAAATTAGATCTGAGGAAGGTAGTGATATTGATCCTATAGAAATTGGAGAGAGATTTTTAATTACGGGAGATTCTTCTGGTGCTAGAGCAAGATCTAATACTAAACAGGAATTAATTTCAGATCAATATGGTAATCTAAGTGCATTTGTTTTAATTCCACCATTGACATTTGAAACTGGTGATATAATTTTCTCATTGTCTGATCAGTCAGATAACGTACAAGTTAAAGGACTTTCTGGATCTTATGCAACCGGTTATTACTATTCCCAAGGTACGGAATTACAAGTTACTTCTAACGTAACTACACTAGAAGTGCCAGAACTTACTGAAACTACAATTACACAAGAAAGAACTAGATTTATTCCGAATCCACCACCACCTGGTCCAAGACATGATCCTATTGCTCAGTCATTCTTTGTTGATGATGAAGGGGGTATTTTTGTAACTTCTTTGGATCTATTCTTCTTGACAAAGGATAATATTACTCCAGTTATTCTTGACATAAGAACTGTGGAAAATGGTAGTCCCACTTCAAATGTTATCCCTGGTTCTAATGTTACGGTACAAGCATCGAAAGTTAATACATCTATAGATGCTTCTGCATCAACTACTTTCACATTTAAAAATCCACTGTATCTATCCAGTAGTAGTGATTATTGTTTTGTTGTTAGGTCAACATCTAAAAATTACAACATGTGGGTTTCTAGATTAGGTGAAGAGGACGTTACTACTGGACTTATTATTGACAAACAACCATTTGTGGGTGTTCTATATAAATCAGCAAACCAGAGTATATGGACACCTGATCAATATGAAGATGTAAAATTTGAACTGAGAAGGGCACAGTTTACTACCAATACGACATTCACAGCAATTCTACCAAATAAAAAAGTAGAACCACAAAAATTATCATCAAATCCATTTAGTTTCACTAAAGGAAGTTCATCCATAAGAGTGTTCCAACCAAATCATTGTATGCATCAAGTTGGTAATTTGGTAAAAATTTCTAATGTGTTCTCCGAAACTTCAAATGCACAAGTTGCAAATACTCCAAATATAACGTCTAATGCTACGACAATTATTATATCCGACGTTACTGGAGTTGCATTTACTCCATCCAGTGTTGAGGGTTGGAATTTTATTAATAACGGTTCAATTTCAGCAAATAATCCTGGATTTGTAAAAATTGATAATGAGATAATTTCTTATACTGAGGTTGTCGGTACAGAATTACGAGGATGTGTTAGAGGTGTATTGGGAACTACTGCTGAAGTACACTTAACTGGCGCAACTGTTCAATGTTTCCATAACAATGGAATTATTCTATCCGATTTAAATAAAGAACATACAGTGTCTAAAATAATCAGTTTGGATGAATATGAAATTATAGTTCAAACTACAGCTAGTAATACTAAAAAATCTGGTGGTTCTGGATCTCTTGCAACTAGAAATATCCAATATGAAAATATAACTCCAAACTTTAACATGTTCTCACCTGTTAATACTTCAGTTGATATTAATTTAACATCTGTTAGTGGAACCAGTATAGGCAATAGTTCTCAACAATCATTTAATGCTATAAGTTCTGAGGCTATTGAAAATACTGTAGAAAATATATTAACTAGTCCTAGACTAGTATTATCAGAACCCAATAGACTTCAATTTACTGGAGGTCAGTCTGGTACTTTAACTTCTACACTTAACCTGTCAACTACTAATGATAGATTGAGTCCAGTAATTGATCTCGGTGGATCTTCAATCATAACTGTTTCAAATAGACTCAGTAAAGAAATTGATGCTGATGGTAATCTAGATTTAACTTCTGAAACCCCTCCATTTGGAGGAAAACATTCTGCTTATATTACTAAGAAAGTAGTTCTAGAAACTAGTTCAACATCAGTTAAAGTAATGTTTGATGGTATAAGAACAGTCAGTAATGATATCAAAGTATTTGTAAAAATTAAAGGTGATTCTACTTCAGAGGCCTTTAATAGTATGAATTATATTGAAATACCTGCACTTTCTTATCCAGTATCAGAAACCAAAAAACAATATAGAGCATTTGACTATGAAATCAAGGGACTTAGAGAATTCCAAGAGTTCAGTATTAAAGTTATAATGGCTGGTAATGACCAAAGTGATTGTCCTAAGATTAGAAACTTTAGAGCACTTGCATTAGCATTATAATATGGAAGAAATTAAAGTAAAAGGTCATCCCGATTTAGTTCGGGATGTTTCATCTAAAGCTATAGTAAATAAAAATTCACTTGATTATGAAAATTATATGAAAGCCTCTAAATTTAGAATGGCTGAAAAAGATAAAATTAACAATATGGAAGAAAATCTTTCAAATTTGAAGAATGAAATAGATGAAATAAAAAATTTGTTGATTGATTTAATTAACAAAGCATAAATATTAATGAGATTATATAAATACAAATAAGTGGTAAACTCCTATGGCGGCTGTACATAATCTTTATATTGACCAAGGATCAGATTTTTCTGCAGACATTGAAATCTTTGATGATTTCAATACATCTTGGGATTTGACTGGATACTCCGGTGCGGCTAAAATTAAAAAATCATATTATAGTTCTACATCAACGCCATTTACAGTATCTGTAAATGCTACAGGAACTGTGACACTATCTCTAACAGCAGCTAACACATCAACTCTTGCTGAAGGAAGATATTTGTATGACGTTGTGATTACCTCAGGCGGTGGCACCAAAACCAGAGTCATAGAAGGTTTAATAACTATAAACCCAGGAGTAACAACGTAACATGAAAACCAAAGTTACAGTATCAAACCAACCTCAAGTGATTAAGGTCACCGGCGGTGGGGCTAATTTGTCAGTAGGAAATCTATCTGACGTGAATCTTAATAATGCAACCGATGGTGCGGTATTACAATATGATGCAACAAGTAATACTTGGATTGCTGAAAATATTCTTGAAAAATCCGGCCTCCAAATAAACTGCGGCAACTTCTAATTTCCCAATAGGTATCAAAAAATGGCAACTATTTTAAAGATCAAAAGATCTAGTACTAACCCAACAGCAACACCTGGTGGGCTGGGGCAAGGTGAACTTGCCTACGGTGAAGGTACTAGTACATATACGGACGCACAAGGTGCTTCAGTAACTTCTTTCGGTAAATTATTTGTTGGTAAAGGAAGCGAAACTAATGGGGTTGCCGCTGGTCTTGATATTATTGGTGGTAAATATTTTACGGACCTTTTAGATCATGGTCATGGTACAGTAACTGCAAACTCTGCAGCAGTTGTTGACTCTGCTAAAAAAGTTGATGAATGGAATGTAGATAATATTACTCTAAATGGAAATACAATTTCCACAACAAATAGTAATGGTGATCTTACTGTAGATACCAATGGTACTGGTAATGTAGTTGTTGCTGGTGCTGCAACTTTAGGAACTAATTTATTTAAAATTACAGATGGTTCAACTGACAGATTAGTAGTTGACTCATTCTCTGGTTCTATAGACATTACAACTCCATCATTGAGTAGTGCAGACACTGCATTAAACATTGGAGCAACATGGAATAATGCTGGTGCAACATTCTATGGTATTGATGTTGATGTAACCAATAGTGCTTCTGGTGCTAACTCCAGACTACTCAATCTATCTGTAGGTGGTTCTGATAAGTTCAATATTGATTTGGCTGGTAATATTGCCATGCACGGTGGCATCACCTTTGTTAATGAAACTAATTTTGATATTAAAGATGATACTACAGATGCATTTACAGTCAAAGAAGGTACTAATAAGTACATTGATATTGACACAAACAATGGTTCTGAGTTAATTACCTTCGGAACTGCTAATGTTGATATTGATAATGACTTAAATGTAGATGGTGGAGATATAACCACCAATCAAACCACATTTAACCTACTAGAAACAAACGCTACTACGGTAAATGCATTCGGTACTGCTACCGCGATTGACGTAGGTGCTACTTCTGGTACGTTTACTCTAAACAATCCTACTCTAGTTGGTACTCAAACAACCCAAAATGTATTCAATGCTACTGCTACTACGGTAAATGCATTTGGTGCTGGTACTGATATTAACATCGGTGCTTCCGGTACTGGTGCAACTACTTTCGGTAATGACACTGTTGATGGTACTGAAACCACACAAAATGTTTTCAATACTACTGCTACCACAGTTAACGCCTTTGGTGCTGCAACTGGATTGAATATGGGTGCAAACACTGGTACTATGACAATCGGTAATCCGACTGTTGTTGGTACACAGACAACTCAAAATCTTTACAATACAACTGCAACTACGGTCAATGCTTTTGGTGCAGCAAGTGTATTAAATTTTGGTGCTGCTGGTGGAACAACCACATTACGTTCTTCAACTTTACTTGGTACTGAAACAACTCAGAATGTATTCAATACAGTTGCAACTACGGTTAATGCATTCGGTGCAGCAAATGCAATCAATATTGGTAATGCATCTACAGAAGTTGATTTTGGTGATCTAAGAATTATTGGATCAACCATTTATAGTGATAACAGTAGTGCTCAAACAATTACTATTGACCCATTCCCTGCGGGTGGTGATGCTGGTGGTAACGTTGTTGTTCGTGGTAACTTGCAAGTTGCTGGTACAACTACGACTGTAAACTCGACCCAGATGACCATTAATGATCCTGTCTTTACTTTAGGAGATAGTATCAGTGAGAAAACTGTTAAAACTGCTGCAGCTATTAACGCAACAACTATTGTTCTTGATAGTGTAGACGGTCTAAATGTCGGTGATATTATTTCTGGAAATTCATCTGTTCCAGCTGGAACTACAATTAGTTCTATCAATACTGGAACTAAGACTATTACTCTTAGTGCTGCACTGACTGGTAGTATTGCAGCAAGTACAAATGCTGCAAATGTAACTCTAACATTTACTCAAGGTGCTGATGATAACCAAGATCGTGGTATTGAGTTTAAGTATTTTAATAGTGGTCTTAAGACAGGTTTCTTCGGATACGATGAGTCTGGAACTTCTGAAGGTGGTTCTACAACTTATTACTTTACATACATTCCGGATGCAACAAATACTTCACAAGTATTCAGTGGTACGGTTTGTAAAGCATACTTTGATACTGTAAAATTAGAAATTGGTAATCTCAATGGCGTACCATTCTTTGATCAGTATAAGAGACTAACTACAACTGCTACTCCAGGTACTGCTGATATTACCACGTCAGATAAAATTCTCACTACTAATGGTGCAACTGGTGTTCCTGTTTGGACAACTACTTTAGATGGTGGCACATACTGATAAATAATTAAAATTATGAGGTAATTATGTCTCCTGAAGAAGCGAATAATATCATGCAAGTCATGAACAATAAAATTAATCAATTGACACAACAGAACATAATTCTTGAATCTCGTGTGATGACACTGACCGCCGCGATTGAGAGTATGAAACAAGATGAGTCTGATGACGGTGGAAATTATGATGAAAACCCACCAGTAAAGCAAAATAATGGCAAAACCAAACAGCAGGACTGAATTAAAGGAGTACTCTCTCCGTAAATTGGGTAAACCAGTTATTGAAATAAATGTTGATGACGATCAAATAGAAGATCTAATTGATGATACGATTCAACTTTTCAATGAAAGGGTTTATGATGGATGCGAGCGAGTATATTTAAAATATAAACTTACACAAGAAGATTTAGATAACGGTAAAAAAAGAAATAGTGATACCACAGAGAAAGATCAAAACTCTGGTGATAATCCATCTGTAATATCCGGATCTTTTATTGTGGGAAGTAGTTATAAAATTACTAGTATAGGTACTACTGATTTTACTGCTATTGGTGCATCCGCAAATACTGTGGGTATAATTTTTACTGCAACAGGGGTTGGTGCTGGTACTGGCACTGCTGACAGATGTAGAACAATGGATTTTGAGGAAGGTAGGGGTTATTTAACAGTACCAGATCATGTTATTGGTATTATGGGAATACACCCAGTTTCCAATAGTCATGTTAACAATATGTTTGGATTTAGATATCAATTTTTCTTAAATGATTTTTATAATTTTTATGCATATGATATGCTAAATTTAGAAATGACTATGCAGTATCTTGAAACTTTAGAATTTTTATTGGAAGGAAAGAAACCTATAAGATATAATAAAATTCAAAATAGACTTTATTTAGATTTAGATTGGGGTAGAGTAGCTGCTGGTGATTATATAGTTATTGATTGTTATAGAGCTTTAGATCCGGATACATTTACTAAATTATACAATGAAAGATTTGTGAAAGAATATTTAACTTCATTAATTAAGAAACAATGGGGTCAAAATTTAATTAAATTTACTGGTATTAAGATGCCTGGTGGCGTAGAATTTAATGGAAGACAATTATATGACGATGCGGTTTCTGAGTTAGATAAATTAGAAAGTAAAATGCTGAGTACATATGAACTTCCACCACTTGATCTTGTAGGATGATATGGCAAAAAATGTTTATTTTTCTGGTGGAACAATCCCAGAACAAAGGTTATACGAAGATCTGATTATTGAATCTTTAAAGATTTATGGTCATGATGTATATTATCTACCAAGAGAAATAGTAAAAGAAGATGATCTTTTTACTGAAGATGTTCTCTCTAAATTTGATGAAAATTATTTGATTGAAATGTATATTTCAAATTTTGAAGGATTTGAGGGAGATGGTTCTTTATTAACTAAATTTGGTGTAAGAATTGCTGATGAAGCAACATTTATAATTTCAAAAAGAAGATGGGAAGATTTAATATCATCATCAAATAATTTGGTAAGTTCTTTTAGACCAAATGAAGGCGATGCAATATATCTACCACTCACACAACAATTATTTCAAATTAAATTTGTAGAACACGAAAAACCATTTAGACAGTTAGATGCTATCCAAACTTATGGATTAGTTGCTGAACTAATGGAATATAGTGATGAAAGACTTGATACTGGCGTTGAAGAAATTGATAAGCTTAGAAGAGATATTGGTTATACACAGGTATTTAAAGTTACAGATGGTATTGAAGATTTCATTGTTACTGCTGGCGGAACTGGTTATGGATCAGGAACTATATTATCAATAGGTACTCCTGGTGCTGGGGCATCTGCTAGTGTAACTCTCACGAGTGGTGTAGTAACTTCTGTAAATGTCACTGAACCTGGTACTGGTTTTACAACAGCACCTATAGTTAGTATACAAGGATCTGGTAGTGGTGCTGCCGTTACCGCTTTAATTTCTGACGGAGGTAATTTTGAAACTGGAGAGACAGTTAAATCTAGAGCAAATACTGCCAAGGCTGTTCCAGTTAGAACATTTGATGCTATTTCATCAATAATTTTATATGATAATGGTGCTAAATATACGTCTGCACCAACAGTTACTATTAGTGGCGGTGGTGGAAGTGGTGCAGTTGCAACTACTACTATAAATTCTGTAGGACAAGTCTCTGGAATTACTGTTACGTCGCCTGGTTCTGGATATACCTCAGATCCAATTATAACTATAGAAGCTTCGCCAAATGAAGCAACTGCTACTGTTGTTAGATTTGATACTACGAATAAAGAATTGGAAGTAACTGATATCGTCGGTGCGTTTACTGATAATGATACGTTATTAGGTTTAACAAGTGGAGCTGAATGGACGATAAATACGTTTAGTTCTATTGAAAACGAGAACGATCCTGAAGCAGAGAATGACTTCTTTGAAACTGAGGGTGATAATATTTTAGATTGGACGGAAGGTAATCCTTTCGGAGAATATGGTAACAAAGGAGTCTTTTAATGTTAGGAACACATTTTTATCACGAAATTATACGTAAAACTATTGTTGGATTTGGAACATTATTCAATAATATTGAGTTAAGGAGAGTTAATTCATCTGGAGAGACTGTACAAACTCTCAAAATTCCTCTTTCTTATGGACCAAGAGAAAAATTTCTAGCAAGGTTGGATGCAGAACCAAGACTAGATGGTAGAGCTGAAACTCAAATTCAACTACCAAGAATAACTTTTGAAATGAAAGGAATAACATATGATCCTACCAGAAAAATGAGTCCAGTAAATATCTGCACTAGTCCAAAAAATGGAGATACTGAAGCAGTATATAAACAATATGCGCCAGTACCATATAATTTAGATTTTGAATTAAATATAATTAGTAAAAATAATGATGACTCTGTTCAAATTTTAGAACAAATTTTACCATATTTTCAACCGGTATTTAGTATAACAATAAAACTTATTGAAAAAACTAATGAAATAAAAGATATACCTATAGTATTAAGTAATGTTGGTATACAAGATGATTATGAAGGGGACTTTACTAAGAGAAGATCTTTAATACATACTTTAAATTTTGTTGCTAAAACTTATCTATATGGTCCTATTTCGTCTGCAGATGTTATTAGAACTGTAAATGTTGATATTGGTGCAGCAATCAAAGAAGGCGCACGATATGTTAGGTATAGTGCAACACCAAAAGCAACTGAAGACTATAATAATGATGGTACTGCAGTTACTGGTGTTAATTTTAACAGTAATACATTTACATTAACGAATCATGGATTTGTAACATCAGATTATGTAACTTATAGAGTTGGAACTGGTGGAAGTGCTGCTGGTGGTTTAGTTGACGGTAACGAATATTATATTGTTAAAATTGATAATGATAACTTTAGAGTAGCTGCTACAAAATATAATTCTCAACGTGGGTATGGATTAGATATTACTTCAGCTGGAGTTGGTCAACAAACATTCTCAATTGTAAACTCTCTTGATGATGCTTTTGTAGAATCAGATGACAACTTCGGATTTAATGAATCATGGACGGAGTATTGATATGTCTGATACTTTTGAAAATTTAGATAAAACTTTTAATACTGAATCTGTAATCGAAAAAGCAGAACAAACCGTTGTTGATATTAAAAAAGCAAAAACAGAAAAAGATGTTGAAACTGATTATGAGTATACTAGAGGACAACTCTACAACCTCATAGAAAAGGGTCAAGAAGCAATAAATGGTATTTTAGACGTAGCACAGAATTCGGACCATCCTAGAGCGTATGAGGTAGCAGGCAACCTCATTAAAAACGTCGCTGATATATCAGATAAACTAGTAGATCTACAGAAAAAAATGAAAGATCTAGATGAGGAGAAGAAGGGTCCAACAACAGTAACAAATAATGCCATGTTTGTTGGTAGTACATCTGAATTACAGAAGATGCTTAAACAGATGAATTCAGATAAATAATAAGGTAAACCCTCGCTGTTATTATGAAGACATTTAGAGAGTTTAGAGAATTAGCTGAAGCTAAGCGTGGTCTCTACGCAAATATCCACGCAAAGCGAAAACGAGGAGAGCGTTCTGCACGTCCTGGAGAGTCGGATTACCCAGACAAGGATGCTTTCAAGAAGGCGGCGAGGACTGCCAAAGAAAGTTTTGAACTCACACAAGAAGCAGCAGCCTGGACCAAAAAATCAGGCAAAAATAAAGAAGGAGGTCTCAATGAAAAGGGACGAAGATCTTATGAAAAGGAAAATCCAGGATCTGACCTTAAGGCACCAAGCAAAAAGGTTGGAAACCCCCGCAGGGCATCGTTCTGCGCTCGAATGAAGGGAATGAGAAAGCGTCAAAAACCATCAAATAATACCGGAGATGATCGTCTCTCAAAATCACTAAGGAAGTGGAATTGCTAATATGGCTAACTTAAGTTTTGTAAGGCACGACAAATCAAATACGGCCGATTCATCTCAACCAGGATCAACAACTGTCACACACTTCGATGGTAATGAAGGGTGGACACAAAGACAGTGGAAAGATTTTAATGATGATTATCAGGCGAGAAAATCAAATAATACATCTAGAACACCCGGAACATATCAAGCAAGAAATTCAGACAATACAACCAGAACTCCAGCAGCATACCAAAGACACGATAAAGATAATAACTCTGTGTCTGCATAATCTAATTTAAGTCTTAAGCAATACAAACTTTGTTAAATAGTTTGGTATAATGTGAATACCATTTACCATAGGAACTTTAATGGAAAACGAAAAGCAACTATCTGATTTGAAATTGCAAAGGAAAGAATGCGAAAAGTGCGGGGCCACCTGGATTAATGGTACACATGTCTGGCGTGGCACTGGGGATTCATCTGATTCTAGTGAGCTTGACCTTGCTGGTCTTGTTTGCAACAAGCTAGGTAACCATCAATGTATTAATCCTAAGAAAGGACAAGAGGGTGGTCAAACTTGGGAATATCGTGCAGGATATATCGATGGTGTTTTTTCAGAAAAGAAAAAACAAATGGAAGATATGCGTGATAAATTTGGTGACCTCTAAATAATTACAGTTGGAATAATTTGTTGTGTCTGAAAGTATATACTTAGGAAATCCCAATTTAAAAAAAGCTAATACACCAATAGAATTTACTCCTGATCAAGTTCAGGAGTTTATTAAGTGTAAGGGAAATCCTGTATATTTTGCTAAAAATTATATTAAAATTGTTTCACTAGATGAAGGTTTAGTACCATTTAACTTGTACGATTTCCAAGAGGAAATGGTAAAATGTTTTCATAAGAATAGGTTTAACATTGCAAAACTACCCAGGCAGACCGGTAAGTCTACTACTGTTGTTTCTTACTTGCTTCATTATATCATATTTAATGACAATGTAAATATTGGTATTCTTGCTAACAAAGCATCGACTTCAAGAGAACTACTATCCCGTTTGCAGTTAGCATATGAAAATTTACCCCGCTGGATGCAACATGGTATCCTTGCATGGAATAAGGGTAATGTAGAATTAGAAAACGGATCTAAAATCCTTGCAGCATCAACGTCTAGTTCTGCTGTCCGAGGTATGTCATTTAACATTATTTTCTTGGACGAATTTGCGTTCGTTCCAAATCATATCGCTGAACAGTTTTTCTCCTCTGTATATCCTACTATCTCATCTGGTAAATCTACCAAAGTTATTATCATCTCAACCCCAAATGGGATGAACATGTTCTACAAGCTCTGGCATGACGCTGAGAGGGGTAAGAACGAATATACAACAACTGAAGTCCATTGGTCTCAAGTACCAGGCAGAGACGCTGCCTGGAAAGAACAGACGATTAAGAACACATCTGAACGTCAGTTTACTCAGGAATTTGAATGCGAGTTCTTAGGATCTGTAGATACACTCATTGCTGCATCCAAACTAAGAACAATGGTTTATGAAGATCCATTAGAAAGACGTAATGGTTTGGATGTATATGAACAACCATTACCAGATCATGAGTATGTAATGACTGTTGATGTATCTAGAGGTGTTAGTAATGATTATTCTGCGTTTGTTGTTGTAGACATTACTACTATTCCTTATAGAGTTGTTGCTAAATATAAAAACAATATGATCAAACCATTGTTATTTCCAAATATTATTGATCCTGTTGCTAGAAGTTATAATAAAGCATATGTATTATGCGAGGTAAATGATATTGGTGGACAGGTTGCAGATATTATGCAATTTGATATGGAATACGAAAATCTTTTAATGTGTGCGATGAGAGGTCGTGCTGGACAAATTGTTGGCCAAGGATTTTCACATAAATCGCAGTTAGGTATCAAAATGACTTCCACCGTTAAAAAAACTGGATGTTCAAATCTAAAAGCACTTATAGAAGATGATAAGTTATTAATTAACGACTATGATATTATTGCTGAGATGACAACATTCATCCAGAAAAAACAATCATTTGAAGCAGAAGAAGGATGTAATGATGACCTTGCTATGTGTCTGGTTATTTTTGCATGGTTGGCAGTTCAAGACTATTTTAGAGAGTTAACTTCCGATGATGTCAGAAAAAGAATTTTTGAAGACCAACGTGAATCAATTGAAGAAGATATGGCACCATTTGGGTTTATTGTAAATGGTGTTGATGATCAAGATGTTTATGTTGATGAGTCTGGAGATGTTTGGAACAAAGTAGATGAATATGGAGATATGTCATATATGTGGGAATATAAATGATGCAAGGATCAAATGAAAATTATGATTATCAGGTATCTCTTCGTATAGAAGATATAAGATTACTTCATCATTGTGTGGAAAAAAGATTAGAAAGATGGGAGGGTTATCCTGCTAGACCAGCGAATGAACAAGAACATTTATGGTATATGAGAGATAGTCTTAATAGAATAATATTTGATTATGCTTACAGGGAGTTATAATGGATTTATCGGATCAATTTTCTTTAGAGCATCTTTTATTTTCTGAAAGAAAATGTAAAAAATGTGGTGAAATTAAAAGTTTATTAGAAGACTTTTATTTGAGCAGAAAACATAAAGGAAGTTGTCCATCCTCATATTCATACGAATGTAAAGTATGTACTATAAAAAGAATTAAAGATAATAGATATTATAAAAATATCAAGATCCAAAACTACAATTATCCTGATTGGTAGTGTTCGTGCATTGTTTCCCCCCTCAAAAACTAGTAAATACTAAATAGTTCAGAGAAAAAATCTCATAGAGGATATAAGAAATGGCATTAGCTTCACCCGGAGTACTAGTCAAAGAACTTGATTTTACAGCTACCGTATCAGTAGCTGATCAAAATATTGGTGTTGTTGCTATTGACGCTGAACGTGGTCCTACCGATGCGGTAACCTACGTTGCAAGCGAAAGAGAACTTGTCGAAATTTTTGGTCGTCCAAACTCAAATAATTTTGAGTCTTGGTTTGCTGCATCAACTGTCATCCAGTACGGCGGTGTTGTAGCAGTCATTAGACCATCAGGAGAAACAGATCTCGGACTTAAGAATGCAAACATCAAGGCTGACGGTACATCTGCGACAGATTTACTAATTAAAAATAAAGACGATTACGAAACCAAAACTAGTTTACCCTTCATGTGGGCAGCTAGAACATCCGGATCATTCAATAACGATGTAACAGTCTCAGTTGTTGACCACGGATCAGACCAAAAAGTAACAGTAACACCTGCTGCTGGACAGTTGGATACTGTGGATACTGTTGGTGCTGCTGATGCATCAAGGACTGCCGGCACATACACAATCGGTGCTTCAGATTATAGCGCTGCTGGTTCAGGTACCGGTGCTACTTTCTCGATTGTAGTAGACGGTTCTGGTGATGCAACAGTTACAATTACCGCTAAAGGTTCTGGATATGCAGTAGATGACACCATCACTGTTTCCGATGCTAATCTTGGTGGTGGCGGTGGTGCAGACTTAACGTTTGATGCTGCTACAGTCGGTGCTGCTCTTCCAGTTGCTGGAACTTATCTTACATGGGGTAGTAGTGTAAAAGGTAATGTGTATAAGACTATTGGTAATGATACTTTAGAAATTACTCTATGGGATACCACGAAGAGACTTAGCGGAACTGAAGTTCTTAAAGATGCATCTGGTAATACTGTAGCGACTGTAACTGCAGTTACTAGTAATGACACCTATGGTGATTTAGAATATGCAACTGGTAGAAAATGGATTTCAGTTGCACCACAACCAGGTACTTCAGTATCGGTTTCTGATAGGGGAGGTAAGTTTGACGAATTTCATATTGTAGTAGTTGACACTAAAGGAAAGGTAAGTGGTGTTCCTGGAACAATTTTAGAATCACTAACTTATGTCTCTAAAGCATCTGATGCTAAAACAACTGAAGGTTCTACAAAATTCTGGAAAACAGTTGTAACTAACCAATCAGAATACATCTATCATGGTGATGACTCATTTGTAAACACTTCAACTGAATTACTTGAATTGCTTGGTCACGGTGCAGGATTTACACAAACAAATCCTAATGTATCTGGAAACAACGCTTTGTTCAAACTATTCAGTTTTAGTGGATCTTCAACAAATGGCGACACTCTTTCAGCAGGTGGTGACTATGATTACAGTACTGCTAGTAAGAAACAAGCAGTAGTTGATGGTATTGTAACTGGATATAACCTAGTAGAAGATCCCGAAGTATTCGGTGATATTGATTTCCTAGTTCCTGGTACGATTAGTGCCTCTGTTGTTTCTAGATTAATTGCAATTGCAGAGAAGAGAAGAGATTGCGTTGTGGTTTGTTCACCACCACGTAGTGCAGTAATTAACTCAAACAGTACATCTAAAAAAACTGATGACATTGTTGAATTCTTTAGGGGTTTAACGAGTACATCATATGCAATGTTTGATTCTGGTTACAAATACATTTATGATAAGTATAATGATGTTTATCGTTATGTACCATGTGCTGCTGATGTTGCTGGTCTATGTCTATCCACAACAATTAATTCTGAGACCTGGTTCTCTCCTGCGGGATATAACAGAGGTCAAGTTCTAAATGCAACTAAACTTGCATATAGTCCGAAACAGGCTGAAAGAGATAGATTATACACAAATAGAATTAACCCAATTACATCATTCCCTGGTCAAGGTATTGTTCTATTTGGTGATAAGACTGGTCTTGCTTCGCCTTCAGCATTCGATAGAATTAACGTTCGTCGTTTGTTTATTGAACTTGAAAAAAATATTGCTAATTTCTCCAAGTATCAACTATTTGAAATTAACGATGAATTGACAAGAGCAGGATTTAGATCCGCTGTTGAACCATACTTAAGGGGTGTTCAAGGTAGAAGAGGTATTTACGACTTCTTAGTTGTATGCGACACTTCAAATAACACACCAGATGTTATTGATAGAAATGAGTTGGTTGCTGAAATTTTCATCAAACCTGCACGTTCTATTAACTTTATCACAATTACGTTTGTTGCCACCAGAACTGGTGTCTCATTCAGTGAACTAATTTCTTAATATATATTCCCTTTCGCTAACCAATAACTAGGAGAAAAAGAAAATGGCAAGAGGTATCTCTGAATTTAAAACTAAACTTATAAATGGTGGTGCTAGACCAAATCTATTTTTAGTACGTTTAAATTTTCCAACAACACTATCATCAATTGCAGACATCGGTCAAGTCGATTCATCACCACTAATTACAGAAAGGGCTGAATTTCTAGTAAAAACTGCTCAACTTCCTGCATCTACAATTGGAACTATTGATGTTCCTTTTAGAGGCAGAATGCTGAAAGTTGCTGGAGATAGGACATTTGAACCATGGTCAGTAACTGTCGTAAATGACGGTGAGTTCGGTATCCGTAAAGCATTTGAAACTTGGTCTAGAGGTATTAACGCCTTAACCGAGAACGTATCACAATTGGGATACGGTGATGACAATCCAGGATATTGTGTAGATCTCTCAGTATTCCAACTGAGTAGAGATCAACAAACTCCAAATAAAACACCACAATCTATTACTGCTGGTGGCACTGATGGTATGGACGTTGTTCGTGCTTATACATTCTATGATGCATGGCCATCGTCAATTTCTGCAATAGATCTTTCATATGAGTCTAACGACCAGATTGAAGAATTTACTGTTGAATTCCAGTACAACTACTATGAAGTCTCTAAACCAGCTCTTGACACATCTGCAGGGGCATAAATAAAAGAGACGAATAGAAGCGCATTATACTATGTCCCAATTATTTGGATTTTCAATTGAGGAGCGCAAGAAGAAAGGAAAACTTTATTCTCCAGCTCCTCCCAATAATGATGATGGCACCTCCACAGTAGCGGCAGGTGCCTATTTTGGTCAGTATGTAGATATTGATGGCATCCCCAAAAACCAAAATGATTTTGAGTTAATTAAAAAATACAGAGAAATAGCATTACATCCAGAGTGTGATAGTGCTATTGATGATATAATTAATGAGTCAATTAGTAGTGACTTAGATTTTGCGCCGGTTAATATTGAACTCTCTAACTTAGAAGTTAGTGAAAAAATTAAAAAACAAATTAGAGAAGAGTTTAGATATATCTTAAAACTTTTAGATTTTGATAAAAAATGTCATGACATTTTTCGTCGTTGGTATGTAGATGGAAGACTTCATTATCATAAAATGATTGATTTTGAAAACCCCAAAGAAGGTATTAAAGAATTACGATATATTGACGCTTTAAAAATTAAAAAAGTTAGGGAAGTAATCAAAAAGAAAACTAATGTTACTGAAATGGAGAGGGGTCCAGCCGGTGAAAAATTTGATTACGGCGAGACACTTGAGTATTACATGTACTTTCCACATGGATATAAAGCAACTCAAGCAAAAGGATTAAAGATTGCTTCTGATGCAATTACCTTTGTTAACTCTGGATTGATGGATCATAATAGAAACTCTGTTCTATCATTCCTACATAAAGCAATTAAAGCGGTTAATCAACTCCGCATGATTGAAGATTCTTTGGTCATCTATAGAATGTCACGCGCTCCTGAGCGTAGAATTTTCTATATTGATGTTGGTAATCTACCAAAGATGAAAGCGGAACAATACCTTAGAGAGGTAATGAACCGTTATCGTAATAAGTTGGTTTATGATTCAGCGACTGGTGAAGTACGTGATGACCGTAAGCATATGAGTATGCTTGAAGATTTTTGGTTACCTCGTAGAGAGGGTGGACGTGGTACTGAAATTACTACGCTGCCTGGAGGACAGAACCTTGGAGAACTAGAAGACGTTAAGTATTTCCAGAAGAAACTATACAAGTCATTGAACATTCCTCTTTCAAGACTAGAGCAAGAATCGTCTTTCACTATTGGAAGAACAAATGAGATTACCCGTGACGAACTTAAGTTTGCTAAATTTGTAGGTCGTCTACGTAAAAAATTCTCAGAAATGTTCCACGATCTTTTAAAGACTCAATTGGTACTCAAGGGTATTATGACTCTTGATGATTGGGATGATTTAAAAGAAAATATACAGTATGATTATATCTTTGATAATCATTTCACTGAATTAAAAGATAATGAGTTGTTAACAGAAAGATTAAATTCTGTTGGCTTAATGGAACCCTATATAGGTAAGTATTTCTCAGTTGAGTATATACGTAAACAAGTTCTTCATTTTACTGATGAAGAAATTGAAGAGATGGATCTTCAAATTGAAAATGAACAAAAGCTTGGGATCATTCAAGATCCTATGCAAATGATGGATCAAATGGGTGGAGAACAAGCACCACCTAATGGCGGCGGAGGTGCAGATGCGGAAGCAGGATCTGATTTAGATAGTGCTTTTGCTGCTGCCATCTCACCTTCCGATTATAATAAAGGAAACATTTAATAAATAGAATGGAGTAATTATGTCTTCAGTATCAAAAGAAATCGTTGATGCGATCTTGGATAAAGATAACATCAACGCAAATGAAAAAATTTATAATGCTTTGTACGGAAAAAGTTCCGAGCAACTTCAAGCAAGAAAGGTTGAAATTGCTAAACACTTCTTTGACCCAGACAATGAGTCAACAGAAGAGGAACCCGAATCCGAAACTGAAGTTGAAGTATCAAATAATGCGGAAGTGGAAAGTCCAGAAGAACCCCCAGAACAATGAAACTTATCTCAGAAGAAATTGTAGATATTCAGTTTATTACTGAAGATTCTAATGGCAAAAAGAATCATTTTATTGAAGGTGTATTCCTTCAATCGGATATTAAAAATCGTAATGGACGTATGTACCCATACGATACTTTAGACCGTGAAGTATCTAAGTATAATGAAAACTACATTCAGAAAGGTAGGGCTTTAGGAGAGTTGGGTCACCCTGACGGACCAACAATTAATCTAGACCGTGTTTCTCATAAGATTGTTTCTTTACAATCAGAAGGGAAAAACTTTATTGGTAAAGCAAAAATTCTCGAAACTCCCATGGGGAGAATCGCTAAAAATTTATTAGATGAAGGTGTAAAACTCGGAGTTTCATCCAGGGGACTTGGGTCAATTGAAAGAAGAGATGGTATGAATATCGTTAAAGATGATTTCATGCTTTCTACTGCTGCTGATATCGTTGCTGATCCTTCCGCACCTGATGCTTTTGTAGAAGGTATTATGGAAGGAAAAGAATGGATCTGGTCAAATGGATCATGGGGAGAATCTGAATTAGAGAAAGCAAAAGCTTATCTAGATGAATCTTCGCGCAACGATCTACTAGATAAAAAGTTGAAAGTATTTGAAAGCTTTTTACTTAACATAAAAATTTAATAAATATTATTATAGAATTACAGTCTTTCTTTAGAGGAATCCCATGTCGAATGCAAATAATGAAAACCTAGAGGAACAGTCGGTGACCGCTAACGCGAGTGCTGCTGATCCTATGCCTAAGATCGATAACACAGTTCCAGGACAAACTGGTTCTGCGGAAGATCTTGGTGGTCCATTAACGAAACCATCACCAGGTACAGAAGAAACTCCCGGTAAGAAAGTTTCTGCGAAAGCAAAGAAACTCTCTAACGTTGTTAACAAAACTGGTGGCACTCCAGATCCAATGCCAACTCTTGACGGTTCAGCGCCTGGTCAAAGTGGTGTGAAGGAAAGTGAAGAAGTAGATGCGGAACTATCAATTGATGTTTCAGATGATGTTGAAGCACTTCTTCGTGGAGAAGAATTCTCTGAGGAGTTCAAATTTAAAGCAGCAACTATCTTCGAAGCTGCCGTAAAATCAAAAGTAGTCGAAGAACTAGAAAAACTAGAGAAGACCTACGAACAAAAATTAGAAGAACAAATCGCGGAGATCGCTGAGTCTGTAGAGGCAAGAGTTGATGCTCACCTTGACTACGTTGCCGAGCAATGGGTTGGTGAGAATCAAATTGCAATCGACAGCGGTCTTCGCAGTGACTTGACAGAAGAGTTTATCCTTGGACTCAAAGGACTCTTTGAACAACATTATGTCGATATCCCTGAAGATAAGTATGATATTCTCGGTGAAATGTCCGAGAAACTTGATCAAATGGAAGAGAAACTCAATGAGCAAATCGAAGTAAACGTTGAGCTCAACAAGTCAGTCGGAACCTATATTAAAGATGGAATCATTGGAGAAGTATCCGAAGGTCTTGCTCAAACACAAAAAGAAAAGCTTGCCTCTCTCGCAGAAGGTGTTGAGTTCGTTAGTGAAGAGTCTTATCGTGAAAAGATCGAAACGATCAAGGAAAATTATTTCCCCAAATCACAAGCATCTTCATCTGAAGATCTTGTAGAAAAACATGAAGTTATCGCGGAAGAAGGTTCGATGGCTGTATATGCCGCCGCACTTTCAAAGTGGTCTAGTAATAAATAATATTAACTTCCTAACAAACAAACAACGGAGTACATTCAATGTATAATTCAGAAAACCTTCAGGAGAAGTGGTCTCCCGTGCTTGAGCACGAAGGTCTAGATTCAATTAAAGATAGTCATAGACGTGCAGTTACCGCTGTTCTTCTGGAGAACCAAGAGCGTTTCCTCCGCGAAGAGCGTGGTCTAATCACCGAGACTCCAACCAACGCTGCTGGTAATGGTGGTTTCTCAGGTTCAGGCGCTAACCCACCTGTTGCTGGTTTCGACCCTGTTCTAATCAGTCTTATCCGCCGTTCAATGCCTAAGTTGATGGCATATGACATCTGCGGTGTCCAACCAATGTCTGGTCCTACCGGACTTATCTTCGCAATGCGCTCACAACGTGGTGCTGACCGCGATGGTAACGGTGCAACCCCCAACGTATTCACCAACGAAGCATTCTACAACGAGACTCCTTCTGGATTCTCTGCAGACGACGGTGCATATTCTGCTGCAACTGGTGAGAACGCAACTAACCCTTCAGTTCTTAACGCTTCATCACCTGGTAATTATGCTGCTGTCGGTGGTATGAACACCGCGACTCAGGAAGCTCTAGGATCTTCGACATCAACCGCTTTCCGCGAGATGTCATTCTCGATCGAGAAAGTTGCTGTTGAAGCAAAAGGTCGCGCTCTAAAAGCTGAGTATTCACTAGAACTCGCTCAAGACCTTAAGGCGATCCATGGTCTTGACGCTGAAGCAGAACTTGCTAACATTCTTTCTGCTGAAGTTCTTGCTGAAATCAACCGTGAAGTTGTACGTACTATCTACG